>ENA-OURV01000199-OURV01000199.1-human-gut-metagenome-genome-assembly--contig:-NODE-199-length-50913-cov-5.745507_pt1 | contig 50913 bp, 35 predicted proteins | sample MGYA00242141_ERZ509072 | MGnify/ENA primary metagenome ERZ509072 (study PRJEB26280, sample SAMEA2338763) | human gut metagenome | biome: human gut; feature: human-associated habitat; material: faeces... | reverse complement strand
CCCACCGGCTTGCCGTGGCCGATTTTGTGCAGGCGGGGGCTGGCGGGCGTGTTCTCGCCCAGCGTCAGCACAAAGGCTAGTTCCTCCAGCTGTGCGCGGGTGATGCGGTCAAAGTAGACGCTGCCCTTGAATGTGCCCTTCATGGCCTCAAGCGTGGCGTTCTGGTTGGAACGCTCGTTCTCCGTGCGGGGCGCGCTGTGCCAGTAGAACTTTCTGCCGCGCGGCTGTGGGGTGTACACGCGGAATTTTTTTATCGTTTGTTTGGTTCCGTCCGGAGAGCATTTGGTTTCTTCCAGAGAGCAGAAATCGTAATTCCAGAACCCAATGCTCGTTTCATAGGTTGATTTCGGCTTTTCAAGATAAAATTCATACGCACTGGGTTTGGGGCCGCTCAAAATCGGCAGCGTTTTATTGCCAAGGCTCTCGTACTGCGCAGCCTCGGCGTCGGTAAACCGCACGCGCCCGGACGTGCCCTTGCCCTTGACCGTGCCAAACAGCGCACAGCCGGGGCACAGGGCGTCGGTGTCAGCACCAGTACGGACAGGTAGGCGTCCGGATTTTCCGCAACATAGCGGCAGAAGGGCTTTGCCAGCAGCAGGATAGCCCCCGTTCCCAGCAGCCCCATGAGAGAGAAGCTCCACAGAGACAGCTTCAGGATCCGGCGGAGGGCGGCATGATCCTCCAGCGCAGCACGTTCCGCAGTCAGCTTTGCCACTGCCGTGGTCAGCCCGGTAATGGATAGGGCATACACCGGCAGGAACAGCCCGTAGGCACAGCTGAAGTAGCCCATACCGCCGCCCCCCAGCAGATTGGTCAGAGGCAGCTTGAACAGGGCACCGATGATCTTGGTCACCAGTGCCGAAGCCAGCAGAACGCAGGATCCCCCCAGAAAGCTTTGTTTTTTCGTGCGATCACCTCCGAAAACCCCATTTGTCAAGGGCGGATTGTATAGAATTTGACGGTCAAAGCTGTGCGATTTGCAAAAAAATCGCCCTTGACCCGGACTTTCTGTACATTTTATGTTGCCGTCTTGGAAATTATGTGATATACTTGATATGATATCGCTTTGAGCGGTGTCCTATGAAAACTGACTGAACGAGGGATAGATATGAATTATGTTTTCTCTGATAAGGTAAGCGGCTTACAGGCTTCCGCCATCCGTGAGATCCTGAAGTTCTGTGCGTTCCCGGACGTGATCTCCTTTGCAGCAGGAAACCCTGCCCCGGAGGCATTCCCCACCAAGGTGCTGGCGGAGCTGTCCGACAGTGTGATGCAGACCGATCCGATCCTGGCACTCCAGTACAACATCACCGAGGGGTACACTCCTCTGCGGGATGCGCTGAAAAGCTGGATGGGCTCCCGGCACTGTTTTGAGGCTGGTGCCGATGATCTGATCATCACCTCCGGCGCCCAGCAGGCCAACGAGCTTGCCTGCAAGGTGCTGTGCAACGAAGGGGACACGCTGATCTGTGAATCTCCCAGCTTTATCGGCTCTCTGAATGCGTTCCGTTCCTATCATGTCAACCTGGTGGGCGTGGAAATGGAGGAGGACGGCATCCGGCTGGATCTGCTGGAGCAGGCGCTGAAGGATGCGAAAAAGGCAAAGCTCATTTATCTGATTCCCAACTTCCAGAATCCCACCGGCAGAACCATGTCCTGGGAGAAACGGAAGGCGGTATACGCCCTGGCACAGAAGTACAACGCCGTGATCCTGGAGGACAACCCTTACGGGGATCTGCGGTTTGCCGGAGAGGATATTCCCGCCATTAAGGCCCTGGATACGGACGGGAGAGTCATCTACACCGGTACCTTCTCCAAGATCCTGGCGCCGGGTCTCCGGGTGGGCTATGTGTCTGCGGCAGAGCCTATTATCCAGAAGATCATCGTCTGCAAGCAGGTTGCCGATGTGCATACCAACATCTGGGCGCAGGTGCTGTGCGAGCGGTTCCTGGCGACCCAGAATATTGAACAGCATCTGGCAGGGCTTCAGAAGATCTACCGGCACAAGTGTAATCTGATGCTGGAGGGCATGGAGCAGCACTTCTCCAGGAAGATCACCTGGACAAAGCCGGAGGGCGGCTTGTTTATCTGGGCGACCCTGCCCCAGGGCAGCGACATGATGGGCTTCTGCAAGCGTGCCGTGTCCGAATACAAGATCGCTGTGGTGCCCGGTACTGCATTCTCCATTCAGGAGAACGATCCCAGCGACAGCTTCCGGCTGAATTTCTCCACCCCCACTGACGAGCAGATCGTCCGGGGCATTGAGATCCTGGGGAACATGACAAGAGAACTGCTGGATAAGTAAATTTGAAAGGATGAATGAAATGGCAATTCAGAGAAGAATCGTGCTGGACCGTTATCCGGTCTGCAAGGAATATATCATGACCCGGGGCAAGGCGCTGACCTTCCCGGCAGAGCATTTCGGCAAGGATCTGAAGGATGACACCGTATACGGGGCAGTCATCGATATGCCCATGGGGCCTCAGCTGCTGACTACCATGGTATGCTACATCAACGGCGCATCAAACCTGTATTTCAATCTGGGCGGAGATTACTCCGGTGCGGCACAGCGGCATCCCGGCGTGGTGCAGGCTGCCCGTTCCTTTATCCTGAACGCAGGACAGTACCTGGAGGATGCGGAAAAGGCAACCCAGTTTGACCTGCCCCGGGGCAGAACCCATTTCGTATATCTGCTGACCAAGGGCGGCATCTACAAGCTGGCATATGAGCCGGCAGGCGTCCCCATGGGGGATAAGCGCCGGGTACTGATGGCAATGTACCAGCGTGTGATGAACGAGCTGCGTAACGCACAGCTGAAGGACCAGGCTGCACAGAAGGGCAGCAAGTAATTAGGGGGCATTTTTCGTGGCAGAAGAAAAAAAGCTGATATTCAGCGGCATTCAGCCTACGGGTACCTTTACCCTGGGCAACTATATCGGCGCCATCCGCAACTGGGCGCCCTTGCAGGATCAGTATCGCTGCGTATACTGCGTGGTGGATATGCACGCTATTACCGTGCGGCAGGATCCGGTGAAGCTGCGGCAGCATACTCTGGAGGCATACGCCCTGCTGCTGGCATGCGGCATTGATCTGGAAAAGTCCATTCTGTTCATCCAGAGCCATGTGCGCACCCATGCGGAGCTGAACTGGCTGCTGTGCTGCAATACCCAGTTCGGCGAGCTGTCCCGCATGACCCAGTTCAAGGACAAGAGCGCCCGGCATGCGGACGATGTGAACGCAGGTCTGTTCACCTACCCGTCCCTGATGGCGGCGGATATTCTGGCGTACAATGCAGATCTGGTGCCGGTGGGCGCAGATCAGAAGCAGCACCTGGAGCTGGCACGGAACGTGGCACAGCGCTTCAACCAGCGCTACGGGGAGCTGTTTACCCTGCCGGAGCCATACATTCCGGATGTGGGGGCAAGAGTTATGTCCTTACAGGATCCCACCAAGAAAATGTCCAAGTCTGACGACAATCCCAACGCATGCATTCTGATCCTGGACGATAAGGACGCCATCATCCGCAAGTTCAAGCGGGCAGTGACGGATTCGGATTCCGAGGTGTGCTACCGGGAGGGTAAGGACGGCATCAACAATCTGATGTCCATCTATGCCAGCGTTACCGGCAAGAGCTACGACCAGATCACAGCGGAATTTGCCGGCCACGGCTATGGGGACTTCAAGGTTGCCGTCGGCGAGGCGGTTGCGGATCACCTACAGCCCATCCGGGACAATTTTGCCCGGATCATTGCAGACAAGGCATATCTGAAGGAGTGCTACACCGCCAGTGCGGAAAAGGCGCTGCGGTATTCACAGCGGATCGTTTCCAAGGCGTACCATAAGGTGGGCTTTGTAGACAAGGGCTGATTTTTGGAGAATCCTCGGCGTTCTGCCTAGAATGCGGGTCAAATGCAGGGCTTGTCTGCATAATTTGCTGAATTTTGCAGAAGGGCTTGCAATTTTAACTGATTTAGGGTAGTATATACCGTGGGTATCGCGTGATTTGGGATACAAAGGAGCAGATACATGGTTTCGTTTACCCGGAAGGATTGTTACCGGATCGAAGATCTGATGGAGATCCTGCGGCTTTTGCGGGGCGAGGGCGGCTGTCCCTGGGACAGGGAGCAGACCCATCAGTCCATCCGCATGGAGTTCATTGAGGAAACCTATGAAGCGGTGGAAGCCATCGATACAAACGATATTCCCCTGATGCGGGAGGAGCTTGGAGATGTATTGCTCCAGGTTGCGTTTCACTGCCAGATCGAACGGGAGCAGGGCAGCTTTACCTTTGACGATGTATGCGATGAGGTATGCAAAAAGCTCATCGAGCGGCACCCCCATGTGTTCGGGGAGTTGAATCTGTCGGATACGGAGGCTGTGCTCAAGAACTGGGACAAGATCAAGCAGGAAAAGAAGCAGCAGTCCAATACGGACACGCTGACCGCCGTATCCAAGGCGCTGCCGGCGCTGATGCGTGCCCAGAAGGTGGGCAAGCGAGCGATGCGGGCAGGCATGGATTTTGACAATGTGCAGGATGCATTTACCTGTATCAGCCAGGAAACGGCGGAGCTGCAGGAAGCCATGCAAAGCGGCACCCAGGAACAGATTGAGGATGAACTGGGAGATCTGCTGTTCTCCTGCGTCAATACAGCACGGCATCTGCATGTGGATGCAGAGGAGGCTCTGACCCGGGCAACGGAAAAGTTTATCCGGCGTTTTCAGAAAACGGAGGAGCTGCTGAAGCAGGAAGGGATCGAAATGCATTCCCTGGGCATAGATGCGCTGGACGTTTATTGGCGTCGGGCGAAAGAAGCGATACGTTAGCAATTTCATAATTACATGATTTGGAGGATATGAACATGACAAAGGCAGATTTGGTAAAGGCAGTTTCCGAAAAGGCAAATTGTCCGAAGAAGGACGCAGAAATGGCGATCAACACCGTGATCGACTGCATCACTGACGCAGTTGCACAGGGCGAAAAGGTTCAGATCGTTGGTTTCGGCACCTTCGAGGTTCGTGAGAGAGGCGAAAAGAAGTGCAAGAACCCCCGCACCGGTGAGGAAATGATCACACCGGCAAAGAAGGCTCCCGTATTCAAGGCTGGCAAGGCTCTGAAGGACGCAGTCAACAAGTAAGCCACAGTGCATGTGGGCAGGGGCGCAGTTGCGTCGCTGCCCTTTTTTCATTAGGAGAGTCAATATGAGATTGGATAAATATCTGAAGGTCACCCGGCTCATCAAGCGCCGTACCGTTGCCAATGAGGCGTGCGATGCGGGCAGGATCCTGGTGAACGGCAAGGTTGCCCGGGCATCCTACGATGTGAAGGTAGGGGACGAGATCGAGCTTGCCATGGGGCAGCGCCCTCTGAAGGTACGGGTAGTGCAGGTTTCCGAATATGCCACCAAGGAAACCGCTGCGGATCAGTACCAGGTCATCGAAGGATAGTGAATGGACAAAAACAGCCGCCGCTGCATCATGCAGCGGCGGCTTTGCATTGCCTTACAATCAGAGATTTTCGCCATTTTCCGCAATGACGGTTGCGTACCAGTAGGCGGAATCCTTCAGAGTACGCTTCTGGGTACCGTAATCCACATGGATGAGACCGAATCGCTGGTCATAGCCCCGCGCCCATTCAAAGTTGTCCATAATGGACCAGTGCATATAGCCGATCAGGGGCAGCCCTTCCTCCACTGCACGCTTGCAGCTGCGCAGATACCGGGTCAGATAGTCGATCCGATCCGGGTCATGCACCTTGCCGTCCAATGCCACCCAGTCGTGACCAGCCATGCCGTTTTCGGTAATCATCAGCGGCAGATGGTAGCGCTCATGCAGGAACCGGATGGACCAGTACATCACATCCGGCGTCAGAGGCCATGCCAGATTGCTTTTCGGGCAGCCGGTGAGGGTGGTGCCCAGTTCGCCTCCCTGCATGCTCCAGTAGATGTTTGCACCGTAGAAATCCAGCTTCTGGGAAATCAGAGCCATTTCCTCCGGATTCTCCTTTGGCATCAGATCCCCGAACAATTCATATGCCCTGGGGCTGTAGTGCCCCAGCGCAATGGGGTCTCCCCACCAGGCATTGCTGGAGGTGTAGTTGTCCCTGTTGAAATCAAAGGATGCCGCCCGTGCCCGTTCTATATCCTCCGGCGCATCACTTGCAGGAACCACACAGGGACCAGTGGGTGCAAAGCCTACGATGGGAGTGCGCTTTGCATGTGCCCGGATGGTGTGGACAGCCTTGCCGTGTGCCAGCAGCACATTGTGGGTCATCTGGATCAGATCTCCGTCCGGATGCTTCATAAAGGGTGCAAAATTTCCGTTCTTGTAGCCGTCTGTGATGAATACCTGGGGCTCATTGATGGTCATCCAGCACCGTACCCGGTCGGAGAAGCTGTCTACCAGCACCCTGGTGTATGCTTCAAACCAGTCAGAGGATGCAGGATTGAGCCAGCCGCCCCGGCAGTGGAGGGCATAGGGGTAGTCCCAGTGGAAGATGGTGACCAATGGCTCGATGCCTGCTGCCAGCAGCTCATCGATCAGTGCGTTGTAGAAGGCAATACCGGCGGGATTTACCTCTCCGGTGCCGTTGGGGATCACCCGTGTCCAGCTGATGGACAGTCGGTATGCCTTCAGACCGATCTGCTTCATCAGCGCCACATCCTCCTTGAACCGGTGATAGTGGTCGCATGCCACATCCCCGTTCTCGTTGAACGCCACATGCCCTGGCTCCCGGGTGTATACGTCCCAGATATTCAACCCCTTGCCGTCCTCCTGGTATGCGCCTTCTACCTGATAAGAGGCAGCTGCAGCGCCCCATAAAAAGTCCTTCTGAAAACTCATATGTTTGCTCCTTTCGCAAATGATGGGTGCATTATAACACGCCCGTGGTATGAATGCAATGAACAAATTGTGAATTCGTAGGTTTGGAAATATTATTTCAGATATGGTTGCAGATACCGTCCGGTATAGGATTCCGGATGGGCGGCAATTTCCTCCGGCGTGCCTGCTGCCACCAGGGTTCCGCCCCCGTCGCCCCCTTCGGGACCCAGATCAATGATATGATCCGCCACCTTGATTACGTCCAGGTTGTGCTCAATGACCAGCACAGTGTTGCCAGTGTCCACCAGCTTGCTGAGTACCTCAATGAGCTTGTGTACGTCCGCCGTATGCAGACCGGTGGTGGGCTCGTCCAGGATATAGATGGTCTTGCCGGTGGGGCGCTTGGACAGCTCCGTGGACAGCTTTACCCGTTGGGCTTCTCCGCCGGACAGGGTGGTGGCAGGCTGTCCGATCTTCACATACCCAAGCCCCACCTCCTGGAGGGTTTTCAGCTTCCGGGCGATCTTGGGAATGGCTTCAAAGAATTCTACTCCTTCGTCCACCGTCATTTCCAGCACATCGTAAATGGATTTGCCCTTGTAGTGTACCTCCAGGGTCTCCCGGTTGTACCGCCGTCCCTTGCATACCTCGCAGGGCACATATACATCCGGAAGAAAATGCATCTCGATTTTCAGAATACCATCTCCCTCGCATGCCTCGCATCGTCCCCCCTTGATGTTGAAGGAGAATCTGCCTGCATCATAGCCACGGGTCTTGGCATCCTCCGTTCTGGCGAACAGCTCCCGGATGTCCGTGAATACCCCGGTGTAGGTGGCAGGATTGGAACGGGGGGTTCTGCCGATGGGGGACTGGTCAATGTTGATGACCTTGTCCAGATGCTCCAGTCCGGTGCATGTCCGGAAAGCGCCCGGCTTCAGCTTTGCCCGGTTCAGCTTGGCTGCCAGATGCCGGTAGATGATGGAATTGACCAGAGAGGATTTCCCGGAGCCGGATACGCCGGTGACGCATACAAACTTGCCCAGGGGGATCTCCACGTCAATGTCTCGCAGGTTATGCTCTGCCGCCCCATAAAAACACAGGGATTTCCCGTTGCCCGGCCGTCGGCTTTCCGGCAGGGGGATCCGCTTTGCGCCGCTGAGGTACTGCCCGGTGACGGAGTTCTTGCATGCCACAATGTCCTGGTAGGTACCGGCACAGACGATCTGTCCACCGTTGACCCCGGCACCGGGACCGATGTCCACAATGTAATCCGCCGCCCGCATGGTGTCCTCGTCATGCTCCACCACGATCACCGTATTTCCCAGATCCCGCAGCCGTTTCAGGGTGGCAATCAGCTTGTCATTGTCCCGCTGGTGCAGACCGATGCTGGGCTCGTCCAGAATATACAGCACCCCCATCAGGGAGGAGCCGATCTGGGTGGCAAGCCGGATCCGCTGGCTTTCGCCGCCGGACAATGTGCCTGCTGCCCGGGACAGGGTCAGATAGGACAGCCCCACGCTGCTGAGGAATCCCAGCCGGGAATTGATCTCCTTGATGATCAGCCGGGCGATCATCTGCTCCCGATCCGTCAGCTGCAAGTGCTTGAAAAAGTCAATGGCCTGGGTCACGGAGTAATCGCATAGCTGGCTGATGTTGATGCCCCCGACGGTGACTGCAAGGGATTCCGGCTTGAGCCGTCTGCCGTGGCAATCCGGACAGCTGACCTCGGACATGAGTTCCTCCGTACTTTCCCGGGACGACTCGCTGCCGGATTCCCGGTATCGGCGTTCCAGGTTGTGGATGACCCCTTCAAAGGGTGCGTCATAGCTGCCGCTGCCGTAGGCGGTGGTGCGCTCCAGATGCAGCACATGCTTGCCGGTACCATACAGGAACAGGTTCAGCTGCTTGTCCGTCAGCTCCTTTACCGGTACGTCCAGGGAGATGCCGTATTCCTTGGAAATGGCACTGTAGTACATCATACTGATGGAGCCGCTGTCCAGGGAGTTCCAGCCCATGGCCTTGATCGCCCCCTGCCGGATGCTCAGATCCCGGTTGGGCACGACCAGTGCCGGATCGATCCGGCGGTATGCTCCCAGACCGCCGCAGGTGTCGCAGGCACCGAAGGGATTGTTGAAGGAGAACATTCGGGGGGTCAGCTCCCCGATGCTGATGTCATGCTCCGGGCAGGCGTAATTGAGGGAATACAGCTTTTCCTCGCCGCCGATCACGTCAATGAGGATCAACCCCTCCGTCAAGGACACCACGGTTTCCAGACTGTCCGTCAGCCGGGAACGGATCCCCTCCTTCACCACCAGACGATCCACCACGATCTCGATGTTATGCTTTTTGTTCTTGTCCATGGGAATTTTTTCGCTCAGCTCATACATGCTGCCGTCCACCCGGACCCGTACATAGCCGGAGCGCCGTGCTCCCTCCAGTTCCTTGGTGTACTCGCCCTTCCTACCCCGGACGATGGGTGCCAGCAGCTGGAACCGGGTACCCTCCGGCAGCTTCAGCACCTGATCCACGATCTGATCCACCGTCTGCTGCTGGATTTCTCTGCCGCAGACGGGACAGTGCGGGATACCAATCCGGGCATACAGCAAACGCAGATAATCGTAAATCTCCGTAACGGTGCCCACCGTGGAGCGGGGGTTCTTGGAGGTGGTTTTCTGGTCGATGGAAATGGCAGGGGACAGACCATCGATACTGTCCACGTCCGGTTTTTCCATCTGCCCTAAAAACTGCCGGGCGTAGGAGGACAGGCTCTCCATATACCGGCGCTGTCCGTCCGCATAGATCGTATCAAACGCCAGGGAGGACTTGCCGGAGCCGGACAGCCCTGTCATGACGATCAGCTGATCCCGGGGGATCTCCAGATCCACATTTTTCAGGTTGTGCTCTCTGGCACCACGGATGATGATTTTATCCTGCATAATCTATAGTATCCTTTCTGAAAGCATCACCGGACAAAATCCGCCTGGCGGCTTTGCGGGGTGCTGCCTTGGTTCAGTCCTCTGCCTGCAATTGGGCGATTTTGTCCCGCAGGTATGCGGCATGCTCGAATTCCAGCATTTTTGCAGACTGCTTCATCTGATCCGTCAGAGTGGCGATCAGCTTCTGCCGTTCCTTCTTGGACATCCTGGGGGCATGGGTCTCCTGCTCTACGGTTTCCTTGGAGGAAATCTCCAGAACCTCCCGCACGTCCTTGTGAATGGTTTTCGGAATGATGCCGTGGGCTTCGTTGTACGCCATCTGGATGCTCCGGCGCCGCTCTGTTTCCGTAATGGCACGCTCCATGGAGCCGGTGACGCAGTCGGCGTACATGATGACCTCACCTTGAGCATTCCGGGCGGCTCTGCCAATGGTCTGGATCAGAGAGGTTTCCGACCGGAGGAAGCCCTCCTTGTCCGCATCCAGAATGGCAACCAGGGAAACCTCCGGAATGTCCAGACCCTCCCGAAGCAGGTTGATGCCCACCAGCACGTCGAATTCTCCCATCCGCAGATCCCGGATGATCTCCATACGCTTGATGGTGTCGATGTCGTGGTGCAGGTACCGGACCCGGACACCCATGCCCTCCAGGTAATCCGTCAGATCCTCCGCCATCCGCTTGGTCAGCGTGGTGACCAGTACACGCTCCTGCCGGTCGGTGCGCTTGTGGATCTCCGACAGCAGATCCTCCATTTGCCCCTCGATGGGCTTGACCGTGACCAGAGGATCCAGCAGACCGGTGGGACGGATCACCTGTTCCACGATCCTGCCGGAGCGTTCCTTTTCCAGGGGGCCGGGCGTAGCACTGACGTAGATGGCCTGCCCGATGTGCTCGTTGAACTCGGCAAAGCTCAGTGGCCGGTTGTCATAGGCACTGGGCAGCCGGAAGCCATAGTCGATCAGGGTCTTTTTCCGGGCGTGATCCCCTGCCTGCATGGCACGCACCTGGGGCAGGGTCACATGGCTTTCGTCCACGATCAGCAGAAAATCCTTGGGGAAGTGATCCAGCAGGGTATAGGGCACGCTGCCCGGGGGGCGCCGGGAAAGTACCCGTGAGTAGTTTTCGATGCCGCTGCAAAAGCCGATCTCCCGGAGCATTTCGATATCATACCGGGTGCGCTGGGCAATGCGCTGGGCTTCAATCAACTGGTGGTTGGCTTCAAAGAATGCCACCCGTTCCTGCATTTCCGCTTCAATATCCGCAATGGCATCCTCCAGCTTGTCCCTGCCCACAATGTAGTGGCTTGCCGGGAAGATGGCGGCATGCTGCAGGGTGGCAAGGATCTCCCCGGTAACCATGTTGATCTCGGTGATCCGGTCGATCTCATCCCCGAAAAACTCGATTCGCAGTGCATGATCCGCCGTGCCGGAGGTGCAGATCTCCAGCACATCCCCCCGCACCCGGAACTTGTTCCGCTCCAGACTGATATCGTTCCGCTCATACTGGATCCGCACCAGCTCTGACATCAGCTGCTCCCGGGATTTCTCCATGCCCTGCCGGACGGATACCACCATGGAGCGGTACTCCTCCGGGCTGCCCAGGGAGTAGATGCAGGATACGCTTGCCACGATGATCACATCCCGGCGTTCCGCCAGGGCGGTGGTGGCGGAATGACGCAGCCGGTCGATCTCGTCGTTGATGGCGCAGTCCTTTTCAATGAAGCTGTCGGTGCTGGGAATGTATGCCTCCGGCTGGTAGTAATCGTAGTAGGATACGAAATACTCCACTGCATTGTCCGGGAAAAACTCCTTGAATTCTGAGCAAAGCTGCGCCGCCAGGATCTTATTGTGGGCAAGCACCAGGGTGGGACGGTTCACCTGCGCAATGACGTTCGCCATGGTGAAGGTCTTGCCGGAGCCGGTGACTCCCAGCAGCACCTGTCCCTTTTCCCCCTGGTTCAGACCCTCCACCAGCTGTTGAATGGCTTCCGGCTGATCCCCGGCAGGCTGATAATCCGATTTGAGATGAAAGCATGCCTGTTCCATAGGTTCTCCTTTTAATCCAATAATGAAAATGCCCCGTATTCCTTTAAAGATACTGCCTGCTCTCCGGCAACGATGATGTGATCCACCAGCCGGATGCCCACGCTTTTGAGCACATTGAAGATTTTCTGTGTGGCGGCAATGTCCTCCGGAGAAGGCATCGCCGTGCCGTTGGGATGGTTGTGCGCCAGCACCACCAGCTCGCTTTTCTGCTGCAATGCATACTCCACCAGCCGGCGCATGTGTACCGGCACACTGCTGGGGGCGCCTTCGGACACCACTCCACAGGACATGAGACGGAGCCGGTCATCCAGACATGCCAGCCGCAGCTGCTCCTCCGGTTCTCCCAGGTAAATATCCTTGAAGTAGGCACAGGTGGCGTCAAAGGTGTTCAGGGTCAGATCCTTCCGGGCGCTGAGCCGGTACTGCCGGGACAACTGGGCGATGAGAGTCAGCAACATGGCACTGCTTTCCCCCATACCCTTTACATCCCGCAGGGCGTGATAGTCTGCATTCAGCACATCTGCCAGAGAGCCGAACCGCTGCAAAAGCCGATGCGCAACCTCGTTGGTATTTACCCGGGGCAGGGCGTAGAACAGGGTCAGCTCCAGCATTTCATGCTCCTGGAAGCCCTCCAGTCCCTGCTGCAAAAATTTAGCCCGCATCCGATCCCGGTGTCCGCTGTGCAGGCTCTGTTCCGCCGGTTCCTTGCCCATATCCGTTCCCCCTTCTGTATCCGTATGCTTCTATTATACCGCATTTCGCTTTCATGTGAAAGATGTTTTTATAAAAAAAGTGTACAGAGGATTTGCCACAGGAAAAAATGCATGCAGATTGATTGACAATAAATAAGATAAGTGGTATACTTTAATCTGATAGTGTGTCGCCTGGGGAACCATTGGCGGTGGGACAGAATAAGCAAAGATGGAAGAATGCATGAAAAAAGAATACACAATCAAAGATCTGGTTTATCTGATGCTGGGACGCATCTGGTGGATCATCGGTGCCGCTCTGATCTGTGGGCTGGCGGCGTTTCTGATTTCAGATTTTGCGATTCCCAGAAAATATCAGTCCAACGTATCCATGTATGTGCGCAACAAGGAGGATCAGAAACAGGACATCAACAACAGTGACCTGTCCGTGTCCAAATCCCTGGTCAGCACTTATATCGTCATTCTCAACAATGACGCAGTGATGGAGCAGGTGGGGGAGCAGCTGCTGAAGCAGCATACCCCGGAGGAGCTGTCCGGTAATTTTACCATAAAAAACGGTCAGATTACCAACGAAAGCCTGAAAAGCGCATTCACCATGGCGGCAGTGAACAATACAGAGGTGCTGAAGATCACCGCCACCACCAAGAACGCCGCCCTGTCCGCAGAGCTTTGCAACATTATGGCAGATGTGGCACCGGAGGTTCTGATCCGGGTGGTAGGTGCCGGATCAGTGGAAAAGATCGGGAATGCCAAGATCTATGAGGCGGCGGTATCCCCCAGTGTCACCAAGAACACTGCCATTGGCTTTGCCGGAGGTGCTTTGCTGGCAATCCTGGTCATTCTGTTGATTGACTTTTTCGACAATACAGTCCGGGATGCGGAAGAACTCCGGAAGCATTTCAGCAAGCCCATCATTGCGGAGATCCTGTCCATCGGGGGGCAAGGCAAAGAAAAAGAATCGGGGTACGGATGCAGACCGGAAGACCCGGCTGCTGTTCGGCAATGAGAACATTCCATTTTCCACAGTGGAGGCATACAAAAGCTTCCGTACCGCCCTGTCCTTCGTCATTTCCACCTGCGACAGCAGGATCGTTGCCATGACCAGTGCGAACCCCAGCGAGGGGAAATCTGTTACCGTTGCCAATCTTGCGGTGGCGGTGGCACAGACCGACAAGGAGGTTCTTCTGATCGATGCGGATATGCGCAAGCCCGTGCAGCATAAGTGCTTCAGGCTGTCCAATAAGGTCGGACTGTCCGATGTGATTACCGGGGACAAGCCTCTGGACAAGGCGCTGAACCGGAATGTGACCGGTAGTCTGGATGTGCTGACCTCTGGCACCATTCCCCCCAATCCCTCTGAGCTGCTGGCATCCAGACAGATGAAGGAACTGCTGGAGACGCTGAAGGAGCGGTATGACATGATTCTCATCGACTGCGCCCCCATCAACGTGGTGTCCGATGTGGCTGGTCTGTCCCAGGAAATCGCCGGGGTGGTTATGGTGGTGCATTACGGTTCTACTACTTATCCGGAACTGGACGATGCTGTGAACCGGTTGGCGCTTGCCAACTGCAACGTGCTGGGCTTTGCGGTCAACGAAGTGTCCAGCAAGCACGGGAGCGGCTACTACTCCAATTATAAATACAAGTACAAGTATAAATACGACTATCAGTACGGCTCTGCAAAGCAGGCAGAAGAAAAGGAAAAGGCAGGATTCGCATGCTGACGGATGTACACACGCATGTTCTCCCCAATATGGATGACGGCAGTCAGAGCCTGGATATGTCCCTGGAGATGCTGACCCGGCTTCATGCCCAGGGGGTGGAGCGGGTGGTGGCGACCCCTCATTTTTACCTGCACCGGGAGCCGGATCCGGCAGCGTATCTGACAAAGCGGCAGATGCGTTTTGATGCCCTTGTGGAACAGCAGTTGCCTATGGAGCTGCGGCTTGGAGCGGAGGTTGCCATTGAGCAGGGTATCAGCGATCTGCCGCAGATCAGGGCGCTGACCATAACCGGAACGGATCTCATCCTGCTGGAGCTGCCCTATGCGCCCTATCAGAGCTGGATGGAGCAGGAGGTGCATGCCATTGCCGTGCAGCAGGGTCTGACCCCGGTGATCGCCCATGTGCATCGGTATCTGATGTGGTATTCCCAGGCGGATCTGGAAACGGTTCTCGGGTGGGATGCCATTTTTCAGATCAATGCAGAGGCATTTGAAAGCTTCCGGCAGAAGCGGATCGTCAAGGAGCTTTTGAAACGGGGACTGCCGGTGCTCTTTGGCTCGGATTGTCACAATCTGTCTGATCGGCGGCCCAATTTTGATTTCTTACTGCGCAAGGCAAAGCCGGAACTTCTACAGCAGGCGGATCGTCTGTTTGCACAGCATATTCTATCATACAGCACCGCACAGGCATAGCTTGTGCGGTTTTTTCATGGATCTGTGCTGTCGAGATTGACATTTTCTCAATTTATATGTATACTATTCTTGTGCAAATTGCACGCATTTTTAAAAAGAAAGAAGGAGTGTTATGAAGCCAAGAGGATTCCGGCTCTTGACCGCTGCTGTATGCACGGTGTTTCTGCTGCTGGGGGGATATGCCCCTGGGACGGAGCATGCGGACGCTGCTGTGCAGACTGTGCACAACCTGGTGTTGTTTGCCCAGTTCCAGGGAGAGGATGGCTATAACTTTATGGAGGCGCATACGGCGGAAATGCTGGATTACTGCCGGAAGGAAAACACCTTCCGCTCCCTGGCAGGGTACATCAACGAAATCTCCTATGGGCAGATGCAGGTGGACTTCGTTTTTCCCCAGCTGGAGGGGGACACCATCCTGCCCTACACCATGTCCGGAGAACTGGACAGCTATCACAATCTGGAAACTATGGCTGCGGAAGTGATCTCCCATGTGCCAGTGCCCCGGGATTCCCGGCTGGACGGAAACGGAGATGGCCTTGTGGATAATATTATCCTGGTAATGGATGCGGACACTGAAACCGCAGAGTCCCTGTTCTGGCCCCGGGCGTTTTCACTGCCAGGTATTGGCATCAACGATGCGCAGAGTGGCATGGTGAACATACAGAACAGCGCCACATTGTTTGGCAGTTCCATCATGGGTGGCGTAGGTGTGCTGGGGCATGAGTTTCTGCACTCGGTGGGCTACCCGGATCTGTACCGGAACGATGACCGTACCGGAATTCCTGTCGGGATGTGGGACATTATGGCTTCAAATTCGATATTTGTGCAGTATCCTCTGGCGTATATGCGGTATAGCGTATCTGGCTGGCTGGATGCGAAAACCGTTACCCAGGACGGAACCTATACTCTGGAACCAGCCTCCGCCCGATCCGGCAACCGGTTGTATCTGCTGAAAACGCCTCTGTCGGATACGGAATTTTTCGCTGTGGAATTCCGGCAGAAGGGCACACCCTATTCAGAGGAAATGGACGTGAAGATCTACGGCACCGGTATGGTGGTGTACCGGGTGAACACGGAGATTCACGGCAATCACGGTGCATCCGGAGATCAGATCTATGTGTTCCGGCCGGAGGAAACCGGTCTGGACGCCGGGGAAGGGAACCCCTATCTGTCCGCCTACGGGGGAGAGGGTGCGCCGGACAGCATTGGCTCTTTGGATCCTACAGCTACCATTACGGATGGGGCACTGGTGTATTCGGATGGCACCAACAGCGGCATCCGGCTTTCGGATATCCGGATCGACGGGGATCAGCTGCACTTTACCGCCCGGTTTCAGGATACTACGGATCGGGATCTTTGGCGAAGCATACCGGAGGCGGACTGGATGACCGGAGCCTCTGCACTGGATCTGCAGGCATCGGACAGCGGTGTGCTGTATATGCTGACGGGTGGAACCGATGGTGCGATCCTCAGCCGGTTGCAGGACAACACCTGGGAACAGGTTAGCAGACTGCCGGAGCAGGCATATGATCCGAAGCTGTGCATGCGAGGCGAGATTCCCTATGTGCTGTACCAGGACGGCAAGAATTTTTCCTATGTGATCCGATCCTATCAGGATGGGACATGGCAGCAGCTGACCCGGGGCAGTGAACTGTCTCAGTACCAGGATTTCACTATATGGGGGGATCGACTGTATCTTGCTTACACCACTGGCTCCTTCCCATATGGGCTTCATGTGTCTGCCTATGATCTGAATACCGGGGAGAAAACCGATTATGAGGATGGCGCAGGGGATGTGTGCAATCTGTCCATCGGGGCGGATGATACCAGTGTTGCGGTGGCATACCGGGGGGCGGTGAATAGCACGGCTCCGGCGGTGGATGTGTGGGATGCGCAGGGTCACAGAACCATTTCCCTGTCCGATCAGAGCGCCGGCAGGACGGATCTGATCCGGGGACAGGAGGGGTATTATATTTCTGCCACAGAGCAGGCGGCGGGGCTGTATGCTTTGCAGAACGGGGAAACGGAACATGCCCTGCTGGGGAATGCCGTCAGCGGCAACTGCTATTACACGGAGCTGACCCGGACAGCGGACGGGTTGTATCTCACCGTCAGCACCCAGAATCCCAGTGACCTGGCGGTGTATCAGTACCGGGACGGTGGATTTGCGAAGCTTGGCAACAGCATTGCCGGTGAAACGGTGGGAGCCGCTGCAACCGCTGCCGCCGGGGATATGCTGTATGTGGCATACTGCTCGGAGCAGGGCAATGTCCGGATCAAAACATATCGGCTGCGGCAGGATTCCGTCACCGGAGACGTGAACGGAGACGGAGCATGTACTGTGGCGGATGCAGTGCTGCTGGGCAGATGGCTGCGCCGGGAGCAGGTATCCCTGGCAAACTGGCGGGCAGGAGATCTGGACGGCAGCGGCATGCTGAGCGGAGCGGATCTGACCATGCTGCGCCGGATGCTGACCGGGACATGAGCCTGCTGCACAAATCCCGTTTCATTGGTTGACAATTCATTGAAAGTCGTGTATAATAATATAATAACATATTTCTGGCAGAGTAAGCCCGGTAGAGGATCAGAATGCAGGCATATTGGATCATTTTCATAGGGCAAAGCTGCCAGGCGTGCTTTGTGCGGTGTTGCCATAGTTTTATTTCTGATCGTACTGCCTGCAAGAGCGGCAGCACGGCGTGCTCACATCCGGCGGATCATCAGACGGCGCCGGAGGAAAGGAAACAAGGATATGTATGATCTGATTCAAACCATGCTGGGTCAGGAAGTGATCGTGTATGTGTCAGATGGCTCTGTTTCTACGGTAGGTGGATTTCTCCGGAAGGTGGAGGAGGGATGGATCCAGGTGGAACGTGCCAATCACCAGATCGAGCTCATCAGTGTGGATTATATCAGCCGGATCCAGGAGCGTCCACGCAGTATGAAGAAAAAGCGGCAGTGATCTGTTCAGTTCCCGGAGAGGAACATGCATGACAATATTATCTTTCTTTTGTGAGGAGAACAATTTATGTGCGGAATTGTAGGATTTACCGGCAGTCAAGAGGCAGCACCCATTCTGTTGGACGGTCTGTCCAAGCTGGAATACAGAGGCTATGACTCTGCGGGCATCGCTGTCCGGAACGAAAATGACGAGGTGGAGATTGTCAAAGCCAAGGGGAAGCTGAAGGTACTCAAGGAAATGACCAACGACGGCAAGGCAGTCAAGGGTACCTGCGGCATCGGGCATACCCGGTGGGCGACCCATGGAGAGCCTTCCGCTCTCAATGCCCACCCCCACTGCAGCGATGATGAAAACGTCATCGCAGTACATAACGGCATCATCGAAAACTACCAGGAGCTGCGGGATAAGCTGCTGAAAAAGGGCTATACCTTCAAATCCCAGACGGATACGGAAGTTGCCGTAAAGCTCATCGATTACTACTACAAAAAGTATCTGGGCACGCCGGTGGACGCATTGAACCATGCCCTTGTCAGAATCCGGGGATCCTATGCTCTGGCGGTTATGTTCAAGGAATACCCCGGGGAGATTTATGCTGCCCGGAAGGACAGTCCCATGATCATCGGGCTGGCGGAAGGAGAAAGCTATCTTGCTTCCGATGTGCCGGCAATTCTCAAATACACCCGGAATGTGTACTATATCGGCAATCTGGAGCTTGCCCGGCTCACAAAGGGCAGCGTGACCTTCTACAACCTGGACGGAGATGAGATCCAGAAGGAAATGAAGACCATTGACTGGGATACGGAAGCGGCAGAAAAAGGCGGCTACGAGCATTTCATGCTCAAGGAAATCCACGAGCAGCCCAAGGTGGTGCGAGATACCATCCATTCCGTATTACAGAACGGAAAGATCAGCTTTGAAAGCATTGGGCTGACCGATGAGGAAATGCGCAATATCCAGCAGATTTATATCATAGCCTGCGGTTCTGCGTATCATGTAGGCATGGCGGCGCAGTATGTGCTGGAGGAGCTGACCAGCTTACAGGTTCGGGTGGAGCTTGCTTCCGAGTTCCGCTACCGGACTATGACCCTGGCAAAGAACAGTCTGGCGATCATCATCAGTCAGTCCGGCGAAACCGCAGACAGCCTGGCGGCACTTCGGCTTTGCAAGGAAAAGGGCGTCAAGACTCTGGGCATTGTCAATGTGGTGGGATCCTCCATTGCTCGAGAGGCGGACGATGTATTCTACACCCTGGCTGGGCCGGAGATCTCCGTTGCCACCACCAAGGCGTACAGCTGCCAGCTGGTTGCAGCATATCTGCTGGCGATGCAGTTCGCCAAGGCAAGAGGAGAGATCACAGAGGAGCGGTTTTCCGCACTGGCCGCAGACATTGAAACCATTCCGGAGAAGATCCAGCGGATCCTGGAGGATAAGGAGCGGCTCCAGTGGTTCGCCTCCAAGATCGTGAACATCAAGGACGCATTCTTCATCGGCAGAGGCATTGATTATTCCATCGGCATGGAGGGCAGCCTGAAGCTGAAGGAGATCAGCTACATCCATTCAGAGGCTTACGCAGCAGGAGAACTGAAGCATGGCCCCATCAGCCTGATCGAGGACGGTACCGTGGTGTTCAGCGTGGTGACCCAGTCAGCACTGTATGAAAAAACCATCAGCAATATGGTGGAGGTCAAGAGCCGGGGCGCCAAGCTGTTTGGTCTGACTACCTACGGCAATTATGCCATGGAGGATACGGCGGACTTTACGGTTTATATTCCAAAAATCGACAATCTGTTTGCCGGGAGCCTTTCGGTCATTCCCCTGCAGCTGTTGTCTTATTATGTGTCTGTTGGCAAGGGCTTTGATGTGGATAAGCCCAGAAATCTGGCAAAGAGCGTAACAGTAGAATAATATCATATCCCGGTTTCTGTGTTTGGAGACCGGGATTTTTTGCGTATGTGTGTTTTCATTAGAAAACTCTTCAAATTTCCTTTGAATTTCTACCCTCCATCTCTTGAATTTTTTGATATTTCATGTTACAATCAATACAACAAACTCTGTTTATTGACGGTTTTGTATTTTATCATCGAGTCCTTCTGTAAATTGATTCCGTCATGCATTACAAGTATAGTTCAGACAACATGTGGGAGATGTGTGGATTGAAAAAATTGATTCAGAAGTTCCGGTACCGGAAAATGATCCTGGCAGTTGCGGATGCATTTATCATAGTCATTTCTGCACTGCTTGCAGACTTTTTATTGTCTAATTTTGGGGATGGTCTTGGTGTATCCGACCTGCGGATGTCCATGGCGGTCAGTGTGTGCTGCTGTGGTGCCTGCCTGATGCTTGCAGGGGCATACAACAAGCTATGGCGGTATTTTAATGTAAGGGATTATCTCTCCTGTGTATATGGGGTTGTAGCAGGGGTCACTGCCGCCTGTCTGTTGGTGTACATCATCCGGGGGGATGTGCCGGTGATCTATGCAGTGCTGCATGGAGGCATCATTGTGATCGGCATCTGTCTGTTCCGGTACATCTTCAAGCAGACCTTTATTGAACTGACCGCCTGCGGCAAGGTGGAGACAGCCTATAAGCGAACTATGATCATCGGCGCGGGGGAAGCGACAGATATGCTGATCCGGGAGATCTTCAACACCCGGGAAAGCCGGGCGGTCAATGACGCTTCCTATGATCCGGTGTGCATCATTGACGACGATACTGCCAAAATCGGCACAGCGGTGCAAGGGGTGCCGGTGGTTGGTGCCACGGACGAGCTTCTGAAGTATACGGAACAGATGCAGATCCAGCAGATTATTTTCTCCATCCCCTCCTGCCTGGACGATGAGCGGCAGCGGATTCTGGATATCTGCGCAAAGGCGAATCTGCCGGTGAAGGTAATGCCCTTTATCAGTGAGCTGATCTTTGAGGAAAATACCCTGCTGGGGCAGATGCATGACATTAAGGTGGAGGATTTGCTGGGACGGGAGCCAATCAAATTTGACAACCAGGATATCCGGGCGTTCATCAGCGGAAAGGTGTGCATGGTCACCGGCGGCGGTGGTTCCATCGGCTCGGAACTGGTGCGGCAGATCGCAAAATATAATCCAAAGCAGATTATCATTGTGGATATTTACGAAAATAATGCCTATGATATTCAGCAGGAGCTGAAAATGGAGTACGGAGACAGTCTGGATCTGGTGACCTTGATTGCCTCTGTCCGGGATTACTTCCGGATGAACCAGATTATGGATCGATACAAGCCGGAGATCGTGTTCCATGCGGCGGCTCACAAGCATGTGCCTTTGATGGAGGTTTCTCCCATGGAGGCTATCAAGAACAACGTGGTGGGCACCTTCAACGTAGCAAGCCTGGCACAGTTCCACAATGTGCAGAAGTTTGTGATGATCTCCACGGACAAGGCGGTGAATCCCACTAACGTGATGGGAGCTTCCAAGCGGTGCTGTGAAATGATCATCCAGTATCTGTCCCAGGAGAAGGACGGGGTGACGGAATTTGTCACCACCCGGTTCGGCAACGTACTGGGCTCAAACGGATCGGTGATTCCTCTGTTCAAACGGGAGATCGAGCAGGGCAAGCCGGTGACTGTGACCCATCCGGACATTATCCGCTATTTTATGACCATCCCGGAGGCGGTGAGCCTGGTGATGGAGGCGGCAGCCATTGCCCACGGCGGCGAGATTTTCGTGCTGGATATGGGTAAGCCGGTGCGAATCGTGGCACTGGCGGAAAACCTGATCCGCATGTACGGCAAGCAGTTCTATACAGATATCCCCATTGTCTTTACGGGACTGCGACCCGGGGAGAAGGTCAAGGAGGAGCTGCTGATGGACGAGGAGGGACTGCAAAAGACCCAAAACAAGCTGATTTTCATTGGCAGACAAATCGAGATCAATGACACCACCTTTATTCAGGCACTGCGGCGGCTGCGGGATGCGGCGTTGAAAAATGATGAAGCCACTGCCGTGTGGGCGCTGCATGAAATGGTTCCCACCTTTACTACCCCGGAGGAGTTCAACAAAAAGGTGCTTATGATGGCTTGACAATCCGCTCCCGGTATGGTAAAATCATTGAAAAGGGAGTAGCATATATATCCGCCGGGCGGATGTATGGTTCCTGTCGTCATCACGGAGCATGGCTCTCGGTAGGAAATCTTTCGTTGAGACGAAATTTGCGAGACTTTTGCAGAGATGCAGGAGTCTCGCTTTTTACTGTAAAATATAGGAAAGGAAGTTGCAGGTATGGAGCAGAAGGCATATCACTTGCAGACCCCGGAGGATGCTCTGGAGGCGTTGGGCAGCAGTCCCAAGGGGCTGGATCAGAAGGAGGTACAGCGGCGGCTTGAACAATATGGGAAAAACAAGCTGACAGAGGCGGCAAAGACCCCCGTCTGGAAGCGGTTTCTGGGACAGCTGAAGGATCCTATGATCATCATTCTCATTGCGGCGGCAGTGGTCTCCGCATTGATTCCCCTGTTTGAAGGGGGCGGAGTGGGGCTGTCGGACTTTGCGGATACCATTATTATTGCAGTGGTGGTGCTGCTGAACGCAGTTCTGGGCGTGGTGCAGGAATCCAAGGCGGAACAGGCCATTGATGCGCTGAAGAAAATGACCGCTGCGCATTCCAAGGTTCTGCGGGATGGAAAGCCTGCCACCGTGCCCACGGATGAGCTGGTGCCCGGTGATGTGATCCTGCTGGAGGCTGGAGACGCTGTGCCGGCAGATGCCCGTATCCTGGAATGCGCCTCCATGAAGTGTGAGGAGTCCGCTATGACGGGAGAATCCGTGCCGGTGGATAAATCAGCGGAGGGACTGCATGGGGAGGACGGAAAGGAGATCTCTCTGGGGGATCGTCGGAATATGCTGTATATGGGCAGCACCATTGTGTACGGCAGAGGTACCGCAGTGGTCACCGGCACCGGTATGCATACGGAAATGGGCAAGATTGCCGGGGCGCTGAATGCGGCGCAGGACGAAAAGACACCCTTGCAGGAAAAGCTGACCCAGCTGAGCCGGTATCTGACCTGGCTGGTGCTGGGCATCTGCGTGATTGTGTTTGTGGCATCCCTACTGCGAACCGGTGACTTTACCAATCCCAAGACCTATGTGGACACCTTCATTGTGGCAGTGAGCTTGGCGGTGGCAGCGATTCCGGAGGGGCTTGCAACGGTGGTCACCATCGTGCTGTCCATGGGTGTGACGAAAATGTCCAAGCAGGGTGCGGTGATCCGGAAGCTGTCGGCGGTGGAGACCCTGGGATGTACCCAGATCATCTGTTCCGACAAGACCGGCACCCTGACCCAGAACAAAATGACCGTGGTGGAAACCCGGGAGGCAGGCAGTGAGCCGCTGCTGGCAACCGCCATGGCACTGTGCAGCGATGCAGAGCTGGACGACCAGGGGGAGGCGATTGGAGAGCCTACGGAATGTGCTCTGGTGGCATATGCAAATAAGTGCGGACTGCCTAAGCCTGTACTGAAAGACGAGCAGCCCCGGATCGGGGAACTGCCCTTTGATTCCGACCGGAAGCTGATGACCACAGTGCATCGGACGGAGGAGGGCATCCTCCAGTACACCAAGGGCGCTCCGGACTGCTTACTGGCACGGTGCAGCGTCTACTTTGACGGCACCAAGGAGGTACCCATGACGGATGCTCTCCGGCAGCAGATTCTGGGGGCAAACAAGGCACTGGCGGACAAGGCGCTCCGGGTGCTGGCGGCAGCCTACCGGCGGCATGCCCAGGAGCCTGCACCGGGGGATTACACTTCGGAAAATCTGGAGCAGTCCCTGGTATTTTGCGGTCTGACCGGCATGATCGATCCGGTTCGGCCGGAGGTCAAGGCGGCAATTGCCCAGTGTCGTTCTGCCGGCATCCGTCCGGTCATGATCACCGGAGATCACCGGGATACGGCAGTTGCCATCGGCATGGAGCTGGGGATTCTGACGGATCCCTCCCAAGCCATTACCGGAGCGGAACTGAACCAGATCAGCGACGAGGATTTTGCACAGCGTGTCACCGAATTTTCCGTGTATGCCCGGGTACAGCCGGAGCATAAGGTGCGGATCGTGAAGGCATGGAAGGCACGGGGAATGGTAACTGCCATGACCGGAGACGGGGTGAATGATGCGCCCTCCATCAAAATTGCGGATATCGGCGTTGGCATGGGCATCACCGGTACGGATGTAACCAAGAACGTGGCAGATATGATCCTCAGCGACGACAACTTTGCCACCATTGTCAAGGCGGCAGAGGAAGGGCGGCGGATCTATGATAATATCCGGCGCACCATCCGGTTCCTGCTGTCCTCCAACCTGTCGGAGGTTATCAGCATCCTGATTGCTACTCTGCTGGGCTTTACCATTCTCAAGCCCACCCACCTGTTGTGGATCAACCTGATCACGGATGCCTTTCCGGCACTGGCGCTGGGTATGGAAGCCGGTGAGAAGGACATTATGCAGCGGCCGCCCCGGGATCGGAAGGAAGGCATTTTCGCCGGCGGTCTTGGCGTGGACGTGGTATGGCAGGGCTTTGTGATCGCCTTGCTGACTCTGGCGGCGTACCTGATCGGGGATTATATGGAGCGTGGACATTTTGCCATCGAGAACAGTGCAGACGGCATGACCATGGCGTTCCTCACCATGTCTCTGACGGAAATGTTCCATGCCTTCAACATGCGCCGGGAAAAGGGTTCCATCTTCGCTGCGCATAGGCAGAATTGGTACCTGTTTGGTGCCATGGCGTTCTCTCTGATTGCCACCACTGCAGTGATCTACATTCCGGCGTTGAAGCAGGCGTTCCAGTTTGAGTCCATCAGTCCGGCGGAGTATCTGACTGCCGTGGGATTGGCGTTCCTCATCATTCCCATCGTGGAGTTGGTGAAGCTGTTCCGCAGATTGGGCAGCAAGTAAAGGCAATACTGTATCATCTTTGAGTGGTGCAGCCGAATACAAATCCAAACAGCCCGGAGGCGATGAATCCCATCGTTTCCGGGCTGCTTTTGCGCTACTCCAGACGCTGCTTTCCCGCAACAGCTTGACTGGAGACGGTTTTTGTTGATTTCTGACAAAGTTCGTGCTATAATAAGCTTAGATATTGTCGCAGTGTATGCAGGAAGGAGCAGGCGTATGGATGCAAACATCAGCATCAACGGACAGGTTGCAGGAACGATCAACTTTGCCATGCAGCAAAATTATATTCCGGTGATCCGCAGGCTGGTTTTCACCAATCAGGGACAGGAGGAACTGGACGGTCTCCGGGTACGGATCGGCTTTGAGCCGGAATTTGCCCATGTATTTGAAGCCCAGCTGCCGAAGCTGTCTCCGGGGACGCCGGTGGAGCTGTCGCCGGTGCGGCTGGTGATGCATGGGGACTATCTGTTTTCACTGACGGAGCGGATGGAGGGCAATATCCGGATCCGGGTGATGCAGGAGGAGACATGCTTGCATGAGGAATGCATTTCCATTGCCCTGCTCGCCTATGACCAGTGGCCGGGCTTGCTGCAAGTGCCGGAGATCATTGCAGCCTTTGTGACACCCAATCATCCCAGAGTAGGAGAATTAACCGCAAAGGCAGGAAAATGGCTGCAAAAGTGGCTGGGGGAGCCCTCCTTTACCGGCTACCAAAGCCGGAATCCCAACATCGTCAAAACGCAGGCGGCAGCTATCTATGCGGCATTGCAGGCGGAGAACATTGCGTATCATATGCCTCCGGCAAGCTATGAAACCATGGGACAGCGGGTGCGGTTGCCCCATGCGGTGCTGGAGCAGAAATGCGGCACCTGTCTAGATCTGGCGGTGCTGTATGCAGCATGTCTGGAGGCTGTAGGACTGAATGGACTGTTGGTGTTCGTCAAGGGGCATGCCTTTGTCGGGGTGTGGCTGGAGGAGGAAACCTTTGCAGAGTGTGTGGAGGATGACATCTCTGCGCTGACCAAGCGCATGGCATCCGGCATTGACCAGCTGTACCTGGTGGAGTGTACGGATTGGATTGCAGGCAGATCCGTGGACTTTGATCATGCAGGCAAGCATGCGGCAGAGCATCTGGAGGATCCAGCGGCGTTCCAGTGTGCCATTGACGTGAGCCGGTGCCGGGGCAGCGGCATCCGTCCCATTCCCACCCGGATCAGTCAGGACGGTACCTTTGCCTCCGTGGATTACGGCATCCGGACGGAATCGGACATAACCGCTGCTCCCAAGCAGATCGACCTGGCACTGCACAATGCTGCCTCCCAGGAGCAGACCATAACCCGAAAGACCATCTGGGAGCGGAAGCTGTTGGATCTGAGCCTGCGGAACAGTCTTTTGAACTTCCGACCCACCGCCTCCAGCATTCAGCTGATGACGGCGGATCTCAGCAAGTTGGAGGATGAGGTGTCCCGGGGCGAGGACTTCAAAATCATGCCTGCCCCCAATGATTTTACCCTGACCCTGTCTGACAGCCGGATCTTCGAGATCGAAAACGAACGGGATCTGATCACCACCATTGCGGAATCCGAATTCAAAAACAAGCGGCTGCGCACTTTTATGGATGCTGCCGACCTGGAACGGATCCTCAAAAAGCTGCACCGACAGTCAAAGGTGAGTCTGGAGGAAAACGGCGCCAATACCCTGTATTTGGCTCTTGGGTTTCTGCGGTGGTTTGAAACGGATCAAAGCGAGCGCCCCAGGTATGCGCCACTGGTGCTGGTACCGGTGGATCTGGTTCGGAAGATTCAGGATCGCTCCTACTCTATTCGGATCCGGGATGAGGAAACCCAGATGAACGTGACGCTGCTGGAAATGCTGCGGCAGGATTTCGGCATCCGGATCAATGGGCTTAACCCTTTGCCGGAGGATGAAAGCGGCGTGAATTTGCCTTTGGTGTATCAGACCGTCCGGCAAGGCGTCATGTCTAAAAAACACTGGGATATTGAAGAAGTGGCATTTTTGGGACAGTTCTCCTTCAGTCAGTTTATTATGTGGAACGATATTCGCAGTCGGTCAGCGGATCTGGAACAAAGCAAGGTGGTATCCAGTCTGGTTTCCGGCAGCCTTGCCTGGGAACCGGAGCAGCTGTCCATGACGCCTGCCCAGTTGGATGCGCAGGTGTCCCCCTGTGACATGGCGGTGCCCACCAGTGCGGATTCCTCCCAGCTGGCGGCGATCTATGACGCATCTCGGGGGCAGAGCTTTGTGTTGCACGGCCCGCCCGGAACGGGCAAGTCCCAGACCATCACCAATATGATCGCCAACGCTCTGTACAACGGCAGATCTGTGCTGTTCGTGGCGGAGAAAATGGCAGCTCTGTCCGTGGTGCAGAAGCGACTGGCAGCCATTGGGCTAGACCCCTTCTGCCTGGAGCTTCACTCCAACAAGGCGCAGAAAAAGGCGGTGCTCAATCAGCTGGCGCATACCCTGGAGGTGGGGCGTATCAAGGCACCGGAGGATTACGACCGGGAGGCTACTCGGCTGCACAACCTGCGGCAGGAGCTGAATGGCGTGATGGAGGAGCTGTACCGGAAGCGTCCGGTGGGCATGTCCGTATACGATGCCCTGCTCATGCAGGAGGATTGTTCAGTGGAGATCCCAATGGATCCCGACTTTGTAGAAGCTGCGGATCCGGAGCAGTACACCGCCTGGACGGATGCCGTGCGCAAAACCGCCGTTGCAGGCCAGGCACTGGGGGGATACCGGAACAGTCCCTTGCAGCACTGCCGGATGCGGGAGTATACCCCGGAACTACGGCAGCAGTTTCTGGAGAATGCAGGTACTCTTGCAGCACAGGCACGGGAGAGCGGTCGGATCTATACAGCACTGGGGGAGGGCTTGCCTCTGGATGCAGCCGGCAGCCGTTATATGCTGCAGTTGCTGAAAACCGTTCTGGAGCGAAGCTGTGGACTGGAGACGCTGGTGTTTGATGCGGAGCTGGAGCAAACCCGTGGTCAGACAGAGGCCCTGTTGGAAAATGGTTCCGCATACACTGCCTTGAGTCGGGAGATCGCAGCGGAGTATGAGCCCAGTGTGCAGAGCTTTGACAGCGATACCGCATTGCTCCGGTGGAACCAGACCCAGCAAAAATGGTTCCTGCCCCGACTCATCGGCTCCAACAAACAGGTCAAGACTCTGGCGGCATATGCCAAACAGCCAGACCAGATCACCAAGGAAACCATTGCGGAGCAGTACCGCCGGTTGTCCGAATGCAGGCAGCGCCGGGAACAGCTGTCTGCCGCTCCGGCAGCGCTGACCAGTCGGTTCGGAAGCCTGTGGCTGGGAGAACAGACGGATTTTGCCGCCTTGCAGCAGGCATGGACGGATTCTATGGCTCTGCGGGAATGCCTGGCGCAGGCAGGCGCATACCGGGAACCGGCATGCCGTCTGACAGAGCAGCTGTTCCGGGATGCACAGTTCAGAAGCCGGATTGCAGCACAGCTGCCGGCAGCAGAGAATGCCCGGCGTGAGATGGAGGAAACCCTGTCCCGGATGCCTGTGGATCGGGCTGTGCTGGATGCAGCCGAGAACTGGTTTGTGACCCTGGAACAGCAGGCAATCGGCTGGGTTGGGGATATTGACAATCTGAAATCCCGGGTACTGCTGGAAAACAGTCTGGATGCACTGGAGCAGATGGGTTTGCAGCAGACAGTGGATGCTTATACAGCCGGACAGGTCACGGAGGAACAGCTTTTGTCCGGGTTCCGGCAGGGGGTATGCAGGGCGGTGATCTCTGCTGCCTTCCGCAGTGCCCCGGCTTTGTCCGGCTTCCAGGGGGAGCAGTTTGAGGACACAGTGAATCGGTATCGGGAGACGGCGGAACAGTTCCAGGAGCTGACGGTTCAGGAACTGGCGGCACGGCTGTCTGCAAAGATTCCTGCCACCTCTGCGGGCGCAGGCTCTTCCGAGCTTTCCCTGCTGCAAAAGGCGATTCGCAGCGGCGGCAGGATGATGCCCATCCGGAAGCTGTTTGACAGCATTCCCAATCTGCTGCGCCGGATCTGTCCCTGTATGCTGATGAGTCCCATTTCCGTGGCGCAGTATATTGATCCGGCGTTCCCGAAATTCGATCTGGTCATTTTCGATGAAGCGTCCCAGATGCCTACCTGTGAGGCGGTGGGTGCTATTGCCCGGGGTGAAAATGTAGTGGTGGTGGGAGATCCCAGACAGCTACCTCCTACCAGCTTCTTTGCCTCCAACCAGGTGGACGAGGAACACTACGAGCAGGAGGATCTGGAAAGCGTGCTGGATGACTGTCTGGCACTGGCTATGCCCCAGCGGCACTTGCTGTGGCATTACCGCTCCCGTCACGAGAGCCTGATCGCATTCAGCAACGCCCGATTCTATGAAAACAAGCTGTTTACCTTCCCCTCCCCGGATGACCTGGTGTCCCGGGTACAGTGGCATCATGTGGAGGGCTTCTATGACAAGGGCGGTACCAAGCAGAACCGGGCAGAGGCGGAAGCCATTGTGGCGGAGATCCTGCGGCGGCTGTCGGATGAACAGCTGCGCCGGGAGAGCATTGGCGTAGTGACCTTCAGTGTGGTGCAGCAGGTGCTGATTGATGATCTGCTGGCGGAGGCATTCCGAAAGCAGCCCCAGCTGGAAACCTATGCGGAGCAGATGTACGAGCCGATCCTGGTGAAGAATCTGGAGAATGTACAGGGGGATGAGCGGGACGTGATCCTGTTTTCCATCGGCTATGGTCCAGACAAGGACGGAAAGGTGTCCATGAATTTCGGCCCGGTGAACCGGGATGGAGGCTGGCGGCGGCTGAACGTGGCAGTATCCCGTGCCCGTCGGCAGATGCAGGTGTACTCGGTCATTGCGCCGGAGCAGATTGACCTGTCCCGTACCCGTTCCGACGGCGTCGCTGCTTTGCGGGGCTTTCTGGAGTTTGCAGCCAGGGGCACCCGGGCATTGCCGGTGCGTGCAGAGCATGTGGAACCGGACAATCCCTTTGCCCGGCAGATTGCCGCTGCCTTGGAGGAGCGTGGATTCCAGACCCGTTGCGGCATTGGCTGCTCTGCCTATAAGGTGGATGTGGGTGTCATCGATCCGGACAGACCGGACGGCTACCTGTTGGGGATCCTCTGCGAAAATGAGCAGATCTTCACCGCTACCACCGCCCGGGATCGGAATTTGCTTCAGCCTTCTGTGCTGCGTGGACTTGGGTGGAAGCTGTATCGGGTGCATATTCTGGACTGGTATGAAAACCGGCAGCGTACTCTGGAACAGCTCCTGCATGCCATTGAGGACGCAAAGATCCAGGCAAAGCAGGAACCGGTGCAGGCAGCTCCTGCGCCGGAGCATACTCCAAGCTTTGAACGGGAACAAACCCTGACGGCGGTGGATCGCTGCATCCCATACAGTTCGTATGTGCCGGAGCTTCTGGGCACACCGGAGCAATTTTATCTGCCGGAGAGCAAGAGGGCCATCATGCAGGTGATCCGGAAGACTGTGAAAACAGAGGCACCGGTGAGTCGCCGGGCAGTGCTGCGGCATGTGCTGAATGCTTTCGGTATTTCCCGCAGCGGCAGCCGGGTAGAGGCGGTTTTTGACCAGGCAGTGCAGGATTGTGGCATTTCCGGCACCGGTACCGGGGATGCATGCTGGTTCTGGAGCCGGGAGCAGGATCCGGAAACCTACCGGATCTGCCGGATCCCAAAGGAGGGAACCGGCAAGCGACCTATGGAGGAAATCTGTCCCCAGGAGCTGTGCGCCGGCATGCTGCTGATTCTGGAGGATCAGGTCAGCATGCTCCGGTCAGATCTGCTGCGGGAAACCGCCAAGCTGTTTGGTTATACCCGTACCGGTGGTGTCATTGAGCATGCGGTCAGTGATGCCATGGATTATGCCCTGACCCGACAGTTGCTGGATTGCAGGGAGGATCGGTTCACCATACACAACGCATAAAGGCGGTCTGTAGAAAGGAGCATGTTTATGTACGAGGAGATTCAATTTCCCTCCGAGCCTATTCTGGAGTTGGTATTCTGTAAGCCGGAGGATGCTTATGAAATAGTCCTGGCGGGACAATGTTATACGGTGGTTGGCAGGGACAAGGATCTGCCGGATCGGTTGATCGGAGTCGCATCGAACCAGCGGGTTTATGAACTGGACGCTGCACAGAAGCAGGTGTTCTATGCGGCGCCGGATCTTGCCGTCTTCGTCCGGGAGCTGATGCTCTGGCGGTCGTACGGTAAGCAGCATCCCCAGCCGGACAATATGACGGAGGCGCAGCTGACTGCTGCGGCAGCCGGATTCCGGGAAAAGCTGACGGAGCTGGATCGGCATGCCTTTGATCGGGAGGATACCTTTTGGTCTATGGTTTGCGAGGAGCTGGAGTATGGAATCTAAGGCAGCACCGCACAAAGCCCGCCGGATGGCTTTACATAGCATCTGCTGCACAATCTCTATGCGTGTTGCCATAAGACAAAGCACCCCCGGATAGGTGGATACTAATATAGAAGCTTTATTTCTTTAAAGATAAGGTTGCGTAACCAAGTGGTTATGCAGCCTTTCCCTTTTTGTCGCACTTCATACTGTCAGCAACAGTGGTCGTTACAGCAACGTCAAAACGGTAATGTATGCAAAGAATACGGAATGAGCAGTTCCACGCTGCATAAATGGATCAAAAAGTATACGCAGGTTAAAGCTTCAGACACCGAAACAATGACCATGGTAGAAATCAAAAAATGCAGAAAAAGCTAGCATTGCTTGAGGAGGAAAATCTGATGTAAAAAAGTAATGTCTATGAGATTAATAATCAATTTAACATGAATTGGTGGCATAAATACAAAAAGAGCTATCCGATTCGTAAATGAATCAGATAGCTCATTATTCTCGGATAATCTTAAAATGTTGTCATTTTGTTGCCACGGGCCAATTCCGTAACGCAAAAGTCCAACATTTTCAAGGCTTTTCAGCCTTTCGGGTATTACTCCCACTCCTCAAATCGCCCTCTATATTAAACAATTTTGTTTAGGAGATTTGAGCTGTGGTATCTCAATTATACATTTTGTTCTGTATTGTACTTGGCTGCTGATGCTCCGTTATCATTTTGTTAGCACGTTTGATAATGAGCTGTGTAACTTGTGGAGGCAATGTGTGCCTGGTGGCTTGCTCCTTATTTGGTATTATAGCGCAGGTTGGAGGAACTGTCAAGTAGTTAATTGTATTAAAGTGATTTTTTTATTTTGTATGACGGAGTTTGATCTCGATAGTCAAATGCCTGACTGATATCTGCGTTAGGATACTTTTTAAAATCCTCCCATGTAACGACATATATATAGCCATTATCTATATTATCTTTTAATATTGGAAACAAATCGTCTTTGTCGTAGTAATCATATGAACCTTTTTTATTTGGGAGAATCACTGCAAGTATAGCGTTATTATGACTTGTTCTGTCGTTTCTTGTTGTTTCCCTGAGAGAATATGATATTTCCCAAGGAATCCACTGTGATCTCTGCCATTTCCTAGGCTCTTTCATATTAGGCGAAATAAGAACTATCGTAATCGTACTATCATAAATCTTATCTTTTAGGTGATCCCATATATCATCTTCATCCCAAGAAGAAATATCTTCATCACTATTCTCACCCTTATAGATGTCATCATCATCCAAAATAGTATCTTTAATATAGTTCACATAGTCACATGGCCAAGTTGGCGAGGTGACTCCTGACAATTCTTCTACATCGCTGTCTTTATACTTGTAAGAGACGAATATCTTTCTGCCCATCGAACTCACTCCTTAATATAGGTTAGTCTGTATTATCTCTATCACGCATCGTATTAATTTGCTTATATCAGTTTCTGTTTCTAATATATCAATGTATTTTGACAAATAATGATAGTTAACCATATCTTTTTTTACGTTCTCTAAAATGGTCTTAGCTGCGTACCCGGTAGAACCAATTGGAATAATAATATTTCCTTTTGATTTTGCAATTTCAAATTCTTTCATACATCCGTCAGCTTCAATTATGCTTCCAGTTTCTGCATCTTTTTTATTTCCAAATATAAAGATTGATACTCCTGTCTCCGCTAACATCTCTTCTCTATACTTTTTCCACTTATCAGCTCGCTCAGTTGGATCACTAATATTTTGAGGAAACGGGCGAAGGCACAGATGCTCATCAATGTGCCTATACTTCTCAGCGTATATCACATCTAATGCTCCGTTAATAACAGCTGATCCAATTCCAAGTCCAAATCCGGAAGTAATTCTACAATTTTGCTTAACTAACTCTCCGGATAATTTTCCAGCTAATTCTTCAGCACTTACTTGATTCCACGGCAAGGAGTATTCTTCAGTACTTCCAGAAATAAAAATATTCTTCATCTTGGATACTCTTTCAATTTCATGAAGAATCACTGTTATTTCCATGTAATCATCCACAAAGACAGTTTGGATGCCATAATTGCGAAGATTTTCTTCCTGCATATCCTGCTTTGCTCTATCATAACCATATTCTTTCAGATCAGAATAGTCTTTCTCTTGTATACGCTTAAAAAAACAGTAATGATCATGAACATTTTCACCAAGCAGAGAATGAATTTGACTTAGGATATAATCAAGATTGGGATCTTCAAAACTGAACCCTATAAAAAGGAATACTTTAGAAACTAAATCTCCTTTTAATGCAGTTCTGAATAATGGTCTGCGATATTCGTATAATTCATAATCTTCTTTTGTAAGCACAGCATTAGCAGGATGATTAACATCTCCGTGCATTTTATAAACTATTGCATCACGATCTCTTTTCATTACAGAAAGCTGGTCAGATTCATACTTTACATCAGGATTTCTATTTGCTTCTTTTATTCCATTTTCAATTACATCATCGTAATTAGTTGTCCAATAAGTAAATATTGGTAATCTTGTGATAATCTGTGCGTTTTCATTAGTAGCTACATCTTTTGAAAAAGCATCCATAATTGCTTGATTAATACCAGATCGAGTTCTTCTTTGATTTCTATAGTACTGGGCAACCGACAACAGATCATGTTCTTTGTCAATATCAAGTTTAATATCCGATGCAAGTGGTTTGAGAAGACCTTTCCAATCCACAAATCCGGAAGGTCTTGATAATCCTGCTCCAGCAAATATAGCAGCATTACCTTCCTGAATAGCCCTTGTATACTCTCGTATAAGTTCTTTTTTTGTAACTGCCATAACAACCTCCTGTGTTATTTATTATGTGCTTTTGCAGCTGTTTCAATCCAACTTCCAAGATTGTTATAACCATCTTGCTCGATATAGTCATATAGTCCATCACATACGTTATCAAAGTATGCAGGAGACCCATCTGAATAATATCCTATAACCGTATGTGAATTTCCTTTCACGGAGCCTTTTTGTGTGATCATATCTTTGATGTTATGAATATAAACGCCTATAACGCCGTTGCCTCTTTTTAGGCTTTCACATATTTCATACTGTACAAACGGACGATTCAAAGTGTCACTTCCAATCAAAACCACAGTTACAGATGTACCATTCAGCTGGCTGTCAATCCAGTTATGAACCGCTATTTTTCCTGTACGCTTTATTTTTTCAAATTCAGCTTTATCAACAAATCCAGCAGCTTCTTTACCTTGTGTAACCCAGCTATTTCTAACCGTCATAGATCTATTGATGTCATTATCATAATGAAAACTGAAAAAGACTCTACGTGCCATATCAAATCCTCCTTAATAAATACTACCTTTAGACAGCCACTGTTTCAAAGAACAGTATATATTTTTTCCATCTTTAGGCGTAACCACATAGTATCCCCTTGTAATTTGTTGCCCATTACTATATTTTTCAGTTCCGTCAGAAAATTCAATGTATGGGTATATTCGCATATACTCGTTTCCTTTGTACTGAAAATCGTATGTCCCTTTTGGCTTCAATGGAAAAATTGCAATCTTATCTGGATATTTATTTGCATCTCCAAATCCTAATTCCCAATTACACCATTTTGATTCAATCGCACCATTTGTTGCAAGGAGAATAAATCTATCACATTCCCGAATTCTATCCTTAAGATTAATCGCTGTTTCTGCTGACGTTGTTATCGGCATAGAAGAATCTTTGCTATCAATATATACTTTTACTTTATATTCATCTTCTAAAAATCCCAATACTCCCTGTAAATCTTCGAGATCATCATGTCTATGCGATATAAATATTGTAGTTTTTGCTGAAAACTGAGAGTGTTCTAATATTGGGGAAGTAGCATTTTCCAAAGATCTCTTAGAATACCTGCTGAAAGCACCTTGTTCAAATATTTTACTCATAAATCAATCATCTCCCACAAACCATACTCGATCTCTCAACTACCACGGTTTCTATATACCTCATCCACGCAGGAGCCTCCAAATTATCACGCTCCGTCTCACACTGGAGTATCAAATCTCTCAGATGTTCAGGACGAGCCTGCTTGCCATCGAACATTGAAATAAAATGCCTACGGAACTGCTCCAATGAAAGCGGAACAATATCAAGGCGCTGCTTAACATCACCTTTGGCATACCAAATACCGTGACGGAATGTTTCAGCGGTGTTGGTGTCAATTTTGATAGCAAGGAAAAGACCATAAACGGGCTTATCATAATTCAATATTGCATCGGATACATGACGGCGGACTGGCTCGCCCTCCATTGCCTCCTGCCTTGAAGATGTGGACATTGTTACTTCAGTCAAGATCATAAAATCCTCAAATTCACAGTATAGATCGCCTTTTCCTCCGCCTGCCGCGGCTACTGGCAAAAAGTCGGAGTCAAGTCTGAATCCACGAACCTCATACGGCTTGTTTATCATATGATCTATCGCAAGTGCAGCTCTCCAAAGTGTCCACTCAAAATATGCAGGAGTTTCGTCTTTCGGTATTTCAATAGCGTTATCTTCATCGTAGACGAGCTTTCCACCACCTTTTATCAATAGCGACATATAATCGGCTATTTCTTTCCACTGGTTACGCTGATCGTTAGCGTACTGTATTTCGTTTGTTTTGGCAAGTGTATCTTCCAAACGCTGTCTTGCAATATTGATCTCGGCAGAAGTGTTAAGCGAAAGATCAGAAATATCGTATACAATATGCCGTTTCTTCATCTGCTTTTTGAGATCTTCAAGTAGAGTTTTAGCTACATCGATGTTATCCGTCGGCAGTGGAGCACCAGAACAAAGCTTTTTATATGCTTCCATAAGCGGTTCTGATGTTGCTGTACTTTTAGCGAGTTTCTCTGCAAGCAGGTGTTTCGCAGGTATAATCATAATACCTCTGCCCTTACGCTGAAACATTCCCGATATACGCAGATAACGCATATTCATATCGCTATAATCAAGAAAGTTGTCAGCTTTTTTGTCGTAATGTCTGCCACGTTCTTTGATCTCATTCTTATCAAAGGTACGCTTTGCAGGAGCTTTTGCTCTGCGCTGTCTAAGATCAAGAATATGCTCTACAACTTCGTAGAGATCATAGCTTGGATTAGTTGTGTGTCCCCACAAGGCAAACTCAATACGGCTCATTTCCGTAGAGCCTGTCTGTTTTTCTAACTCTAACATGATAGCGAGCATCCAGCGGAGCGGAGAGAAAAATTCTTCGCCTTCGGGCATCGGGAACTGCTCAACGCTCATAGCTCTGAGGAAACACTCCTGAACCGCAGGAAAAGTATCTGCTTTAAGGAATGTTCTGCCGAACGGAGTTATATCGTCCATAGCTCCGAGATCGCCCTGATTGCCGTATTTCTTGCTTACCTGGGGATAGATATATCCGTTCTTAGCAAACATCAAACGCCACTTACGAGCATGACTGCCTGATTCGTCTTTACCACTTTCGTTCTGAATAATGCCTTCCTTATTCAGAAGATTCATAAAACCTATTTCGTTTTCCCTGCCGTGTAGCTTGCCGACAAAGGCAGATTTGGCGTATACTGTAAGGCCTTCCTGTATTCTGTTAGGATTTCTCAAACCTGTGTTGCCAACAAGCCAAATCTTAATATTTTCTTCCATAATATATTCTCCTATCAATACCCAACAAAAAGGTATTCCTGGACAGTATTTCTATGTGTTTTTGCATCAGCCTGATTGCCAAAGGCATATTTATAATCTACGGGAACTACTTCAACATTAGCCTTGTACTTCTTCATTAATGCTACCATATCCTCTTGTGTAGGCAAACTGTTGGAGGAATATGATATAATCAGAATACTGTCAGAAAATTTACTGAACAGCTTATCAAAAGCATCATATGTGCCACTTTTTGTTGAAAAAGGTGTAGGATAGGATTTGAATTTCTTCGTTTTGGTGTGTTCCTGGATTTCTACGCCCTTCCAATCACGGGCAAGTCCTTCGATAAAGTGGTATCTCCGCACATATTCATTATCCGATAAAGGCGAATAGTATGGGGGATCTATATAGACAAGATCGGGAGTCGGAACAGAAAGTGCCATTGCATCGCCATTTACAGACTTATTATCCTTATGATTATCAAAGACAGCATTATTTACAGCTTCTACTGCTTCAAGGAACTGCTGAGAAAGAGATTTCTGCAAATCCTTTCTTCCGTCATCATATCTGTGTCCTATATATGTAAATATTCCACGAGGTCTTTTTTTCGTGCAGGCACGGATAAGAGCTGTCATTGCAATAGCTTTCTTATACTGATCGTCTATCGCAGCTATGTTAGTTCGCAGTATATCTATCAGCTCGTTTTCTTTATCGGTATAATACAAATCCTTAAATGTATCAGACACGAAGTGATCTATCTCGCCTTGCTGTATCAACAGTTTTTCAGCTTCTTCCATAGGAAGTGTTACAGCATTATTCTCAACCATAGCTTTCGTGAATGTTGCTGACATAGCCATATAGTCGTTGCTGATTACCGTTTTGCCGTGAGATTTGAACATATATCCGACGATTCCTGAACCTGAGAACAGATCAACTACGGTATCAAACTCAAAGCGTGATGCAACATTCAATATTTCACCGAGCAGTTTCCTCTTGGAACCCATAAAGCGTGTCGGTGGATATAATGATACCTGATCGGAAAGAGGCTTGATTTTTGCCTCCTTTTTCTTTTCAGGCGGTATTGTAACAATTACATCTTCACCCTTTCGGGTATCACCATGACAGGAGATATGTCTCTTAGTCTGGATAACCTCTATCTTATACTGCTCATAAAGCTGATGAACAAGAGGATGATTGGAATTAGTGAGTATCACATAACAACCACGTTCATGAAGTGTACCGATCATCTTTGCCAGCTCAATATGATCGTCCTCATAAAACTGTTCTTTGGTATATCTCTTGAAATCTGAGTTTTCAGATATGGGAAGATATGGTGGATCCAAAAATACAAAATCTCCTGGCTGAGCATAGTGTTCAAGTACAAGGGTGTAATCACCGCAAAGAATATCTGCCTTTCTCAGTGCTTCAGAAGCAAGACTAAGTGCGTCAATATCGCATATTTTTGGATTCTTATACTTTCCAAACGGAGTATTGAATTGTCCATTTCTGTTTACACGGTATAAGCCATTAAAACAAGTTTTATTCAGATATATTGTTCTGGCAGCGGCTTCGGCTTTCGGCAGTGTCTGCCAATTGAGAGAACGAACCTCATAGAACATCTCACTTGTATTTTCATATTTCTGCAAGCACTCGATAACATCATCAACATGATGTGCAACCTGAAGATACATATTTATCAGTTCAGGATTGCTGTCGGCTATGATAGCATTATCAGGCTTCAAAGAAAAGAATAAAGCTCCGCCGCCAAAAAAAGGCTCTATATATCTGCCGTATGTTTTCGGAACTCTCGGCATAAGCTCGCCAAGCATCTGCGTCTTACCGCCAGCCCATTTCAAAATAGGCTTTGCAGCAGGAGCTTTCATTGTTTTAACGCTCATCACTCTGCATCCTTTCGACAGCCGTTTCTGGCACCATTTCCATAATATCTCCTATATCGCATTGCAGAGCATTGCATATCTTTACAAGCACACTTGTTGTAACATTCTCATTCTTACCGAGCTTTGCCATAGAAGCATGACTGATTCCCGCTGCAATACAAAGGTCTTTTTTCTTCATGTCTTTATCTATCAGCATCTTCCATAGTTTTTTATAACTTATCGCCATCTAGGGTGCTCTCCGTTTTCTGAATTTGTAGTTAAGAATCGCAGAATTAAAATCCGCATTCGCTGAACTATATATATTATAGCACATACTACCCCAAAAAACAAGTACCTAACTGAAAAATTCCTACTGATATGTATTCAGCAGGAATTTTCTCGTCATACTATATCACACATACACCAAATCCGCATACACCGCCTCTCTCGCACACAACCTAAACATATTCTCCAAACCTTGAGCTTTGCAGAGATCACCAACAGCAAGTGACTGCTGATATTCCTTATCGTCAGCTTTCCACTTTTCAACCTGTCTTTCCATAGCATTTTCCACTGCCTTATCAAGTTCAGTCAGATAACCCAGAATTTCGCCGTTATTTACAAGTTTTCTCAGTCTGTTCTTACGGTATTCCGCCGAATAATGCAGGTGATACTTGATATGCTCAGAATGGAATGCCGTTACTGTTGGCTCAGCATCAACTGCATTGTGTGTAACGGTAAGTGCATTGGTATCCAACACCCAGACCGACTTGTTTTTGCCGATCACCTGAACTTTGTCTTTGCTTCTGATAATCATAAAATTTTTCTCTTCATTCCAAATTCTTGCTTTTTATTGTGCTGTTGTATCTGAACTGCTGATAGTCGGAACTCAATCCACAAGCAGAGATAAAAGCCTTGACTTTTTTCAGTTCACGGGAAAGTTCTTCCTCACGGCTAATACGCTTTGATTCCGCTTTTAATTTATCACGGGAAAAATGACGCCTATCTTCTTCTTTCTTTTTGTAATCAGCCAGTTCCGAAGATACCGCATCAAGCCTTGCTTTCAACGTATTACGCTCCTGTATGGCTTCATCTCGTTCTCTGCAAAGCTTTTTCGTCTGTTTTTGTGAAATCACTTCTTTTTTGGCAAGTGCAGTTACATTTTCCCAATCTTCCTTGGAAACTGTGATTTTTCCACCGAAAACCGTTTTGCCTGTTACAACGCTGTCGATTTCTTTCAGCTTGACGTGCTTTTTGGCTGCCTTTTCAAGTGCTGCGTTGATTTCTTCTTTTTCAGTAATGATCTGAGCTTTTTCTTCTTCAAGCTGCCGGATTCTATCCTGATGCTCGCCGTATTCCTCGGTGGTATAGCTGTACCCTCTGGACTTCTTCGGCTCTGAGATCTCGATACCATGAGCAGTACATATCTGGTGCAGGACTTTCCATTCCGCTAACCGCCAACGGTTGATTGCATTTGCACCTTTGCCGTGTCCCATTTCTTCGAGAGCTTTCGCCATAGCATTTCGAGTGTCAAGCCCTCTGTCGAAATGCCCGACGGGAATATAGTCGATGTGCAGATGGGGAGTTGCTTCATCAAGGTGCATCACAGCATTGAACACATAGAAATTCGGATTTCTTTCTGAAAAGCCCTCCATGTACTCCCGTAAACAGGCAACAGCAATCTCCGAATCGGGAGTACCGACACCTGTATCATCTTTTGTCCCGATTTGGACTAAGTCTTCATAGAAACTCTTTTGCTTATTTGTCCCAGTGATAACGCTTGCACTCGGTTCACGGCTGAACAAATGCTGAAAGTAGTCGGGGATACCTATGCAGAACGAAGGATGTAAATACGAACAAATCCAAGAATACTTTATGTCTCATACAAAGCTCGGTTATTCTATTTTTGTTCAATCACCGTTATCACAACCTATTGTTCATAGAAATAAAGATTACTATGAACAATTCGCCGCAGAGAACCACGTCGATTTGAAGAATTATACAACCGAACAAGGAATTAAAGATATAAAAAAAGTTGAAGGTATCCTGATCGAGGCATATAGAAAAAGCTACGGACACTTTCCAAAATGGAATAAGGTAGGAGGTTCAATAGAAGGACAACAGCGTGTAATGAAACATAATATAAATATTGTGAAAAGCTTTAGCAATCCTCAATTGTTTGAGATGAATCCAATTGTTTCAAGGTCAACTATTAGGGAACTATCAGATAATCCAACATATGAAGGCTTTGAGAGTTTTCTTCATGCTGTTAGAATGTGCGTGTTATTATTTGGAATGGATTATTATGAAGCCCTAAAGTTCCATAATGAGCATGATTCATTTGGTTGGTATCATCGAATGTGTTCCGAAGGATATATGAATAAAAAACTTATAGTATAACAAAAAGAGCTATCCGATTCTTAAATTGAATCAGATAGCTCTTATCTTTTCAGACAATTATTATATCACTGTTGCCGATAATCGAGAAATGTTGCCAAATCGTTGCCATTCAGCTCAACCGCACCTTGAAAAGCACGGTATTACGCCATTTCAGCAATTGCTTGCATTATTCCCACTCAATAGTAGCCGGGGGCTTGGTGGTTACATCGTACACGATACGGTTAATGTTCTTGACCTCGTTGACGATCCGGGCGGAAATGACCTCCAGAACCTCATAGGGAATCCGGGCAAAGTCCGCAGTCATAAAGTCCGTGGTGGTAACGCCCCGAAGCGCCAGGGTGTAATCATAGGTTCTGCCGTCGCCCATAACGCCCACGGAACGGCAATTGGTCAGCACTGCAAAATACTGGCTGATTTGCTTGTCCAGCCCGGCCTTTGCAATTTCCTCCCGATAGATCCAGTCCGCATCCCGCAGGGTGTCCGCCTTTTCCTTGGTGACTGCCCCGATGATCCGGATGGCAAGACCGGGCCCCGGGAAGGGCTGCCGCATCACCAGATATTCCGGCAAGCCAAGCTCCCTGCCCAGCTGCCGCACCTCGTCCTTGAACAGTAGGCTCAAAGGCTCCAGTACGTCCTGGAATCTTGCAACCACTTCAGCAGGCAGCAGCTTGTTGTGGTGGCTCTTGATCACGTCTGCATCCCCCTGACCGGACTCAATTACGTCCGGGTAGATGGTGCCCTGCGCCAGGAAGTCCTGCTTGGTGATGCCGAAGCGTTCCGCCTCGTCCCGGAACACATAACCGAATTCCGCACCGATGATGTGTCGCTTTTCCTGGGGATCTTCCACCCCTGCCAGCTTGCTGAGGAATCGCTCCTCCGCATTGACCCGGACAAAGTTTACGTCCCACTTTGCAAATGCGGCCTCTACTTCATCCCCTTCGTTTTTGCGCATCAGACCGTGATCCACAAATACGCAGGTCAGCCGCTCCCCGATGGCTTCCGCCAGCAGGGCAGCCAGTACGGAGGAATCCACGCCGCCGGACAGTGCCAGCAGCACCCGGCCATCCGACCCGATCTGGTTCCGGAGAGACTGTACAGTTGCCTTGCAGAAATTGCCCATGGTCCAGTCTCCGGTGCAGCCGCAGACCTTTTTCAGGAAGTTGTCGATCATGCGGACGCCGAACTGGGTGTGGTTGACCTCCGGATGGAACTGTACCGCATACAGCTTCTGCTCCTTGTTTTCCATGGCTGCAACCGGGCAGTGCTGGGTGTGGGCGGTGGCACGGAAGCCTGCTGGCAGCTCGGAAATATAATCCGTATGGCTCATCCAGGAGATGGCTTGTTCCGGCATGTCCTGGATGTCCGCAAACAGCAGGCAGGACGGATCGTAGGTGGTTTCCGTCTTGCCGTATTCAGAGGTGATGCAGGTAGCCACCTTGCCCCCCAGGGTATACGCCATCAGCTGACAGCCGTAGCAGATTCCCAGGATCGGGATACCCAGCTGAAAAATCTCCGGGCTGATCCGGGGGGAGGCGTCGTCATACACGCTGTTGGGGCCGCCGGTGAAAATGATGCCCACCGGGTTCAGTGCCCGCAGCTCCTCAATGGGGGTCTTATAGCTTTTCACTTCGCAGTATACGCCGCATTCACGGACTCTGCGGGCGATCAGCTGGTTGTACTGACCGCCAAAATCTAGCACGATGCAAAGCTGGTGTGTCATAGCATACTCCAATGCCCGGCTGTAGGACAGCCGGTTTCCGTTTTTTCGGCAGACGGAATCGCCGGGATGGGGAACGAAGCATCCGCCGCACAGACTTGTGCGGTGCTGCATACATTTCTTTTATTATGCCATTTTTCCGCAAAAAAAGCAAGTGGGGCAGGGGAAAACAGCTTAAAAAGCCGAATGGAATGCGGCTTTTTGGCAGTTTGCATAAAAACCGGTTGGGTTATGCCCGCTTCTCCGGTACATGCGGTGCAGCTTCTATCCGGGACAGGCGACGGATGATTTCCCCTGCGATCATCAAGCCTGCACAGCCGGGCACGAATGCCATGCTGCCGATGGTTTTGCGGTGCTCCTGCGGCTCCTCGGATTCCTCCAGGTGGGGTGCCGGCGGCTCTGTGGAATACAGCACCGGCAGATGGTGGATGCCCCGCTTCCGCAGGGAAATGCGCATCACCTTGGCAAGGGGACACTGACTGGTTTTGGAGATGTCCGTCAGCACCAGCCTGGAGGGATCCAGCTTGTTGCCGGTGCCCATGCAGGAAATGATGGGGATTCCGGCGGCAGTGGCTTTTTCGATCAGAGTCAGCTTGGAGGTCACCGAGTCGATGGCATCCGCAATGAAGTCAAAGCCCTGCAAATTCACTTCACTGCCGGTGTAGTAGCAGGGGTGCACCGTTACCTGCGCCTCCGGGTTGATGTCCAGGATCCGTTGGCGTGCCACCTCCACCTTCTGCATGCCCAGGGTGGAGTGAAGTGCCACCAGCTGTCGGTTCAGGTTGGTGATGCTCACCGTATCGTGATCCACCAGAGTCAGGTGCCCCACGCCGCTGCGTGCCAGAGCCTCCACCACATAGGAGCCTACGCCCCCGATGCCGAATACACAGACGGATGCCTGCCGGAGTCGCTCCACTCCTTCCTTGCCAAGCAGCAGCTCTGTCCGGGAAAATGCATGCATCATGAAAGGGCTCCTATTCTGCATCGTAGAATACGCGGTATTTTTTCTCGTTGTGGGCATGGACGCTGAGCACCAGTCCCAGTGCCAGGTACATGCTTAACATAGCTGTGCCTCCGGCGCTGAAGAAGGGCAGGGGAATGCCGATAACGGGCATCACCTTGAGCACCATGCCGATGTTCATAAAGCAGTGGGCAAAGAGCATGGCGAATACCCCCAGGCAGATCAGTTTGCCCAGGGTATCCTTGGCGGAGCGGCTGTCGGCGAATATTTTCAGACAGATGTAGGCGAGCACCGCCACCACAGCCACCGTTCCTACAAAGCCGAACACCTGCCCGATCCAGGCGAAGATGAAGTCGTTGTGCAGCTCTGGTACGGTGACATATTCCTGTGCCCCGAACAGCCCCTTGCCGAATACCTGACCGGAGCCCAGGGACGCCAGCCCCAGATCCTGCTGATACTCCAGACCCAAAGGATCCGTGCCCGGATGCAGCAGCACCAGGATCCGGTTCTTGTGGACGGATTTCAGCACGAATTTCCACAGTACCACCCCGGCGCCGCCTGCCAGGGCAAAGGCGGCAAGAATATACCGGAGCTTCAGACCCATGGAAAACAGCATCACGGCAAACATGGCGATGAATACCACGGCAGTGCCGTAATCTCCTTGCAAAAAGATCAGCAGGGTGGGAATGCCGCCGTGGATGCACAGCAGCAGCAAATGCAGAGGCTTGTTGATGTTCTCCTCGTCCCGGGACAGGTGATAGGAAAAGCTGAGGATGAACGCCAGCTTGAGAAACTCGGAGGGTTGAATGGTGGTAAAGCCCAGGTTCAGCCATGCCACGTCATCCGCACCCTCCCGGCGCACGCCCAGGGAGGTGAAGGTAAGCCCCACCAGCACCAGTGCCAAGGGCATGTAGAGGAACCACAGCTTGGCGATCTTGTGATAATCCAGAGCGGTGAGGGTCAGGCAGCCGACAGAGCCGATGAGCATGGCTGCCAGCTGGGTCTGGTAATAGCTTGCGCCTACGGAACTGACCACATGATTGTAATAAATGGAGTAGATCAGCACCACGCTGAGAGACGCACAAAGAGTAACGGCAATGAACAGGGGCTTGTCCAGCTTGTGCGTGAACTGAGACAGCCGTTGGAGGGCACGTTTCATGGAATTCCTTTCCTTGGTATCTGTGTAGTTATGTATGGGTTTTGTACTTCCGATCCAGGCTCCGGTATTGAACCGCTTCGGTCACATGCCGCAGATCCAGGGTTTCCACTCCGTCCAGATCTGCAATGGTGCGGGCAACCTTCAGCAGCCGGTCGTATGCCCGGGCGGACAGACCCATCCGCTCAAACACATCCTTCAGCCGCTGCTGCGCCCGGTCGGTCATGGGACAGTAGGTGCGGAGCAGATCCGGAGTGATCTGGGCGTTGCAGGTGATGGCGGTGTCCGTAAAGCGCTGCTGCTGGATCTTTCGTGCTGCCTGTACCCGTTCCCGGATGTCAGCGGAGGATTCCTCCTTGCCGGTACCGGTAAGATCCTCAAAGCAAACCGGTGCTACGTCCACATGCAGATCAAAGCGATCCAGCAGGGGACCGGATACCTTGGACAAATATTGCTGTACCTGGTTCTGGGAGCAGGTGCATTTGCGCTGAGGATGCCCGTAATAACCGCAGGGACAGGGGTTCATGGCAGCGATGAGCATAATGGAGCAGGGGTAGGTGATGGTGCCGGACGCCCGGGAAATGGTTACGGTGTGATCCTCCAGGGGCTGCCGCAGGATCTCCAGGGTGCGCCGGTCAAATTCCGCCAGCTCATCCAGGAACAGCAGTCCGTTGTGTGCCAGGGAGATCTCTCCCGGATGGGGAATGCTGCCGCCCCCTGCCAGCCCTGCCGCAGAAATGGTGTGGTGAGGAGAGCGGAAGGGTCGTACCGTTACCAGAGGCTGTCTGGGGTTCAGAAGCCCTGCCACCGAGTGGATGTTGGTGGTCTGGATGGATTCCCCGAAGGTCATTTCCGGCAGGATCCCGGGCATACGCTTTGCCAGCATGCTTTTGCCGCTGCCCGGAGTGCCGATGAGCAGGGTGTTGTGTCCCCCTGCCGCTGCGATCTCCAGGGCACGCTTTGCAAAGTTCTGCCCCCGCACGTCGGAGAAATCCGGCACCGGTTCTGCCTCCACGGCGGTGGGTACATAGGCAGGCTGAGGGGTCAGAGCATGCTCCCCGTCAAAGTGATCCAGTAGCTGGGACACATTCTCCACCCCGTATACGGCGATGCCGGATGCCACAGAGGCTTCATAGGCATTGTCAGCCGGCAGGAAAATCTGCCGGATGCCCTGTTCCCGTGCCAGCAGCACCATGGGCAGCACACCGCTTACCGGCCGCAGACTGCCGTTCAGGGATACCTCCCCCAGGAAGCAACTGTCCTTTGGCAGGGCAGGGAGCCGTCCGGTTGCCTGGAGGATCGCCATGAGAATGGCAAGGTCATAGACAGAGCCGGTCTTTTTGGTGTTTGCCGGCGCCAGGTTTACCATAACTCTTGCAACGGGGAATGCCACGCCGCAGGCACGCAGGGCGGATTTGATCCGTTCCCGGCTTTCCCGGACAGCCGCATCCGGCAGCCCAACCACTTCAAACATGGGCTGTCCCCGGCTGATATCGATTTCCACCTGGACTGCAAAGGCGTTCATGCCGAACAGACCCAGACTGTTGACTTGTGCAAACATAGTCAGTGTTCCTCCTGGTGATCCTCCGGGGCAGTATAGATCTGCTCTGAAGTGAAGATGGGCGCACCGAACAGTTCCTCGGCGGTACGGGGCTTCAGGCTTGCAGGGGATACGGATTCGGACAGGCTGGGAGTGCCTGGCAGGATCACCGGCGCTGCTGGTTTGGGTACAGTGGGGATGTCCGGCTTCGTAACCGGCGGAATATCCGGTACAATGGGAGCATCCGGCTGCGGAAGGGGTTCCATATCCGGCATGGCAGGTACGGATGGCATGTCCGATGATGCATCTGGTACAGAGACGGCAGGCGTTGCAGGGGTCAGATCCTCCATATCCTGTGCCTGTTTCCGATTCTGCAAGTACAGGGGCAGCTCATACTTGGAGGATTCATCCAGCCGCCGGACAAACTGGGGATATCCGGGTAGCTGACTGAGCTGGTTCAGCTGTCGGAAACCACGAATAAGCCGCAGGTTCAGCAGGAAACCGGATACAAAGCAAATGGGATACAGAATGTTCCGCACCGGCATACCCACCGCAAACTGGTACATGCACATAGCTCCGTATAGACCGGTCAGGACAATGGCGCTGAGCCGGTGCTTGGTGGCAGCAAGCACGGACAGGACGCATACGGTGACGCAGAAGATTAGCGCAAAAATCTGGAACAGCACCGCTGCGGAAAGCTGACTGCCGGTGTCGTGAGCCGGGAGATTCAGATTATCCGCCCGTCCGGCAGAGATCAAGCCCACTGTGACGATGGTGATGGTGATGAGGACGGCAACGTTGGCAAGATTCCACCACAGGGAGCGGCGGAACAGCACATGCAGTTTGCGCATCTGCTCGGCGGAGGCTTCGTAGTGGGCAAAGCGCTGCTCCTCTTCAGGAGTGCTTCTTCCGTTTCCCATGCTTTGCTCCTTTCCCGGATTTTTCAGGTGCAGCCTGGGACGTCGGTGTATCCCCGAGAGTCAGCTCATTCAGCTCCGGCAGCTTCTGGGTGTGGGCAGTGTACACCGGTTTGTCACTGAGTACCTCCTCCAGGGGCTGGAGCGGCTGTTCCGGCAGAGAGGCAGGGGCGGTTTCCTTTTTGGGGATCACCCGCCTTTCCTCCTCCTTGCCTTCCAGGGTGCGCCGGGTCAGGGAATCCATATAGTACCGATCCTTGTCAGGGCTGTCCGGATGTAAAGGCTCTTTGTCAAAATCCTGCTTGGACAGCTCCAGCCGCTCGTTGAAGTACGGGTACCCCTCCAGCTTGCTGAGCCGTTCCTCCTCCGGCAGGGTCAGCATGGCACGGATGTACATGGCAGCTCCCAGCAGACCAAGCCCCATGGAGGGCAGATCCACATGGTAGACCCCCAGCAGGCACATGGCGGCATACAGCGCAAACAGGGCAATGTTCAGCTTATGAAAGTTTGCCCATGCCAGATAACCTACGATGACCACCAGGATCGCCAGGAAAATCTGCATAGCACCGCCGCAGAAGATCACCGCAAAGCTGTCCGGCTCTCCCAGGGCATAGCCCAGGCTGGAGAAGATCTGGAACCGCTGCTTGAACATGGCACAGAAGGCGATGATAAAGCAGGCGAAGCAGGTGTAGAAAAAGGCGGCACGGTTGGTTTTCTCGATTTCCGCCATGGTCTCCCGGCAGCTGTCAAAGTAGGAATAATCCTTTTCCAGCTTTGTATGCTTGACCCGTTCCGCCTGTTCCCGGGCTTCCTTGTCAAAATCAAATTGGGTCTGAAGATCGGTTGGTTTCATTTTGGTTCCTCCTGAGAATGATCTGATGCGGATAGGTGTTCCGGTATGCACAGCTCCTGCATGACGCCTGGGTTCTCTTTCACAGTCTCCGGTCTGTCCCGCTGGTTCAGCTCCCGGATCAGCTGGACAGTGGAGGGCAGCTGTTCTTCCTTTGCAGGCAGGGTGTCCAGGAACTGGGGGTAGCCCTCCCGTGCTGCAAGCTGCCGATCCATCCGGATCCCCAGAAAGGAGGCGATGGCTGCGCCCAGGCTGACGATCAAATTCAGGTGTGCGGCAGCCAGTGCCAGGGGCATCTGCCCGTGCCAGGTCTCGGCGATGCAGGCAAAAAGCACCAGGAACGGCAGACACCAGAGCCGTTTTTTATAGGCAAGCCCGATGATGAAGGCGACCTGAAAGGGGCTGTACCAGAAGGTGTAGAAATATGCGCTGCCCAGGATGCCCAGGGTCAGGAACAGCATCATGAACCCGATCAGAAAAATGAGACAGTTGACACCGGTGACGGTCAGAAATGACCACTTCAGAAGCCGGTCTGAAAGCAGCTTTTGCCGGCGGCATTCGGCGTAATGGGCGGTTTGCGCCATATGTTTTGCTTGCTGCTGAAAGGGTGTGGACATGGGAGACCCTCCTTTTCTGGTTATACCTCTTTAATTATAGCATAGTTTTCAGCGGTTGAAAAGTACTTCTGCATATTTTTTGACAGAAAAAAAGCAGGGGAGGGGAGCCGGGAACGGAGGAAGGCTGTATTTTGTGAAAAGCATAAAAAAACGCACTCCGCACAGGCGGAATGCGTTCAAATCGCTGAACTTTCAGAAAAAGGCTTGACAAGCCGGGGAGGTTATACTATAATTTTAGAATGTATCGTCATGGCTTATTGCTCAACTTTGCACAATAGTATACCACATCCGGCAAAGTGATGTCAAGAGGTTTTTGAAAAAAATCAGACGGATTTCCGGCTGACCAGGTACAGGTGCGAAGGATTGACACGCAACTACAAAAAGGAGGGCTCCGCCTATGGCAGATGTGAAGGTTACACCCAAGCAGCTTGGCAAGAACACGAGAATGAGCTTCGGCAAGATCAATGAAGTTCTGGAAATGCCGAACCTGATTGAGGTGCAGAAGAATTCCTATAAGTGGTTTAAGGAAGAGGGCTTGAAAGAGGTTTTCCGGGACGTGGCAGCGATCACGGACTACAACGGAAACCTGGTGCTCAATTTTGTGGATTACAAGATCGACGACACCCCCAAATATACGATTGCAGAGTGCAAGGAGCGGGATGTAACCTACGCAGCGCCCCTGCGGGTGAAGGCTACGCTTTGGAATAAGGAAACCGGTGACGTAAAGGAAAGCGAGATCTTCATGGGGGATTTCCCTCTGATGACCGAAAGCGGTACCTTTGTCATCAACGGTGCAGAGCGTGTTATCGTCTCCCAGCTGGTACGTTCCCCCGGTGTGTACTATGCCTTTGAAAAGGACAAGACCGGTAAGGATCTGTTCAAGGCAACCGTCATCCCGAACCGTGGTGCATGGCTGGAATACGAAATGGATTCCAACGATGTGGCATATGTCCGGATCGATAAAAACAGAAAGATTCCGCTGACCACCTTTATCCGTGCTCTGGGTATCGGTACGGACGAGGAAATTGCGGAGATGTTCGGCAACGATGAGCGCCTGCGCCAGACCATCCTCCAGAAGGACGGCACCAAGAACAATTCCGACGCTCTGATTGATGTATATAAAAAGCTGCGTCCCGGCGAGCCGCCTACGGTGGAAAGCGCCATCCAGCACCTGGATAATCTGTTCTTTGACGCAAAGCGCTATGATCTGTCCCGGTTCGGCCGGTACAAGTACAACAAGAAGCTGGGTATCGGCTCCCGTCTGGTGGGACACATCCTGTCCCGTCCGGTGGCAAATGAGCTGACCGGTGAGCTGCTGGCGGATGCCGGCGATCGTCTGAGCTTTGAGAAGGCAATGGAGATCGAGCAGGCGGGTGTTTACGAAGCATATCTCAACGTTGAAACCAAGGAATACTACACCAACGAGCAGAACGAAACCGCCATTCGTATGGTGGAAAAGGAAGTCAAGGTCATCGGCAACGGCATGGTTGACCTGTCCGGCTATGTGGATTTCGACGTGCTGGAATACGGCATCAACGAGAAGGTTTCCTTCAAGGTGCTCAAGGAGATCCTGGAAAGCTCTGCGGACGCTCAGGAGCTGGAGGAGCAGGTCAAGAAGCGTGCGGATGAGCTGGTGCCCAAGCACATCATCCTGGACGATATCTACGCCACCATCAGCTACTTCTGCAATCTGTGCGAAGGCGTGGGCACGGTGGACGACATCGACCATCTGGGGAACCGGCGTATTCGTTCCGTGGGTGAGCTGCTGCAGAACCAGTTCCGCATCGGCTTTTCCCGGATGGAGCGTGTGATCCGGGAGCGCATGAACATCCAGGCACAGGATATGGACGTAATCACCCCCCAGGCATTGGTGAATATCCGTCCCATTACCGCAGCCATCAAGGAGTTCTTCGGATCTTCCCCCTTGTCCCAGTTCATGGATCAGACCAACCCTCTGGCTGAGCTGACCCATAAGCGCCGTCTGTCCGCTCTGGGCCCCGGCGGTCTGTCCCG
>ENA-OURV01000197-OURV01000197.1-human-gut-metagenome-genome-assembly--contig:-NODE-197-length-50966-cov-6.102944_pt1 | contig 50966 bp, 50 predicted proteins | sample MGYA00242141_ERZ509072 | MGnify/ENA primary metagenome ERZ509072 (study PRJEB26280, sample SAMEA2338763) | human gut metagenome | biome: human gut; feature: human-associated habitat; material: faeces... | reverse complement strand
GCACATCTACCACACATTCTTTGTGCGGTATTGCCTTAAAATGAGAAACCGGAGCGTGAAACCATGCGTCAGAATCATATTGCCCTGGCAGCGGCTGCTGTGCTGTTGACAGGCTGTGTAACAGGATGTTCCTCTGCACAGCAAAGCAGTCAGACACCTATATCCACCACCGCAGAATCCTCCGTCCTGTTCGACTCGGACAGGGAGTTGATCGACCGTTCCCTGGTATCCCTCGGGAATACCAGCCGAATCCGGGCTGCTATGGATCGAGCCAAAACCGGCAATGCGACCATCGGGTTTATTGGCGGTTCTATTACCGAGGGCATGACAGCAGGGGGAAGAGATTGCTATGCAGCACATACCCATCAGTACTTCCAGACGCAGTTCGCCAAAGGAAAGGAAGTACAGTACGTCAATGCTGGACTCAGCGGCACCTCCTCGGTACTGGGATTGCTCCGGGCGCAGAAGGAATTGTTTCAGTATGCGCCGGATGTAATCTTCATTGAGTTTGCAGTCAATGACGCCCAGGATGCACAGCACCGCATTGCCTACGAAAGCCTGGTAAAGGAATGCTTGAATCAGCCACAGAAGCCGGCGGTGGTATTGCTGTTTACTGTGCTGAAGGACGGGTACTCCTGTCAGGAACAAATGGCACAGATCGGTGCAGCCTATGACCTGCCCATGATCAGTGTAGGAGACGCACTGAACCCGGCGTTCCAGTCCGGGGACATGCAGTGGAGCGAATACTCCGATGATACCTCTCATCCCAACAAATTCGGACATCAGATTGTGGCATCCATGCTTTCCAATTACCTGGACAAAGCTGCAACTCAGCCTCCGACCGAGGAGAAGCTGCCGGAGACGCCGGTATTCGGGGACGGATACATGGGGGCAACCCTGCTGGATATGTCCGCAGTAGCCGTAACAGGATATGGCTCCTTTGAACCAAAAAGCTTTTCTATGCTGTTCGATCGGGGATTCGCTGCCAAAGCGGACGGTACAGCGCAGCCTCTGTGCTTTACGGTTACAGGAAAGAAGCTGTTTTTGGTGTATACCTCCCAGAACAGCGCAGATTGGGGCATTGCCGGTGTGTATGTAAACGGACGACTGGCAAGTACAGTCACTGCCAACAGCAAAAACGGCTGGGGTGGTCCGGCAGTGGTGCTTGCCTATGAAAGCGATACCCCGCAGGAATTACAGGTACAGATCTCCATGCTGGCAGAGCAGGAATCCAAGCAGTTTCAGCTTCTTGGCGTTGGAGTTCAGTAAAAACGACACCATATGGGAAAAGCCGTACTTGCAGAGCATGCAGGTACGGCTTCTTTGTTTACTTTGATGCAGCAGGAACGGTTTGCTGTTCCACTGGTTTTGGGGAATTGTTTTTCACGTCCTGGTTCATTTTGAATACGTCTGCCACATCGCTGATGGTGATATAAGCGGCAGGGTCAATGTTATGAGTAATATTTTTCATTTTACTGATCTGGAACCGGTTCAGGACGATATAGATCACGTTCCGGTCAGTGCCGGAATAAAAGCCCTTGGCGGAGAGGATGGTCATACCCTGTTCAAACTCCAGGGACAACGCCTTGCAGACCTCCTTTTGCTTGGCGGAAACGATCAACGCCGCCTTGGAACGATCCAGGCCTTCTACGATAAAGTCCACGGTTTTTAGTGCCGCCATGTAGGTGACGATGGAATACAGGGGCAGGATCCAGCTGTGCATCACAAATCCGCAGACAATGTACAGCAGAATGTTGTATGCCATGACGAAAGTACCTACGGTAATGCCCAAGCGTTTTGCAAAGATTACCGCCATGACTTCGATGCCGTCCATGGCGCCTCCGTACCGGATGGCAGTGCCACTGCCCAATCCGGATATCAGACCGCCGAACAGGGCGCAAAGCAGCAGATCCTCTCCGGCAAGGGGGGAGGCGATGCTCACATCCACCGGCAGAACGTCCGTGATGAGCCATGCTCCAAGGGAATAGATGGCGACGGAATAGATCGCATAGATCGTAAACGTGATCCCCTGTTTTTTCAGACCATACAGGAACAGGGGAACGTTCAGCAGGATCAGAAACACGGAAAGGCTCCAGACATCTGGTGTGATCTGTGCAAGGAGCATGGAGGTACCGGAAATGCCACTGTCGTATAATTTGACCGGCGACAAAAAAATTGTGACGCCAAAGGCATTGATGATACCCGCAATGGTCAGCATCAGAAAATTCCTTGGATTCAGGCGCTTTAGGGCGCGTTTGTACTTGAGCAGCTTGTGGGTTCTTTTCATGGACATCCTCCTATTCTGTCGGGGTGGATCGGTTTTGACAGCCGTCTTTGCAGTGCCGTTTTTACTTAAACATGTATTGCATGTAGCCGTTTTCACGCAGCCACGCTTCAGCCTGTGTCTGCTCCTGCTGCCGGAAGGATCGCTCCCGGAAACAGGGGATCAGGTGCATATCGCCGCAAAGCTCCTGAGCGATGGGCATCAGCACCTGTAGCTTTTCCTGCATGCTTAATCCGGACATGCTGATCTTCTGGTTGTTGTGCCAGAAGGAATCCCGGAAGGAATTCGGGTCAATATATACAACGGCGCTTGGGGTGTTGAGCATTACCGGTTGCAGCGCCTCCGCATCCCGATTCAGTGCATCATACAGAGAAAAGGTGTACATAGCACCGCCCCCTTGCTGGGAAGCGGTCTGGTGTACGCCGTTGAGCACCCGGATCAGCCCTTCTGCACGGTTCTGCTTACTTTGCACCGGACTGCCCAGCAACTCCAGATCCGTGTCATAAAAATGGGGATAATCCAGGTCAGTACAGAGGATATTCTGAAAGCCTGCCTGCATGATTTCAGCAGTCAGAGCTTGTAAGTATGCCGCTGCAGAATCAGAGAAGGGTGACATCCAGGGCTTGCCGCCCTTTTCCGGCTTGTTGTCCAGCCACCTGCTGTATCCATCCTCCAGCAAAAATCCGGCGGTGGTATCATAAGTAGGATAGTAGGCATCATCCAGCAGAGAAAGCTGGGCAATGGCAGAAAGCTGGTGGCTTTGTATGCTTTCTGCAATTTCCCGGATGGTCAGTGTCGCATCCTTACATGCACCGCTGGCGACTGCACCCTTTACCTGGGATTGATACAGCAGGGCACCTCCCTCGATCTTCAAAGGCACGATCACACAGCATCCGGCGGGGATTTCCTGCAAAGCAGCCTCCAGCGACTCCGAGCTTTTCAAAGCGTTCTCCTTGAGAAACCGTCCCACATATTCAAAGGATTTCAGTCCGATATCTGCGGCAGGCACAGCTCCGGTCGTGGTAACAGACGTGGTGGTTTCCGGCTCTGGTGCGGTTGTGGTCAGCGGAGCAGTTGTGGCTGCCTCCGTTGCAGTTTCAGAAGCAGGCTCTGTGACGGTCTGGGAGGAATCCGGCGTGGATTCTGTACCTCCCGTCCATTTGTGGAGCAATCGGCTCAATGGCTCGGCGGCAAGGTATCCTGCCACCACCAGCAGACCAATCATCAGCATGGTCAATAAAACGGACAGAACCGAACGGAACCGGTGCTTTGTATGGAACATATTGCGCTGTCTGCCCCGGCGGGAGTAGACTTTGCGCCCTCTTGGATCTCTTCTCATGAATGGGTCTCCTTTGTGTTTCTTTTATCTTTTGTTCTTTGTTTCTTTCTCTATGTCACCAAGCCTGCTTGGTGTGAAGTTGTCTATATAATATTTGCTGCGTAAAGCGCCATACTTAATATGCCGATATAAAGCAGGATCGCCGGATACCCCCGGACGCTGGCAGGCACTCGGTCACTGGTCAGCTTTGGGTACACGGCTTTCAGCGTCCATGCGCCGATCACGAACCCCAACCCGGCAGTCAGTCCAAACCGCAGACTTGCGGACAGACTGCCGTTTTGCTCTGCATTCAGCAGCAGAGTGCCCAGTACGGCACAGTTGAAGGTACACAGGTGCACATATTTCCGGAACCGATAGAAGGTAGGTCTGCCCACTGCGTGAAGGAATACCAGCAGGAAAACGTACAGCACTGCCAGCACCAGAATATATGCCACCGGTCGGTAGGCAATATCCAAAGCCGGAAGCAGTCGGTTGATGCCATGGGTGATGCCGCAGCCCAGGGTGGTCAGAATGGTGACCATCAGACCGATTCCCACAAAATCCGTTTTGCTTTTTGCAGAAGCGGTAATGGTACTGATACCCAGCGCCTTTGTAAAGATCAGATTGGCTGTAATGGCAGTCAGGAGCATGGAAAGCAGATTGTTCATGCTGCACGCTCCTTTCTGCGGCGGAACAGGATCCGCAGCTTATGGAAGCATACTGTCAACAGTCCGGTCACAAGGAATCCGCCTGGGATAGTGGCAAGACCCGGCATAACATGGCGGAAGCCGGTCATATTGCCGAACATGGTTCCGTAGGCAAGCAGTTCCCGGATAAATCCCACCAATAGGGCTGCAAGATCAAAACCCAGAATATAGCACAGCAGGGTCACGAATAAGGTCACGCCGTCCTGCCGGTTGAACAGAAATTCTGTTTGCGTGGTGATCAGACTGCTGACCGTCAGCAGTGGCAGGTAAATGCCCATCGCCTCAAACTCCAGGGGAAAGTATTCTGCGCATACCTGGGACAGGGGGACATACACCAGTGTTGCAATCAGACTGTATACTATAATACGAAGCCCATACACCAACCGCCGGGGCACAAAGGAGGAAAACATCACGGAAATGAAGGACAGCATGGAGAACATCAGACACAACACCAGGGCATGCGCAAGGGTATCAGCACAGACGATAACCGGGCCGGCAATCAGTCCGCCGATAAGCACCGGATTTTTGTAAAAGAAGCCGTCATAGATGGTCTTTTTGCGTTTAGCGCTCATGCTGTTCCACCTCCTGTTCCCGATGGGTACGCCGGTATTGCCGCCGACGGCGGGCATATTCCATCTGCCAACTTTGGGATTTCAGAAATTGTGCCAGCGGACTGAGCAGGATGGCAGTAATGACCACAGCATATTCGATTTCGGCGAAGGTGGTCAGATACATAGAAAGGATGGCTGCCAGAAAACCGTAGAGAATGCCCCCAAGGCTTTTCGGCGCAATCCGCTGATCCGCAATCAGGAATACAGCCCCGAACAGGGTCATATTGCAGCCCAGAAGCTTGATCATATAGTCAAAATCCGCCCCCGCCAGCAGGCTCATGAGCAGATATTCCAACAGAAAGGTTACCAGCGTGGAAATGGCAACACTACGCCGGGCGATCAGAATGAAGACACCCACCGTCAGCAGCAGGATGCAGCCGGTTCCCATAGGACCGGGCAGTGCGCCCAGCAGCAGCTTGTCACTGAGATCTATCATTCGGTTGGCATGGAACTGGGCGGAGGCAGACATAGTGTATGCCGCATCGATCTGATTTCCGAGCGGCAATGCAGTATAGGGCTGTGGAAACTGAAGCAGTTCCGTGCCGAATGCCAGTATGGAAAATGTATAGCCGACAGCAGCAGGCGGAAACAGCAGATTTACTCTGCCGCCGAACAAGGCTTTTCCAATGATAATTGCTGCAAAACAGGTTATGATAAGCGTATCATAGCGCACAGATGCCGGCATCATCAGAGTCAGCGTCAATCCTGTATTGACTGCATCCAGATGGGCAGCCCGTATAGGCTGATTTCGTAGATGCAGACACACAGCGTCCAGAGCCAGACAGGTGCCGGATGCGATCAGCGCCAGGATCAGCACCCGGATGCCGTAATAATAACCGGAAAGAATGAGCAGCGCAAGCTGGACAAGAAACAGATCCAGCACAACGGCAGCTGCCGTTTTTCTATGCAATGGGAGCACCTCCTTGAATTTTATGTGAAAGGAACAGCCGTGTATGACCATGTATCGGATCAGCCCCACCGCCGTAAAGATTCATATGACCGGGGCGGAGCTGCGTGCTTACCGGGTCACCTTGGACCAGTTCGGACAAAATGAGCCGGCAGTCATGTGCCTGCTGGAGGATCTGGTGGTGGCTGCTGTCCGCCGCTTTGGAATTCCGCTGGCTGGCAGCAGGATCTGCGTCGAGGTTTTTGCACGCAGGGACGGCGGCTGCTATATTTACCTGTCCGCAGCGGATCGCTCAGAGCAGACCGGAGCGGTACAGGATGTGATGCTGTATGAATTTGAGAAGATGGCGGATCTGATTCAATGCTGCCGGGGCTGTCTTGCATGCTGGCCTGCCTGCGGACAAAGCGCCTGTTACCGCAATGCCGGACGGTACCGACTGGTACTGCGGGTGCCCCAGCCAGATCAGCAGCGGATCTGCATGCGGATGGGGGAATTTGCTGCACCGGCGCAAGCTACGCCTCAGCTTCTGGCACAGACCCTGGAACATTTCCAATGCGTCGCCTCCGGAGATGCTGTTACCCGGCTTGCAGGCTGGAGTCATCTCCCCGCAGCAGAGCCGCAGCCCGGAACGGATCCGCAGCCTGGAACAGATAGCTGCCGGTAACAAGCTCATTGGCTCCTGCCTGCCGGGCAATGGGTGCGGTCTGGTCGTTGATGCCCCCGTCTACCTGAATACAGAGTTTCGGATAGTCCCGGCGCAGCTGTCGAACCTTTTCCGTGGTATCGGGCAGATAGCTTTGTCCGCCAAAGCCGGGTTCTACGGTCATAACCAGTACCATATCCGCCAGGGACAGGTAGGGAATCACGTCCTCTACCGGCGTGCCCGGTTTGATGGCGATACCAGCCTGACGGCCTGTCTGCCGGATCGCTTCCAGAGTTGCCCGGGGATCACTGCTGCTTTCCAGGTGAAAAGTGATCCGGTCTGCTCCGGCTTTTGCAAATGCCGATACATACCGCAGGGGATCGGTAATCATCAGATGCACATCCAGAAACAGCTTTGTATGCCGCCGGACTGCGGAAAGCATGGGGATGCCGAAGGAAATGTTGGGGACAAAGACCCCGTCCATCACGTCGAAGTGTACCATATCGATCTGCCATGTGCGAAGCTTGTCCAGAGCCTCACCCAGGTGACAGATATCTGCGCCTAAAATGGATGCGGAAACAATCGTATTCACTTGAACCTCCAAAGAAACGGTTTCGGGCAAAGTCTGGGAAGCCTGTGCAAGGATCACAGACAGCAGATTGCCCAAATACCATAATCCACACTTATTTATATTATACAGCAAGCGGCAGCAAAGGTCAAGGTACAGTTGACGGTTTCCCACGGATGTGCTATACTTTTTTAGAAGCTGATCGGGAAAGGGCGGATAGGCATTGACTACCAAGGAACAGGTACGAGTGGAACTAGAACGTGCCGGCGGCGGATTTTTATCCGGCACCCAGCTGGCGCAGCAGCTTGGCGTAAGCCGGAACGCTGTCTGGAAAGCTGTGCAGACACTCCAGAAGGAAGGTGTCCCCATGCAGGCTGTGTCCAACCGGGGCTATGCCATTCCTCCGGCAAAGGCGGGACTTTCTGCTCCGGGGATCTATGGACATCTGGCTGATCCCAAACGATATTTCCTGCATGTACACGACACCGTGACCTCTACAAATACCCTTCTGCGGGAGCTTGCCCAGCAGGATGCACCGGAGGGAACAGTGGTGCTTGCCAATGCACAGACTGCCGGACGCGGCAGATGCGGCAGAGTCTTTTACTCTCCCTGTCGTTCCGGCATTTACATGAGCCTGCTGCTGCGGCCGAAGCTGCCGGTGGAGGAAACGCTGTTTATCACTGCGGCGGCAGCAGTTTCCGTAGCGGATGCCATTGACGCAGCTGCCGGTGTACGAACCCGGATCAAATGGGTGAATGATATCTACTTACAGGAGCGAAAGGTGTGCGGCATCCTGACCGAAGGTGCGCTGGATCTGGAGAATGGCATGCTCCGGTATGCAGTGCTGGGAATCGGCATCAATATCGCCCCGCCGGAGGATGGCTTTCCCCCGGAGCTGTCCGGCATTGCCGGATCCCTGTTTCCGGACGGGCAGGTGCCGGAGGGCTTTGCGGACAAGCTGGCAGCAGGGGTGCTTTCCGCTTTTGATGCCAGATACCGGGCGTTGCCCTCCCATGATTTTCTGACCAGGTACCGGGATCAATCCATGCTCACCGGCAGACAGGTGACGGTGGTGCAGGGGGAACGGGAGCAGAAGGCTCTGGTGCTTGGAATCGATGATGCCTGTCGGCTGCAGGTGCGGTATCCGGATGGCTCAGAAGCAGCACTTTCCTCCGGGGAGGTACGGATCCGTCCCCATCTTGGCGAAAAATGATTGCATTTTCCAAGTGCATCGTGTATAATAAAATAGTATGCAAATCCGGAGCAGAGGGGGGATACCATGCAGGAGCCGGAAAAGCGGATGCTCCGTTTAGAGGGTGTTGTGGATAAGGTTCTGTTCTTTAATGAACAGAACGGATATATTGTTCTGGAGCTGGAAACGGATCAGTCCATAGAAACCGTAGTGGGGGAGCTGGGAGAGATCGAAGACGGAGAGACCCTTCTGGTGGAGGGGGAGTATATCACCCACAGCAAGTTCGGCACACAGTTCAAGGCATCCTATTGTGAGCGAAAGCTGCCCAGTACGGCGGAGAATATCCGGAAGTACCTGTCCTCCGGCACCATTTCCGGCATTGGCCCCTCCCTTGCCAAGCGAATCGTGGACGTATTCGGGGATGAGACCCTGGAGGTCATGGAGCATCACCCGGAAAAGCTGCGCACCATCAAGGGCATCTCGGAGAAGAAATGCCAGGAGATCGCCCGGGAGGTGCAGAAAATTTTCAGCCTGCGTACCTTGATGATCTACTTATCCCAGTATCACATTCCTGCCCGTTATGCGATGAAAGCCTTTCAGCAATGGGGCATTAATAGCCGGGATGTGATCGATGGGAATCCCTATGCGCTGTGCAGTGAGCTGATTGGACTGCCCTTCCAGAAAGCGGAGGTGCTTGCCCGTTCCTTGCGGATCGCTCTGGATTCGGAGCAGCGGATCCTGGCTGGCTTGCAGTATTTGTTGACCGAAAACACCTTCAGCGGACATACCTGTCTGCCCCTGGATAAGTTGCAGCCTCTTTCCTGCAAATATCTGGGCATTGGAGAACAGGACTTTTATGCCAACTACAATCAGGCTCTGGAGAATCAGCAGCTTTATGAGTACAAAAAGGGAGAACGGGAGTTTGTCTACCTGCCGGAGTATTATATTGCCGAATCCTACATAGCGGATCGTATCAACGTGATCCTGGAATTCAGCGCTCCGGAGGATTATGACTATGAGGCACTGATCGACCTGGAGGAGCAGGAAAAGCAGATCAAATATGAATCCCTGCAGCGCAAGGCAATCACCACCGCCCTGTCCCGGGGACTGATGGTGCTGACCGGCGGCCCCGGCACCGGTAAGACCACCACACTGAACGCCATCATCTCCCTGTATGAAAAGCAGGGAAAGAAGGTGCTAATTGCCGCCCCCACCGGCAGAGCCGCCAAGCGGATCTCAGATCTGACCGGCTATGAGGCAAAGACCATTCATCGCTTGCTGGAGGTGCAGTTTGACAGCAACGAACGGCTCACCTTCAAGCACAATGAAAAGGATCCATTGGACTGCGAGGTGCTTGTGGTGGACGAAATGTCCATGGTGGATGTGCTGTTGTTTGAGCATCTGCTTCGGGCGCTGAAGCTGCACTGCCGTATCGTTCTGGTAGGGGACAGCGATCAGCTGCCCTCGGTAGGGGCTGGAAACCTGCTGCGGGATCTGATCGATGGAGGCTGCATCCCGGTAATCGCTTTGCAGGAGATCTTCCGGCAGGCGCAGCAAAGCTGCATTGTCACCAATGCTCACCGAATCGTCCGGGGTGAGGATCCGGATCTGATGCAAAAGCAGAACGATTTCTTCTTTTTGCAGCGATTGAAGCCGGAACCAGCCTGTGAACTGGTGATTTCCCTGTGCCGGGATCGTCTGCCAAAGGCGTATGGCTTTGATCCGCTGAATGACATTCAGGTTATCGCACCTGCCCGGAAGGGGACACTGGGCGTCATTGCTTTGAACCAGGCGTTACAGGAGGCGCTGAACCCCAAGAAAAAGGGTATGGCAGAGTGCAAGACGGCGCTGTACACCTTCCGGGTGGGGGACAAGGTGATGCAGACCCGGAACAATTATGATATCCTCTGGAAAAAGGACGGAGAGCAGGGTACCGGCATTTTCAACGGAGATATCGGGCGGATTCTGGAGATCAACCGGGCGCAGATGATAGCAACCATTGACTTTGACGGGCGGATCACACCGTATCCCCTGGATGTGCTGGATCAGCTGGAGCTTGCGTATGCCATTACGGTTCACAAAAGCCAGGGCAGTGAGTTTGAAGCGGTGGTGATCCCCATTCTGGGAGGCTTTGAAAAGCTGTACTACCGGAATTTGCTGTACACGGCGGTGACCCGGGCAAAGAAGCTGCTGATCCTGGTAGGCTCCCGGAAGAAGATCGAGGAAATGGTACATAATAACCGCAGGACGAACCGGTACTCCTGCCTGCGGCACATGCTGATGCAACATGAACAAGGAAGCAATTAAGGCGTGGCTCCTGGATCTGTTCTACCCGAACCGATGCGGCTGCTGTGGAGTATTCATTCCCTGGAATCAGCTGCTTTGTCCGGACTGTGCAGCGTCCCTTCAGCCGGTTCAGGTTTGTCCTCACTGCGGAAAGATCCCTTGTAATGGGCAGGAAGCGCTGCCTTACTCCAGGGTGTATGCGGCATACGCCTATGCAGACCGGGCAAAGGACGGAATCCTTTCCCTCAAGCGGGGACATAATCTGAATTTTGCGATGCATCTGGGCAAAGTGCTAGGCGATCAGATCCCGGCAGGTGCTTATGACTGCATCGTGCCAGTCCCCATGAATCGGCAGCGGTTCCGGGAACGAGGGTACAACCAGGCGGAGCGCATCGGCGCAGCCATGGGGACATACTGCGGTCTGCCTGTGCGGAAGGATTGTCTGATCCAGCGACAGTCAAAGATCCGGCAGCATGAGCTGGGCGCAAAGGAACGGCAGGAGCATGCAAAGCTGTATGAAGCATCGGAACAGAGGATGGACGGTCTTCGGATTCTGCTGTGTGATGACGTGCTCACCACCGGTAGTACGGCACAGCGCTGTGCGCAGCTTTTGCGGCAGATGGGTGCAGCGGATGTGGGATTTGCGGCAGGCTGCACCTCTATCAGGAAATGCCGTCCGGAGCATGACAGAAGCAATCAAGCAAAGGAGAAATGAATGTGGATATCGGCATCGATCTGGGTACTGCAAATATCGTTATGACCATGGGGAAACGGGGCGTGGTACTCAATGAGCCTTCTGTAATCGCCTTCCACAAGCGGACAGAACGGGTGGTCGCCATCGGACGGAAGGCATACAGCATGATCGGCAGAGCGCCGGATTACCTGGCAGTGGTGCGCCCTCTGAAGGACGGGGTGATCTCGGATGATGAACTGACCCAGTGTATGATCCGGGAATTCATCCTCAAGGTCAGCGGCAGGCAGCTGCTGAAGCCCCGGATCATTATCTGTGTTCCCTCCTTTATTACGGATGTGGAACGGCGTGCTGTTATGGAAGCTGCCCGAAGCGCCGGATCCCGGAAGGTGAATCTGATCCAGGAGCCGCTGGCCGCTATGCTTGGTGCTGGCGTCAGCATCGGTCAGGCAAACGGACATATGGTGGTGGATATCGGCGGTGGCACCACGGACATTGCAGTGGTGTCCATGAACGGCATCGTTGCTTCCCATTCCATCAAGGTGGCAGGAAACAAGCTGGATGAAGCCATTATTCGGTATGTATCCAACAAGTACAAGCTGATGATCGGGGATCGGACAGCGGAGGATGCCAAGATTCAGCTTACCAATCTGTATGATCCCAGCGAGGATGTGCGGATGACGGTGCGGGGCAAGAATCTGATGCGGGGTCTGCCGGATTCCGCAGAGCTGACAGAGGTAGAACTGTTTGAAGCTCTGGAGGAGGACGTGTTCGCCATTATCGAGGCAGTGCGTCATGTATTGGAGCGGACACCTCCGGAGCTGATCGGGGATATTTACGACAATGGCATTCTCCTCACTGGGGGAGGTTCCTATCTGGGGGGGCTGGAAAAGCTCATCAGCCGAACGCTGGGGGTGAAATGCCACGTAGCAAAGGATGCGGAAACCTGTGTGGCAAAGGGAACGGCAAAGGCATTCCGGCGGCATGATGTGCTGCTGGATGGCTTTGAAAGCGTGACTTTGTTTAAGTGAGGTGCATATGGAGGAACAGAGAAAAAAGAAGCAGCGAAAAAAGCGGTTGGTGATCGGTGTGGCGGCAGTTTTGCTGCTGAGCGGCTACCTGTACTGGCAGGACAATGATCTGATGCAGACCGAGTATACCTGCAATTCGCCGGATGTTCCGGCGGAATTTGACGGCTACCGGATTGTACAGGTTTCCGATCTGCACAATAAATGGTGCGGTAAGGATCAGAAGCGGCTGATAAAAGCCATTCGGGAGGAGCAGCCGGATATCATTGTGCTGACCGGAGATATCATGGACGGCAATCATCCGAAGGTGGAACCTGCCGCCCGATTCTGCGAGCTGGCTGTCAAAATAGCCCCGGTGTATTTTGTACCCGGGAACCATGAGGCGATGGTGAAAACAGAATACAGGAGAGCCCTTTACGACCGGATGCATGCCTGCGGCGTGATTTTCATGATAGATCGCAGCGTGGAACTGACCCGGGAGGAAGCGGCGATCACTCTGACCGGATTGGAAAGCATCCGGAAGGCGGATTATTTTGCGTTGAAGCAGATCTCTGACGCACAGACGGATTTTGTGGTGCTGCTGGAGCATAATCCAACGGATGCCAAGGTCTTTCTCCAGTCAGACGCAGATCTGACGCTTACCGGACACACCCACGGAGGGCAGTTCCGCCTTCCGCTGATCGGCGGACTTTATGCACCGGACCAAGGGATCCTGCCGGAATACGATGGAGGCGCATTTTACGATGCGGGGCATATGCTCATCATCAACCGGGGCGTGGGAAACAGCGGGTTTCCGTTCCGGGTGGGCAACCGGCCGGAAATCGTGACCGTTACACTACATCGCATGGAAGGAGGCGAAACAACATGAACTGGATGCAGCTGATTACCGCAATGGATGCGGTCAAGACAGGGGATACCACCCCCATCGCATTGTACGCAGTGCTGGGAGGCGTAGCCGCAGTACTGATTATTCTTTGTCTGGTACTGAAAAAGAAGAAGTAGCCTAATTTCCCTCCGGCAGTGCATACATATGAAAGACCGGAGGTGATCGGATGCTGTACAGCTTTGCGGAATTGTGCCGCAAGGAAGTGATTGACGTGGAAAAGGGCGAAAAGCTGGGGTATGTGGATGATCTGGAATTCGATGCACAGACCGCTGCGGTTGCAGCCCTTGTGATCCACGGCAGGGAGCGCCTGTTTGGTCTGCTGGGCAGGGAACAGGATCTGATGATTCCCTTCCGCCAGATCCGGCTGATTGGTACAGACACCATTCTGGTGGTGCGTGAAGCGGAGCATGGAAGCACAGGCAGTGCAAAGTGTACAATATCCAAGAGATTTCATATTGAAGATTTATTTAAATAGACAAGAGAAAATCTCTTGCATCAGTATGAAAAGTGTGATATAATATTTCAGTAATTCACACGCAGCTGTGAACGGGGGTTGGTGCCTTGCAAAAGGTTGTTCCCGACGGGAATCGGCTGCGGCGGGAAAATTTTAAAACCAATAGGAGGACTACACAATGGGCGTAGTATCAATGAAGCAGCTTCTTGAAGCTGGCGTACACTTTGGTCACCAGACAAGAAGATGGAACCCGAAAATGGCTCCGTACATTTTCACCGAAAGAAACGGCATCTACATCATCGACCTGCAGAAGACCGTAAAGAAGCTTGAGGAAGCTTACATGTTCGTTCGTGATCTGTCCGCTGAGGGCAAGAGCGTTCTGTTCGTAGGTACCAAGAAGCAGGCTGGTGATTCCGTAAAGGAAGAAGCGACCCGTGCCGGCGCTTACTATGTAAACGCACGTTGGCTGGGCGGTATGATGACCAACTTCAAGACCATCCAGAGAAGACTGCAGCGTCTGGAACAGCTCCACGCAATGGAAGCTGACGGCACATTCAACCTGCTGCCGAAGAAGGAAGTTATCAAGCTGAACCTGGAGATCGAGAAGCTGGAAAAGTTCATGGGAGGTATCAAGAACATGAAGCAGCTGCCGGGCGCACTGTTCATTGTTGACCCCCGCAAGGAAAAGATCGCTGTTGCAGAAGCTAAGAAGCTGAACATTCCGATCGTTGCAATCGTGGATACCAACTGCGATCCGGACGAAGTGGATTATGTAATCCCCGGCAACGATGATGCAATCCGTGCTGTCAAGCTGATCGCCGGCACCATCGCAAACGCAATCATCGAGGGCAAGCAGGGTGCTGACAATGCGGCTGCAGAGGCTGCACAGGAAGCTCCGGCTGAAGCTGAGACTGCTGAATAAAGAATACTTTAAAACCCGGATATGTTGCGATATATTCGGGTTTTCTATACGAAGCTTAAATCTGAAATGGAGGATTTCATAATGGCTAATTTTTCTGCTAAGGAAGTAAATGAACTGCGCAAAAGCACTGGCGTAGGCATCATGGACTGCAAGAAGGCTCTGATCGAGGCTGACGGTGATGTAGAAAAGGCAATCACCATTCTGCGTGAGAAGGGTCTGGCTACCCAGGCAAAGAAGGCTGGCAGAGTTGCTGCTGAGGGTCTGGTTGCTGCAATCGTAAACGAGGATCATTCCGTTGGCGCTATCGTTGAGGTGAACTCCGAGACCGACTTTGTTGCAAAGAATGCAGAATTCAAGGAATTTGTAAACAATGTTGCAAAGACTGTAATTGAACAGCACCCTGCTGATCTGGATGCGCTGAACAATGCAAAGATGAGCGGTTCCGACAAGACCGTTGCAGAGTCCCTGCAGGATCTGTTCCTGAAGATCCGTGAGAATCTGCAGATTCGTCGGTTTGAGCGCCTGGAGGGCATTCTGGTTCCCTATGTACACGGCGACGGCAAGATCGGCGTATTGGTTCAGGTTGCATGTGAGGCTGGCGCTAAGCCTGAGGTTCTGACAGTTGCAAAGGACTGCGCACTGCAGATTGCTGCAATGAATCCGGCTTACCTGTGCAGAGAGGAAGTTCCGGCTTCCGTACTGGATGAGGAGAAGAAGATTCTGCTGGCACAGATGGCTGAGGATCCGAAGATGGCTTCCAAGCCAGAGCAGGTTCGTGTAAAGATCGTAGAGGGCAAGGTTGGCAAGTACTACTCCGAGAACTGCCTGCTGGAACAGGATTTTGTCAAGGATCCTTCCATGAGCATCACCGAGTATGCAAGCAGCGTTGCAAAGACCATCGGCTCCGACATTAAGATCACCAAGTTCGTTCGTTACGAGCGTGGTGAGGGCATCGAAAAGCGTGCAGACAACTTTGCTGACGAAGTTGCCAGCATGATCAAGTAATCCATAGGCTATATTCCATAAAGAACACCGATGAAATTCGGTGTTCTTTATTTTTTTATGCGATTTTACTTTACAACGGGCAGGAAATAGTGTAAAATAAGATAGGGTGTGCTGGGTGAGATGGCGCATCCGGAACAGAATACGATAGAAGGGCATGATTGGAATGGAGCCGAAGTACAAACGGATTTTATTGAAGCTCAGCGGCGAGGCACTTGCCGGTGACAAGAAATTTGGATTGAATTATGATGTAATTACGGATATTTGCAAGAGTATCAAGAAGTGTGTGGATTTGGGTGTGCAGATCGGCATTGTGGTCGGCGGGGGCAACTTCTGGCGTGGCAGAGAAAGCGGCGGTATGGATCGAACCAGAGCGGATCATATGGGCATGCTGGCCACTACCATCAACGCACTGGCTATTGCAGATGTGCTGGAATCCCTGGGGGTTGAGGTTCGTGTGCAGACGGCGATCACCATGCAGCAGGTTGCAGAACCTTATATCCGGAACCGGGCGATCCGCCACCTGGAAAAGCACCGGGTTGTGATCTTCGGATGCGGCACCGGCAATCCCTTCTTCTCTACGGATACAGCAGCAGCGCTCCGTGCCGTAGAGATCGAAGCCGAGGTATTCTTCAAGGCTACCATGGTGGATGGGGTATATGACAAGGATCCCCACCGCTACCCGGATGCGGTAAAGTACGAGACCCTCACCTACAGCGAGGTGTTGGCAAAGGGACTGGCTGTTATGGACAGCACCGCTGCTACCCTGTGTAAGGATAACGGCATGTCCATGCTGGTATTTAATATGGAACGCCCTGACAACATCTATGACGCTATCATGGGTCAGGATGTAGGGACATTGATTAAGGAGAATTGATTATGAACGAACACATCAAGCTGGCAGAAGAAAAAATGGACAAGGCGCTGCAGCACCTTGCCGCTGAATTTGCTTCCATCCGTGCCGGACGTGCGAATCCGGGCATTCTCGATAAGGTAACTGTGGATTACTACGGCACCCCCACTCCTGTAAACCAGATGGCTGCTGTCACCGTATCCGAAGCACGGATCCTGCTGATCCAGCCCTGGGACGCTTCTATGATCAAGGCTATCAACAAGGCGCTCCTGGCTTCTGATATCGGCATCACGCCTACGGACGACGGTAAGGTGATCCGCCTGGTATTCCCTCAGCTGACCGAGGACAGACGTAAGGAGATCTGCAAGTCCATCAAGAAGTATGGGGACGAGACAAAGGTTGCAGTGCGGAACGTGCGCCGGGATACTATGGAAAAGTTCAAGACTATGAAGAAGAACAGCGAGATTACAGAGGACGAGTTGAAGGATGCAGAAAAGAAGATCCAGAACATTACGGATAAATTCTGCACACAGACCGATTCAATGGTTTCCGACAAGGAAAAGGAAGTTATGAGCCTATAAGCCTAATGATAGAGAAACTGATTTGGAGACGATATGGCATTTTTATCAAAACAGACTGCGCCGAGTCTGCCACCGCCGGAAAAGCGTCCCCGGCACATCGGCTTTATTCTGGACGGAAACGGCAGATGGGCAAAGAAACGGGGACTGCCCCGGAAGCTTGGACACCGTGAGGGCGCTAAGACATTTAAAACCATTGCCCGTTACTGTCGGAATCTGAACATTCCCTATATTTCCTTCTACGCCTTTTCCACGGAAAACTGGAAACGACCCAAGGATGAAGTGGACGCATTGATGAAGCTGTTCGACCAGTACATTGATGATGTGCGGGAATTTTTCGACCTGGAAACCAAGTTGATTTTTTTGGGGGATAAGGAACGGTTTACCCCGGAGCTGCGGGAAAAGATGCTTGCGGTGGAACGGGATACTGCCCACTTTGACAAAATGACGATGATGATCGCCATTAACTACGGGGGCAGGGATGAGATCGTCCATGCGGCAAGGCAGGTGGCACAGCTGGCAAAGGATGGTCAGTTGGATCCGGATACCTTGACGGAGGAGCAGTTTGCCCAGTACCTGTATACCGCCGGTGTGCCGGACGTGGATCTGCTGATCCGTCCCAGCGGAGAGCTTCGCCTGTCCAATTATATGATCTGGCAGTGCGCATATGCAGAATTTTATTTCACCAACGTGCTGTGGCCGGATTTTTCCCCGAAGGAACTGGACAAAGCACTGATCGACTTTGCCGGTCGGGGCAGAAGATTCGGAGGGGTGTGAGATGGGCATACGTCTGATCTCCTCCGCCGTGGCAAGCGCTATTGCCATTGGGGTTTTGCTGCTGCATCATACCATCGTATTCCCCATTGCCATTGCGGCGGTTTGTGTGATTCTGCTGTTTGAGTTGTTCCGGGCTGGAGGGTGCCTGAAATTCCGGCTGCCTGCCGGGATTGCGTTCCTGTACGGCATGGGACTGCCCTTTCTGGTATACTTCGATCAAACAGCCTTCCGCCCGCTGGTGGCAGTCTCTGTCTGCATTTTGCTGCTGCTCAGCTATATTCTGCTGCACGAACGCATGAGCCTGTTTCATGCACTGCTGATGGTATTCGGCACTCTGCTGATCCCATACTCCATGTGCTGCTGCATTACGCTGAACGAAAAGGACGGCATTCATGGTATTATTTATGTGGTCATGGCGTTGTGCGGTGCCTGGCTTGCGGACTCCGGCGCATATTTTGTAGGGACATTCTGCGGCAAGCACAAGCTTTGCCCACAGATCAGTCCCAAGAAAACGATAGAAGGCTTCATTGGCGGCGTTGTCACCAATGGCATTCTATTTATTGCCTTTGCAGCAGTTTACAGCCGGATCATGGCTGCCCGGGGAGACATATTCACAGTGCATTATATAACCGTGTGCCTGCTGGGTATGGCATGTGCTTTGATCGGAACGGTGGGGGATCTGACCGCTTCTCTGATTAAGCGGCACTTTCAGATCAAAGACTATGGCAACATTATGCCGGGGCATGGTGGACTTTTGGATCGGTTCGACAGTGTATTGCTTGTGGTACCGTTTTTCTGCGCTGTGCTCCAGCTAACACCCTTGTATAGCTTTTAAACATAAGGGGCTATTTTCCATTGCGGGGTAGCCTCTTTTTCCCGTGTTAACGGGTATCTTCATTGGAGGGATGGACATGAAATCAGTCGCATTACTGGGCAGTACCGGTTCCATCGGTACCCAGGCATTGGAGGTTGCCCGGCAGCATAAACTGAACATAACCGCATTGGCTGCCCACAGCAGCGTAGAAAAACTGGAACAGCAGGCAAGAGAATTTTCTCCCCTGTGTGTTTGTATCTACAACGAAACGCACTATTCTGACCTGAAGCAGAGGCTTGCGGATACCGACATCCGGGTTCTGTCCGGCATGGATGGTTTGTGCGAAATCGCACAGCAGAAGGAAGCTGATATCTTTCTCAATTCCGTGGTGGGTATGGTGGGACTGCTGCCTACACTGACTGCCATCGAAGCGGGGAAACCCATCGCCCTTGCCAACAAGGAAACTCTGGTTGCAGGCGGTGCACTGGTCATGGAGGCTGCAAAGCGGAAGCATGTACCCATCTATCCGGTGGATAGTGAACATTCCGCTATTTTTCAGTGTTTGCAGGGAAATCAGCGTTCCCAGCTGCGGAAGATCATCCTTACTGCCTCTGGTGGACCATTTTTCGGAAAGACCCGGGCGGAACTGGAGCATGTAAGCATTGCGCAAGCGCTGAATCATCCGAACTGGAGTATGGGCAGCAAGATCACCATTGACTCCGCCACTTTAATGAACAAGGGGTTGGAGTTTATTGAGGCCAAGTGGCTGTTCGATTTGCAGCCGGATCAGATCGAGATCGTGGTGCATCGGCAAAGCGTGGTTCATTCCGCAGTGGAGTATCAGGATTACTCGGTGATTGCACAGCTGGGTGTGCCGGATATGAAGATCCCGATCCAGTACGCACTTCTGTATCCGGATCGGATGCCTTGCCCCACAAAGCCCCTGTCTTTGACGGATTACGGCACGCTGACCTTTGCAAAACCGGATCTGGACACCTTTGACTGCCTGCGCACCTGTATTGACGCCATCACCAAGGGCGGCGCATATCCCTGCATTGCCAACGGTGCCAATGAAGCGGCTGTGGCACATTTCCTGGCAGGGGAGATTCCCTTCCTGCGGATCGGCGAACTGGTTGCAGCTGCTGTTGCCTATATCCCCTTTATGCAGCTGAACTGCTATGAAGATGTCATGCAGGCAGATGCACAGGCTCGGGCATTTGTGGAAGAAAATCTATTGTGATTCTCCGGGCAGTATGATACAAAGCATACAAGACGGCACTGCCTACATTGAGAAAGGTGTATTATGGTAAAGATCATCCTTGCAATTTTCATTCTGGGCGTGATTGTGGCGCTCCACGAATTCGGGCACTTCATCGTTGCCAAACTCTGCGGCATCCGGGTCAACCAGTTTGCCATTGGCATGGGTCCGGCGATTCTGAAAAAACAGTGGGGCGAAACAGAATATTCCCTCCGTCTGCTGCCAATTGGCGGTTTTTGCGCCATGGAAGGGGAGGATGCGGACAGCGAGGACTCCCGGGCGTTCGGCAAAAAAAGCGTACCCCGGCGTATGGCGGTTGTGGTTGCAGGTGCGACCATGAACATCCTGCTCGGGTTTGTGCTGCTGATTATTACCACCAGCATGGGTGATGCCATTACCACCACAACCATCAGCCGCTTTCATGCGGACGAAAATGGAAACTCCACTTCCTCCAGTGAAAGCTGCGGCTTGCAGGTGAATGATACCATTGTCCGGATCAACGGCATGCGGATCCTGACGGATACGGATCTTTCCTATAAACTGCAATACACCAACGAAAACGATTTTACAGTGGATGTGCGCCGGAACGGGGAGATCGTGACCCTGGAGCATGTGCGCTTTGAGGATACTGCAACCACCGGCAGGCTGGACTTCTGGGTATACGGTCAGAAAACCACCGTTGGCAACGTGCTTGCCTACGCAGCAAAAGACACCGTGTCCATTGCCCGGATGACCTGGGTGGGACTGCTGGATCTGATTCGTGGAAACGTGGGATTCCACGATATGTCCGGACCGGTAGGCATCGTCAACGCCATTGGAGAGGCTGCAACCATCGGGGAAACCCTCCGGGAGCATGTTATGTCCCTGTTGACACTGTCCACCCTTGTGACCATCAATCTGGGATTCTGTAATCTGCTGCCTTTACCGGCACTGGATGGGGGAAGACTGGTATTTCTCATCATTGAAGCCATCCGCCGCAAGCCTGTCAAGCCAGAGCATGAGGGCATGGTACATTTGGTAGGCATGGCGCTGCTGATGCTGCTGATGCTGGCAGTGACCTATAACGACATTGTAAAACTGATTTAATAAAGGAGAAAAATCATGCGAACAGTAAAACCGGTAAAAGTAGGGGATTGCCTGCTGGACGGCAAGCATATTTATATCCAGTCCATGCTGAACCGCCGTTCCGATGATATTGCAGGCAGCGTGGAACAGGCGCTTGCCCTGGAACAGGCAGGCTGTGAAATTGTTCGTGCAGCCATTCCAGATATGGACGCAGTCCGGCTGGTGGGAGCGCTGAAGGAAAAACTGTGCATTCCACTGGTGGCGGACATCCACTTTGACTACCGACTTGCCATTGAAGCCGCCGCCGCTGGCGTGGATAAGATCCGGATCAATCCAGGCAACATCGGAGATATGGATCGGGTCAGACAGGTGGTAGAAGCCTGCAAAGCCCGGAAGATTCCCATCCGCATCGGGGTCAACTCCGGTTCTCTGGAAAAGGAGCTTTTAGCAAAGTACGGAGCACCTACTCCGGAGGCGCTGGTGGAAAGCGCACTGGGGCATGTGGCAATCCTGAACCGGTTCGATTTTGACGATATCGTGATCTCCATCAAATCCTCCGATGTACCCACCATGATCCGGGCATACCGGCTGGCGGCACAGAAATGTCCTTATCCGCTGCACCTTGGGGTCACGGAAGCGGGCACGGAGCGCATGGGGCTCATCAAATCTGCCATTGGCATCGGTGCTTTGCTGGCGGATGACATCGGGGAAACCATCCGGGTTTCGCTGACGGATGATCCCATCAAGGAAATTGCTGCTGCCCGGGATATTCTCAAGGGCGTGGGCAAGCGGAAGGGTGTACAGATCGTATCCTGTCCCACATGCGGCAGAACCCGGATCGACCTGGTGAAAGCGGCAAAGGAAGTGGAAGCCGCTGTGGCAAACCTGGACAAGGACATTAAGATCGCAGTCATGGGGTGCATCGTCAATGGTCCGGGAGAAGCTCGTGAGGCTGATATCGGCGTGGCAGGCGGCGACGGCTGCGCCGTGATCTTCAAAAAGGATCAGTGCCTGCGCAAGATTCAGGAATCGGAGATCGTGCCGGAACTGTTAAAGGAAATCGAAAAGCTGTAAGGTGATTGCATGGAATTGAAACTGGCTGACTTTTTGGCGGATCTGGCACCGGAACTGCCGGCTGTCGCACTGGAAGGTATGCTCTACCGTCTGACCTATACGGAAAATCGCACGGAAATGACCTTTCATGTGCGGTACGACCAGGTTCTGGATGCAGAAACCATGTTTGCCTTTGAAACGGCACTGGAGCATCGGCTGTCCCTGTCCCGGGTGACCCTTGCCTGCCGGTATGCGCCGGAGCTGTTCACCCTGGAAACAAGCTATTCATCACTAATTTCCCAGCTGAAACGGCGTATGTCCGTACTCAATGGCTTTCTGGATCATGCCGGAGTGAAACGGGAGGCGGACAAGCTTGCCATTTCTCTGGTGCATGGAGGACGGGAGATCCTGGAGCAAGCCGGATTCTGCCGGGCTTTGAGCATGCTGATCCAGGAGCAGTACGGCTTGCAGCTTCTGGTGGAGCTGTCCGGAGAGGACGCTGCCCCTGCCGCCCAGCATGAGGAACTGATTGCCAAGGTTGCAGCAGCCATTCCCCAGCACCGGGATCAGCTCACATCGCCTGCATCCGGCAGTACCGGGAAAGCAGCAGCTCCCAAGGTGGTTGCTGCCAATGCGGCGCTGCTGCATCTGCCCTTTGAGATCGAAGAAGGCTCTGCCCTGGTGATCCGGGGCGGCACCATCAAGGAGCAGCCCATTTCCCTCCAGGAGGCTACCGGCAGACTGGATACCAAGGTGGTGGTATGGGGGGATATTTTCGACATACCAGACCGGAAAGAGGTCAAGAACGGACAGAAAACCATTCTCAGCTATTATATCACCGACTATACCGGATCCATTATGCTGAAAATGTTCATTGACACTAAAAAGCTGTCCGAAGCAGCATACGACAAGCTGAAAAACGGCTGTACAGTAGTTGCAAAGGGGAATATAGAGTTCGATACGTTTAATAAGGACATTACCATGATGCCCATGGATCTGATGCTGGTGAAGCGGAAGATCCGCATGGACAATGCACCGAAAAAGCGGGTGGAGCTGCACATGCATACCACCATGTCTGCCATGGACGCAGTCAGCTCTGCGTCTGATCTCATCGCCCGTGCCCAGGCCTGGGGGCATCACGCCATTGCCATTACGGATCACGGAGTAGCCCAGGCATTCCCGGAAGCCATGAATGCCGTCGGCAAGGCGAAGGATTTTAAGGTGATCTACGGCTGTGAGGCGTATGTGGTCAACGACATTGCGGAGCGAAAGATCCTCATCGGGGAAACCGACAAGACCGTCAACGACACGATCATTATTTTTGATGTGGAAACCACTGGACTCAGTGCGGAACGGGATCGGCTCACGGAGATTGGTGCCATCAAGGTCAAGAATATGCGGGTGGCGGACTCCTTTCACACCTATGTGAACCCGGAGCGTCCCATTCCTCCGGAGATCACAGATCTGACCGGAATTCATGAGGGCATGGTAGCAGAAGCTCCAAAGGCGTCCCAGGCGCTGAAAGAATTTTTTGCCTTCTGCGGAGAGGATCCGGTGCTGGTTGCCCATAACGCCCGGTTCGATACCAGCTTTATCGATGCGGCTGCGGGCAGGGCGGGGCAGCGGTACGCTTATGCTTACATAGACAGTCTGGTGCTGTGTCAGGCTATGCTGCCGGATCTTGCAAAGCATAAGCTGAACGTTGTGGCAAAGCACCTGAAGCTGGGGAAGTTTGACCATCACCGGGCAGACAACGACGCAATGATGCTTGCAAAAATCTATCTGGAGCTTGTGGGACGACTGATCACGGAAAAAAAGCTGGAGTATTTGTCGGAGCTGAACACCAAGGTACAGAAGATCGATGCAAGGAAGCTGAAATCCTTCCACCAGATCATTCTGGCGAAAAACCAGACCGGACTAAAAAATCTGTATCGGCTGATCTCCTACGGACACATTGACTGCTTCTACAAAAAGCCCTTGATGCCAAAGTCCCAGCTGCTTAAGTACCATGAGGGATTGCTGTTCGGCAGTGCCTGTGAGGCGGGGGAACTGTTCCGTGCCATGGTGGACGGCAGACCCTATGCGGAATTGCTGGAGCTTGCGAAATTTTATGATTATCTGGAAATCCAGCCTCTGGGAAACAATGCGTTCATGCTCCGGAATGGTACGGCAGAATCTGAAGACGATCTGAAAAACTGGAACCGGATGATCTGTAAGATCGGGGACGATCTGGGATTGCCCGTGGTCGCCACCTGTGACGTGCATTTCATGGATCCCAAGGACGGAAAATACCGGCAGATTTTGATGGCTGGCAATGGCTTTAAGGATGCGGATCAGCAGGCACCCTTGTATCTGCGCACCACTGATGAAATGCTGGAGGAATTCTCTTACCTGGGACAGGAAAAGGCATACGAGGTAGTGGTGGAAAACACAAACCGGATCGCCGATCTCATTGATTTTGTACGTCCCATCCCCAAGGGCACCTTTACCCCGAATATCGAAGGGGCGGAGGAGGATCTGACCCGGATCACCAACAACCGGGCAAGGGAGATCTACGGGGATCCCCTGCCGGAGATCGTGGCTAAGCGGCTGGATCGGGAGCTGTCCTCCATCATCAAGCATGGCTTTTCCGTGCTGTATATTATCGCCCAGAAGCTGGTTTCCAACTCGGAGGAGCATGGCTATCTGGTAGGATCCCGTGGATCCGTTGGCTCCTCCTTTGTGGCATCCATGGCAGGCATTTCGGAGGTCAATCCGCTGGCACCTCACTATGTATGCCCCAAATGCAAGCACAGCGAATTTATCACAGACGGCAGCTATGGCTCCGGTTTTGATCTGCCGGCAAAGAACTGTCCCAACTGCGGCATTGAAATGCGCCGGGATGGGCACGATATTCCCTTTGAAACCTTCCTGGGCTTTGACGGGGACAAGGCGCCGGATATTGATCTGAATTTCTCCGGCGAGTATCAGTCCTCCGCCCACCGGTATACGGAGGAGCTGTTTGGAAGAGCCAACGTGTTCAAGGCGGGTACCATCAGTACCGTTGCGGAGAAAACCGCATTCGGATACGCCAAGCATTTTCTGGAGGATCGGAATGAATCCCAGAATCCGGCAGAGGAAAATCGGCTTGCCAAGGGCTGTACCGGCGTAAAGCGCACCACCGGACAGCATCCGGGAGGCATGGTGGTTGTGCCCTCCGACTATGATGTATATGACTTTACCCCGGTACAGCATCCGGCGGACAGTGCGGATTCCGACGTCATCACAACCCACTTCGACTTTCACAGCCTGCATGATACCATTCTGAAGCTGGATGAGCTGGGACACGTAGTGCCCACCCTGTACAAGCATCTGGAGGATCTGACCGGCATCAAGATTGCGGACGTTCCCACTACGGATCCGGACGTGATCCGTATGTGTACGGACGTATCCGTGCTTGGGGTCACCAAAGAGGACGTTTATTGTCCCACCGGCAGTCTGGGCATCCCGGAGATGGGTACCAATTTCACCATTGGCATGCTGATGGACGCAAAGCCAACTAAGTTCAGCGACTTTTTGCAGATTTCTGGTCTGTCCCATGGTACGGATGTATGGCTTGGCAACGCAAAGGATCTGATTGAGAACAAGACCTGTACCATTTCTGAGGTAATCGGTACCCGAGACAGCATCATGACCTATCTGCTATATAAGGGGGTCGAGCCCAAGCAGGCGTTCCAGATCATGGAGGACACCCGTAAGGGTAAGGCACCGAAAACCTTTACCCCGGAGCGGATCCAGATGCTGAAGGATCACAACGTACCCCAGTGGTACATAGACAGCTGTTTGAAGATTAAGTACATGTTCCCCAAGGCCCATGCGGCAGCCTATGTTATCGCAGCCATCAAGCTGGGCTGGTTCAAGCTCCACAAGCCCCTGGAATTTTACTCCACCTATTTTACTGTCCGTGGTGGAGATTTTGATGCGGATCTGGCAGTCCGGGGCATTGCTGCCGTCCGGAACCGGATCGAGGAGCTGCGTGCCCTTGGAAATGACCGGAGCAAGAAGGAAAACGACCTGTATGATATCCTGCTGATCGTCAACGAAATGATGTCCAGAGGGTATGAGTTCCTGCCCATCGATCTGTATAAATCCCATGCGGTGAAGTACCTGATTGAGGACGGAAAGATCCGGATTCCCTTTGGTGCTTTGTCTGGCGTGGGAGAAGCAGCGGCTATGAGCCTGTATGAGACCGCACAGGCACGGGATTTTGTATCCATCGAGGAGTTCCAGAACAAGTGCGGTGCGTCAAAAACCATAGTGGATACCCTGGAAAGCATCGGCGCTTTGGGCGCATTGCCGAAATCCAGTCAGATGACGCTGTTCTAACTTGACTTTTTTATAATACTATGCTAACATGTTAGCATAGTAAAGTGATGAAAGGAGTGCGGCAGCAGCCGCAGGCAGCCATGAGATACTACGATTTGATTACCCCGGAGGGCACAAAGGATTATTTGTTTACCGAATGCGCACAGCGCCGCAGCGTGGAGCACCGGATCGAACAGATTTTCAGAAGCCGGGGATTTTCTGAGGTCATCACACCGGTCCTGGAGTTTTTTGATGTATTCAGTCACAAGTCCGCATACTTCCCCCAGGAGCAGATGTATAAATTTGCGGACAGCAAGGGACGGCTGTTGGTGATCCGCCCGGATTCCACCATGCCAATCGCCCGGGTGGTTGCAACCCGGCTGAAGGATGCGCCCCTGCCCCTGCGGCTGTACTACAACCAGTGCGTATATGCCAACACACCCCAGCTAAAGGGACGCAGCGACCAGGTTGCCCAGACTGGCATTGAGCTGATCGGTTCGGATTCCAAGCTGGCGGATCTGGAAGTGATCTCCACCGCCCTGGAGGTGCTGGAGGCTTGTGCCTACGACACCTTCTCCCTGGAGCTTGGGGATATTGCCGTATTCAAGGAATTGATGAATCAGCTGCACACGGACGAGGAAACCCAGGAACAGATCCGCAGTCTGATTGAATTCAAGAACTATCCTGCCCTCAATGACCTGCTGGATACCATCGGGGACAGCGAAACAGTTCGGGCAGTGAAGATGCTGCCCCGTCTGTTCGGCGGCGAGGAGGTTTTTGAAAAGGCTGCCCGGTACTTCAAGGGTGAGAAGATGCAGGCCATTCTGGACAATCTCCGCAGCGTATATGAGGATGCAGTCCGGCTGTGCGAGAACGGCAAGGTGACCATTGACCTGGGTATGGTCAACCGGACGGACTACTACACCGGCATCATCATCAAGGGCTATTTGTCCGGCTATGGGGACGAGGTATTGTCCGGCGGACGGTATGACAAACTGATCGCAGAGTTTGGCTATGACGTACCGGCAACTGGCTTTGCAGTGCATGTGGACGCCATTTCCCAGGTATATGCAAAGCATGATCCCCAGGTACCTGTACATAGTGATGTGCTGATTTATGCCGGAGAAGGCTGTGCGGCACAGGCAATCTGCCGGGCAAAGAAGCTCCGGGCGGAGGGTCTGATTGTGGAGCTTGCGATGCAGGATACGGTGGAGGATGCAAGAGCCTATGCACGGCAGCGAGGCATTGCCAAGCTGGTAATCATCAACGACGAAGCAGCAACGGAAATCATTTCCGGCTGATGGTATAAAGGAGAGACGGAAATGGAAAAACCATTGCGCATTGCCCTGACCAAGGGCAGACTGGAAAAGGACACGATCGGGCTGCTGGAATCTCTGGGCTTTGACTGTACCGCAGTCCGGGAAAAGGGAAGAAAGCTGATTCTGCCGATCCCGGACGCAAACCTGGAAGTGGTACTTGCCAAGGCGGCGGACGTGATTACCTATGTAGAGCACGGCGTGTGCGATATGGGTGTGGTCGGCAAGGATACCATTATGGAAATGAACGGAAAGTTCTACGAACTGGTGGATCTGGGCTTCGGCAAGTGTAAATTCGCCCTTGCCGGCAAAAAGGGAGACGATTTTTACGCCGGCATCGGGGTCAAGACCATCGCCACCAAATATCCAAATGTAGCAAGAGCCTTTTTTGAAGCCAAGGGTATGGACGTTGAGATCGTCAAGATCGAAGGCTCCGTGGAGTTGGCACCCCTGCTGGATCTTGCCAACGGCATTGTGGACATCGTAGAAACCGGATCAACCCTGCGGGAAAACGGGCTGGAGGTCTTTGAGGATGTGGCACCCATTTCTGCCCGGTTGATCGTGAATACGGTAAGTTTAAAGCTGCGGCAGGCGCAGATCGAGTCCCTGATCGAGAAGATCGAAGCACAGCTGAACAAATAGGAGGACAAAGCCATGATGAAGAAGATTTATGCCAACGGCACCGACGAGAAGGCATTTCTGGAGCAGCTTGCAAAGCGTACCGGCGAAACAGATAAGCGGGTAAGCCAGATCGTAACGGAAATCATCGAAACCGTCCGGGCAGGCGGCGATCAGGCTGTACAAAATTATACCAAGCAGTTTGACGGGGAACTGCCCCAGTACTATGAGGTGCCCCAGGAGGTCATTGAGGATGCGTTGAACGAGGCGGATGAGGATTTTGTCAATGCACTGCTGGATGCCATGGAGAACATCGCAGATTTCCACAACCGGCAGCGTGAAAACAGCTTCGTCAACGCCTTGCCCAACGGGGTTCTGCTGGGACAGCGAATCCGAGGTCTGAAGCGTGTGGGTCTGTATGTGCCCGGCGGCACGGCAGCATATCCCTCCAGTGTACTGATGAACGCCATTCCGGCAAAGATCGCCGGGGTGGAGGAAATCATTATGGTAACGCCACCCCAGAAAGACGGCACTCCCAATCCGGATATTCTGGTGGCAGCAGCCATCTGCGGCGTGGACAGGGTATTTCTCAGCGGTGGTGCCCAGGCCATTGCGGCTTTGGCATACGGCACGGAGCAGATTCCCCGGGTGGATAAGATCGTAGGACCCGGCAATATTTACGTTGCCACTGCCAAGAAGCTGCTGTATGGAGTTGTGGACATTGACATGGTGGCTGGTCCCAGTGAGATCCTGGTGCTGGCGGATGATACGGCGGATCCCGCATTCGTAGCCGCTGATCTTATGTCCCAGGCGGAGCATGACAAGCTGGCGTCCTCCATTCTGGTCACCACCAGCGAGAAGCTGGCGGATGCAGTGCTGGTGGAATTGGAAAAGCAGGTACAGAGCCTTTCCCGGAAGGAGATCATCGAAGCCTCTCTCCGGGATCAGGGTGCCATTCTGATCTGCGACTGCGTGGATTGTGCAGTGGAGCTTGCCAATGCCATTGCGCCGGAGCATCTGGAAGTACACCTGCAAAACCCCATGGAGTATCTGGGCAGACTGGACAATGCAGGCTCCGTATTCCTGGGTCAGTATGCTTCCGAGCCTCTGGGCGACTATTTTGCAGGCCCCAATCACGTGCTGCCCACCAGCGGCACAGCACGGTTCTTCTCGCCCCTGTCCGTTTCCAGCTTCTTAAAGCGTTCCGGTTATGTGTACTACACCAAGGAAGCTCTGGCGGACGCAAAGGATGACATTGTTCTGATCGCAGAGCGGGAGGGACTGACCGCCCACGCCAATGCCATCAAGGTACGGTTTGCAAAGGATTGACCGGAAGGAGAGAATGCTATGCAGTATCAGCTGAATCAGAAGCTGGCGGATCTGGTACCCTATGATCCCATTCAGGGCACATATCAGATCCGGCTGGATGCCAATGAATCCTACATTTCCCTGCCGGGGGAACTGCGTCGGCAGATCGGAGAGGCTGTTGCCGCCCTGCCGTTGAACCGATACCCGGATCCTCTGTCCCGGAAGGTGAATGAAGCATTTGCAGCTTACTACGGGTTGAATCCGGATTGCATCACCTCCGGCAACGGGTCGGATGAATTGATCAGCATCATCACCAGCTGTTTTCTGGAAAGCGGCGACACCATTGTAACCCTGGAACATGATTTTTCCATGTATGCTTTTTACAGCAGTCTGTATGAGTTGAAGGTGGAGGTCTGCCCCAAGCGGCAGGATCTGACCATTGACGTGGACAGGCTCATTGCCTTCTGCAAGGAAACCCATGCAAAGGCAGTGGTTTTCTCCAACCCATGCAATCCCACTTCTCTGGGGGTAGGTCGTACTGAGATCCGCCGTTTGTTGAATGCACTGGATTGCCTGGTGATCCTGGACGAAGCGTATATGGATTTCTGGGATCAAAGTATGCTGCCGGAGCTTTCCGCATATGACAACTGCATTATTCTCAAGACCTGTTCCAAGGCGCTTGGGCTTGCCGGGATCCGGCTCGGGTTTGCTGTAGCCGGAAAGACCATCACCCGGGCGCTTCGGGCGGCAAAATCCCCCTACAATACGGATATGATCGCCCAGACCATCGGCACCATTCTGTTGCAGCAGCCGGATTATCTCCGTGCATGCACAGCACAGATTACAGAGCGTGCAAAGCAGCTGTATCAGGGAATCACGCAGTTACAATCTAAGTATCCTAACATATTGGAACAGGTGTATGACAGCCGCACAAACTTTGTCTATGTGCGTACCTCGTATGATGCACAGTTGTATCAGATGCTGTTGGATGCGTCCATTGCTATCCGCCGGTTCCGGGGCTTTCTGCGGATTTGTACCGGCTCATCGGAGGAGAATGCAGCATTGCTGGAGGCACTGACCCAAAGCCTGCAAACACTTTCTGCCAAGGAGGAGAGCCTATGAGAACAGGAGCTGTAGACCGGAATACCCGGGAAACCCAGATTCACGTAGAAGTGTTATTGGACGGAAAGGGCACAGCCCAGATCGACACAGGCATTGGTTTTTTTGACCATATGCTTACTGCCCTGTCCGCCCACAGCGGCATCAGCATGGTGATCCACACGAAGGGGGATCTGTATGTGGATTCCCATCACACGGTGGAGGACACGGGCATCGTACTGGGGGAGGCGCTGAAGCAGGCACTGGGAGATAAGTCCGGCATCTGCCGATACGGCACGGCGTATATTCCAATGGACGAGTCCCTGGCGTTCGCCTCCCTGGACATCAGCAACCGCCCCTTTCTGGTGTGGAATGGCAGCTTTGCCACCCCCATGATCGGCGCATTCGACACCAATCTGGCGGAGGAATTTTTCCGTGCCTTTGCCTTTCATGCGGGTATTACCCTGCATGTGAACATGCTGTATGGCAGCAACGATCATCACAAGTGCGAGGCAGCCTTCAAAGCGGTTGCTCATGCACTGAAAGCGGCGATTACGGAAAATGAAACCGGTACAGTACTTTCCACAAAGGGGGCGTTGTAATGATCGCAGTGATCGATTACGGGGCAGGAAACATTTTCAGCGTAGAAAATGCCCTGCGATACCTGGGACAGGAACACATATTGACAGATGATCCGGACACCATCCGCCAGGCGGACGCCATCATTCTGCCTGGAGTGGGGGCGTTCCCCAGTGCCATGCAAATGCTCCATGCCCATGGACTGACGGAGCTTTTACAGCAGCAGGCAAAAGAGAAGCCCTTTCTGGGGATTTGCCTGGGCATGCAGATGTTGTTTGAGAAGAGCTATGAATTTGAGCCTTGCGAGGGGTTGGGACTGCTGCCGGGAACGGTGGAGCGGATCCCGGATCACGGGCTGGTGATTCCTCATATGGGCTGGAACAAGCTGGATCAAAAGCTGGACTGCCCCATGCTGAAGGATCTGCCGGAGGATGCATATGTGTATTTTGTGCATTCCTATCAGGCTATGTGCCCGGATTCGGTGATTGCAGCGTCCTGTGAATACGGCAGCACCATTCCCGCTTTGGTATATGACGGAGCATATGTATTCGGTGCCCAGTTCCATCCGGAAAAAAGTGGTGAGATTGGGTTACAGATGCTGCGGAACTTTGCGGCATTGGCATAAGGAGAGAACATATGATTATTTTACCAGCAATTGATATCAAGGACGGCAAATGTGTCCGGCTCTGGAAGGGGGATTTCCAGACTGCGGAACAAGTGGCAGAAAGCTATATGGACACTGCCCAGGGCTTTGCGGAGGCAGGTGCCCAGTGGATCCATATGGTGGATCTGGACGGGGCAAAATCCGCACAGCCGGTCAACGCTGACATTTTCCTGGATGTAGCAAAGCATACACCGCTGAGGGTGGAGCTCGGAGGCGGCATCCGTTCTCTGGACACGGTGGAATATTACCTGTCCGGGGGTATCAGCCGGGTGATTCTTGGATCCATTGCCCTGAAAAACCCCCGGATTGTCAAGGAAGCAGTGGCAGAATACGGGGATCGGATTGCAGTGGGGATCGATGCCAAAAACGGCAAGGTAGCCGCAGAGGGCTGGCTGGATGATTCCGATGTGGATTACATTGCCCTTGCCCGGGAAATGATCTGTGCCGGAGTGGGTACCTTCATTTTCACGGATATTTCCAAGGACGGCACGCTGTCCGGCGTCAATGCGGAACAGCTGTCCGCTTTGGCGGATGCCACCCGTGGGCAGTGTAATATCATTGCCAGCGGCGGTGTGCATACCATTGAAGATATCCGCATCTGCCGGGAGATGGGGCTGTATGGAACCATCTGCGGCAAGTCCCTGTATAAGGGTACGCTGGATTTGCGGGAAGCCATTGCTGAGGCACAGCCTGTGAATCAAGCCGACTGAAAGGAGTGGCAGCTATGCTTGCAAAACGAATCATCCCCTGTCTGGATGTACGCAACGGCAAGGTGGTCAAGGGCGTGAATTTTCAAGGCATCCAGGACGTAGGGGATCCGGTGGAGTGCGCAGCGGAATACAACCGGCAGGGTGCGGATGAACTGGTGTTCTATGATATCACCGCCTCCCATGAGGGGCGGGGTGTGATCCTAGACGTGGTGCGCCGGGCTGCCCAGCAGGTATTCGTCCCGCTCACCGTAGGTGGAGGCATTTCCACCATCGACGACTTCCGGGAGACCCTGCGTGCCGGTGCAGACAAGGTTTCCATCAACTCCTCCGCCGTAAAGAATCCGAAGCTGATCGCAGAGGCGGCGGATATTTTCGGCAGTCAGTGCGTAGTGGTGGGCGTGGATGCAAAGCGGAATGGCACTGGCGGCTACACGGTGTATGTAAACGGAGGGCGGATCGATATGCACCTGGATCTGATCCAGTGGGTCAAGGAGATCCAGCGCCTGGGGGCAGGGGAGATCTGTCTCAACTCCATTGATGCGGACGGCACAAAGGCTGGCTTTGACATCGAGATGCTGAATGCCGTGTGTGATGCGGTCAAGATCCCGGTGATCGCCAGCGGCGGCTGCGGCAGCCTGTCGGACTTTTCTGATGTGTTTGAACAGACGGGAGCAACCGCTGCCCTGGCAGCATCCTTGTTCCATTTCAAGGAACTGACCGTGCAGCAGGTCAAGACCCATTTAAAACAGCAAGGCATTGCCGTGCGGTAAGGAGAAAGCCATGAATCTGGATCGATATTTTCAAAAGGCGGAGCTGATCCCTGCCATCGTATACGAGGCAAGCACCGGGCAGGTTCTGATGCTCGCATATATGAACCGGGAAAGCATGCAAAAGACTCTGGAAACCGGATATACCTGGTTCTGGAGCCGCTCCCGGCAGGAACTGTGGAACAAGGGGGCGACCTCCGGACATTTGCAGAAGGTGCTGGCCATTGACGCAGACTGCGACAATGATACCCTGCTTGTCACGGTGGAGCAAACCGGTGCAGCATGTCATACCGGGCATCACAGCTGCTTCTACACAAGAATTTATGAAAGACAGACGGAGGAATGAACCATGTCCAATAACGTATTAGAGGATCTGTATCAGGTGGTACTGGACCGGAAGGCCCAGTATGCGTCCAGCGGCGAATCCGCTGATGAGATCAAAAAGAAGTCCTACACCTGCTATCTGTTTTCCCAGGGAGAGAACAAGATTCTGAAAAAGTGCGGCGAAGAATGCACCGAAATGGTGATCGCCGCAAAGAATCATGACAACAACGAGCTGAAGAATGAAATTTCCGACCTGCTGTATCATATTATGGTACTGTGCGCTGAGGAAAACCTGCCCTTTTCAGAGGTGGAAGCAGTCCTGGAGGAGCGCAGCAAGAAGATCGGCAATCTGAAGGTGCTTAAGCAGGTAGATCACGAAACCTGATCCAGTCACATTTCCCCCTTCCGGCGAATATGATGTACAGAAGTACAATATCTGCGCTTCAAAAAGCAATGTGAAGGAGGAAGGTTATGAGCGAATGTTTGCATTCGGACTGCCCCCAGGACGCTGTCCCGGTAAAGGTTAACCGTGTGTTTGACAGCTGCAGCGATAAGGACTGTCTCACCGGCGTGGTAGTCAGACTGGAGGGCTGTGAGCTGCCGCCCCATTGTGCATTTGTAAAGACCAAGTGTGTATCCATCCGGGATGTGTGCATTTCCGTGGAGCCGGTTCCGTTCAATCGGGGATTCTACTCCATTGATCTGACCTATACATTTGACGTGGATCTACTGGCCAGCGACCGTGCATGTGAACCGGGTATGCCTCTGCGTGGCACTGCCACTGCAACCAAGACCTGCATACTCTACGGCAGTGAATCTGCTACCAAGACCTTTACCAGTTCCGGGGAATCCACCGGACACACCAATTCCTGCTGCAACATCGTGAATCTGCCTGTGGCATCCGTCCAGGTGGTAGATCCGGTGGTGCTGGAGGCAAAAATCGGCAGGGGACACTGCAAGTGTGCATCCGGGGAAACGGATATGCCAAACCGTGCGGTGATCCTCACACTGGGTCTGTTCTCTATCGTGGAGCTGTCCAGACCGGTGACGGTGCTGATTCCCACCTATCCCTATACCGTACCGGCAAAGGCGTGCTGTGCTAACAACGACAGCCCCTGCGAGGTATTCAGCCGACTTCAGTTCCCGACAGAGGAGTTTTCTCCCATTCCCCTTGAAGCATCCGGGAACCAGGAAAGCTGTGGCTGCGGCTGTGACGAGTAATGAAAACAGGGCGGCTGTCAGCCGCCCGTTTTCCGGTTAAGGAGTTGCTATGCGGTATCGCCGAACCCGTCGTCCTCGAAAACGGATCCTGGTGGGTGTGCTTTTGCTTTGTGGGTTAATCCTGTGGATTTTATGGCTGGGAATCCGGATTCGGGAGCCCTTTTCTGCCGCTTGCACCCATGTGATCCGGCAGGATGCCACCCGGATCCTGGTTGAAAGTACGGAACACGCCCTACAGCAGACCAGGGAGGAGCAAGGAGAGTTTGCAGCCATTGTGAAAAACGAATCCGGCGAGATCGTCTCCGTGGAGCTGCTGTCCGGAGCGGTAAGCAGATTTCAGAATCAGGTGACCGGCAGGGTGAATGAGGCGCTGAACCAATATGCATCCAGCCGGGTTTCGGTTCCTCTCGGATCGGCAAGTGGCATGACGCTGCTTGCCGGCAGGGGACCCAATGTGCAGGTGCAGGTGCGGCCGGCTGGCAGCGTACAGACGGAGCTTCTGACCCAATTCACCCAAGCTGGCATCAACCAGACCTGTCACCAGATCCTGCTGCGGCTGACGCTGACGCTGGATGTGGCAGCGCCCTTGCAATGTCAGCCGGTGACGGTTACATATACCTGCCTGTTGTCGGAAACAATTATCGTAGGAAAAACGCCCGATGGTATCTGGGCACCGTAAAGGAGAAAGCAATGGACTTTGAACAAGCAAAGCTGCGGCTAGCCCAGCTGACCAAGGAGATTGAACAGCATAATTATGCCTACTATGTGTTGGATGCCCCTACCATTGAGGACTGTGACTATGATGCACTGATGCGGGAGCTGAAGGCCATTGAAACAGAGTATCCCCAGCTGCTCAGTCCCCATTCCCCCTCCCAGCGAGTAGGCGGCATGGCACTCAGCGATTTTCAGAAGGTGACCCATACGGTTCAGATGGGCAGTTTGCGGGATGTATTCTCCTTTGAGGAGGTTGCGGCTTTTGTGGCAGAGTGTCAGCAGAAGCTGGATGCCCCCAGGTTTACGGTAGAGCCAAAGATTGACGGTCTGTCCGTATCCCTGCTGTATGAAAACGGGGTGCTGACCTGTGGCTCCACCCGTGGGGATGGCTTTGTTGGGGAGGATGTGACCGGAAATATCCGGACGATTCGATCCATCCCCCTGCGGCTGGAGGATGCACCAGCCTTGCTGGAGGTGCGTGGTGAGATATTTATGCCCCGGGACAGCTTTTTGAAGCTGGTAGAGCAGCAGGAGCTTGCGGACGAGCAGCCCTTTAAGAACCCCAGAAATGCAGCAGCCGGTTCCCTGCGGCAAAAGCATGCGGAGGTTACAGCGAAACGGCGGCTGGACATTTTTGTGTTCAATGTGCAGCAAATGACAGGCGGACTCCACGGTACCCATGCGGAATCTCTGACCTGGATGCGGAAGCTGGGCTTCAAAACGGTGGAGTTCCGGCTTTGTGAAACCTACCAGGAGATCCGGGAACATATTAGCCGCATCGGAGAGGAACGTGCCAAGCTGCCCTATGATATTGACGGCGTAGTCATCAAGGTCAATGACCTTGCCCAACGGCAGGTGATGGGTGCCACCACCAAGGTGCCCAAATGGGCAGTGGCATACAAATTTCCGCCGGAAGAGAAGGAAACCCGGCTGCAGAAAATTGAGGTGAATGTTGGGAGAACCGGTGCCATTACGCCGGTAGCGGTGTTTGATCCCATCACCCTTGCAGGCACCAGCGTCAGCCGGGCAGTGCTGCACAACCAGCAGTTTATCGCCGATAAGGACATTCGGGTGGGAGATATGATCCGGGTGCGAAAGGCGGGGGAGATTATTCCGGAGGTACTGGCTTCCGTATCCCATCAGCCGAATTCGGTGCCCTATACATTGCCCACCCACTGTCCGGTATGCGGCACGGAGGCTGTCCGGGATCCGGAGGAAAGTGTGCTGCGCTGTCCCAATACGGACTGTCCGGCACAGCTGTTGAAGAATGTGATCCACTTTGCCAGCAAAGGGGCAATGAACATTGACGGCATGGGCCCCGCCATTGCGCAAGCACTGCTGGACAACGGAAAGATCCACTCCGTTGCGGATCTGTACACTCTGACCATGGAGGACCTGCTGTCCCTGGATCGCTTTGCAGAGAAATCCGCCCGGAATCTGCTGGATGCCATTGAAAAATCCAAGTCGGCTCCCCTGGATCGGGTGATCTTCGGGCTTGGCATCCGGGGCATCGGACAGCGTGCAGCAGTATTGCTTTGCGATCGTTTCCCCAGTGTGGAGCAGATCATGAATGCCTCTGTGGAGCAGCTTGCCGACATTGACGGCTTCGGAAGCATTATGGCGGAAAGCGTGGTTCAGGCGTTTCGGGAGCAGCACCGGGTGGCATTGGTGCAGCGGCTACAGGCATGCGGTGTGACCATGCAGTATCAGGCGGCGCAGGCACAGGATCAGCGTTTTGCGGGCATGACCTTTGTGCTGACCGGCACGTTGCCTACCATGAAACGGGAAGAAGCGAAAAAACTGATCGAATCCTTTGGTGGCAAAGTATCCGGCAGTGTATCCAAGAAAACCTCGGTGGTGGTTGCCGGAGAGGATGCGGGCAGCAAGCTGATGAAAGCGGAAAGCCTTGGCGTGGAAGTCATTGATGAAGCTGAGCTGCTGCGCCGGACGGGAGCATAAAAGAGCACCCCTGGATGATACATCCAGGGGTGCTTTCAATCTATCATGGGAATAACCAGAACATCCTTTGTGGTGGTTTGCAGAAGCTGCGGAACGGTCTGGGGCGGTGCTGTAGTAACGGTTTCAGAAGCAGCAGGCTCCGTGCCGTCCGGTATATCGGTCTCTGCACCTGGCACATCTGTACCGGACACTACCTGGGTTTCTGTGGTGTCTCCAGTTTGCAGGGGAATGGGATTGCCATTTTCATCGGTTACCAGATTTCCGTTTTCGTCCGTCATCATAGGCTCCGGTATGGTGGTCTGGGGCTGTTGCTCCTCGATCACATCCCAGATGCTTTTTGTAACTGCAGGTATGGTTTCCACCGGATTCGCCTTGGAGGAGGATGCATTCTTCTGCTCATTGAGCCGGCTCAGTGTGATTCCCAGGATCCCCAGCAGCAGAACCAGAAAAATGGCAATGGCAGCATAAACTATATTTTTCAAATCGTACTCCTATTCCTTGGGCGGTTTGCCCTTGTATGGATTCTTCACGTTAGCAAGGGGATTGTGTTCAATGGCGTCCTGCCGCTGTTCATCGGACAGGTGGGTGTAAATCTCGGTGGTGGCGATGCTCTTATGTCCCAGGATCTCCTTTAGGGTCAGCGTATCCACATTTCCGTGCTGGTACATCAAAGTGGCTGCCGTATGCCGCAGCTTATGCGTGGACAGCCCTCTCCCTCCAAGATCCGCATTTTTCAGCACGCTTTCTACGATCTGCTGTACACGGCGGCGACTGATGCGCCGGTTGTTCCGACTCAAAAACAGAGCGTTTGGCTCGGTGGGAGGATTCTTCCGGGTTTGCAGATATTCAGTGATCGCCGACAGGCAGGCGTCATTCAGATAGATCATTCGTTCCTTATTGCCCTTGCCCAGTATCCGAAGCCGACGTTCGTACATATCCACGTCCTGTACGTTGATTCCCACCAGCTCACTGAGCCGGATGCCGCAGTTGAGAAACAGCACCAGTATGCAGTAATCCCGCTGTGGTTGATCGGATTCCACGGAGGACAACATCCGCAGGCTTTCCTCCAGGGACAGGAACTTTGGCAGGCTGTGTTTGATGCCGGGCAGCTCCAGATGCTCCGCCGGGTTCTTCTCCAGCAAGGACATGTTATAGGTCAGGTAGGAGAAAAAGCCCTTGACTGCGGAGGTTTTGCGGCTTCTGGCACGATCCCGGTTTTGCCGGTCATCCTGTAGGTAGTACTCAAATTGGTAAATATCCTGCAATGTGACCTGCCGCAGCAGGGTTATGTCCACATCCCGGATGTCCATGTCTTCCACAGCCGGTTGGTTGTGCTCGGTTTTCATGAATTTGATATACTTGAGGAACAAACGAAGATCCAGGTTATACTCCGCCACCGTCCGGGGTGAACGCCCCTTGACGATGCTTAGAAAAATCAGATAATCGTTCAGGATCTCCGGATTGTCCGGAGATTTGGCTTGTTGCATGCTTAACTCATCTCCACTGTAACGATAAACCCGTCCATGTTATTGCCGGAAATGCTGTATTCCTTGTCAGTGGGAACGGAAACGTCCGTACTTCCGGATTTTTCCGCAGGTACATAGTAGATGCGGTAGCTTTTCCCGCCTGCTTCATAATCCAGAGGCTGCTGAAGGGTATAGCTCTTGAGCTGTTCCAGATATTCCTCCAGGCACAGGCTGTTTTCCGTCATGTATGCCGCATGGGGAACGCCCACATAGCGGAATTTATAGGTACTGCCCTTGGTACCAGTCACAGAGTCCTTATCCACCGGATAGCGCAGGATGAACCCATATGCAGACATATTATCAGAGATCCACTTGTAATCCCCCTCCGGCTTATAGTAATAGGAACTCTTGCCCTTGGGGAAAATGCCCAGATTAAAATTCAGTCCTGTGTGGTATTCCGTATAGCCGGCGGCAACATCGCTACTCTTGGATTTATTCATGCTTTCCTGGGCTGCCTTGCTGCGGTAACCGGAGATCACCATAATATCCACGTTGTGTGTGCTGTTGTAATAACCCTCCATCAGCGCATTGAACTGCTCGATTACCCGTTTGTCCAAAAGCGTATCCCAGTCCTTAGCCTGGTAGGTGGACAGCTTATTCTGGTAGATGGATACCAGGTTGTCCTCATTATCCGGGAAGTGGTATTCATGATCCTTGTTGACCACAACCAGATCACCGGTATAAACCGCTTCTGCATCCATCGCCGCAGTCTTATATCCCGTCGGATCCACCGATGCTGTGGAATCCGTTCCGGAAGGATCGGTGCTGCCCGGAGTGCCGGAAGCCGGATCTGTGGAGACAACGGAGTTGTCTTTGCCGGAGCTGCTGTCTCCGGTAGAATTGTCGCCGCCGCAGGAAGTGATACAGGAAACCAGCAGTACGATCAGAATGATAAAAATCACAGCAACAGCTATGATCCGGTCGTATCGGACAACGGTTTTTCTCTTATTTGTCTGTGCCATAGTAACAGTCCTTTCCGTGCATAATATTCTTATTTATCATAACATATTCTGCGGGAAAAGTAAACAGTTTTTTGTGTGAATTCTGACATTGCGGAATCAGGGCTTCTGTGGTATACTGGAAATATAATGTTCAGAAAGGGGAGAACAGATATGGAAGAATCCGTTGCACTGCGATCCTATTTTCAAGCGCATAAGCAGGAAATGATCGATACCCTGGCGGCATGGGTCGCTGTCCCCAGTGTCCGTGGAGACGCCAGACCCGGCATGCCGTATGGAACAGAACCGGCCCGGATGCTTAAGCTCGCCCTGGAGCAATGTGCCGCCCTGGGATTTCAAACAGAATCTGTGGCGAATTGTATGGGCAGTGTGGAACTGAATGATCTGCCTGCCGCACTGGCTGTACTGTGTCATCTGGATGTGGTGCCGGCAGGGGAGGGCTGGAGCCAGGATCCCTTTGTGCTGACCTATCGGCAGAATACGGATCGGCTCTATGGCAGAGGAGCCATTGATAACAAAGGACCTGCGGTGGCCGCTTTGTATGCTATGCGTGCCATCCGGGAATTGCACATTCCGATGAAGCACGGAGTACGTCTGCTTCTGGGGACGGATGAAGAAAACGGTTCCTCCGATCTGACCGCCTATTTGCAGCAGCGTACCATGCCGCCCATGGTGTTTACTCCGGACGGAGACTATCCGGTCATCAACATTGAAAAGGGCATGCTCCGGCTGACTCTGACCGCAGGCATAGAGTTGGTGGAATCCGGCTGCCGGGTCGAAGCTATGGAGGGCGGTACTGTGGTAAACGGAGTACCTGCCTGTGCAAGTGCCCGGATCCGGGATTGCAGTAGACAACAGATGGAATCCTTGTGCAAACAACTGCCGGAGGGGATCCGGGCTGACCTGTCCGAAACGGATGGTTATTGCTGCGTGACCCTACAGGGACTCAGCGCACATGCCTCCAAGCCGGAGTTGGGAAAGAATGCCCTGACTGCTTTGCTGGATCTGCTGGTGCAGCTGCCCCTGCCGGATGAACAGCATGCCTTGCTGAATGTCCTCCACGCAGCGTACCCATATGGGGATACGGATGGTACGGCTCTGGGCATCGGCTGCCGGGATGAAAAATCCGGTGCACTGACCCATGTATTAAGTCTGCTGACCTATCAAGAGGGCAGGCTGACTGCCTGGGTGGATCTGCGGTATCCCCTTTGCGGAGATGGGGAAGCCATCATTGCCAGGATCACAGAGGTACTGAAGTCCGGCGGTATTTCCACACAGTTGCAGATGCACCACAAGCCCCATGAAACGCCGGAGAGCAGTCCTTTTGTACGGACCCTGCTGGATGTGTATGCCCAATGCACCGGGCAATCGGCACATGCACTTGCCATCGGAGGCGGCACTTATGTACACGACATTCCCGGCGGTGTGGCATTCGGCGCAGAATTTCCCGGAGAAGAAAATCAGATGCATGGAGGCGATGAGTCCATCCGGGTTGAGAGCTTTCTGAAAATTGCAGAATTGACCGCCCTTGCTATGATCCGGCTTTGCGGCGATGCCTCGGAGGAAATGCTATGAGCAGGATTGTAATTCTCACCGGCAGTATGCGACGGGGTGGGAATACGGATCTGCTGGCGGAGGCATTTGCCCGAGGTGCCAGTCTGCACAACCAGGTGGAAATCCTCTCCGTTGCAGATTATCCGGTACACCCCTGCCTGGGATGCAATGCCTGTATGCAGCGGCAAGGGCATACCTGCGTCCAGCAGGATGCCATGCAGGAAATCTACCCTAAGCTCCGGGATGCGGACGTGCTGGTGCTGGCATCTCCCGTATACTTTTACGGAATCAGTGCCCAGCTGAAAGCCATCATCGACCGGCTTCACACGCCCATGCGGGATTCCTTCCGGATCCGTCGAACAGCTTTGCTGCTGGTGGGTGCAGCCAGCTTGCCGGAGCTGTTTGATGCAATCCTGACAGAATACAAACTTGCATGCCGTTTCTTTCATCTGGAGCATGCTGGACAGGTACTGGTGTGGGGAGCCAAGGAAAAAGGGGATGTCCGGACAGGGGATGCCTTGCAGCAGGCTTATGACCTGGGTGTATCCATCGCTGAACCTTCACGGAATCTTGCAAAAGCCAGAAGACTGTGTTATACTAAAAAATAAAGTGACGAGGTATCCGTCAGAAAGGAAAATGTATATGCCTTATATCGATCTGAAAACAAATGTGGCAGTTTCCGAGGAAAAGAAAACTGCGCTCAAATCTGCTCTGGGGCAGGCAATCACCCTGCTGCCCGGCAAAAGCGAACAGTGGCTCATGGTGGGCATCCAGCCCGATTACAGCTTATGGTTTCAGGGTAGTGATGCACCCGCAGCCATGATCCATGTGGAAGTGTTGGGTGCTCCCAACCCGTCTGCATACGAGAATATGTCGGCGAAGCTATGTGAAATCTGCGCCGCTGAACTGCGCATTCCCCAGAATCGGGTCTATGTTTGCTACAGCGAAACAGCAAACTGGGGCTGGAACGGCTCAAATTTCTAAACCTGACAACCGAAAGGGAGGATATTGACCTTGCTGGAGTTAAAAAACATCAAGAAAACCTATCGGGTGGGGGAAACCGAGACAAAGGCGCTGGATGATATCAGCGTTGCATTCCGGGAGAAGGAGTTTGTAGCTATTTTGGGAACAAGCGGTTCGGGGAAAACCACTTGTCTGAATATCATCGGGGGACTGGATCGCTATGATTCCGGAGAACTCATCATTAAGGGGAAGAAAACCTCTGATTTTTCCGACCGGGACTGGGACGCATATCGGAACAATTCCATTGGATTTATCTTTCAAAGCTATAATTTGATTCCGCATCTGTCTATCGTGGCAAACGTGGAACTGGGTATGACACTCAGCGGCGTATCCAAGGCAGAAAAACACAAGCGTGCTTTGGAGGTGCTGGAACAGGTAGGTCTGAAGGATCACCTCCATAAAAAGCCCAACCAGCTTTCCGGCGGACAGATGCAGCGTGTAGCCATCGCCCGTGCGCTTGCCAACGACCCGGAGATCCTGCTGTGTGATGAGCCTACTGGAGCACTGGATACTACAACCAGTGTTCAGATCATGGATCTGATCCGGGATGTGGCAAAGGATAAACTGGTCATCATGGTGACCCACAATCCGGAGCTTGCCAGGCAGTATGCAGACCGGATCGTGGAATTTTCCGACGGCAAGATTATCAGCGATACCCATCCCCACCAGGAGCGTCCCAAGGAGGATCAATTCAAGCTAAAGAAAACCAGCATGTCCTTCTTTACGGCGCTGGGGCTGTCCTTTAACAATATCCGCACCAAAAAAGGAAGAACCTTTCTGACTGCCTTTGCCTCCAGCATCGGCATCATTGGCATTGCTCTGATTCTGAGCCTTTCTACCGGTTTCCAGAAACAGATCGACGAGTATCAAGCCAATGCCCTCAGCGAATTTCCCATTATGATCTCACAGACCGTAACCCAGATCACAGATGAGGACATCAAGGAGATGCAGGGTTCTTTTGATAAAAACAACGAGGCTCTGTTTCCGGATTCCAAAGAGATCTACCTGTATGACCCGGAAAAAAACAAAGCCACCCACCAGAATCACTTTACGCCGGAGTTTATGAAGTATGTAGAAAGCATTGATCCGGCAAACTGCGGTTCCATTGGTTATTTCCGGATGGTGAACATGAATCTGATCCGTGAGGTAGACGGCAAATGCGTGCCTGTATCCTTCAGCTCCGGCATTTCTTCGGGTACGTCTTCCACCAATCTGACCAGCATGAGCTCTGCGGGACTGTCCTCCTATCCCATCAATCTGGACGAAAACAGCCAGAGCTTCCTGGAGAAGAACTACAATTTATTGGCAGGCAGCTATCCGGAAAAGGATACAGACCTGGTGCTGCTGGTGGACAATCAGAACCGACTGGATCAGACCATTCTGGAAAATCTGGGCTTTGATGTCAAGGACGTGGAGAAGCTGTCCTTTGATGAGATTATCGGTACCAAGATGCGGCTGATCTCCAACGATCAGTACTATACCAAAACCGAATATGGTACCTTTGTACCCGGTACGGATTACAACGCCATGTACAACGCAGATGACAGTCTGCCCCTTACCATTACCGGTATCATCCGGATCGATCCGGACAACGACCTGGCATTACTTGGCTCCGGCATCATTTACAGCGACAAGCTTTCCAAGCTGGTGATCGATCGGGCACTGGATTCGGAGATCGTCAAGGCACAGAAGGATTCCAGCACCAGCGTGTTCACCATGGAAGAACTGGACGAAACCTCCAGGCAGATGACCATTGCATCCCTGGGCGGTGATGAGACACCCTATATGCTGATGCTGTATCCCAAGGATTTCGACACCAAGGATGCCATTACAGAATACCTGGATGCATGGAATGCAGGAAAAAGTGATGATGACACCGTCATTTATACGGATCTGGCTGCTTCCATTTCCTCTATGACCAAGGGCATCATGAATGCCATCACCATGGTTCTGATCGCCTTTGCAGGCATTTCACTGGTGGTCAGCTTGATTATGATTTGCATCATTACCTACACCTCCGTTCTGGAACGCACCAAGGAGATCGGCGTACTCCGTGCGCTGGGTGCCCGGAAAAAGGATATCACCCGGGTATTTGATGCGGAAACCTGTATCCTGGGCGTGTTCTCCGGTACCCTGGGCGTGCTGATCGCATGGCTGGGTACCTTCCCCATCAATTCGATTATTGAGAATATGACGGATCTGAAAAATGTTGCAACCCTTCAGATCGGGCATGCGGTTCTGTTGGTAGCAATCAGCACGATCCTAACCATGCTGGGCGGTCACATTCCGGCAAAGATGGCATCCCGGAAGGATGCCGTGGTAGCACTGCGCTCAGAATAACAAATAGGAAAACACAGAAAGCCGCTTTTGATCAAAGCATCCAAGGCGGCTTTTCGCATTCTCTGAAAATTATCTAATCTCCGACAAAAATTGCCCGATATACAACAAATACTATATATCTTATTGCATCCATGCCGAATCTGTGTTACAATGGAAGCAGCACATAGCGAAAGGGGACGGAGCCATGGACAGCATGATCCAGATCAAACACATTACAAAGGAATTCAAGATGCTGAATCGCCACGAGGGACTCAAGGGCAGTCTGCGTGATCTGTTCTCCCGGGATTACAAGATCGTCCGGGCGGTGGATGATATCTCCATGGAGATCGCACCGGGGGAAATGGTAGGATATCTGGGACCCAACGGGGCAGGGAAGTCCACCACCATTAAAATGATGACCGGTGTGCTGGAGCCCACCTCCGGAGAGATCCTGGTGAACGGGCAGGTGCCCTACAGGAACCGAACCCGGAATGCACAGAAGATCGGCGTAGTATTCGGACAGCGTTCCCAGCTCTGGTGGGCGCTGCCTCTGATCGAATCCTTCAAACTGCTGCGGGATATTTACCAGATTCCCTCGCAGCAGTATGATCAGATGATGGCACTGTACAGTGATCTTGTAGACCTGGAGCCTTTGCTCCACAAGCCGGTGCGTCAGATGTCCCTGGGACAGCGCACCCTCAGCGACATTTTGGCTGCGTTCCTGCACAATCCCAAGGTGGTATTTCTGGACGAGCCTACCATCGGCTTGGACGTGTCCATGAAAAACAAGATCCGGGAATTGATCCATGCTCTGAATCAGCAAAAGCATACCACTGTGATCCTGACCACCCACGATATGGGGGATGTGGATGCCCTGTGTCAGCGGATCGTCATCATCGACAAGGGAAAAATGCTCTACGACAACGACATTGCCCATCTACAAAAATTTTTCGGCTGCTACCGGACGTTAAAGCTGCGATTGAACGATGCGTCCCCGGCGGATGCCTGTATGCGGCTCCAGGGGGAGCTTTCCCAGGCGTTCCAGGCACCTGCATCCCCGGCGGTTTCTGCGGAGGAGGAATGGGTGGACATTGTGATTGACGAGGAAAAGCTGTCCATGATGGAGGTGCTGAACACGGTGCAGAAGCTGCATCCCATCGCCGACATGAAGCTGGAGGAGATCTCCACCGAGCAGATCATCCGCAAGATCTACGAGGAGGGAGTACAATGAAGCTGCGGCGCTATTTTTCCATGACCCGTGCCGGTATGCTGGAGCAGCTGCAATTCCGGCTTGGTTCCGTGACAACGATTGCAGGAAATCTCATTTATCTGGTGCTGATCTATTTTCTCTGGAAGTCCATTTTCGCCTCTGCCGGAACGGATGTGGTCAGCGGCATGACCTTTTCCGGTACTCTGATCTATCTGGTACTAGCATCCGCCCTGTTCAGCTTTATGGAAATGTACCTGGTCTGGTACATGGGACGGGATATCCAAAGCGGCAAGATCGTGCTGGATCTTATCAAACCCATCCGCTACCGGAGCTTTCTTTTCTGGACACAATCCGGCTTCCTGGTTATGTCCTTTGTCATGACCTTTCTGCCCACGTTCCTGGTGGTGTACTTTTTGACGGACGGGACGATCCACCTGGGAGTCAATCTGCTGTTTTTCCTGGTATCCGTGCCGTTGGCTCTGACCATCAATTTCTGCATTGATTTCTTCATCGGCACCGTGTGCCTGTACACCCAATCCATCTGGGGTATCAACATTATGAAAGAGGTCATCGTGCTGCTGCTGTCCGGTGCCACCATTCCGCTGGATTTCTTCCCGGATACCCTGCGCCGGATCGTTTCTTATTTGCCTTTCCAGTCCATTTACAATACGCCTCTGACCATTCTCATCCGGGACAGCATGCCCTTGAGGGAAACACTCACCATGCTGGGCATCCAGCTGTTCTGGGCGCTGGTGATGTTGTTGGTCAGCGACCTGTTCTGGCGCAGATCCATGCGTGTAATTACCGTGAACGGAGGGTGAGAATATGAAAGCACACACACTGGGCTTTTACCTGCGGATCTACCGAAAGATCCTGGTGCAGGATTTGAAAAGCAAAATGAGTTACCGGGCGGATTTCATCATCTCCACCGTAGGCATGATCTTCACCAACCTGTCCGGTTTCCTGTCCTTCTGGATTCTGTTTCAGAATTTTCCATCCATTATGGGCTGGAGCTATCACGAAATGCTCTTTCTCTACGGCTTTTCCCTGATTGCTCTGACGCCGGTGCAATGCCTGTTTGATAATAACTGGAATTTGCGGATATATGTCTATTCGGGAGATTTCATCAAATACTGCTTCCGTCCCATCAATCTGTTTTTTTACTACATGTCCGAGGTGTTCGACATCAAGGGACTGGGGCAGCTGGCATTCGGCATCGGCACCCTGGCATACGCCTGGAGTAAGCTTGGCATCGGCATATCCGTTCTGCTGATTGTAAAAGTAATCCTCTGTCTGATTACCGCATCCCTGTTTATGATCGCTTTGATGAATCTGGCGGCAGCAACCTGCTTCTGGGTGGTACAGTCCGGCTACGTTATGGTCATGGCAAGCAAATTTAAGGACTACGCCAAGTATCCGGCAACCATCTTCAACCGGGTGTTCCGGTTCATCTTCACCTTCATCATCCCCATCACCTTCATCGCCTATTATCCCAGCCTGGTGATCCTGCGGCCGGATGCAGTGCCCCTGCTGTCCTGGCTGTCCCCGTTGATCGGCTGTCTGTTTTTTTACATCAGCTATCTGGTTTGGATGCGGGGCGCCACCCGTTACAATGGAACTGGTTCGTAAAGGAGTATATCATATGGCATTTTCCGAAAAGACACTTGCATTTTTATTTGAAAACCGCATGCACGACAGCCAGGCATGGTATCAGGAACACAAAAACCAGTATCAGCAATACGTTGCCCAGCCCTGTAAAGCCATGATCCAACAGGTACAGCCCTATCTGGCACAGATTGATCCCCAAATCAGCTGTACGCCCCGGTGCATGTCCCGGATCTATCGAGATACCCGATTTTCCAAGGATAAAAGCCTGTTCCGCACCTGCTTCTGGTGTACCTTCAGTCGACCACGGGACGGGAGAGAATACCCTGCTTTTTACTTTGAAGCCGGACAGGAGGGGTTCTCCTACGGCTGCGGCTTTTATCACGCAAGCACAGTGCAAATGCAGCTGCTGCGGCAAATGATCTTGGAGCAGTCTCCCTCCTATCTGGCTGCACGGCAGGCGATGGACTCCCAGCAGACTTTTTCTCTGTATGGGGAATTGTACAAACGAAATCACTTTCCGGATGCGCCTTCGGAGCAGCAGGATTGGCTGAATCGACGGAATATGGGGGCAAGCTGTCAGAGTACGGATTTCCCCCTGCTGTTCAGTGATGCGCTGCCCCAGGTGCTTGGGAAGGGATATGTGCAATTGGTGCCCTTTTACCGCTTTTTGCTGAACGCCGCTGAACAGGTGTAACGCAAGCATGCTTAAAAAGTTACACAAAAAAGCAGCGAGTCGTCCCATCGTTGCTTTTTTCTATGCGCTATGATACAATATCAAAGAGAGATCAGCTTGTATGGGGGTATAAAAGATGGCATATAAATATGTTGATCCCGAAAAATTAGAAAAGCGAAAGCGCAGAAGCACAAAAACCAGTGGGGTGTTTTCCATTCTGATCGGCATACTTTGCCTTGCATTGGGCGTGGTTTTCTTTGTCGCACTCAAGAGCCTTGGCGGTATGCTATTCTGCTTGTTTTTTACATTGGTATTCGTTGGCGCCGGTGTTTACTTCTTCAATCAGATTAAGCTAGAGGAGAAGCGCCTTCGAGATCTGGATGATCCCAACAGCCGTGCATATAAAAAGCGCCAGCGAACATTGGAAAAGAAGCGGGAAAAGTATGTCAGAAAGGCGGAGCATCACGGCAGCATGAAACGCACATTGAGCCACCGGCCGGCACTGATCTGGGGCGTTACAACGGTGTTTGTGTGGTCGCTTTCTCTGCTGCTGCTTGCCTGGGGCATCATCGTTTTTATCCTGCCTGTATTGGATGTCATGTGTCCGATCGCCTTTGTTGCTTCCTTATTTGGAAAGAACTACAGAACTGTTCTTGCTGCATACAAAAGCTATGGCCTTGAGAAACGGGAAGCGGAACAGGATTTTGCAGCCAGTAAGGTGTATTTGATTTCTACCAATACCATAGCAGTCAGCGCCCGATTTCTTACCATCACAGCGATTCCTGCTGTACTGCCCATGGATGAGATCGTGTGGGTATATAGTGGCTATGACAATTTACAAAAATACAGCAACGGCGAGTATTCTCATACAGAGCGGGTCTATAGCGTCATTGTGGCACTTGCAAACAGCGAGCAGTATAAGATCCAATGCCCGGAGGAGCTGTGTTCTGTTATCATATCCGATGTGACAAAAGCAGGAAATCTGGTCACAGTAGGCTACTCCAGGGAACTGCAAGTCCTTTACAACACGAAACCAGGTGCCTTTCGCAGCACTGTGAAGCATCCCGGTATTGTGCACCTGGAGCCCATTGGTCCCGAGACGTATAACAGCGAACATATATGAGATGAACCGACATAAGCCTGTTTGCAGACTATTTCGCCATGCTGTTATGAGACAGGGCGACGAAAAAACGCAAGCCCTCTTTAGAAAGCTTGCGTTTTTTGGTGCCGCTGACCGGACTCGAACCGGTACGGTATCGCTACCGAGGGATTTTAAGTTTTTAAATCGGTGAAGCGTTTTAATTTCTTTTGTGGTCTTTCGTTCCCTTTTTTGCCCGATTTTTCGAGCTTTTTGAACATCAAAAGTTGAAAAGCACCGAATTACAACAGCTTTCAAAAATCATAAAAAACCATGTTTTTTGGTAGAATTTCGGTAGATTTCTGGTAGACAAAAAAATGATAACATGACTTGGTAGACCTATGGTAGACACACGAAATAAATTTAGTCCTCTGCGAAAAATGCCGATTCCGGTAGAGAAAATCGGTATAGGGGACAGGAAATATCTCGTGTATTTGCCAAACAAGAAAATGATAATCTATTGTTACAGATAAAGCGGATCTGTGCTTTTGACCTCTAAAATTCAATCAAAAAAGCAATCATTTGGCGGACGATGTTCCATATAATCGGAGCGTTGTCCGCTATTTTTATGCCTGAAAATCGAATATCACGTCTGCTGTTTTAGTTAAGCGAAATGAAAAATAGGAGGTTTTTATGTCTGAACGCCAAATCATCACGATCAGCGATGACAAGCTGTCCTGCGAAGCATCAGCTATTCTGCTGAGAATGCTCAATTTTCCCGATACAGACTATCATACCGCAGAGGAGCTTTGTCCGTTCTTTGAGAATGATTCTCTGAAAACTATCAGGAACGCTCTGAACGAACTTTACGATGCAGGCTACCTCCGATGCAGCGGTAAGACTGCCCCCTTCCCGATAAAATAGACACGAAAAAGGACACAAAAGTCGAATGAATCGCCGGATTGCTCCGGTATGCTCATGCGACATTTTGCCGATTCAACTGTCGGGCATACTCCATCGGGGATAACCAACCAATGGAAGAATGAGGACGCACTGGATTGTAAAATCCTTCAATGTACCGAAAAATTGAATTTTGCGCCTGCCGACGGGTCGCATAGCTGGTCAGATATACCAATTCACACTTGAGGCAGCTGAAGAAATTTTCCGCCACCGCATTGTCGTGGGGCTCACCCTTCCGGGACATACTCTGCACAAAGCCCAGTTTTTCGAGTTCCTCCCGGTACGCCACTGCCGCATACTGCACGCCCCGATCCGAATGAAACATCAGTCCCGGCGCCGGATGCTCCCGCCTGACTGCCATGCGAAGTGCCGTCAGGGTCAGCGCCGTATCGATGCGGTTGGAAAACGCATAGCCCACCACCTTCTTGGTGCAAAGGTCCTTTATAATTGCTAGATAAAGCCATCCTTGTCCGGTTGGAATATATGTAATATCACCAACCCAGACAGTATTTGGCTTAGAAACCTGAAAATTCCGGT
>ENA-OURV01000195-OURV01000195.1-human-gut-metagenome-genome-assembly--contig:-NODE-195-length-51214-cov-6.349635_pt1 | contig 51214 bp, 52 predicted proteins | sample MGYA00242141_ERZ509072 | MGnify/ENA primary metagenome ERZ509072 (study PRJEB26280, sample SAMEA2338763) | human gut metagenome | biome: human gut; feature: human-associated habitat; material: faeces... | reverse complement strand
GTCAGGACGATCTTTGCCGCCGGGCAGCGGCTCCGCAGGCTCCGCAGCGCATGACGCACCTTCCGGTCGCTGGAGGCGGTCACGGTGCAGGAGTTCACCAGGATCAGATCCGCATCCTCCGGCTGCTCCACCGGCTGAATGCCCTCCTGGGAAAGCATGCCCCGCAGCGCATTGGTTTCATATTGGTTGACCTTGCAGCCAAAGCTGAGATAATAAGCAGTCATGCAGCATTCCTTTCCACATTTGCACAAATGCAGTTTTTTCTTTTCGTATCCATTATACTAGATTCACGAATCGAATGCAAACAGCTTGACAATAATAGGGGAAGGTGCTATGATAAAGGCAGGCAAAGCGGAACAGGCTTTGCACACTACAACAGCATATGGGAGGTATTTTTATGACAACAGTAACCATTTCCCTGCAGGCGATCAATGACGTAAAGGAATTTGTAAACATCGTAATGCGTTTTGATTTTGACGTAGATCTGGTTTCCGGCAGATATGCCATCGATGCAAAGTCCATCATGGGTATCTTCAGTCTGGATCTTTCCAAGCCGATCGAGCTGCATGCGCATACCGATAATGCAAAGGAATTCCTGAACGCCATCGACAAGTTCATCGTCAAGTAATTCTGCACACCCCGGACGGCACAATGTGCCGTCTTTTTTTTATTCCTTCCGCATACACTGGCATAACGTCAATCACAACCGGGAGGGATCCGATCATGCGAAAACGTGCCCTGACTGCCCTTGTCACCGTCCTTGCTCTGGTGCTGCTGTACCTGCCGGAGCCGGGTGCCGCTGCCGGAAAGCCCTGCCGTGCCTATGTTCTGCTGGAGGCACGAACGGGACAGCTGCTGCTGGAGGAAAACAGCAGTGAAAGCCTGCCCATGGGCACCATGGCAAAGCTGATGACCATGCTGCTGACCGCAGAAGCCCTGGAATCCGGTGCTTTGTCAGAGGATACGGCAGTAACTGCCTCCCCGGCAGCGAATGCCCAGAAGGGTGCCTCCATCTGGCTGATGCCCGGAGAAAAGATGACGGTGGGGGATCTGCTCCGGGGCATGATCATCGGCAACGCCAACGACGCAGCGGTTGCCCTGGCAGAGGCGGTATCCGGCACGGAGGAGCAGTTTGTCATGGACATGAACGCCCGAGGCTTTGAGCTGGGGCTTCGCAGCACCGTATTCACCTGCGCCTCCGGTCTTTCGGAGGAGGGACAGGTCACCACCGCCGCCGACCTGGGCAGGCTCTGCTGCAAGCTGACGGAGTACCCGGTGCTGACCCCCTATATGACCACCTGGCGCACCTTTCTCCGGGGGGAGCAGACAGAGCTTGTGAACGAAAACACCCTGGTGCGCAGCTATGACGGGCTGCTGGGCATGAAGGCAGGACACGGGGAAAGCACCGGCTATACCCTGGCGGCGGCAGCCCAGCGGGGGGACGGGATCTATGTGGCGGTGGTGCTGGGCTGTCAGGAGGATGCAGACCGGTTCAGCATCGCCAAGACCCTGCTGAGCAAGGGCTTCGGCAGCTACCAGGTCACCACCCCCGCCTTTTCCGGAGAATTTCTCAAGCCTTTGCAGGTGCTCCACGGCACGGATACCGCTGTGGAGGTGGAGGCGCAGGGGCTGACCGGCATCACCGTGCCCAAGGGGAATGCAGGGCTGCAAACAGTACTGGTACTGCCGGAGTATGTGGAAGCCCCTGTCAGTAAGGGGCAGCAGCTAGGTACGGCAGCCTTTTACCAAGGAGATATTTACCTGTACGAAGTGCCTCTTACGGCGGCATCCTCCGTGCCAAGGCTGACTTTTTCCCGGGCACTTCTGCGTCTTTTGGATAATATGTTAAAATAGATCATGGTTTTTTATGCTGTCTGCACAAGAATCAGTTGAACCGCTTGCAATCGGGTGCAAAATATAGTAAACTAGTACTATACGAAACTGTCGGCAGTTCTCTGTCCTGTGCAGGGCATTGTCCATACGCCGGGGAATCCTCCGGCAAGGCTCGTAAATGTTGAAAAAGACTTTCTTTTTCTGATCTGGAGGAGACAATCATCATGGCACTGAAGCTGAACAAAAAATATCTGGAAGGGTTCATCAATCCGGACGAAATGACCGGCATTGCACCCCAGGTTGAGCTTGCTGCAAAAACCCTGCAGGACAAGTCCGGACTGGGCAGCGACTTTCTGGGCTGGGTAGATCTGCCCGTCAACTACGACAAAGAGGAATTCGCACGGATCCAGGCTGCTGCCAAGCGGATCCAGGAAACTGCGGACATCCTGATCGTCATCGGCATCGGCGGCTCCTATCTTGGCGCCCGGGCAGCCATCGAGCTGCTCAAGTCCCCCTTCTATAACAATATGAAGAAGGATACCCCGGACATCTACTATGTGGGCAACAACATCAACCCCACTTACCTGAATGAGGTGCTTTCCATCTGTGAGGGCAAGGACATTGCAGTCAACGTGATCTCCAAGTCCGGCACCACTACAGAGCCGGCACTGGCGTTCCGGATCTTCAAGAACCTGGTGGAAAAGAAGTACGGCAAGGAGGGCGCAAAGTCCCGGATCTTCTGCACCACTGACGCCAAGAGAGGCACCCTCAAGAGCCTGGCTGATACCGAGGGCTACGAGACCTTCGTGATCGCAGACGACATCGGAGGCCGGTTCTCCGTGCTGACCGCAGTTGGTCTGCTGCCCATCGCCGTTGCAGGCTGCGACATTGCTGCCATCATGCAGGGCGCACAGAAGGCACGGGAGGATTTCGCTGCTCCCTTTGCTGAAAATGACTGCTACCAGTACGCTGCGATCCGCAACATCCTCTACCGCAAGGGCAAGAGCGTAGAGCTGATGGTTTCCTACGATCCCTCCTTTGCCATGATGAACGAATGGTACAAGCAGCTGTTCGGCGAAAGCGAAGGCAAGGACAACAAGGGGCTGTTCCCTGCAAGCGTGATCTTCTCTACGGATCTCCACTCCATGGGCCAGTACATCCAGGAAGGCTCCAGACTCATGTTCGAGACCGTGGTAGACATCAAGCAGCCCAAGCAGGATCTGTACCTGGAGGACGATGCCGAGAACCTGGACGGTCTGAACTTCCTGACCGGTCAGAATATGAGCGTGGTAAACCGGAAGGCGCTGGAGGGCACCATCCTGGCTCATACCGAGGGCGGCGTTCCCAACATCGTGCTGGAGCTGGACGACACCAAGGAAGAAAGCTTCGGTTATATGGTCTACTTCTTTGAAAAGGCATGCGCTGTTTCCGGCTACATGCTGGGGGTAAACCCCTTCAACCAGCCCGGCGTAGAAAGCTACAAGAAGAACATGTTTGCTCTGCTGGGCAAGCCCGGGTATGAATCCCAGAAGGCTGCACTGGAGGCAAAGCTCAACTGATCCACTTCCGCCAGGGGCGGTCTGATAAAAAACACGAGCTGTCCGTAGGGCGGCGAAAGGAGTATAAAATGATTAAACTGATTACAGGTAAAAAGGGCACAGGCAAAACAAAGATCCTGGTTGATATGATCAACAACGCAGTCAAGGACACCAACGGCGACCTGATCTGCATCGAAAAGGGCGCAAAGCTCACCTACGACATCAGCTACAAGGTTCGTCTGGTTGACTCTGACCGGTTCGCCATCGAGGGCTATGAGGCATTCTATGGCTTCATCGCAGGCATGTTCGCAGGCAACTACGACATCAAGGAGATCTTCATCGACGGCATTCTGAAAATCGGCGGCCCGGACTTCAACGAGCTGGGCAAGATGCTGGAGAAGCTCAACATTCTTTCCGGCAACGATACCCAGATCATTTTCACCATCTCCGCAGACAACAATGAGCTGCCGGAGAGCGTTATGCAGTTTGTGTGATACTTTTTTAAAAAATCCTATTGACAAGCTGTGCGCAATTCTATATAATATAGATTGTGATGCACAAAAAAGGACGGAGCATCATGACATTTCAACTCAAACAACTGTTTCACCGGGAAGGCGATACACTGCCGGTGGATTATGAGATCCCGCCTCAGGCGCTTTCTCAGATCCGGGGTTATCGCTTTGACCAGCCGGTTCATGTAACCGGAACCTTCCGGAACCGGGCAGGGATCGTCACACTGGATCTGACAGTGGACTGTGTCCTGACGGCGGAATGCGACCGTTGTCTGGAGTTGTTTGTCCGGCCGTATTCGTTTTCCTTTACCCATACGGTTGTTTTGTCCGTCAATCGTGATAACGATGAATACATTGTTGCACAGGATGCGCAGTTGGATGTGGATGAGGTCGCTGTGACCGATCTGCTGCTGCAGCTGCCTACAAAGCTGCTTTGCAGAGAAGACTGCAAGGGGCTTTGCATGCACTGCGGCTGCAACCTGAACACATCTTCCTGCGATTGCCAGGGCGATCTGGCGTAAAGCCATCGTCCCAAAATAAGACTCTTTCCGGGAGTAATGTAAGGAGGTGCCAAAATGGCAGTACCGAAGAATAAAGTCTCCAAGGCGAGACGGAACAAGAGACGTTCCGCAGTATGGAAGCTCGATGCTCCTGCAATGAGCAAGTGCACAAACTGCGGCGCACTGAAGGCTCCGCACAAGGTTTGCAAGGCTTGCGGATTCTACAAGGGCGTTGAGGTTCTGAAGCTGAACGCTGACTAAAACCCAGCAAAGCGATGAGGAGGAGAGGAGCGATCCTTTTCTCCTTTTTGTGTGTATGACCGGTTTGCGATGCACGCCGGATCGTGAAAAAGAAAGGAGAATCAAGCATGGCATTGCCGATCGTTGCAATAGTAGGGCGCCCCAATGTGGGCAAATCCACCCTGTTCAACAAGCTCATCGGGCAGCGGCTCTCCATCGTGGAGGACACCCCGGGGGTCACCCGTGACCGGATCTACAGCAAGTGTGAGTGGCGGGGGCGAGAATTTATGGTAGTGGATACCGGCGGTATCGAACCGGACACGGACGACGTGATCCTGGCGCAGATGCGCCGACAGGCTGAAGTCGCCATCCACCGGGCGGACGTGATCGTGCTGGTAACGGACGTGCGCTGCGGCGTCACCGCCAACGACTATGCAGTTGCGGATATGCTCCAGAAAAGCGGTAAGCCCGTGGTGCTGGCGGTGAACAAATGCGACACCATCGGCGAGCCCCCCCTGGAGCTGTATGAATTCTACAATCTGGGCATCGGAGAGCCATTCCCCATCTCCTCTCAGCACGGCCACGGCACCGGAGATATGCTGGACGAGATCCTGAAATACCTGCCCGAAACCGACGCAGAGGACTACGACGAGGACTGCATCAAGGTGGCGGTCATCGGCAAGCCCAATGCCGGGAAGTCCTCCCTCATCAACAAAATCGCCGGGGAGGAACGGGTGATCGTGTCCGATATCGCAGGCACCACCCGGGACGCTACGGATACGGTGGTGGAAAATGAGCAGGGCAAGTTCGTGTTCATCGACACAGCCGGCATCCGGAAAAAGTCCCGGATCACCGAGCGGGTGGAGCATTTCAGTGTGCTCCGTGCCTATATGGCGGTGGATCGGGCGGACGTATGCATCATCATGATCGACGCCCAGACCGGCTTTACCGAGCAGGACTCCAAGGTGGCTGGCTACGCGCACGAACAGGGCAAGGCATCCATCATCGCCGTAAACAAGTGGGATCTGATCGAAAAGGACACCAACACCATGAAGGAATTCCAGGAAAAGCTGGAGAAGGATTTCAGCTTCATGTCCTATGTGCCCTTTGTGTTCATTTCCGCCAAGACCGGGCAGCGGGTCAACAAGCTGTTTGAAATGATCCACTTTGTGGCAAACCAGAACGCCATCCGGATCTCCACCGGCACTTTGAATGATGTGCTGGCATACGCCACCACCCGGGTGCAGCCTCCCTCCGACAAGGGCAGACGGCTGAAGATCTACTATATGACCCAGGCCTCCACCAAGCCCCCCACCTTTGTGACCTTCGTCAACCGGGCGGATCTGTTCCACTTCTCCTACCAGCGGTATATCGAGAACCAGATCCGCACCACCTTCGGGCTGACCGGCACACCCATCCGGTTCGTGATCCGGGAACGGGGCGGCGGAGACCAGTGATTTCCGGCGGCACTGCAAACCGATGCAGAACCGCCTTCAGATGAGGAGCGATCATAACCATGGGACACTTTATTCTGGCAACCTTTCTGGCTGCCCTGCTGGCGTATCTGCTGGGCAGCTGCAACAGTGCCATTCTCTTTTCCAAGCTCATCAAGGGGCAGGATATCCGGGAGCTGGGCAGTCACAACGCCGGGCTTACCAATACCCTCCGGTGCTTCGGCAAGGGCATGGCAGGACTGGTACTGGCAGGGGATCTGCTCAAGGGCGTAGCCGCCGTGCTGCTTGCCCGGCTCATGTGCAGCCTGATGAGCGCAGGACTCCCCTTCCCCAGCGGGGATGACACCACCTATATCGGCTACATTGCCGGCATCTTCGCCATTCTGGGTCATGTGCGTCCCCTGTATTACGGCTTCCGGGGCGGCAAGGGCGTTCTGGTGGGGGTGTCCATCTTTCTGGTGGTGGATCCCGTCGTATTTGCTGTGCTGATCGGCATCTTTGCCTTGGTGCTGTGGCGCAGCAAATACGTTTCTCTCGGTTCCATCATCGCCACCTGCTTCTGCCCGGTGGTGACCTGCCTGCTGCACCTGTTCGTCTATCACACCTCTGTGATACATACAGTGCTGTATGTAGTACTGTCGGCGATCATGTCCGCCCAGATCATTTTCATGCACCGCAGTAACATGGAACGGCTCCGCAGCGGCACGGAAAACCGGTTTTCATTCCGCAGTAAAAAGGCATAGGAGGGAACACGCATGGCTAACATTACGATTTTAGGATCCGGCGGCTTTGGCATCGGTCTGGCTGTCATGCTCCACAAGCACGGGCATCACATCACGGTCTGGTCTAAGTTCCAGAAGGAACTGGATGACATCCGAAAAAACGGGGAACAGGTGCAGAAGCTGCCGGGGGTGGTGATCCCACCGGAGATCGGTCTGTCCGCCTCCCTGGAATGCATCCGGGGCAGCGATCTGGTGCTGTTCGGCATCCCCTCCTCCTTTGTGCGCAGCGTGGCACGGGAGGCTTCCCCCTACATCACCTCGGATATGGTGGTGGTGAACACGGGCAAGGGTCTGGAGGAGGGCAGCATGGAGCTGCTCAGCGAGGTGCTCACGGAGGAGATCCCCCAGGCAGCCATTGTGGTGCTGACCGGCCCCTCCCACGCTGAGGAAGTGGGACGGTGCATTTCCACCGCCGTGGTAGCAGCATCCAAAAGCGCCGCTGCCGCTGCTTATGTGCAGGAGACCCTGTCCAACCAGTGCTTCCGGATCTACGAAAACGACGATATCGTAGGCTGTGAGCTGGGGGGCGCTCTGAAAAACATCATTGCCCTGTGCGCCGGTATCTGCGATGGTCTGGGCTACGGGGACAACACCAAGGCTGCCCTGATGACCCGGGGCATCCACGAGATCGCCCGGCTGGGAGTGGCTATGGGGGCGAGAGCCGCTACCTTTTCCGGTCTGGCAGGCATCGGAGATCTGATCGTTACCTGCACCAGCATGCACAGCCGGAACCGCCGAGCAGGCATCCTCATCGGAGAGGGCATCAAGCCGGAGGATGCGGTCAAGCAGGTGGGCACCGTAGAAGGCTATTTCTGCTGTCATGTGGCATACAAGCTGGCGCAGCAAATGGGTGTGGATATGCCCATCACCGAGCAGCTATACCATGTGCTCTTTGAGGGCAGTGACGTGCGGGATGCCCTGGGCAAGCTCATGTCCCGCCCCAGCCGTCATGAAAACGAAGAGTGCAGCTACCTCAGGGATATGATGAACTAGGTCGTGTTGACACTAAGCAATCTTTGGCGCTATGCTAAAAGCGGCATCTCAGAACGTCTGAGATGCCGCTTCCGTTTGCCTTGGGGATCAGCCGATGGCCTTGGTGATGATATCGTTTGCCTTGGCGTTGTCCTTGGTGCACACCCAGTACACATAGTTGCCCTTGGTGCTGACGCTGGTGGTGCAGAGCCGGTCGTATTCTTCCTTTACATAATCCTTGAAGGCGGTCTTCTGGGATTCCAGACGCTGATTGACCGCATCCTTCACCTTGTCAGCTTTGCCGTCCGCTGCCAGGATCACGCAGACCTCATCCGCATATGCCGCATTGCCGGACCAGTACACGCCGAATTCCTGGAAATCTCCATCCTCCAGAGAGTACTGGAGCTTCAGATTGTCCGCATTGACCTGGATCATTTCGGGAAATTCAATGCCGCTGTCCATGACCTCCTTGCTGATCTGGGCTGGGGTCTTGCTTGCCTGTGCGGTGGAGGAGGTATTGTTTCCGCCCCCGGAGGAGGCGCTGCCGCCGCATGCGGTGCATGCAGACAGGGTCAGTGCCGCTGCGCAGATGAGTACGATCCATTTTTTCTTTGATAACATAATCCATTCTCCTTGTTTCTAGTTGTCACAGCACCCGCCGGGCGCTGTCTGTGTGCTACAGAGGCGTGTGGCGCAACAGATAGTCTACCAGAACCTCGTAGGTCGCCTTGTTGAAGTGCATGCCGTCCTTGCTGGCATCCGCCTCGGGCAGCTTGCCGTCGTTGCCCTTCAGGGCAGTGTTGATATCCAGATAGTGATACCCATACTCGTTCGCCATTTTCAGCAGCTCCGAGTTATAGGTGTTGATGTCCGAGTTCTGGATGGGAGATTCGGACGCATTCTCCCGTCCTGCCGTCACCGGCGGAATGGACATGACGACGATCTCCGTATCCGGGGAAACCTCCTGTACAGCGGAGGTGAATTCGTGGTACTGCTTGAGCATGGTTTCGTTGGAGAGCCATGCAATGCCGTTGCTGCCCAGCATCACATACACATACTTGGGCTGTGCCTGTTCAATGCCCTCCAGGATCGGGATCTTGCCGTATTCCGTTGCCACGGTTTCCGTCATCACACGGGTAATATTCAGTCCGATGGTTGCATAGACCCGGGTCGCCGGTACAAACTGATAGGTGGACAGACCCACGGTAATGGAGTCACCCACGAAGATGCAGTCGTCGAAGTAGTCGGCGGACTTGGCGTCCCGCTCCGGCAGGGGATTTACGTTCTCCGCCGGCGCAGTGGTGGCAGGAGGCTCCGTCTCGGTGGCTTCCGGCTCTGTTGTGACCGGCTCCGTGGTTTCCGGCGCAGGCTCGGTGGTGTCCGAAGCGGCTTCGGTGGTGTCGGCGGAGCTTTCCTTGTCCGGATCCGTTCCGAACAGGTTGCAGGCGAACATATACAGCCCGAAGCAGGACGCAAACACCACCACCCAGATAAACACGATCACCCCGAACCGGAACCGGAGCCTTGGCCCGCGCTTTCGATTGTGGATCGTATGCTCTGTTTCCTTGCCCCGGCGCCAGGGCGTTCTGCCCGAACCTTCCATACCTGATTCCTTCTCCCGATCGATTCATTCTACACAAGGGGTTGTCCCCATATTCTTGTGAAACTGCACAGAATCCAGAAAAAGATACTGGGTATTTTCACGATATTTCTGTGCAATCTGACGAAAATCATCCGTGCATACTATGCACAACCCCATTTCTGATCCTCACCCTTCTCATTATACTGGAATCCGTCGGATTTTGCAAGGGTTTTCGGAATAAATCTTGCAATTGCCGCTTAATTATAGTATAATAAAGACGATGCCGCAAAGACGGCATTCCAACAAAAACAAGCCATGCGGGGATTTCCCGCGTTTTTTCAGCTGCTAGGAGGCCGAACTATGTGCGGATACACCGGGTTTACCAATCACATTGACAATTCCAACCGGGTCATTGAGGATATGATGGATCAGATCCGTCACCGGGGGCCGGATGCGGCAGGGCGCTATGTGGATGGGGACATTGCACTGGGGCACCGGCGGCTGAGCATCATCGACATTACCGAGCAGGGGGATCAGCCCATCTACAACGAGGATCGCACCAAGGTGCTGGTGTTCAACGGGGAGATCTACAACTACCAGGACATCCGGAAGGATCTGCTGGCGGCAGGGCATGTGTTCCGCACCCAGACCGATTCCGAAGTGCTGATTCACGGCTACGAGGAATACGGGCCGGAGCTGCTGCCCAGGCTGCGGGGCATGTTCAGCTTCGTGATCTGGGACACGGTGAAAAAGGAACTGTTCGGGGCACGGGACTTTTTCGGCATCAAGCCCCTGTACTATGCTACCATGGGGGAAAGCTTCCTGTTCGGCTCGGAAATCAAGAGCTTTCTGGTGCATCCCCACTTCAAAAAGGAGCTGAACGAAACAGCCCTCGAAAATTATCTGACATTTCAGTATTCCCCCACAGAGGAGACTTTTTTCAAGAACGTATACAAATTGCCGGCTGCCCATTATTTTACTTACGCCAACGGCAAGCTTACCACCAGGCGCTACTGGGAGGTCAAGTTCGATGCGGACAACAAACCCCAACTGGAGGACTGGGTAAACGAGATCTCCGACATTTTCCACAATTCCGTCCAGGCGCATAAAATCGCAGACGTGGAGGTGGGCAGCTTCCTGTCCTCCGGCGTGGATTCCAGCTATGTAGCAGCCATTGCGGACGTGGACAAAACCTTTACCGTTGGGTTTGGGGAGGATGAGCGCTACAACGAGATCGGCTGGGCAAAGAATTTTTCCAAAGCCATCGGCAAGGAAAACTACAGCAAGGTCATCACTCCGGAGGAATACTGGGCAAAGCTGCCCAAGATCCAGTACCATATGGATGAACCCCTGGCGGATCCGGCAGCCATCGCACTGTATTTTGTATGCGAACTGGCATCCAGACAGCTGAAGGTAGTGCTGTCCGGAGAAGGGGCGGATGAGATCTTCGGAGGCTACAACGTATACAGCGAGCCAAATTCCACCGCCTACGACAAGCTGCCCAGAGGGCTGCGCCGGGGCATCGGCGCCATTGCCGGAAAACTGCCCGCAAAGCGGGGGGTCAACTTCTTCGTGCGCAAGGGCAAGGATCTGGAGGAGCGGTTCATCGGCAACGCCTACATGTTCACCCCGGCAGAGCGGAACGCTTTGCTGAAGGCGCCCGGAAAGGCACCGGATCCCACCGTCATCACCAAGCCCTTCTATGACAAGGTAAAGGATCAGGATGATGTGACCAAGATGCAGTACCTGGATCTGCACCTGTGGATGACCGGGGATATCCTGCTGAAGGCGGATAAAATGAGTATGGCAAACTCCCTGGAGCTGCGTGTTCCCTTCCTGGATAAGGAGGTCATGGGGGTAGCAGAGCGGATCCCCACCCGGTACCGGGTGACCCGCACGGAATCCACCGACGCCCACACCCCCTATATCACCAAGTATGCGATGCGGCTGGCAGCAAAGCGGGATACGCCTCCCCAGACTGCCAAAACCGCAGCCAAGAAGAAGCTGGGCTTCCCGGTACCCATCCGGGTATGGCTCAAGGAGGATGCCTATTTCAATCTGGTTAAGGATCGCTTTACAAGCCCTGCGGCGGAGCAGTTCTTCCACACAGAAAAGCTGGTATCCCTGCTGGAGGATCACCGTGCCGGAAAGGCGGACAACAGCCGGAAGATCTGGACGGTGTTCATGTTCCTGGTATGGTACGGGGTATACTTTGAAAACGGCGTGAAGGAGTAAGCATGGCAACCGTTGTCACATACAAATACATCAAGCAAAACCCGGACATTATGACCTACATCCGCCGGGCGGATCAGGCTCTGGCAAGCCTGGGGTTTACGGAGCATTCCTTCCCCCATGTGGAAAAGGTGGCGGAGGTTGCCGCCATGATTCTGACAGAGCTGGGCTATGACCAGCGGACGGCGGAGCTTGCCCGGATCGCCGGGATCATGCATGATATCGGCAACGTGATCAACCGGACGGATCATGCCCAGAGCGGTGCCGTCATGGCGTTCCGTCTGCTGGATAAGCTGAGTATGCCGGCGGAGGAGATCTGCTCCATTGTATCCGCCATCGGCAACCACGATGAAGCCACCGCCCAGCCCCTGGACCCCATTTCCGCGGCGCTGATCATTGCGGACAAAACCGACGTGCGCCGGAGCCGGGTACGGAATGCGGATCTGCTCACCTTTGATATCCACGACCGGGTGAATTACGCCGTAGAGCATGCAGACCTGACCTTCTCCCCGGATAAATCCACCCTGCTGCTGGATCTACAAATCGACACCAAGCTGTCCTCGGTGCTGGAATACTTCGAGATCTTCCTGGAGCGGATGCTCCTGTGCAAGCGTGCATGCACCTTTCTGAATGTGCGCTTTTCAATGCTGGTCAACGGGACAAGCGTCCTGTAGATAAAATTTGCTGTGCCGGAGGTACGGCGGGAATGGAAAAGAGGAATCCCTATGGAAGCAAGCTATCAGCATCTGATCGACCTGAACGATTACCCGGTTTCCTGGTGGAACCAGATCGTGGCACTGGGAGCGGATATCAAGGAGCATCCCCAGCGGTACACCCATGCCTGTGTGGGAAAGGTCATGGCAACCCTGTTCTACGAGCCCTCCACCCGAACCCAGATGTCCTTCCAGGCTGCCATGATCCGGCTGGGAGGCAGCATCATCGGCTTTGACAATCCGGCCACCTCCTCTGTATCCAAAGGGGAAAGCCTGAAGGATACCACCAAGATCGTCAGCAACTATGCGGATATTCTCATCATCCGCCATCCTATGGCAGGGGCGGCAAAGGCAGCAGCTCTCACCACAGACTGCCCGGTCATCAACGCCGGTGACGGGGGGCATCTCCACCCCACCCAGACTCTGACGGATCTGCTGACTCTCCGGGTGGAAAAGGGCAGACTGGATGGACTTACCGTGGGACTGTGCGGAGATCTGCTCAACGGCAGAACCGTGCACTCCCTGTGCAAGGCGCTGAGCTGCTACAAAAACAACCACTTTGTGCTGATCTCCACCCCGGAGCTGCGGCTCCCCTTCTATGTTAAGGACATCATCAAGGCAAACGGCGGCACCTTTACCGAGGTCAGCTCCCTGGACCAGGTGATCGGCTCTCTGGACGTGCTGTACATGACCCGGATCCAGCAGGAGCGCTTCACCAGCGAGGAAGCATACCTTGCCCAGAAGGATACATATGTGCTGGATGCCAAGAAAATGAGCCGTGCCCGTCCGGATATGATCGTGCTGCATCCCCTGCCCCGGGTGGACGAGATCACCGTAGAGGTGGATCAGGATCCCCGTGCCATGTACTTCAAGCAGGCACACTACGGCATGTATGTGCGCATGGCGCTGATCATGACCATGCTGGAAAACCAGAATCCCTCCCGACTCCTCAAGGGCAAGGTACACAAGGGCGTATGCTGCAAGAATCCCAGCTGTATCACCCAGCAGGAACACTATCTGCCCAAGAGCTTCCGGGGCGAGGGCACTACACTGGAATGTGAATACTGTGACGAGCGCCTGCTGCTGGAGCACTGACGCCAGAGAACAGGAGGCATCTGATGCAAAAGCAGGACACCGGAAAAAAACTGACCGTTTCTCTGATCGTATTGGCGCTGACGGTTCTGGCAGCGATCATCACCCGGCTCACCGGGCTGGAAACCACCAGCGCAAAGCTCATCGGCTCCTTTGCCGCCGTCTTTTTGCTGACCGGAGTGGTATGGCGATTCCCCTTCCGGTTCTACTGCATGGCATTCGGCTTTGAGGTGCTGGCGGCGGTGCTGGGATCGGCACTGAACCTGTACCATTACCTGGGGTTTTACGATAAGTTCGTTCACTACACCAGCGGCATCGTCCTGGCGGAGGGAGGACTGATTCTCATCCACGCCCTTGCCGGGAGGCGGCATACTCCGGCAGAACCGTTGCTGTGCCGACTGTTCTCCATGTTCTTCGCCATCGCCGGTGCCGGCATCTGGGAGATCTACGAGTTCACTGCCGACAACCTGTTGGGCATCAACATGCAGGGGGACAACACCAACACCATGGGAGACATCATCTCCGGCACCCTGGGGGCACTGACCTGGTTCGGCATCCATACGCTGATGCACAAGCGGCAACAGGAAAAGCAATAAAGCGCACCCACGGCGGACAGGTTTCTGTCCGCCCTTTTTGTTTCCGGCATGGATCCAATGAACGGCAGGATCCCTGCCAGAAGCTTTGCATTGCACAATTCCTACCGATATGATATACTATAGACAACACCTCACAAGGCTTGTACGGCAGAAGCTGCGCACAGCCGCCGGGCATGCTTTGCGGGGTGTTGCCTCAACTCAATCCCCCAGGGGAAATAAATCAAGGAGAGCGAAATCATGTGTAATGCGTTTTTCACAAAGCTGTGTGAGCTGCTCAAGTCCTTTTGCGGCTAATCTGTAAAACAGCTGCTGCCCGGTGTACCGGGCGGCTTACATAAGAAAACACTGCCCAGAGCATCGTTCCGGCTCTGGGCAGTGTTTTTCTGTTCGGTCAGTCCACATGGCACATACGCATGAGCCGCTTGGCTTCATTATAAGTAAAGCCGAACCGTTCATAAAAGGGAATCTTGTCCGGCACGGCGCACAGCTCCACGAAAATATCCGTCCCCGGCACGCCGTTTTCCCGGATATATTTCATCAGTTCCTCCAGAAGCAGTCTGCCCACCCCCTGGCGCTGATAAGCGGGCAATACCACCACATCCTTGATATAGTAGTTCATGCCTAGATCTCCCAGCATCCGTGCCATGCCAATAACCTGTTCCCCATCATACACTGTCACACGGAATAACGTGTGCGCCAGGGCAAGCTGCACCTGCTCCCGGGTGGGGGCACCGTCCCACACGCTTTCCCAGAGCCGGATAAACTCCGCCGCCGTCAATGTATTGTACTGTACTGTCCAGTGCTGCATGTACAAGCCTCCTTACTCCGGCGCATGCCGGGTTTTTTCCATGATAGCATGCTGGCAAGGTTCTGTCAACCTGAAATACCGATCATATTTCGCAAGAAAATTACTCTTTGTTGTATGCTTTTTTCGGTATTACAAAAAAACATTAATAAAAAGCAGCGAACGCAGCAAACCTGTATATCTGCCTTGTGCAACTTTTGTGCAATCCTACAAACTTTTTTGAGTGCAGTCAGAGCTATTGCATTTTTTAATGCACAGTGCTATAATAAAAGCGCAATAAAGGAAATGCTCTTATCCATGTAAAAAACAATTACAATATACTTACAGTAGATTTATTGGAGTCAAGTATGAAACAAAAGGAACTCAGAAAGCTCCGACGCACAGAGCTTCTGGAGCTGATGCTGCAAATGCAGGAGGAGATCGACCAACTCCGGCAGGAGAACCAGGAACTGAACCAAAAGCTTCTGGATCGGCGGATCACCCTGGAGCAGACGGGCAGCATTGCAGAAGCCGCCCTGAAGCTGAACAAGGTGTTTGAGGCTGCCCAGCAGGCGGCGGAGGATTACCTGAACAGTATCCAGGCAGAACACCCACAGGTGCCAAAGGCGGGAGATGATACCGATGCAGGAACAGAATGAAGCCCGGGGCTTCACTGTCCGGCAGATTGAAGGAGAACTGAAACGGCTGCGGCGCAAGCAGAACAGCCGGCGCATCTTCCGGCAGACGGTTTTCTCCCTGCTGGTAGTGGCGGCGGTGGCGGTGCTGGCAGCCATGCTGTTCTTCCCCATCTTCCGGGTCACCGGCTCCAGCATGGAGCCAACACTGCATCCAAAGGAGATCGTGGTATGCCTCAAAAGCAGCCGGTTTGAGTCCGGGGATCTGGTGGCATTTTACTACAACAACAAGGTGCTGCTGAAGCGGGTCATCGGCACAGCCGGGGACACCATTGAAATCGACGACAGCGGCAACGTATTCGTCAACGGCAGTCAGCTTGATGAGCCTTACATCACGAAAAAAAGCCTGGGGCAGTGCGACATCGACTTCCCCTATCAAGTGCCGGACAACAGGATCTTCGTGATGGGGGACAACCGGGAAACCTCGGTGGACAGCCGCACCACAGCGGTGGGGTGCATTGCGGACGAATATGTGATCGGAAAGGTTTTTTTACGGGTCTGGCCCCTGGAGCGGCTGGGTTCCCTGGATTAAAGGGAGGTGACAGGGATGCGCAAACAATCACAGCAGGTCACAGAGATCCTGCATACACACCGGAATCAGGCACGCTACTTTGCCGTATTCCTGATGCTCTCTGCGCTGGTGATCTCTTTTGTCTGCTCCGCACTGATGATGCCGGCGGTGAGTATGCAAAATAACGGAGGAATCAGCGTACAGACTGGAAATGGATATCCATCCACCTCTGGAACATATGAGGACAGTACCTGGTACACCGGCGGACCTTTGGGCGTTGCAGGAGACTTTCATATGTTTGCGTTTGAGGATTTGGTGCTAAACCAGCATTTGAACGGAAACTTTGCTGCTAAAAATCTATACATTACTGGCACGGCAGGTGCAATTGGTCCGAATAATGATATATCCGAGCGAATGCTTTCCGTTGCAACAAACAGCATTTCGCTTATTGGTTCTGTTAGTAGCCAAGTTCAAATTAAATTGACCGACTTCTACGTTCCGGAAACCATAACAATCACACAGCCCTCCTATCAGACTAATCCGAATCAATATGTCTTGTCCCCCCTAAAGCAATATGAGCCAATACTGTTTGCATGGGGCACAACCCTTGCGGCAGACACAAGTAAGGTAATCACGGAAGAAAGCTCTCAGCTGTTTGAAATGAAACGCATCAACAATCAATGCGATGTGCGGTATACGACTTCAGACTATATTGACTTTGCAACGTACAAGACGCAGTATGAAAATCTATCTGCGGCATATACAAAACTTACCCCAAACGTAACGTTGACCAATAACACAATCAGCCTGCCGGATTCCTCCGTACAGTCACACAATGTTGCATTTCTGACTGCGGCGGATTTTGCAAGTACTGGTGATTCTTTTGTAATCAAGGACGTGGATTACTCCGATGGGCAGTTCCAAAATCAGATTATTTTGAATGTGGATCTTGCCGGTGAAACGGATTTTAATTTCAAAAAGAGTATTAAATTCACACGCAAAGGCTCTAGCGAGGAGATCAGCAATGATGCTGAAGACTCCCTATATAAGGGAACCAATATCCTGTGGAATTTTTATGACAGCAGCAAGAGCGACGGCATTTACAGAGGAATCATTCATAATTCCCAAATTGTGAATGGACAGTTTCTTGCCCCTGGCGCAGATGTGCGCTTTCTAGTAACTTTTAATGGCAATGCGATAGCTAACAAAATCAATATTAGCATGGAAACCCACAGAGCCGACTTTAACCGCCCGATTCAAAAGGTTAACAAGATATCCGTAACGGCAAAAAAAGTTTGGGTGACTGGAACAACAAAGGCAACTGACGCAGTCAAGGTTCAGTTGTACCAGTCTATCATACCTCGCCTGTCGGGAGCAGCTATCAAGACAGGAGGAACTCTTTTTGCAGATTCTTCTGGGATTACAGAGTTTGAATTAACCAAGGCAGGTGGTTGGACTTATGAATGGGCGGATCTCCCCAATCATGATAACAACGGAAATTCCTATTACTATTATGTAGTGGAGGAAAGTGTACCGGAAGGTTATGAGGTAGAGTACGCTAACAATGGTGTAGGTAAAGCCAACGGAACCGTGACCATTATCAACCGAGATAAATCCGTTCCTACCACAACTACATCCACCACGACTACACAAACCACTACCACCACAACCGTGCAGACCACTACTACCACCGCACCGGCTACCACTACCACGGCGGCTGCAACCACCACCCAGGGCATCCGGATCGGAATACATAAGGTCTGGTCGGATCATGCCACCAACAGCCATGACAGTGACACCGTAGTGGTGGAGATTCACCGTTCCACCAATCCGACGGATGTGCCGGATCAGGCGAAGATCACCACCACGGCAGTCACCACAACAACTGCCGCAACAGTGACTACTACCGGAAAGAGTCCGCCGAGCGGGAACACCGTTCAGCTGGACAATGTGGTATTCGGTACTGAAATTGACCTTTCCGCATTTGACTACACCAACATCACGGAAATCGCTTTGAAGATCAGTGATCTTGCAAGCGGCGGAGATGGACAGGTTCACATCCACCCGAATTATCAATCATATAATTTTGCAGATGCGGAGTCGGATGGATTGATCCATATAAAGCTGACACCGCCAACTAGTTCAAAACTCATAATATATCGGTATAACGGTACTGGCACATTGGAAAGTGTGTTCCTATACTTCGACACCACTTCCCAACAGGGCATGGACAGCATTAAACCGGTTCTGGCGGCAAAAGGATCCTTCTCCCCCACCTGGGTGCAGAATCTGGAGATCCGGAAGGATACCGGCTGGACGGCAACGGCTGAAAACCTGCCCGCAACAGATGCAGACGGAAATCCCTACTACTATTGGGCGGTGGAAAAGGACTTCAGCGGTTATGACGCAAGCTATCTGTACGAGAACAGTCCGGGCGACAAGTACATCACCGGCAAGGACGGCAGCATCACCGTGCGCAATACCCCAAGCAAAACCACCAGCGTTGTGATGCCCTCCACCGGCGGCTCCGGCACCTTCACCTATCGGCTCATCGGCATTTCCCTGATGACCGCCGCCGCAGGGCTCTTCGTTCTGCGAAGGCAAAAACAGTTCCGTTCCTCAGCCTAAGAGGCAGAATAAACAAACATATCCAAACAAAACATTGAAGGCAACTCCGTACAAAGCACACCCGATGGCTTTGCACAGCATCTGCTGACGAGAAATCTGTTGGCACATCTGCCACACAATCTTTGTGCGGTGTTGCCTCACATTTAGAAAGGAAATGATCTTATGAAAAAATCCAGAAAATTCACAGCCATCGCACTTGCAGCATGCATGGTAGCTCCCATGGCTATGGCAGCAGTCCCCTTTACCGCTTCCGCCGCATCCATTGAAATCACCGGCATCGGCACAGAGCAGCATGATTTTGAAGTATACCAGATTCTCAAGGGCGACCTTGTGGACGGAAAGCTCTGCAATCTGTTCTTGGGCAGTGGTGTCACTGCATACAACGGCATGCCCCTTACTGCCGGCTCCAAGGTGGATGATGCCACTGTAACCGCAATGGCTGGTACAGATGCAAGAAGCATTGTCAGCAAGATCACACTGGGTACCCCATACAAAACTGTTTCTTCGAGTAGCTCCGATCTGACAATCGACGGGCTGGAGGACGGCTACTACGTTGTGAAGGATGTCACCAACCTGGACAACAAAGATGATGCCAACTCCGCCTGGATCGTACAGGTTGCCGGAGATGCACACGTTACTGTCAAGAATGCAAAGCCCACAGTGGACAAGCAGATCCAGGACGAAGCTGCAGACAAGGACACCAACAGCACAGATGCAGAGGGTTGGGGCGAAACTGCGGATCATGCCATCAACGAGCAGTTCCAGTTCAAGCTGACTGCGAAAATTCCGGCAAATGACCAGATCAAAGCATATAATGCATATAAACTGGTGTTCAACGACAGCATGAGCGCAGGCGTTACCTTTGACAGCATTGCCAGCGTAACCGTTGGAGGCAGCCCTGTTACGGCTTATACAGAAACCGCTACTGGCGCTGCCGATAAGGCAGGTCTGTCCTGGGAATTGACCATTGACGATGTAAAGCCCTTGGTTCCCTCCAGCATCACCTGGGGCGAACAGGAAATCGTGGTCGAGGTTGTGTATAACGCACACTTGAACGAAAACGCTATCGTTTCCAAGAGTGATGTTACCGACGGAGACAAGGATCATGTCAACAACAACAAGGTATACCTGGAATACTCCAACAACCCGGATTCCACTGGCACTGGCACAAGCCAGACCGGTAAAACACCGGAGGATTACGTTTGGGCATTCACCTACGGCGTGGACAACACCAAGTACAAGAATGAAGCGCTCGCCGGCAATGAACTGCAGAATGCCGGATTCCGGCTCTACGATGCAGCAGGCACCACCGAAATCAGTCTGATCTTTGACACAACAAAGAATGCATACCGTCCCATCAAGTCCGGCGAAGCCGCTGCGGAAATGAAGTCCGCCGCTGACGGTAAATTTAACATCATCGGTCTGGATGCCGGTACATACACCCTCCGTGAGACCACCACACCCAGCGGCTACAACACCTGCGCTGATGTTCAGATTGTGATTGCGGCAGCCCACAATGAAAACGCATCCGGCACAGCAGCCAACCTGGCACTGACCGGCAGCCAGAATATGAACAACAATATCGTCAACAAGGAAGGCTCCACACTGCCCTCCACCGGCGGCATCGGTACCACCATCTTCTACGGTCTGGGCGGCGTTCTGGTGCTCGGCTCCGGCGTGGCACTGGTTACCAAGAAGAGAATGAAGAAGGACGAAGAATAATCCGACCCACCCGGCGCAGCGTCAGGCTGCTCCGTGAAAATCTAAGCTTGCCCGCAGGAATCCCCTGCGGGTGAGCATTAGGGAGTGTTCCATAAGTTGAAGACAGCAAAAAAGAAAAAGCACAGCTGGATCGCTACGCTCATTCTCATCCTGTTTTTTCTTGTGGGACTCTCCGTGATGCTCTATCCGACTGTCAGCGATTACTTGAACACCAAGCATCAAAGCTACGCAATTGCCCGGTACGATGAAACCATGAACAGCATGTCCCAGGAGGATTACAGCGCCATGTTCCAGGCCGCAGAGGATTACAACCAGCGGCTCAAGGCCACCGGTGCTCCCCTGAACAGCTACCAGGATGTACCCGGCTATGCGGATGCGCTGAACATTGCCGGTTCCGGGATCATGGGGTATATCACCATCCCCCAGATCCAGGTGCAGTTGCCCATTTACCACGGCACCAGCGAGGAGGTGCTGAACGTGGCGGTGGGACATCTGGAAGGCACCACGCTGCCCATCGGGGGCAGATCCACCCACGCCATTCTATCCGCCCATCGGGGGCTGCCCTCAGCCAAGCTGTTCAGCGACCTGGACAAGCTGGTGGTGGGGGATGTGTTTACGGTCACCATTCTGAACCAGGTGCTGACCTATCAGGTGGACAAAATCGAGATCGTAGAGCCACAGGCGGTGAACCGGCTTGCCATCCAGGAAGGGGAGGATTACATCACCCTGCTGACCTGCACCCCCTACGGAGTGAATACCCACCGACTATTGGTGCGGGGCAGACGGATCGAAAACGCCGCACCGGAGCTGAACGTCCGGGTATCCGCTGACGCAGTGCAGCTGGAGCCGGGGATGATCGCTGCTATTCTGGGGGGCGCATTGATGCTGCTGCTGTTTGTCGGCTCCATGCTGAGCAGCACCTTGCAGCAAGCACACGAAAAGAAAACCAGAGCGCAGAAGCAGCGCCTGGAAACAGAACTAAAGGCTGGTGAGAAGCATGACACGAATCAAACCCATCCGGACAGCGGTGATATTTACCCTGCTATGCAGTCTGGTGCTCCTGTGTGCCGAGATGACCGGGGTGCATGCAGCAGCAAAGGGCCGACTGACCATTGACAGTAAATCTGCAAACATTCCCGTTACGGACATGTACTGGCAGGTGTTCCGGGTGGCGGATGTGCCCAAGGGGGATACTCTGGAGTTGACCGGTGCTTTTGCCGGACTGCCGGTGAAGCCGGATCTCAGCACGGAGGATGGAGCCCGCACTGCCGCCTCCACCCTGGAAGCATACGCAGTGGCTTACGGTATTACACCGGATTTTTCCGCTGTTGCATCCTCCGACGGCACGGTTACTGCCGAAAACCTGGAGACCGGGTATTACCTGGTGCTGGGGGAACCGCTGAAGGATGAAAACGGCATGTACCTGTCCGTACCCACACTGCTTTGCATTGCAGACGGCGGGCAGTATGACAATCCGGACTGGAGTCTGGACAGAACCATTGTGCCGAAGATCCGGCTCATCAGTGGTGCGGAATATCACAGTCAAACGGATCGTACCGTGAAGAAAATCTGGGTAAATGCGGACAAGACGCCGGAGATCCGGGTGCAGCTGTACCGGGACGGCACACTGTATGACACCCAGACCCTGAACGATGCAAACAACTGGGAATATGCCTGGAGCAAGCTGGACAATACCAGCCGCTGGACATTGATCGAGGAACAGGTGCCGGGGGATTGCACCGTCAGCTATACTCAGCAGCAGGTCAAATCCGGCAAGACGTACAAAGAGGCATTCACCATCACCAACACCGGCAGTACAACGGTAGTGACCACCAGTCGGAACACCGGCTCCAACAATACCGGCAAGCTGCCCCAGACCGGACAGCTCTGGTGGCCCATTCCCCTGCTGGTGCTGGGAGGATTGGGGCTGTTGGCACTGGGTTGGCGGATCACCCGGAAGAAGCGATCGTAATGCATCAACACCCCACGGAGCAAGGCTTTGTGGGGCGTTGCCGTATATGGATAGGAGCACAGCATGAAACACAAACGAGCCGGACGGCTCTGCATGCTGGCAGGGGCACTATGCATCCTGCTGGGGGCAGGGCTCACCGGGTATAACCTGTATACGGATCAGGCAGCGGAGGAACATGCGGAACAGGTGCTGGCGCAGCTGCGCACCTCCTGTAGCCTGCCTGCTCTGGAAGAGCCGGTATCCGGCGTGACGGAGCCGGCAGAGCCCATGGAAATCTATCCTGCACAGGAGGAGGCATCCCTGGTCATTGATGGGGAGCGATACATCGGAGTCCTGCAGATCCCGGCGCTGGGAGTAGAACTTCCGGTGCGGCAGGAGCTGAGCAAGCAGGGATTGAAAAAGACCCCCTGCCGGTATAAGGGATCGGCGGAAAGCCGGGATCTGCTGATCGCCGCCCACAACTATTCCCGGCACTTTGGCAGGATCGGGCAACTGGTCAGCGATGATATCATCCGGTTCATCGACCTGTCCGGCAGGGTATATATCTACCAGGTGGATCAGACCCAGATCATTGACGGCTATGATATGGAAGAAATGTTTGCGGGTCAGTGGGATATGACTCTGTTTACCTGCACGCTGGGAGGCAAAAGCCGGGTCACCGTCCGGTGCAGCCTGCTTTGTCGGGTGATGCCCTGGGGCGATGCGATATAACCAAGGAGAGGAGCATGTGCCCCTCTCCTTTTCTGGTTCCAAGTTGAAAATAGTTACGCAAAAAATATCTTAAATTTTAAAAACCCCTTGACAGGTAACCGTTCGGTTGCTATAATTTAAGGTAACACCGCACAAAGATTGCGTGGATGCTGCGCATAGCCGACAGGCGGGCTTTGTGCGGTATTGCCTTAAGTGACCGAACGGTTACTATAGATCAAGGAGTGAAATCGTGGCAGGAGACACAAAGGAACGCATCCTGGAAACCGCCCTTGCATTATTTGCGCAAAGCGGATATCTGGGAACATCTATGCATGACATTGCCAAAGAACTGGGGATCACCAAAGGCGCTTTGTATAAGCACTACGCAAGCAAGCAGGAGATTTTGGACAGCATTGTGGAACGGATGAATAAAATGGACTATGAACGTGCCGAAGCATATGAAATGCCGGAAACGGAGCCGGATGGCTTTGCGGAGGCTTATCTGCACACGCCGATTGCAAAGATCCGCACATACAGCATGGCACAGTTTGCACATTGGACGAAGGAACCGTTCTCCTCGAATTTTCGCAAGATGCTGACCCTGGAGCAATACCGGGATCCAAAGCTCGCACAGCTTTATCACGATTATCTGGCAACCGGGCCCACTGAGTACATGGCGGCGATTTTCCGAAAGCTGACGGATTCCGATGATGCCGCTATGCAGCTGGCGCTGGAGTTTTACGGCCCCATGTTCCTGCTTTACAGTGTTTACGATGGAGCAAACGAAAAAGAAAGCGTTGCGCCCATGCTGTGTGCACACATTGACCGCTTTATCGCCAAGATTGAATCCGATTACAAAAAACCCTATGCCGAAGAAGCTTGATGCTTCATGATGACAGACAGGCGGAAACGCAAATACCGTACTGGATATACAACCCACTGCAATCAGAATTGGAGGGATTTATTATGCTGTGTCCGAAATGCGGAAAAGAAATGAGAAAGGGCTATTTGTTCAGCAGCAAGGACGGTGCGTTCAGCTTTGCAAATGAAGTGCCGGGTGCCTTGGAAAATGCCAAGCATGCAGAAGGCTTTGTGAAGCTCACCGGGCTGAAGGTGGGGGGACGAACCAGCGTCCCTGCCTGCTGCTGCGATGCATGCAGAGTGGTCATTCTGCAATACGGAAAGGAGGCGGAAGTATGAAGCTTTATTTCGGAAATGCTGTCACAACAGCGACCACGCTTATGATCCTGGCACTGCTGGGATTTATCGGCTATTCCATCTTCCACCGTGTAAATATACAGTATTGGGGACGCCGGAGCGTTATCCTGCTGGTATTCGGTCTTGTGATCTGCTGCTTTGCATCGGCACGGGACGGTCTGGACAAGACCATACAGCACACCATCGATGGCAGCTGCGCACCGGGACTGTTCCCCCTCATCAGCATTCCTACCATCGTGGGCTGCATTGGCGCATTGCTGATTATCGTTGCCGCCATTGCCACGCCCATTGCAAAGACGCAGCAGGCACGCCAGGTCTGGTTCTATGTCATGTCCGGCGGTGCGATGCTGAAGATCGTGACCATGGAGATCGCACGGATCATCCTCTGAGGAGGAAGGAGCATGTTCTCATGCCGCTCGTTGATCCATCCCGATGGACGGGTGCAGCTTCCGCCGCAAGCCATAGCCATGCTGCGGTGCAGGAAATCATGTAAGCGGATCCGCTTGACATTTCGCCAAAAATGACTATAATAAAACTAACGAATATTAGTTAGCGAGGTTTGGTCATGAAACAGGAGGATACAACCCAGAGAATTTTGGATAAGGCTTTGGAACTGTTCTCTACGCAAGGATATGATTCCGTCAGCGTAGGAGAAATTGCAAAAGCGGTGGGCATCAAAGCGCCCTCGCTTTATAACCACTTTCCAAGTAAGCAGGCTATTTTTGACGCCATTGTGAAATCCACAGCGGCGCAGTATGAAGCGGATACCGATAAGATTCACATCCATGTGCAGAATGTGCAAAGGAATATTCCGGTTTTCACGGAGATCACCGAGGATGCACTGTTTGAAAAGGTGCGGCAAATCTTCGAGTATTCTCTCCACAATGATACCATCAGCCGCTTTCGCCGTATGATGACCATTGAGCAATTCCGCTCGCCGGAGTTGGCAGCACTCTACTCCAAACGATATGTGGAGCGCATCCTGCACTATCACGCCGGTATTTTCCATGCTCTGATCGCAGCCGGCGAAATTGCGGCAGAAGATCCGGATGCGCTTGCCATGATGTATGTAGCCCCGGTCATTACGCTCATCGGCGTCTGCGACCGCCAGCCGGAAAGAGAACCGGAATGTTTGGAGATGCTTCAAAGCCATGTTCGCCTCTTTTTTCGTATGGTGCATGGCGGCGGTTCACAGAGGAGCGTGTAAGCCGGAGAAACGGCGCGCTTCTGCGCAAGTACAAAACTTTCAAATGAAAAATAAGAATCAGAAATAAGGAGATCAGTCATGTCAGAAAAGAATATTACCATTCGTCTGGAAACCAAAGTCGATTACAAAGCCGTTGAGAACCTGACCCGTGAAGCATTTTGGAATGTCTACCGCCCCGGCTGCATGGAGCACTATCTGCTGCACTGCTATCGGGATGACCCGGCGTTTGTGCCGGCTAAAACCAAGAGCGTGCGCTATGCCGATGATCCGGAGGCAGATTATTTTCTCATCAAGGAGCTGACCCCGGGATTTCTGGAGGGCATTTCCGGCACCTACAAGGATCCGGAGGGGTATTTTGTCTGTTAGAAGAATCCGGAAGCCTTTGAACAGTTTGAAGCCACATTTCCGAAGAAGGAAAAGCTGAAGCTGCCGGGGCAATTGTTCTGAACAGGAGGCGCAAAATGAACAAAGTCTACCCCCGTCCCCACGATAAGCAGATCGTGTATCTGAAGGACGTGATTACAAAGCCAAATATCGAAGTCGGCGACTATACGATCTACAACGATTTCGTCCACGATCCCTGCGATTTTGAGAAGAATAATGTGCTGTATCACTACCCCATCAACAGGGACAAACTGAAAATCGGAAAATTCTGCTCCATCGCCTGCGGCGCAAAATTTCTGTTTACCAGTGGGAACCATTCCATGCAGTCCCTGTCTACCTACACCTTTCCCCTGTTCTTTGACGAGTGGGATCTGGATGCGAAAAACATCTGTGACGCATGGGACAACAAGGGCGACACTGTGATCGGCAACGATGTGTGGATTGGCTATGAGGCAGTCATCATGCCGGGCGTAAAAATCGGTAACGGTGCAATTATCGGGACACGCGCCGTAGTGACAAAGGATGTGCCACCCTACACCATTGTGGGCGGCGTCCCCGCAAAACCCATCCGGAAGCGCTTTGACGATGCAACCATCGAGAAACTGGAAGCCCTGCGCTGGTGGGATTGGAACGAGAAAAAAATAAAGCGTAATATCTCTGCGATTCAGTCGGGAGATCTTGCAGCCTTGGAGCGTGCAGAATGAAGCCCACTGTAATCGACCCGAAAACGACCACTCGTGCATCGGCATTTGACCTCTGGATGCATGCCCCAAACCCTATGGTGACTTTTTTCAAGACGATGGATGTTACGCCGCTGGTCCGGCTCAGTCGCAAACGGGACTAGCGGGGCGGTTTTTCAAGGCTTGCAGGAAATCATCTTCGCTCTGGAAGGGTACAGGGGAATTTGAATGAAATCGGGAAGGCTGGAGCTTGATTGGAATATAAACGGACGTTCTTTTCGCTCTATCTCACCCAAGCGATGGCGTATGGTTCCATTTCATAGTAAAACCAACGGCTTGATTTACAATGTATTTCGCTGAAACCGGGAAAAAAATAACGGTCACACTCCCGATGGGGAATGTGACCGTTTGATGTTTTTAGAGGTGTTCCAAGCTTAATGCAAAGCTACTGAGACTTAGCGCAGTGCAGCCTGTGCAGCAGCCAGTCTAGCAATCGGAACACGGAACGGAGAGCAGGATACATAGGTCAGACCCAGCTTGTGGCAGAACTCAACAGATGCGGGATCGCCGCCGTGCTCGCCGCAGATACCAACGTGCATGTCGGGACGGGTCTGCTTGCCCAGCTTGATAGCCATTTCCATCAGCTTGCCAACGCCAACCTGATCCAGCTTTGCAAAGGGATCGTTCTCGAAGATCTTAGCGTCGTAGTAAGCGTTCAGGAACTTGCCTGCATCGTCTCTGGAGAAGCCGTAGGTCATCTGGGTCAGATCGTTTGTACCGAAGCAGAAGAACTCAGCTTCCTTTGCGATCTCGTCAGCAGTCAGAGCAGCTCTCGGGATCTCGATCATGGTACCAACCTCATACTTCAGGTCAACGCCAGCCTTTGCGATCTCCTCGTCAGCAACTGCAACCACGATATCCTTTACAAACTTGAGCTCCTTCACCTCGCCAACCAGCGGGATCATGATCTCCGGAACGATGGTCCAGTCCGGATGAGCCTTCTTCACGTTGATTGCAGCCTTGATGACAGCTCTTGTCTGCATCTTTGCAATCTCCGGATAGGTTACTGCCAGACGGCAGCCACGGTGACCCATCATGGGGTTGAACTCGTGCAGGGAAGCGATGATAGCCTTGATGGTCTCAACGGACTTGCCCTGTGCGTCAGCCAGTGCCTTGATGTCAGCTTCGTCGGTGGGTACGAATTCGTGGAGCGGGGGATCCAGGAAACGGATAGTAACCGGATGACCCTCCAGAGCCTCGTACAGAGCCTCGAAGTCAGCCTGCTGCATGGGCTCGATCTTAGCCAGAGCAGCTTCTCTCTCCTCAACAGTGTCGGAGCAGATCATTTCACGGAATGCAGCGATTCTGGAAGGCTCAAAGAACATGTGCTCAGTACGGCACAGACCGATACCCTCAGCGCCCAGTTCTCTTGCCTTCTTTGCGTCTGTAGGAGTATCCGCATTGGTGCGAACCTTCAGAACTCTGTACTTATCAGCCCAGCCCATGATTCTGCCGAACTCACCAGCGATGGTAGCGTCAACAGTGGGGATGATGCCGTCGTAGATGTTACCGGTGGAGCCGTCGATGGAGATAAAGTCGCCTTCCTTGAAGGTCTTGCCAGCCAGCTCGAACTTCTTGTTCTCTTCGTCCATCTTGATGTCGCCGCAGCCGGATACACAGCAGGTACCCATACCACGAGCAACTACGGCTGCGTGAGAGGTCATACCGCCACGAACGGTCAGGATGCCCTGGGAAGCCTTCATACCGGTGATATCCTCAGGAGAGGTCTCCAGACGAACCAGAACCACCTTTTCGCCCTTTGCGTTCCAAGCCTCAGCATCGTCAGCAGTAAATACGATCTTACCGCAAGCAGCACCGGGAGATGCGCCCAGGCCCTTGCCGATGGGAGTAGCAGCCTTCAGAGCCTTTGCGTCAAACTGGGGGTGCAGCAGGGTATCCAGGTTTCTGGGATCGATCATCAGAACAGCCTTCTTCTCATCGATCATACCCTCGTCAACCAGGTCGCAAGCGATCTTCAGAGCAGCCTGTGCAGTTCTCTTACCGTTCCGGCACTGGAGCATATACAGCTTCTTGTTCTCAACGGTGAACTCCATATCCTGCATGTCACGGTAGTGATCTTCCAGAGTTTCGCAAACCTTGATGAATTCAGCGTAAGCCTCCGGAAACTCCTGCTCCATCTTTGCGATAGGCATAGGAGTACGAACGCCGGCTACAACGTCCTCGCCCTGTGCGTTGATGAGGAACTCGCCCATCAGCTTCTTTTCGCCGGTTGCAGGATCACGGGTAAATGCAACGCCGGTACCGGACTCGTTGTTCAGGTTGCCGAATACCATGGGCATTACGTTTACTGCAGTACCCCAGGAGTAGGGGATATCGTTGTCACGACGGTATACGTTTGCTCTCGGGTTGTCCCAGGAACGGAATACAGCCTCGATTGCGAGCTTCAGCTGCTCAACCGGGTCAGAGGGGAAGTCAGTACCCAGCTGCTGCTTGTACTCTGCCTTGAACTGCTCAGCCAGGGTCTTGAGATCCTGTGCGGTCAGATCTACGTCGAACTGAACGCCCTTTTCAGCCTTCATCTTGTCGATGAGCTGCTCAAAGTACTTCTTGCCGACTTCCATAACAACGTCGGAGAACATCTGGATGAAACGTCTGTAGGAGTCATATACAAAACGCTCAAACGCCGGATCCGGGTTGCCCTTGATCATAGCGTCAACAACGTCGTCATTCAGACCCAGGTTCAGGATGGTGTCCATCATGCCGGGCATGGATGCACGTGCGCCGGAACGAACGGAAACCAGAAGCGGATTCTTCAGATCGCCGAACTTCTTGCCGTTGATCTCTTCCATCTTCTTGACGCCTTCCATAGCCTGTGCCATGATCTCGTCGTTGATCTTGCGTCCGTCTTCGTAATACTGTGTACAAGCCTCAGTTGTGATAGTGAAGCCCTGCGGTACCGGAAGACCGATGCTGGTCATCTCAGCCAGGTTTGCACCCTTGCCGCCGAGCAGGTTGCGCATGGTCATGTCGCCTTCGCTAAACATGTAGACCCATTTGTTTGCCATTGGTAAATACCTCCATACTTTTTTGATGCCTTCCGGCATCTATTCCCCGGACCCATATGCATAGCACAGCTGTCCGGACTTATAATCATTATACCATACCCATTCCAAAAATGCTAGGGGTTTTCCGAAAAAATTTCCCCTCTCCCAAAAAAGCCGCAGGATTCGCCCTGCGGCTTCATCGGCAGCCCTCCGCAGTCTGTGCAGAGCGGCTTTTATCAAGCTGTTTCCCGCTCTGCCCGATCCAGCCATGCCTTTGCCAGATCCAGTGCATCGTACAGGCTCTCCCGTTCCCCGGTTTTTACAATAGCCTCCATAGGATTCAGTTTTTCATCCGTGCGCATCAGATAGATTTTGATCTTGGACGCCACGTCCAGATCCTGCAGCTTCCGGGTTTCCTGGATCTGCATCCAGACCACATACTCATCGTACATATTCCCGAAGTACAGCTCCTTGTCCTTGCGCACCAGCGGATAGCCCTTGTAGGTGAAAAAACTCATAACACTTGCCCCCTCGTTGTTTCAATGCCGGTCATGCGGCATCTTCCAGGATACCACAGCAGTGCTGCGAAATCTGTCGGATTCCTTACCAGTTGAGAATAAAATCTTGATCCGTATCGTACAGATCCATGTTCTTGAACAGTGTGTCCACAAAGCTCCGGCGGCACATAAAGGCGCATACCCCGTCCACCTCAATGTAGACCTTTCTGCCCTCCGCTTCGTAGAAGGAAACGGTCTGGGTCTTTTTCCCGTCCTGCCGCTCCAGGGTGATGGTCGCCAGAGGATCTCCCTGCACCGTTTCCCCGTTGAGGCAAAGATCCTCTGCGGCGGTTTTCAGCAGGAATACATAGAACTTGCGGAAACGCTCCGGATCTGCCTCCTTGCCGTTTAGCTGTACCTGGTAATCATCCTTGGAGGTACCGGAGCCGGTGAAGGTCATGGTTTCCCGATCCTTTGCCGTTACCGTCAGCTTGCCGATATCCCATACATAGGTGGTGAACACCAGCCCGGAGGAAATGTCCCGGGGCTGTACGGAAATACAGGGCGCAGTTTCTGCGGTAAAGCTGTATGCCACGTCCACCCCGTCATAATAACCGTAATAATATACGGTATCGTCCCCTTCAAGCTGAAAGGACTTGCCGATCTTCAGTGTCTGGATCACGCCGGCATCCGTGGTGACAGTCATGGTGCAGAAGGGATCCTCCAGCCCGTAGGCTTCCAGATCCGCCTGGGTCGGATGCACCTTCACCACGCCGCTGGCAGTCAGACCGTACATGCCCACGGTAATCTTGGAGCCTCTGTCCGGGTTCACGTTGCAGGGCACCGGCTGGGTCATAATGTGGGTGGCGGTGGTGCCGCCGTTTTCTACTTTTGCATAGAAGCTGTCGTATTTCAGCCGGATGTCATAGTCCAGATCCTTGCGCTGGATCAGAATCTCCTCCAGAATGGTTTTATCATCCTCCGCACGCTCCGGCACGATCTCCTTGCTCAGATACTCTCCCTCACCCTTCAGGAAGGGTGACAGCTTATCGCTTGCCACAGTATACACCGTATCCTCCCCCTTGAGGGCAAAATAGGTCTGACTGCTCAGGGGGGAGGCGTTGCCGATGAAGAATGCCTTCACCGTGCCGTCCTGCATGGTCAGCGTCACCGTGGCACGGGGCTTATCAAGCCCGTACTGGGCAAGATCGGAGGTATGCTCCTCCACCGTATTCACGGCAGTGACGGCAACCGCCCGGGATGCCACCGTCCGCAGCAACACTGTGTCCACATTCAGTCCTGTGGTGTTTTCCAGGGTGTAGTTGTACACTGTATTCCCATCGTCATCCTGGGTAGGCGCCTCAGGCAGGATCGTATAGCTGTCGGTGCCGAAGGTTACGGCAACGCTTTTGATATCCTTTTCGTCCAGCTCCCACAACAGGGTGGAATGATCCTCCTGGGAGCTGAGACTGCTGCCGGAAGCGGTACCGGAATCCGGCGCAGTCAGCTTCAGCGCAACCAATGCGCCGGACAGCAGCACCAGAACTCCGGCGCCGATGAGAATGCCCTTGGCAGTTTTGTTCATCGATTTCTTCTCCTTACAAATACAACCAGTCCGATGACCACCACGATCAGCGGGATCACCACGATCACCAGCGTCCGCAGACCGCTGAGCTGTCCCTCGGTAATGGTGATATTGGTCTGCTCCAGCGCCTTGTTGGCGATGACAATGCCGTTCTCCTTGCCTACCATCACGTTGATGGCGGAAATCACATATTCCGCATTGTTATAGGATGCGCTCTGTGCCACATAGTAGTCCAGCATGGAGCAGGAGGACATGACCATCAGCTGGCTGGAGTTCACATCTTCGTTGACTGCGTTGGACTTGGTGGTAATGGTCATCAGATTCTGCACGCCCTTTTCCGCATTTTCAATGTCAAAGGAGGTGGCAGTGGTGGATGCGGCTTCCTGGCTGGTGACAGGCACATCCGTAGAATCGGAAGCGGTATCCTGCTTGGTATTCAGCGGATACAGGAATGCGGTTTCAGAGGTTTGCAGCAGCGCCAGGGTCTGCCGGTCGGTATTGGACTCAAACAACAGCCGGATGGGCCGTGCCAGAGGCGCTACAATGGGACGGGAGGTATTGCTCAGCTGTGCCCCATAGTCACTTTCCGCCATAACCACATTCGGCGCAGTCAGCGTACCCAGTGCGGTGCTGACGTACTGTGCCTGGGAGGAATTGCCCTCATATACGATGGCATCTCCCATAGAAACGCCCCATTCTGCCAGGAATGCGTCCAGGTTGGGGGTATTCCCCTGCTTCACGTCCGCAATGTAGAACATATCCTTGTTCAGACCGCCCTCGTTGTACAGGAAATCGCTGAGCTTTGTGACCATGGCTTCTGTCAGGTCATTGTAGGGTGCCGGCAGCACCACCAGGTCGTAATCCGCCGGCAGAATGTTGTCGTTCAACAGATCCACATCGGTAATGTCGTAGCCGTTCTTGTCCAGCAGGTCATGCAGGGCGGCAACGGAATACTTGTTGGTGTCCGCATAGATGGAATTGGTACCGGCAGTCTGGACGAACGCAACCTTCTTGGGGTTGGCGTCGGTCACGCTCATGATCGCAGAGGTCAGGGACTGCTCCCCTACAAAGGTGTAGCTGGTCTTATAGGTGTAGGTGGTATAATCCGGGGTCTGCTCGGTCTGGATGATGTCCCCGAAGTCCAGCACCTTCACCCGGTCTCCGCAGGCTACGATCACATCCCCCTCCTGGAACTCACCGCTGTAGTACTGCTTGTACTCGGAGGTGATCTCCGGATGGTTGACCATATTGTAATATTCCACGGAAATGTGCCCGTTGGAGTTCTGACGGTATTTGTCCAGGGTCTCCGGCACGATCTTCATATAATTGTTGGTGGTAAAATAGCTTTCCTCTGCCAGCACCAGGATCTTCACGTCCTTGGACAGGTTCTTCACATAGTCGATGCTGTCCTGGGAAATCTCGTACAGCTTGGAGCTGGTCAGATCCACCTTCAGGGGGTATCTGTCCATAACCACGGAAACCACTACGTTCACCAGCACCACTGCGGCAATGAACACGGCGGTGATCCCGGTGGCAAGGGCGCCATACTTGAGCTTCTTCCGGTTCTTAGGCTTTTTTGCCTGTTCCGGCTTTGCATCCTTGGGGGCGTCCTGTTTGGATTCCTTTGCAGGCTTGGTGTCCTGCTGTTTCTCCAGATCCTTTTTCTCGTTACTCATTTCGGCATTCCCTCCTTACGCCCAGCGTCTGCGCTCAAAGACGCGGACGGTCAGAAAATTGAAGATCACTGCGGTACTGATGTAAAACAGCACACTGGGCAGATTGAACAGACCGCAGGTGAATTCGTAATATCTGGTGTAGAAGGACAGGGAGGTCAGCACATGGGCAACCGCCTCAACCTTTACATAGCTTGCAACCACATCGATCATGTACAGCAGCATCAGTGCCACAAAGCCGCCTACTGCTGCGATGATCTGATTTTCCGTCAGAGCAGACACGAACAGACCCACCGCAATGAATGCAGCCCCCAGCAGGAACATCGCCAGGAAGTTGGCGAACACGATGCCCCATGCCACTTCTCCGAAGAAGCTGAGGATCATGCCGTACAGCATCACGATGGCAATGCCGATGGTGTACAGGGTCAGTGCTGCAAAGTACTTGCCAAGCACGATCCCCGGCAGGGAAACCGGCGCCGTCAGCAGACCCTGGTCGGTTTTCTGCTTCAGCTCCTCACTGAACAGCCGCATGGTCAGAATCGGGATCAGGAACACGATGACCATGAACAGGCTGGAGAACAAGCCGGACATATCGGTGGTAGCACTGTACAGGCTGCTTGCATAGAAGAAGTAGCCGGCGAACAGATAGAACACTGCCAGAAAGATATATGCGATACCGGAGGAGAAGAACGCTCCGATCTCACGTCTGTAAATCGCGCCCATTATCTGGCACCCCCTTCAGAAGTCTTGGCGTCCGCCGGATTTGTGTGAATGGCAACCGCATCCCCCATGGTGATCTTCAGGAAGATATCCTCCAGGGTCATGTCGCTTGCACGCATCATGAGAATGGGCCAGTCATGCTCCCGGAGGATCCGGTTGACCTCCCGGCGGATATCCATACCCGCAGCAGCCTCCAGCTCATATTCAAACACGCCCGGCTCCCGCTCCATATCCGCACGGACATACTTGATGCCCTCGATATTCCGCAGTGCCTTGACGATCTCGTCCTTTTTGCCCTCCACCCGCAGGGTCAGCCGATGGTCGGTGGTGATATTCCTGGACAGATTGTCTGTGGTATCGTTGGCAACCACCACGCCCTTGTTGATGATGATGATCCGGTCGCACACCGCCTGGATCTCCGGCAGGATGTGGGAGGAAAGAATGACGGTATGGTTCTTCCCCAGCTTTTTGATCAGCGTCCGGATCTCCAGGATCTGCTTGGGATCCAGACCAACCGTAGGCTCATCCAGGATCAGCACCTTGGGGTTGCCCACCAGTGCCTGTGCCATGCCTACACGCTGCCGGTAGCCCTTGGACAGATGCTTGATGATCCGATCCTGCACATCCGTAACCTTGCACAGATCGCACACGTCCCGCAGATGCGCCTTCCGGGGCAGCTTGCATTTTTTCAGATCATACACGAAATTCAGATAGCCCTTGACAGTCATATCCTGGTACAGGGGCGGAAGCTCCGGCAGGTAGCCGATGTTTTCCTTTGCCTTGATGGGATCCTCCAGAATATCCACCCCGTTGATGAGCGCCTGGCCGGAGGTAGAAGAAATATACCCGGTCAGCATGTTCATGGTGGTGGATTTACCTGCGCCGTTTGGCCCCAGAAAGCCCAGTATTTCCCCATCCTCTACGGAAAAGCTGATGTCGTTGACAGCCAGCTTGTCTCCGTAGCGCTTGGTAAGGTTTTTCACCTCAATCATGTTATGTTACCTCCTGATCCTGACCGGCAGATGCCGGTCAATACATCGCACCGTTTCAGTATAGCGGTGCATTGTGATGGTTCTATGATAAGCCAGCGAAAACTAAGGCGCTTCCTTAGCCCCCCAGCTTTTCGATGCCCTTCCGGATCCGGGCAAGGGTGTCCTCCCTGCCCAGAATGGCGCAAAGCTCCACGCCGCCGCCGGGGGATACCTGCTTGCCGGACACTGCCGTGCGCACCGGCCACAGCAGCCAGCCGTTCTTGACCCCCTGCTCCGCCGCCAGCCCCATCAGTGCGTCATGAATGGCGGACTCCGTCCATTCCGGCAGAGCCTCCAGCACCGGCAGAACCATCCGCAGCGCCTGCAATGCGCTTTCCTCGGTGGTTTTCATCTTCTTGTGGCAGTACATGGCGTTATCGTACTCCGGCAGGCTGTCAATAAAGTCCACCTGGTCGATCACGTCCGTCAGCTGCTCCGTCCGGGGCTGGAGCACCTTCGCCAACACCGCAAGATCATAATCCCGGCGGGTCAGGGTCTTGTCCAGATAGGGACGGATGCTTTCCGCAAACTGCGCCGGAGGCATCCGGCGGATATGCTCCGCATTGATTGCCTTCAGCTTCAACGGATCGAAAATGGCAGGTGCCTTGGAAATGCCGGACAGGTCAAATTCAGCGATCAGCTCCGGCAGGGTATAGATCTCGTTTTCCCCCTTGGGCGCCCAGCCCAGCAGGGCGATGTAATTGACCACCGCCTCCGGCAGGAAGCCCTTGGCGATCAGATCCTCGAAGGAAGCGTCCCCGTTCCGCTTGGACAGCTTGTTGTGGGCGTCCTTCATCACCGGGGCGCAGTGGATGTAATGGGGCACCTCCCAGCCGAACGCCTGGTACAGCAGATTGTATTTGGGGGTGCTGGACAGATACTCGTTGCCCCGTACCACATGGGTGATGCCCATGGTATGATCGTCCACCACGTTGGCAAAATTGTAGGTGGGCATGCCGTCGGTCTTGATGAGGATCTGGTCGTCCAGGGAGGCGTTCTCCACGGTAATATCCCCGTAGATCTCATCGTGGAAGGTGGTGGTGCCCTCCTTGGGCATCTTCTGCCGGATCACATAGGGCACGCCCGCATCCAGCTTCTGCTGCACCTCCTCCGGGGACAGGTTCCGGCAGTGACCGTCATACATGGCACCCACGCCATCCGCCTCATGCAGGCTTGCAAGCCGTTCCTTGTCGCAGAAGCAGTAGTAGGCGTCCCCCTGCTCCACCAGCTTCAGCGCATAGTCCTTGAACATGCCCATCCGCTCCGACTGCACATAGGGTCCCACCGGGCCGCCGATGTCCGGGCCCTCGTCCCAGGTGATACCCGCCATCCGCAGGGTCCGGTAGATCACGTCTACAGCACCCTCCACATAGCGCTCCTGGTCTGTATCCTCAATGCGGAGAATGAAATCTCCGCCGTTCTTTCTTGCGATAAAGTAAGTGTATAAAGCCGTCCGCAGGTTGCCGATGTGCATATAGCCCGTGGGGCTGGGTGCGAACCGGGTGCGTACACGTTTGCTCATTGCTGTTCCTCCTGTTGATGTTTTGCCCCATAGTCCCGGGCAGCGGCAATGTCCCTGGCAAGCTGCCGGGACAGGGCGGCGATGCCGTCAAAGCGCTGCTCCGGCCGCAGAAATGCCTTCAGGGCTACGGGTATGTCCCTGCCGTACAGGGTGCCCTCCCAATCCAGAATATAGGTTTCCCCGATGGGATAGCTGGTATCCCCGATGGTGGGGCGCATGCCGATATTGGTCACTGCCGGCACGGGACTGCCCTCCGGATATGCCACCGAGGCATAGACCCCGAACCGGGGGGTGCATTGCCCCGGGGTAAAAAACTGATTCAAGGTGGGGAAGCCCATGGTTCTGCCCAGCTGATTGCCGTGCTCCACAATGCCTCCGATCCGGTAATCCCCTCCCAGAAGCCGGGCAGCCGCCTCCGGATGTCCGTCAGCCAGAAGCTGCCGGATCCGCCGGGAGGAGACCCGTTCCCCCTCCAGCTGCACCGGCGGGATGCACTCCACCCGGTAGCCGTGGGACTGTCCCAGGCGGATCAGCTCCCCGGTGCCCCAGGCGGCATTTTTTCCGAAGCGGAAATCCTCTCCGCAGACTACCACCTGTGCCCGGAGCAGATCCCGCAGGATCCGTGCGGAAAAATCCTCCCCCGTCAGAGGAGCGATCTCCGGGAACAGGGGAGTGTAGATCAGCTCCATGCCCTGTGCCGCCAGCAACTGCTGCTTCTGGGCGTCCGTATACAGGAATTGTACCTGCCGATGCTGCTTGTAGGATATGGAGGGGGCGGAAAAGGTGAACACTGCCGGCAAAAGCCCCTCCGCCTTGTGGGCGGCGGCGGCATGCAGCACCGCCCGGTGCCCCAGATGCACCCCGTCAAACAAGCCCAATGCCACAGCGGTGGGGCGGGGGGCTTTTCCCTGCGTCAGTACGATCACGATGCATCCTCTCCTGCGGTCAGATTCTTGTCCACCCGGAGCAAGCCCTCCTCCGTTCTGCCGATGCCGAAAAAGCAGCCCGTATCCCCGTAGATCCGGTATTTCTCCGACTGCTCCGGCAGGGTGAGCCGATCCAGGGACAGCTTGACCCCGTTCCGGTACATGCGGCTCTGGGCAGGATTCAGATGCAGGGCAGGGTATGCCGCAAACATCCGGTCAACGGGCAGCAGCAGCTCTGAAAGCGTCCCTGTGTCCCGGGCAGCCTCCACCTGGGCAAAGGTCACGCAATCCTCCAGGGTCAGACCGCAGGAGGACTGACGCTCCAGTCCGGTCATAACGCCGCCGCAGCCCAGCGCCCTGCCCAGATCGTGAAGAATGGTGCGTACATAGGTGCCCTTGGAGCATGCAAGAAACAGGGCGCCGGTCTGGGATGCTTCGTCAAACTGCCGCAGCTCCAGCCGGTCCATGGTAATGGTGCGGGGCTTCCGCTCCACCTCCACCCCCTGCCGGGCAAGCTCATACAGCCGCCGCCCGTCCACGGATACGGCGGAGTACATGGGAGGGATCTGGCTGATTTGACCCGTAAACCGGGGCAGAAGCTCCAGCATCTGCTGCCTTGTCACCTGCCGGTCATATCGGTTGGTGACGGTGCCGGTGCTGTCCTGGGTATCGGTTTCATAGCCCAGGGCAAACCGGGCAAGATAGCTTTTCTCCTGGTTGGGGAGGATGTCACAGGCACGGGTCGCTCCGCCCACAAACACCGGCAGCACCCCGGTTGCCATAGGATCCAGGGTGCCCGCATGCCCCAGCCGCCGCATCCGCAGAATGCCCCGCAGCTTGGCGATCACGTCGAAGGAGGTGAACCCCTCCGGCTTGTACATGCATAATATCCCGTTCATAGCAGTGCCAACTCCTGCTCCACGGCTCTCACCAGGATCTCCTTCACCTGGGACAGAGTACCCCGGAGGGCGCAGCCTGCCGCCTTCACATGACCGCCGCCCCCCAACTGTCCACAGATCCGGGACACGTTGGCACGATCCGCCGAGCGCATGGAGATCTTGTAAAAGCCCGGCTCCTTTTCCTTGAGGGTCACGCCCACCTCCACGCCTTCTACCTGGAGGGGGAGTCCGGCAATGCCGTCCAGCTCTGCCTCCTCCACCTGCATCTGCCGGAGAATATCCTGGGTGACGCAGATCATGGTGCAGCGGCCGTCCAGGTAAAATTCCATGATCTCCATGACCGCACGCTCCATTTTCAGCCTGCCCAGGCTCTTGACGTCAAACATATTCCGGTTGATCCGGGCGTAGGGGAGCGCATGCTCCCGCTTGAGCTTTGCCACGATCTCGTGGGCACGGGCAGTGGCGTTTTCGTACTTGAAGCAGCCCGTATCCGTGGCGATACCGGTGTAGATGCAGGCTGCCATGGAATCGGTCAGAGGCATGCCCAGTGCCTGGATGATCTCATACAGCACCTGGCAGGCAGCAGAAGCATCCGGATCCACACAGACCCGGTCTGCATAGTCCGTATTGGAAATGTGGTGGTCGATGCAAAGATCCACATGCCCCTCATAGGTGCTCCGCAGATTCCCCAGAAGCTGCAGATCCGCCACATCCACCCCGATCACATACTTTGCCGGGAATTCACCGCTGTCCGGGGCAGTGAGGAAGCCGTACCGTGCCGGGATCGGCTCGGGACACAGCACCTTTGCCCGCTTGCCCATGGCATGCAGCAGCTGCATCAGGGCAAATCCTGCCCCCACGCAGTCCCCGTCCGGACTCTGATGAATGAGGATATACACATCCTCGCACTGTTTCAGGCATTCTGCCGCCTGGGCGATCTCTATCCGCATACCTGTTTCCCTTTCCTGGTTATCCTTCCAGATCCCGCAGCTTCTGGTTGATCTCGGCGGCGTGGGCGATGGAATCATCCGCCACGAAATGCATGGCAGGCGCCTTGCGCATCTTCAGCCGGTGGAACAGCTCCCGCCGGATAAAGCCCTCGGCGCTGCGCAGTCCCTCTACGGACTGCTGCGCCACCGCCAGTCCCTCAAAGCTGGATACATACACCTTGCAGTGGGACAGATCGTTGGACAGATCCACCCGGACGATGCTGAGCATCTGTCCGATCCGGGGATCCTTCAGCTCCCGCAGAATGGCGGTCAGCTCCCGTTTTACGTCCTCTGCAAGCCGGTCAGATTTATAACTAGCCATAGTATCAATAGTACCCCGGCGCTGTGCCGGCAGTACTCCTCCTTTCCGGAACATCCGGCAGGGGAGCCTCAGACGTGGATGAAGTCCTCCCCGCCGGGATTGTAATAATTTTCGGTTTCCTTCTGTTCGGTGAAAAAGCCTTCCTCATCGAAAATATCCTCCGGCTCATCCACCTTGCACTCGCCGGTGACGATCCGCTTGACGGACTCGAAGAAATGAATGTCCACCGGGCCCAGTTCCTCCCATGCAAGCGCTTCATTGCAGTATTGGATCATGTCACTATTGCTCATACGGCTGATTTCCATATGGATTCCTCCTTCTCCTGCTTTGATCGGGAATTTGTGCCCCCGATCAGTCTTCCCGATATTCCTCCATGGTAAACGCTTCAAAAATATCTCCGGTCTTCACGTCTGCAAACTTCTCCAGGGTCACGCCGCACTCATAGCCGCTGGTGACCTCCTTGGCATCGTCCTTGAACCGCTTCAGAGATCCGATCTTGTCGTCCGCCACGATGATGCCGTCCCGCACAACCCGGATCTCGCAGTTCCGGGTCAGCTTGCCGCTGAGCACATAGCATCCGGCAACGGTACCCACGTTGGAGATCTTGTAAACCTGGCGCACTTCCGCACGGCCCAGCTCCACTTCCCGGAACTTGGGTGCCAGCATGCCCTTCATGGCAGTGGTGATCTCCTCGATGGCATCGTAGATGATCCGGTACAGCCGGATGTCCACACCGTCCCGGGCAGCAGATTCCGCCGCAACCGGATCCGGCCGCACGTTAAAGCCAACGATGATGGCGTTGGATGCACTTGCCAGCATCACATCGCCCTCGGATACGGCACCAACTGCACCGTGGATCACCTTGACCCGCACCTCGTCATTGGACAGCTTCTCCAGGGACTGCTTCACAGCCTCCACGGAGCCCTGTACGTCCGCCTTGACGATGATGGGCAGCTCCTTGATCTCGCCCTCGGCGATCTGGCTGAACAGGCTGTCGAGCGTCACCTTGTGGTATGCCTTGAACTGTTCTTCCTTTGCCGCATGCTTTCTCTGCTCTACCAGCTCTCTTGCCAGCCGCTCATCCGCAACCGCATTGAAGATATCCCCGGCGCTGGGTACTTCTGCCAGACCGGTGATTTCCACCGGCACAGAGGGGCCTGCGCTCTTGACTACCTTGCCCCGGAAGTTGGTCATGACCCGGACTCTGCCCACAGCAGTGCCTGCAATGATCACGTCCCCGGTATGCAGGGTACCGTTCTGCACCAGCAGGGTAGCGATGGGGCCTCTGCCCTTGTCCAGTCTGCCCTCGATGACGGTGCCCTTCGCCCGGCGGTTGGGGTTTGCCTTCAGTTCCTTTACCTCTGCTACCAGCAGGATGTTCTCCAGCAGCTCGTCAATGCCCTGTCCGGTCTTTGCAGAAACCGGCACACAAATAACGTCGCCGCCCCATTCCTCGCAGACCAGCTCGTGCTCGGTCAGCTCCTGCTTGATCCGCTCCGGATCGGCGCCTTCCTTATCGATCTTGTTGATGGCAACGATGATGGACACTCCTGCCGCCTTGGCGTGGTTGATGGATTCTACGGTCTGGGGCATGATGCCATCGTCCGCTGCCACCACCAGAATGGCAATATCTGTAATATTTGCGCCACGGGCACGCATTGCGGTAAATGCCTCATGGCCCGGTGTATCCAGGAAGGTAATGGTCTTGCCGCCGTGGTTCACCTGGTATGCACCGATGTGCTGGGTGATGCCCCCTGCCTCGGATGCGGTGACATTTGCATGGCGGATCCGATCCAGAATAGAGGTCTTGCCGTGGTCAACGTGACCCATAACAACTACCACAGGGCTCCGCTCCTGCAGATCTCCTTCGTCATCCTCATCGTCTACGATCAGACGCTCCTCAATGGTGACAATGACTTCCTTTTCCACCTTTGCGCCCAGTTCCTCTGCCACCAGGGCTGCAGTGTCAAAATCGATCTCCTGGTTGATGGTTGCCATAACTCCCAGACCCATCAGCTTCTTGATGACATCTGTTACTGTAACCTTCAGCCGGGTCGCCAGCTCGCTGACCATGATGCTGTCCGGGATCATGACCTTCAGCTGCTGCTTTCTTGCCCGTTCCAGCTCCAGACGGCGCAGCTTCTCCGCCTCGGTCTCCCGCTTGTTGGAGTACTGCTGCTTCTGGCGCTGCTGGGACTTCTGGTTGATCTTCTGCTTCTTGGTGGAGTAGTTTTCCTTGTGCTTGTTCTGGGGCGCAATCTGTTCATAGCGCTCATTGTACTTGTCAAGCTCCACATAGCTGCCCCGGGTATCCACTGTCCGCTGCTTCTTCTCGATGACGGATTCGCTGGACATGGAGCCGATCTTCTGTCCCTGCTGGGGCTGGGACTTCTGGGGCTTCTGAGGCTTCTGCTGCTTCTGGGGCTTGGCTTCGGACATGGTCTTTTCCTTTGCCGCCGCATACCGTGCTTCATCCGGCACGGACTTTGCCTTCTGCGCCGGCTTGCTCTCCTGCTTTGCAGCAGGCTTTGCTTCGGACTTGGGTGCCGGCTTGTTTTCCTGCTTTACAGCAGGCTTTGCTTCGGACTTGGATGCCGGCTTGTTTTCCTGCTTTGCAGCAGGCTTGGCTTCGGACTTGGATACCGGCTTGTTTTCCTGCTTTGCAGCAGGCTTTGCTTCAGGCTTGGATGCCGGCTTTACCGCCTTCTTCGGCTCGCTCTTTGCAGTACGCTTGGGCTTTTCCTCCAGCTTGGGCGCAGGCTTCTCCGCCGGCTTGTCGTTCCGGGACTCGTAGTATGCGTCAAAGCTTTCCACCTGGTTCCCCTGGCTGTAACGCTCCAGCAGGTAGTTGACCTCCTGGTCCGTCAGACTGGAACCGGTCTTTTTCTTTGTTTCATCCAACTTGGTCAGCGCTTCGATCAGCTCCTGACTCGGTACGTTCAGATCCTTTGCAAGATCACTCAGCTTTATTTTCTTCGTCATAGGCGAAACCCCCTTATGATTCTTACGGATTTACATCATCTATAGTAAGTGAGCCAGGCTCACGATTGTTTTCCTCCGGCTCCAGCAGCTGGACAAAGCGCCGGGCAAAGCCCCCATCGCACACCGCCATCACTGCCACCTTCCGGTGAAAGCACTGCTCCAACTGTTCCATGGTCAAGGGCGTATCCAGAACAGACACCTGCTCCGCCCACCGGAACCGGGCTTCTTTCACCGTGCGGGGGGAGGCATCCCGGGTCAGCAGCACGCATGCCGCCTTGCCGGCTTTCACAGCATCCCCCACCGGATCAAAGCCGCAGATCAGCTTACCCGCCTTCCGGCAGATGGTCACCAGACCCAGTAGCTGCTGCAAGCTGCTGCTGCAATGCATCATACACATCTCCTTCCACCCGGCAGGAGAAGGATCTCTCCAGTCGCCTTGCCTTCTGCGCCTTTTCCAGGCATCCGGGATCCGGGCAGATATACGCCCCTCTGCCGGATTTTTTTCCGGTGGTATCCAGGGAGATCTCTCCGTCCGGCGCCTTGACCACCCGGATCAGCTCCCGCTTGGGCTTCATTTCACCGCAGCCCAGGCAGAGCCGCATGGGTATTTTCTTCGGTTTCATCCTGCGTCACAGGCTCCTGAGAGCCGTCTCCCTTCCTGATTACTCCAGCCCCTGAATGGGGTTCTCAAACTCCGGCTTGATGTCGATCTTATAGCCGGTGAGCTTTGCAGCAAGCTTTGCGTTCTGTCCCCGGTTGCCGATGGCGAGGGACAACTGGTTGTTGGGCACCACCACGGTGCAGCTGCGGTTTTCCGGATCCGTAATGGTCACGCTGAGCACCTCTGCGGGAGCCAGTGCCTTTGCGATGAATTCCTCCGGCTTGTCGCTGTAGTTGATGATGTCGATCTTCTCCCCGTTCAGCTCGTTAACCACTGCTGTGATTCTGGAGCGCTTCGGGCCGATGCATGCGCCCACTGCGTCCACGTTGGGATCATGGGACTGTACGGCGATCTTGGTACGGGCACCAGCCTCCCGGGAAATTGCCATGACCTCCACAGTGCCATCATAGATCTCCGGAACCTCCAGCTCAAACAGCCGCTTGACCAGATCCCGGTGGGCACGGGAGATTTTGATGATGGGCTTCTTCTGCTTGTTGGCAATGCCGGTGATGTATACCTTGACGGACTGCCCCTCCTTGAGTACCTCGCCGGGGATCTGCTCGTTCCGGAACAGATACAGCTCCGTCTTGTCATAGATCAGGGTCACGGTGCCTCTGCCCGGCTCCACCTGGGATACGGTAGCGGTGATGCACTCGTTCTCCTTGTCCTGGAACTTGGTCAGCAGATTCTCCCGGCTGATCTCTCTCAGATCCCCCCGGATGGACTGCTTGGCAGACTGTGCCGCATTCCGGCTCAGGGATGCAGTATCCAGCTTGCATTCCACCGTGCCTCCAACCACTGCGGAAGGGTCGATGAGTCTTGCCTGGTCGATGTTGATCTCGTTGTCATCCAGGGGTTCATCATCCACAACGGTCTTGATGATGCACAGATCAAAGGTCTTGGTCACCGGGTCAATGTCCACCCGCACGTTGTCGCCGCTGTCCGGATACGCCCGGTGTATGGCCTTTGTCATGGCGCTCTTCACCTTTTCCACCAGCAGATCGGTCTCCACGCTGTTTTCCGCCCCCAGCAAGGAAAGCGCTGCAAAAAAGTCGTTATTCATTTTGATCCATTCCTCCTATATCCTATTTCAGAAATCTTCATGCCATTTTATATGCGCAATATTCGCAAAGGGTGCTGTCACTGTCGTGTCATCCTCCAGCACAAGGCGTACCTGCTCCTTGTCAAAGGACTCCAGCGCCCCTACATATTCCTTTTGTCCTGTTTCATCCGGCCGGATCAGCCGCATCCGCACCACCGCACCGATGGAAGCGGCGAAATGGGACTCCCGCACCAGATCCCGTTCCAGTCCGGCGGAGCCTACCTCCAGAAAATACTGCTGGTCGATGGGATCCGCCTCATCCAGCAGATCGCTGAGGGGCCGGCTCATAGCCTCACAGTCGTCAATGGAGATACCCTCATCCTTGTCGATGAACACCCGCAGGTACCAGCTTGCGCCTTCCTTTTCAAAGCGCACGTCCCAGATCACCAGACCCAGGGATTCTGCCAGAGGCGCTGCAAGCGCATAGACCTTCTGCTCCGTGGCTCCGTTTTTCTTCAGCTTCATGCAATTTCTCCTAACAAAGTGAAAGACCGGATTGCTCCGGTCTTCCTTTCTTCTATACTTCTACTAGGTATTATATCACAATCCTTCAATATTTGCAAGCAATTTTGCAAAAAATTTTGCGCCGAAGGTATGCTTTTTCGCCTGTCCGCCCGGAGCATACAAGCGTATTCACCAAAACTACAACTTCCCCGGGTGAATATTTGGCACAGATACCAATTGCTTTTGTCTGCGGGATGAATTATAATAATATGTATCATGTCTAGGGTACGCTCAGCGTATGTGTATAGAGAACAGGAGGCCATCCAATGGCAAACAAGGTTGTAAAATTCGGCGGCAGCTCCCTGGCGGACGCAGCACAGTTCCGCAAGGTTGCCGCAATTATTCACGCAGAGGACGCACGGCGCTATGTAGTTCCCTCCGCACCGGGTAAACGCAATTCCGCCGACACCAAGGTGACGGACATGCTCTACGCCTGCCACGAGCTTGCCCAGAAAGGGCAGGAGTTTTCCCAGGATCTGAACCGGATCCACAGCCGGTACCAGGGGATCATCGACGACCTGGGGCTGGCGTTCTCCCTGGATGATGCCTTTGCCAGAATCGCAGCGGATCTGAAGCAGGGAGCAAGCCGGGACTATGCCGCAAGCCGGGGGGAATACCTCAACGGCATGCTGCTGGCAAATTACCTGGGATACGCCTTCCTGGATGCGGCAGAGGTAATCCGCTTTGACCAGAACGGCGCCTTCCAGCTGGATGAAACCATTGCCCTGCTGCGGCAACGGCTTTCCGGCATGGATCGGGTAGTGCTGCCGGGCTTTTACGGGGCAACCGCTGACGGTCATGTGCGCACCTTCTCCCGGGGCGGCTCCGATGTAACCGGCTCCATCCTTGCCCGGGCGGTCAAGGCGGACATTTACGAGAACTGGACGGATGTATCCGGCTTCCTGATTGCCGATCCCAGAGTGGTCAGCGACCCGAAGGTGATCTCCACCATTACCTACGAGGAGCTGCGGGAGCTGTCCTACATGGGCGCTACTGTGCTGCATGAGGACGCCATTTTCCCGGTTCGGACGGCGGGCATCCCCATCAACATCCGGAACACCAACTGTCCGGATGCACCGGGCACCATGATCGTGTCCGACGACAATGACGAGGTCAGCGGCTACACCATCACCGGCATCGCCGGCAAGAAGGGCTTCTGCGCCATCAATATGCAGAAGGCCATGATGAACAGTGAGCTGGGCTTCTGCCGGAAGGTGCTGGGGGTTCTGGAGGACAACGGCGTCAACTTTGAGCATATGCCCTCCGGCATCGACACCATGAGCATCATCATCAGCGAGGCGGACATGGAAGGCAAGGAGCAGCAGGTGCTGTCCCAGATCCGGAAGGCGGTAAATCCGGATCACATAGAGGTGGAGCACGGCATTGCCCTGCTGGCAGTTGTGGGCCGGGGCATGCGGCGCACACGGGGCACGGCGGCACGAATCTTTGCGGCGCTGGCACATGCCCGGATCAACATCAAGATGATCGACCAGGGCTCCAGCGAGCTGAACGTGATCGTGGGCATCAGCGAAAGCGACTTTGCGGAAGCCACCCGGCGGATCTACGATATGTTCATCAACTCTGTGGAGTAATACGGCAATCCATTGAGAGCGTATGCAAAAGCATACGCTCTTTTTTTATTTTCCCCTTGACAGCAGGAACTGACAGTGTTATAATTGTATACATACTAGTTATACAATTTAGACTTTTCACGCCATCCGGAAGGCGGATCAGTCTTACAGGGAGTGTACACGCCATGAACATCAACATCAGCAACGCATCCGGCGAGCCGATTTATCTGCAAATCGCAAGCCAGATCAAGACCATGATCCTGGAGGGAAAGCTCCGGGCAGGGGAAACGCTCCCCTCCATGCGGAACCTGGCGCTGGAACTGCGGATCAGCTTTATGACAACCAAGCGAGCCTACGAGGAACTGGAACGGCAGGGGTTCATCGAATCCTACACCGGGAAGGGCAGCTTCGTGAAGGCACAGAACCTGGAGCTGTTCCGGGAGGAGCAGCTCAAACAGATCGAAGCCCTGCTGGCAGAGGCGGGGCAAAAGGCACAGCAGTGCGGAGTGACCATGGAGGAGCTCCATGAACTGCTGGATCTGGTGAACGGAGGAGAGTAACATGACCGAGTACGAATATGCCATTTCGGTGCAGGACGTGGGAAAGCGGTATGACCGGTTCGCCCTGGAGCATATCAGCTTTACCGTGCCAAAGGGCAGTATTATGGGCTTTATCGGGCAGAACGGTGCCGGAAAGACCACCACCATCCGCAGCATGCTGCACATCACAAACATTGACCAGGGGGAGATCCGGCTGCTGGGCATGGATCACATCCGGCAGGAACAAGCCATCAAGCAGCGGCTGGCAGTGGTGTTTGATGAACTGCCCTTTCACGGGGTGCTGACCCCGAAGGATATGGCACGGATCTTTGCGGGGCTGTATCCGGACTGGGACAATGCCGCCTACAGCCGGTATCTGGAGCAGTTCCAGCTGCCGGTGAAAAAGAAGATCGGGCAGTTTTCCAAGGGCATGAAAATGAAGCTGCAAATCGCCTGCGCCCTGTCCCACCATGCAGAGCTGCTGATTATGGATGAGCCTACCACCGGACTGGATCCGGTGGTGCGGGACGAGATCCTGCACCTGTTTATGGAGTATATCCGGGACGGGGAGCGCTCCATCCTCATGTCCTCCCACATTACCAGCGACCTGGAGAAGATCGCTGACTGCGTGACCTTCATTGACAACGGAAGGATCCTGCTGACCGGGTACAAGGATGAGATCCTGGAATCCCACGGAATCCTCAAGTGCAGTCTGGAGGAGGCTGCCGTTATGGATCCGGCGGATATCATCAGTGTTCGCACCAATGCCTACGGGGCGGAGGTACTGGTGCCGGATCGGGAAAGTGCCCGGTACAAGTATCGGAACGCCATTTTAGACCCGGCAAGCATTGACGATGTGATGCTGTTTTATGTGCACAAAGGGGAAAGGACGTGGTGCTGATGGCAAGATTACGAGCCCTGCTGTTCCGGGAATGGCGGCTGAACCGGAAAGCCCAGCTGTTGCAGCTGCTGCTGTTCCTGCTGTATGCAGGCATGATGTGGGCGGCGTGCCTTTCCAACATGTACGGAGACAGCCTGGAGGATCCGGCAGATCGGGCAATGACCCTCCGGGGGATGATCCAGGCATCCGCTCTGATGCTTGCGCTGCTGAGCGGATGCCTGGGGCTGTCCATGGATTTCACCATGAAGTCGGATCTGGAATCCGGCTGGCTCCGGTATTCCTACGCCCTGCCCATTACCACCCGGGACCGGGTGCTTGCCCGGATGCTCCGGAGCGCCATTGCAACAGGGATTGGCACGGCTTTCTCCCTGCTGAACATTGCCGGGCTTTGCGCCCTGGCGGATCAGCCCTTTGAAGCCGGTTATGTGGTGATGCAGGTGGCGGTGGTGGCACTGGTACTGCTGATGACCGTATTGAACGACTGCTTCATCTTAGGGGCAAGAAGCCCGGAGCATCTGAAAAAGCGCACCAACCAAAGCGGCCTTGCCCTGACGGGAGTGGGACTGCTGGCGGCGCTGTGGCTCTACAAATTCGGTGGGGAGCGGTTTCTGTCCCGGTGGCAGGATCCGGATGGCGTTGTAGATCTGATGCAGTTGTTTTCCCTCCGGCGGCTGCTGTGGCTGCTGCCTCTGACCCTGGTGCTGATCGCCTGTCACTATGGGGTCATGTACTGGCGGCTCCGGTGTGCGGAGGAAACGTCCCTTGGCTCCAGCCGGACAAAGGCATCCAAACCGGAGGATCGGAGCATCCAGACTCAAGGGCATTTCACCGGCTTTTTCTACAAGGAGCTGCGGCAGAACCGGCAGGGCATTCTGTTGGTGGTACTGCTGCCGGCGGCGCTCCAGGTGCTGATCGCACTGATGCTGCTCTTTGTGGAACTGACCAGTCCCGAATCCCTGTCAAACGGGGTGATTGCGATCCTGACCAATTCTCTGGTACGCTGCATCGGAACAGCCATTGCCGCCTTCTGCGTCAGCGGAATGCTCACCGGGGTATTCCTGGGGGACGACAAGAAGCTGTGGGGCTATTTTGTAGCATCCACTCCTGCCGGGATCCGGGGCGCCATGTACAGCAAGTACCTGCTGCTGGCGTTGATGAATGTGCTGTATCTGGCAGCCTGGTATGTGACGGACTGCTGCCTTGCCACCCTGCGGTATTTTGCAGTGGGGGAGGAAGCCCCCAGCCTGTTGGGTCTGTATGTGGCAGTGTTTTTCCTGCTGCTGTTGCTCAGTGCCCTTGACATTCCTTTTATTGTGCGGTACGGGGCAAAAAAGGGCAGCATCATCAAGCTGATCTACATGCTGTCCCTGGCGATCCTGTTCACCGTGATATTCGCCATGGTTTTACCAGAGACGATACGGGATCGGCTGATCCAGAAAGCCATCGATCTGTATCACGGGCAGGTTTCCACTGGTCTGCTGCTGGCTGTGGGGCTGTACCCCTGGGGTGCACTGACCGCCTACTGCCTGTCCTACAAGCTGTCCTGCAAGCTGTTTTTGAAGGGGGTGAACCGGTATGACTGAGAAAAAGCTGGCGGCAAAGCGGCTGCTGCTGTTCCTGGTGCTGGCGTTCGGCATCTCCTGGATCCCGGCACTGATCCTGAACCGGGTGTTCGGATATCATGCATGGTTTGAAACCAACCGGATGCCCCTGTTCGCCCTGCCGGTGCTGTACGCTCCTGCCCTTGCCAATGTACTGACCCGGAAGCTGACCCACGAGGGCTGGGAGCACAGCCTGCTACGTCTGCGGCTGAAGGGGAATCTGAAATACTATCTGACAAGTCTGCTGCTGGTCAGCGCCCTCAGCCTTCCCTCCGGGGCGCTGGCGGTGCTGATCTCCGGCGGGGACTGGGGCACGAATGGTCTCACCGGAACGGAGCTTACATCCACCCTGCTGATTACCTTTGCTACAGCGCCTCTGCTGGGCTTCCTCACCTTTGGGGAGGAGTTTGGCTGGCGTGGATATATGAACCAGAAGCTGGAATGCCTGCTGGGCACCACCGGCACGGTGCTTGCAGGGGGCATTCTTTGGGGCTTGTGGCATGCAGTGCTGACGGTGCAGGGGCACAATTTCGGCACGGAGTATCCGGGCTTCCCCTACGTCGGCATCGGCGCTATGTGCCTGTTATGCATCGCCAACGGCAGCATTCTCATGTGGCTCACAAAGAAAACCAACTCCATCTATCCTGCCGCCATTCTGCACGCCATGTTCAACTATGGGGGTGTACTGCCGGGACAACTGCTCAGCGGCAAGGTGCAGGCTCTGACCATTCCCCAACAGCTACTGTGCCAGATTCCCCTGTATGTGGCAGGGCTGGTGTGCCTGCTGCTGATGGTGCATGCAAAGCGGCAAAATGCGACCAAATAAAAAAGGCTGTACGGAGTAATCCGTACAGCCTTTTGTCTTAATACATTGTTCCGGTCAGCTCCTGCATCACATGGGCAAAGGCAGGATCCGCCGCCGCCTTGATGATCTGCTCTCCGTCCAGCCGGGGATTGTAGGGAATAATCCGCTCCCCGATGGTTTTCTTCATCAGGGCGGATCGGGAATCCTCCACATTCTCCCGGTACAGGTTACACAGGTAGGAAAACTTCTCCTGGAATGGATCCTCCAGGCACACCAGCATCCGGTTCAGCTTGTAGGAGGAGTTGGCGTCCTGCAAAGCAATCACCACATTGTTGTGGGATGCCTGCATCAGCTTGCACACGGTGGAGGAGAACTCGCAGGATGCATCCATGACGATGCAGTCATAGGCATGCGCCTCCACCAGCTTGGTTGCCATATGCAGATAGGTCTCCTTGGGAATCCGCAGGGACAGCCCCGGAGAGGAGAAGGGGGGGATGTAGTAAAATCCATGCCGCCGCACCAGGCTCTCCAGATCGTCCGCAATGCCGGCATTGTCCGGCGCAAAGATGCGCAGGTGATCGTCCGGCAGATTGGGATAAAAGCCGGGGGACTCAATCAGGCTGCCGATACGGGGCAGCAATTTCTTTTCATTCCCCTGTAAAGACTTTCCCCAGATTTTGACCTCTCCGGAAGTCGGCTTCGTTAAGCCCAACAGCATTTTCATGGTAGTGGTTTTTCCGGCTCCTGTAGGACCGATGATGGCTACGGGTTCTCCGGCTTGG
>ENA-OURV01000189-OURV01000189.1-human-gut-metagenome-genome-assembly--contig:-NODE-189-length-51834-cov-7.747890_pt1 | contig 51834 bp, 40 predicted proteins | sample MGYA00242141_ERZ509072 | MGnify/ENA primary metagenome ERZ509072 (study PRJEB26280, sample SAMEA2338763) | human gut metagenome | biome: human gut; feature: human-associated habitat; material: faeces... | reverse complement strand
GCGCATAGACGGCACTTTGTATATGTCCCGGTCTTGAATTTGTGTACCATCAAGCATAGCTCCTGGTGATACCAATTCTACTCGGTCATCATAGATGTCAATATGTACTTCACCACCCATTACTGTGTAATCTCTATGGATAAGATGGTTTACCAGCCCTTCAAAGATAGCACGGTCTGAATAGTCGGGGAGGTTAAGTCGATAGTTCGGCATCTTCACCCATCCGCTCATGGTATAATTCTTGATGAAGTCCATACCATATTTCAAAAGCAATACAAGATTTGCCCGATGCTCTACGGAACTGATTGCATCGTCTTTATAAAGTCCTGTCCAACGGGTGCAGAAAATACGTGATTGGAATACAGTGCAATTATCCACAAACAGCAATCCGGCATTGGTCAGTTTCCCGTCAGATGTGACAAGTCCGAATGATTCCAAATACTTATCATTCCATTCCTGATGGGTTTGTTCGCGGAAAGTGTTGGCTAGGATAACGAAAGAATGTTTGTTGGCATCCACTTGTGTAGGCAGCGAATCCCAAGTCATGTGCGTACCCTTTAATACCAATGAAAGAAGTTGTTGCGAATTGCATTCCACACTTTCATTACCAACTCGTGTATAAGCTGTACGTGTTCCGTCTTGATAATAATAATATGGTGTCAGCGTTCCTGACTTTACTCTTACTTCAAGCAGGTTACGTCCTTCATGTTCAATCGGAATAAGTTGTACCTCTGGTACTGGGTCAAGTCTTGCCTTTATCATTTCACTGATAAAGTCAGCATCTGCTTGCGGATTCTCCAAACCTACAATCACTCCGTCATCATTTACTCCATAGAACAAACTGCCACCGTCCGTGTTGGCAAAAGCCGACACAGATTTAAGCCATGACTTTACTTTCTTACGTTCCAGCATTTCCTTGAAATCGTAAGACGAGCATTCCGCAATCAATGTATTGTTATGAATTTGCATCGTTTTCTTTTTGTTATTAGGGTACAATTTCCCAATATCATATACAAAGATAGGGATAAAACCGGATATTTTGTTAAAATCGCCCCATTGATTTGATTATTATGTGTTTATATCACGATATTTATCAAATAAATCTGTACTTTTGCAGTAAAGAGCTGTGGTTGCTTATGGATGCTTATTTTCGGGTTTCCGCTATATTTGCAACACGTTCACGCAAGTTGCTCATACAGAGATACTGTTGATTTTGAGGAAGTGAAGTAATATCACTAGATATAAATAGTAAAAAGGTGTGTAGCTTATCAAGTTACACACCTTTTCTTTTGTTGTATTTGGGTGATTTTATCGACTGGTTGTCTGAGTCTGTTTCTGTATTATATTGGGCTTTGTAATAAAGAAATGAAAGATTAGTGACAGACATATACTTATGTGAATCTGTATTTAGTGAATGTCGGTAAAGAATTTCTTTGGAACATAAATTGAATAGCGGCCTGTCAAAATATAAATAATTCAGAAAATAGCTGTCCTTTCACGGAAAATTGCTATATTTGCACCCCGAAGTATAAGTGGGATTCAATGTATAGTTTAGAGAAACAGATAGAAGTTAAAAGAGCTTATCCGGATTCGGGTTGGCTGAACACATATTTTTTTGTATTTTTCTATCTTGCATTGCAGTCCTTTTCATATTTAGGCTGTGATATTTGTGAAAATTTAATAGTGAGAAAATACCTGAAATTGCTTGTTGGCAAGTTCAGGTATTTTTTTGATGCTGTATAAGGACTAACTAACGATTCGGAACAATATGGAACCATTAAAACATGAATGCGGAGTTGCGTTGATTCGCCTGTTAAAACCGCTGGAATATTATCAGGAAAAGTATGGAACCTGGATGTACGGACTGAACAAGCTTTATCTGTTGATGGAAAAACAGCATAACCGCGGTCAGGAAGCGGCTGGTCTGGCTTGTGTCAAGTTACAGGCAAACCCAGGTGAAGAATATATGTTTCGCGAGCGCGGACTAGGCTCGGGAGCGATTACCGAAATATTCAGTACGGTTCACAGTTGTTTCAAGGATTTGACACCCGAACAGATGGCCAATGCAGAATATGCCAAACAGTGTCTGCCTTTTGCCGGTGAGTTGTATATGGGACATTTACGCTATTCAACGACGGGTAAAAGTGGTATTTCATACGTGCATCCGTTTTTGCGGCGCAATAACTGGCGCGCAAAGAATCTGGCACTTTGCGGAAACTTCAACCTGACCAATGTGGATGAAATCTTTGCTGACATTACAGCCGACGGCCAGCATCCCCGTAAATATGCCGATACTTATATCATGCTGGAACAGGTGGGACATCGCCTTGACCGTGAAGTGGAACGGCTTTACCAGCAATGCAAAGAAGAAGGTCTGGAAGGAATGGATATAACACATGCCATTGAAGACCGGATTGATCTGACCAATGTATTGAAAACTTCAAGTCCGAAATGGGATGGAGGATATGTCATCTGCGGTCTGACCGGTAGCGGTGAAAGTTTTGCCGTTCGTGATCCCTGGGGAATTCGTCCGGGATTCTGGTATATGGATGATGAAATCATGGTACTGGCTTCTGAGCGTCCTGTTATACAGACTGCTTTGAACGTACCGGCCGACAGCGTACATGAACTTCTTCCGGGACAGGCTATTCTGGTCAATAAGAAAGGAGAGATGCGTCTGGCACAGATCAATGAGCCGAAACAAAAGAAGGCCTGCTCGTTTGAACGCATCTATTTCAGCCGCGGAAGTGATATGGATATTTACCGCGAGCGCAAGCAGCTGGGTGAAAAACTGGTTGATCCGATTCTGAAAGCCATTGACCACGACGTGGTACATACGGTCTTTTCATTTATTCCCAATACGGCCGAAGTTGCCTTCTATGGTATGCTGGAAGGTTTTGACAATTATTTGAACCAGCTGAAGGTACAACGGATCGAAGCATTGGGACATAAGCCCAGTCACAGTGAACTGGAACAGATTCTTTCCCAGCGTATCCGCAGTGAAAAGGTGGCTATTAAAGATATCAAGCTGCGTACGTTCATTGCCGAAGGTAACACCCGCAATGATCTTGCAGCACACGTATACGACATTACTTACGGAAGTCTTATTCCGTACGAAGATAATCTGGTGATTATTGATGACAGTATCGTGCGTGGTACGACGCTGAAACAGAGTATCATCAGTATTCTGGACCGGTTGCATCCGAAAAAGATTGTCATTGTTTCTTCTTCGCCGCAGGTCCGTTACCCGGATTATTATGGTATTGACATGGCGAGCATGGAGCAGTTCATCGCCTTCAAGGCAGCCATTGCCTTGCTGGAAGAACGGGGCATGCAGCGTGTCATTGAGGATGTTTACCTCAAGTCGAAGGCACAGCTGTCGCTTCCGAAAGAAGAAATGGTGAACTATGTGAAGGAAATCTATGCTCCGTTTACCGATGAAGAGATTTCTGCCAAGATGGTGGAACTGCTGACACCGGCCGGAACTCAGGCTAAAGTAGAAATCGTATACCAGACTCTTGAAGGACTGCATGAAGCTTGTCCGGATCATGAAGGAGACTGGTACTTTAGCGGTGACTATCCGACACCGGGCGGAGTGAAACTGGTGAACCAGGCCTTTATTGATTATGTAGAACAGATCTATCAGTTCTGAGAAAAGTTGAGAAATATTAACAGTAAACAATAGATACAGAATATTTAAGGTAATGAGAAATGTAACATTGATCCTCGACGACGGGAGCCGCTTTCATGGCAAGTCGTTCGGCTATGAGAAACCGGTAGCCGGTGAAGTGGTGTTCAACACAGCGATGACCGGATACCCTGAGAGCCTGACCGACCCTTCGTATGCAGGTCAGCTGATGACGCTGACTTATCCGTTGGTTGGTAACTATGGCGTGCCTCCGTTCACGTTTGAAGCAAACGGACTGCCCACCTTTATGGAGAGCGAAAAAATTCATGCCGAAGCGATTATCGTGAGCGATTACAGCGAGAAGTATTCTCACTGGAATGCAGTGGAAAGCTTGGGCGACTGGCTGAAGCGTGAACAGATTCCGGGTATTACAGGTATTGACACACGCGAACTGACCAAAGTTTTGCGTGAGCATGGTGTGATGATGGGAAAGATCGTTTTCGACGATGAACCGGACAACATTCCCGAAGCTGCCTATGCCGGTGTGAATTATGTTGATAAGGTTTCCTGCAAGGAGATCATCCGTTACAATGAAGGCGAAAGCAAGAAGAAAGTGGTACTGGTTGACTGCGGTGTGAAGTCAAACATCATCCGTTGTCTGCTCAAGCGTGATGTGGAAATCATCCGTGTACCCTGGGATTACGATTTCAACTCTCTGCAGTTCGACGGCCTGTTTATTTCCAATGGTCCGGGCGACCCTGATACATGTGATGCTGCCGTGCAGAACATTCGCAAGGCCATGCAGAACGAGAAACTGCCTATCTTCGGTATCTGTATGGGTAACCAGCTGTTGTCAAAGGCAGGTGGAGCCAAGATCTACAAGCTGAAATACGGTCACCGCAGCCACAATCAGCCGGTGCGTATGGTAGGAACTGAAAAATGTTTCATTACCTCACAGAACCACGGTTATGCAGTGGACAACAACACCCTGGGAGCAGACTGGGAACCTCTTTTCATTAATATGAACGATGGTTCCAATGAAGGAATCCGTCACAAGAAAAACCCCTGGTTCTCGGCACAGTTCCATCCTGAAGCTGCCAGTGGCCCGACAGATACGGAATTCCTGTTCGACGAGTTTGTAAAGTTGCTGTAATCCATTAAAATCAAAAGAAAACAATGAAAGAAGATATAAAGAAAGTATTATTGTTAGGTTCCGGAGCCTTGAAGATCGGTGAAGCAGGCGAATTCGACTATTCCGGCTCACAAGCTCTGAAGGCGTTGAAGGAAGAAGGCATCGAAACCATTCTGATCAACCCGAACATCGCTACCGTACAGACATCGGAAGGTGTGGCAGACAAGATTTACTTCCTGCCTGTGACTCCTTACTTTGTAGAGAAGGTGATTGCCAAAGAACGTCCCGACGGCGTGTTGCTGTCATTCGGTGGTCAGACTGCCTTGAACTGCGGTGTGGCTCTGTATAAGGCCGGTGTGTTTGAAAAATACAATGCACGCGTGCTCGGTACTCCCGTACAGGCTATCATGGATACGGAAGATCGTGAGCTGTTCGTACAGAAGCTGGATGAAATCAATGTAAAGACCATCAAGAGTGAAGCGGTTGAAAACATTGAAGATGCCCGCCGTGCTGCCAAGGAACTGGGTTATCCGGTGATCATCCGTGCTGCATACGCACTGGGAGGTCTGGGCTCAGGTTTCTGCGACAATGAAGAAGAGCTGAACGTACTGGCTGAAAAAGCTTTCTCTTTCTCTCCGCAGGTGCTGGTTGAAAAGAGCCTGAAAGGCTGGAAAGAGGTGGAATACGAAGTGGTACGCGACCGTTTCGACAACTGTATCACCGTATGTAACATGGAAAACTTCGACCCTCTGGGTATCCATACCGGTGAGTCTATCGTTATCGCTCCTTCACAGACTCTGACCAACAGCGAATATCACAAACTGCGTGAACTGGCTATCCGCATCATCCGTCACATCGGAATTGTGGGTGAATGTAACGTTCAGTATGCGTTTGACCCCGAATCAGAAGACTACCGGGTAATCGAAGTAAATGCCCGTCTGAGCCGTTCATCTGCACTGGCTTCCAAGGCAACCGGTTATCCTTTGGCATTCGTTGCTGCTAAGTTAGGTCTGGGTTATGGACTGTTCGACCTGAAGAACTCGGTAACAAAGACTACTTCTGCTTTCTTTGAACCGGCACTGGACTACTGCGTATGTAAGATCCCCCGCTGGGACTTGGGCAAGTTCCACGGTGTAGACCGTGAGCTGGGTTCCAGCATGAAGTCTGTCGGTGAAGTCATGGCCATCGGACGTACTTTCGAAGAAGCTATTCAGAAAGGTCTGCGTATGATCGGTCAGGGCATGCACGGTTTCGTAGAAAACAAGGAACTGGTGATCGAAGACATCGACAAGGCCTTGCGCGAACCGACCGACAAGCGTATCTTCGTTATCTCGAAGGCAATGCGTGCCGGTTACACTGTTGACCAGATCCACGACCTCACCAAGATTGACAAATGGTTCCTTGACAAGCTGATGAACATCATGCAGACATCCAAGGAACTCCATGAATGGGGCAACAACCATAAGCTGCTTTCACAGCTTCCGAACGAACTGCTTTATAAAGCCAAGCGTCAGGGATTCTCTGACTTCCAGGTGGCACGTGCCATCGGATACGAAGGTGAAATGGAAGATGCCATCGTCGACATCCGCAACCATCGTAAGAAAGTAGGTATTGTTCCGGTTGTAAAACAGATCGATACGCTGGCAGCTGAATATCCTGCACAGACCAACTATCTGTATCTTACTTATAGTGGTGTTGCCAATGATGTACATTATCTGGGCGACCATAAGAGTATCGTGGTACTCGGTTCGGGAGCTTACCGTATCGGTTCTTCCGTAGAGTTCGACTGGTGCGGCGTTCAGGCACTGAACACCATCCGCAAGGAAGGCTACCGTTCCGTTATGATTAACTACAACCCCGAAACCGTTTCTACCGACTACGATATGTGCGATCGTCTGTACTTCGACGAGCTGACCTTCGAACGTGTCATGGATATTCTTGATCTGGAGAACCCGCACGGCGTGATCGTTTCTACCGGCGGACAGATTCCGAACAACCTGGCACTGCGTCTGGATGCACAGAAAGTAAATATCCTGGGAACATCGGCCAAGAGTATTGACAATGCTGAAGACCGCGACAAGTTCTCAGCCATGCTTGACCGCATCGGCGTTGACCAGCCAGAATGGAGCGCACTGACTTCAATGGAAGACATCAATGCATTTATCCAGAAAGTAGGATTCCCGGTACTGGTTCGTCCGTCATACGTGCTGTCTGGAGCTGCCATGAACGTATGTTCCAACCAGGAAGAGCTGGAACGCTTCCTGCAGCTGGCTGCCAATGTATCGAAGAAACATCCGGTTGTAGTCAGCCAGTTCATCGAACATGCCAAGGAAGTGGAAATGGATGCCGTTGCACAGAACGGTGAAATCGTTGCATACGCCATTAGTGAACACATCGAATTTGCCGGCGTTCACTCGGGAGATGCTACCATCCAGTTCCCGCCGCAGAAGCTGTATGTTGAAACCGTTCGCCGCATCAAGCGCATCAGCCGCCAGATTGCGAAGGAACTGAACATTTCCGGTCCGTTCAACATCCAGTTCCTGGCCCGCGAAAACGACATCAAGGTTATCGAATGTAACCTGCGTGCCAGCCGTTCATTCCCGTTTGTCAGCAAGGTTCTGAAGATCAATTTCATCGAACTGGCTACAAAAGTTATGTTGGGATTGCCGGTTGAAAAGCCTGAAAAGAACTTGTTTGAACTCGACTATGTAGGTATCAAAGCCAGCCAGTTCTCATTCAACCGTCTGCAGAAGGCCGACCCTGTACTGGGTGTCGACATGGCTTCTACCGGTGAGGTGGGCTGTATCGGTGAAGACACTTCATGTGCCGTACTGAAAGCCATGCTGTCTGTCGGTTACCGCATTCCGGAAAAGAACATTCTGATGTCTACCGGAACACCGAAGCAGAAGGTGGAAATGCTGAAGGCTGCTCAGGAATTGAAGAAGAAAGGCTACAATATCTTTGCAACAGGTGGTTCTTCGAAGTTCCTTACAGAAAATGGAATTGAAAACACCCGTGTATACTGGCCGAGCGAGGAAGGACATCCTCAGGCATTGGAAATGCTTCATAAGAAGGAAATCGACATGGTAGTGAATATTCCGCGTGACCTGTCGGCAGGTGAGCTGGATAACGGTTATAAGATCCGCCGTGCAGCTGTCGATCTGAATATTCCTCTGGTTACGAATGCACGTCTGGCCAGTGCCTTCATTCATGCATTCTGTACGATGACTATCGATGATATCGCTATCAAGAGCTGGGATGAATATAAATAATCCGGCTGACAGATAATCTGATTTTTACTGGCGCCACTCTGAAAGGACTGTTCCTTTTGGAGTGGCGTTTTTTTTCGTGCTTTGGTGTTTCTATTATCAATGGAGTATATACTGCATAAACAAAATACAGGTGCAGTAAACAATAAATCATTTTAATATACTCCTTAATTCTTTATTTACCATATTATTATTATATCGAATAAGGTTTTGGAGTACTGATAATCATTAGCCTTATTCTTTATTCGATATAAATTCTATTATATAATTTATCATCATTTGATATATTATAAAACAAAAAACTTTTCCTATTCTTTAAAAAAGGCATCAAAAAAAATTTCAACCAAAGGATTTGAAAGAAAATCAATACCTCTATCTCTGTATTATAGAGTATATGTCAGCATTAACTGAAAACTAAGTTGATTACTGTCTATAAAAAAGCCGTTAATAGAGAACGATGGATCTATTGCCACCATCCTATGATAGAGGGTGCTCCTGTTGAACCAGTCACATTGGGTGGTAATCGACAGACTTTTCCATACTTTGTAATTGACTTGTCCTTCAAGATGATAGACCGTGCCTCGCGAACTGTCGCCCTCTACGTCAACAGGAGGCTCGCCAGGATTGGGAGAATACCCCTTGTCTGAATACCAATCATTTTGTGAATACAGCCTGTAGAACCGATTGTTCAGTGAAAACGAAAGTTTATCGTCACACATGGAACCTTTTAATTTCAATTTGGCCGAAAATCCTGTACCCCAATTATAATTGCGATGATAAAGCCTATAAAAATCGCTGAGAACGCCACCCATCAGAATGCCGTTTGCATGTCCTGTCACGTGGAACGTAAAACGAGGTAGTTTATAACCGAACATAATGCCTACACCTGCTGATGCCGGAATAGCAAGCTTATAAGGAACGACACAAGGCTCCAAAACGCCCGGTGTATAATTAGTACGTATAGTATCTGAGTCGAAAAAATCGAAATGCTGATACATCCCCAACGTGAGGTTCGATTTTTCAGTGTCGATAACTTCTTTAGACAGCAAACTACCCATGATTTCCACCCGGCTGAGCAGTGGTTGCGTTTTCATTGCATTCAGATCCAGCAAGAGTGAGAAATAGTCGTATGGCCTAAGGGAGGATGCATAACGGTCTCCATACTCTAAATTAATACGGGCACTTGCACCTGCCTTAAAAAAGCGGTCATTGTCATGGGATGTCAAAAAGCGCGTTCCCAACGAAATGGCAAGCTGGTAAGGAGGCTTCCCGAATTCATTCCCGACAACCGGTTTCTTCTCCCAAGCCTCTCCGGTAATGATGCGTGTCAATCCCCTCATAGGTGAAATCAGGAAAGCTAAGGCTTCTCGTCCGAAGCGTTCACCTCCCGAAGTGCGGTTATCCAAAATGAGGTCGGAAGTGCGGTAAAATACCTCTCCTAAAGCTGCACCACCTATAGGGGTAGCTATAATGTCGTTCTTTGACGGGTATTCACTTTCCATAAACAACTCCCACATGGCACTTCCTCCTAATGCAAAGAGCTCCGATTGCCAAAAATTAAACCCGTTTGCCCGGCCGGCATTAAAATACAAAGATCCATGATAGGGATGGGCAAACATGTTTGTACTTAGATGGTCATTGTCCCAATCAAACCCATGCTTGAAATTTGCCTTTATGGTTTTCAGCGAAATATACGAATAATGTCCCTTCAATACGTATCTGTCAAACGCCCAAAGCCCTACGTTTAGTCCGAATGTTTCACCGGCCGCCTTCCAGAAATGCTTTTTCTTACAATCGGTGGTATCACGGAAATGCGCCATTTTTCCATTGGCTATTTTGCATGGATGCAAACTGTTAATAGGCTGGGATTGCGCATTAAAGAAACTTCCAATTAATACCGCTAAAAACAAAAATATTCGAATCATACCGAGATAGAATTTATAGTATTTTGTTACGACAAAATTAACGCCAAGCTGCTATAAATATGGATCATCTTATTTATAAATTTCGTGATACAATTACTCCTCAAAGGGCATTGTTTTATTGACTTAACCGTACTTACAAGTTATTACAACGTTATCTTTATGCTTAATTTTACTTTGGCAAGTACAGAACTAAATTATAACTGATACAAAAAGGTTTTTATATCTATGTTTTTATTTGCAAAGTAAACGAAACTATAGGAAAGATCCAATAATTTTCTTTGTTTTACATAAAATACATTATATGGATTCATTTGTTATATGGCTTTTGTGACCATTTTGAAAGTGCATAATCCGTCCACGACGGCCGCACAATCCCTCCACAACTGTCTTAATACAGAATTACTTCACACCGTTTTAACAATTAAAAGATTAAAATGGGAGTAAGAAAAGTACCTCATCGTAAGTTTAGCGTTGATTTTAAACTTCGAGTTTTAAGTGAGTATTACCAATCAAATGAGTTAAGATCTTTTACTGAGCATAAGTATGGTCTGGCCAGAGGATCTATTTATTATTGGGAAAAAAAGTTTGTATTGAACGAAAAAGAGTTACCTTTATCCTGCGAACTATTGAAAAAGATAACTCTTATGCGCAAAGAAAGATCAGCCAGACAACAGCGTGAAAATATTCCTCAAAGTAAAGAAGAAGAACTGGCAGCAGAGATAGTCCGCCTTCGGAAAGCCTTGGAGTATTCCGAATTGCGAAACGAAGCCCTGAATGAAGTCTTGCGGATCGGCCGTGAGGAATATGGAATCGACCTGTTAAAAAAAGCTGGCGCCAAGCAGTAGACAGCCTTCGGCTCAGACATCCTAAAGTCTCGATAGAATGTCTGAGCGGACTGTTTGGCAAGACGCGTGAAGGCTATTATTCAATCAGTCGGACCACTTGTGAGGAACGTAAGCTGAATGAGTTAAAGGTTTTATCTTTGGTAAGAGGCATCCGCCAACAGGCCCCGGGCATCGGAGCCTACAAGCTGTTTCTGATTCTGCGTGATGTCTATGGGGCCAGAATTATGGGACGTGACTGTTTCTATAACCTGCTTCATCGCAGACATCTGATGCTTCCTCCCCAGAAACGGAGGCATACCACTGATTCAAACCATCGTTTCCGCAGGTATAAGAATTTGATAAAAGGCTATAAACCAACGGAAATAAACAAACTTTGGGTAGCCGATATCACTTATATTGACACGGATGAAGGTGTCTGTTATCTTCATTTGTTGACTGATGCATTTACGCATGAGATTATCGGCTGGACCCTTTCAGAGAGTCTGGTTGCTGAGAATACACTTGAAGCCCTGGAACAGGCTGTAAGTTTGTTCCGGAAAACAGATCTGAGTCATCTGATTCACCACTCGGACCGTGGAGCACAGTATTGCTGTAACCGGTATGTGGAACGACTTCAGGAACTCAAGATCACAATCAGTATGACTGAAGACGGTAATCCGACAGACAATGCCATTGCAGAACGGGTGAACGGAATCATCAAACAGGAATGGCTTTACAGAATGAAAAGACCTGCAAATATTAAACAGGCCAGAACATTAATAAAGCAGATCATTGAATTCTATAACACCAGAAGACCTCATATGAGTAATGGCATGAAGACGCCGGCACAAATGAGAGCCGTGTCTGTTGCATGACGCTCTTTGGAGGCTTCGCGCCTCCAGCCGTAAGGCAAACCTCCGCGGTGTTTTTCATAGATTAGGTTATCTTTTTTATTTGTCCTAATTTATTACTTAAACATCGCCTTTAAGTCCGCTTCTGACCTTTATGTAAAGTAAAGCAGGAAGAGTTTTAATAACGTGTAAAGTGAATCAGTAAGTATAAACAAAAAAGTGTGAAGTAAATTCAGGCATAGTCAACGACCGCACGATTGGACTGAAACGACTGCACGATTGGGCCGCAACGACCGCACGATTGAGCTGCAACGACTGCACGATTGAGTCGCAATGTCCGCATAATGTTTTGGCTGTGACTGCACGGTTCCTGCCTGTTGCCCGTAGCCTTCCGGACCGTTGTCAGAAGCCGCCGGGCTTTTAAAAAAATCCTTCGACGTTTTAGTTTAAACGCCGAAGGATTTTCATGTAAACGCCGAAACGTTTTTCGGCTATGTATATCCGGTTAATTTACACCGATTTCATCTACAAAGAGGAAAGCCTTTTTGCCGGCTCCGGAATGCCATGCCGGAAGGGTAGGCGTGCATTTACCGACGATGCGCACGTAGCGGGCTTTGGTCTTGTCGAAAGCAAGCGTGTTGTGGCAGGGAACATTATTCTTGCTGCCTTTTTCCAGCACAGGGATCTGTCTGGATGCTACTTTACTGAAAGATTTGCCGTCGTTGGAAACATAAACTTCCATACCGGTCAGTCCGAAGATGTAGTCGCCCGGCACAAGGTACGTGTCGATGAAAGCTTCGGAAATCTCCTGTTCACTCTGCAGATCGATGGTTGCATCCACGTTGTTGGAATAGAATCCCATGTAGCGGCCGGAGCGGTAGTTTCCGTCTCCCTTCAAACCGTCGTTCAACAGCGTAGCTCCCTTGAAGGTATAGCCTTTGTCGGCTTCCGAAGCCAGTGTGATGGGGCGCATCGTGGCGAGGCTGTAGTTCAGGGTTTCTTCGGTGGTTTCGCTTTCACGTCCGTTCCGGATTGCCTTTGCCTTGATGGTCTGGCTTCCCTGTACGGGGAAAGGTTCCGTATAGGCTGCCGATGAGGCTGTCGGTTCGCTGCCGTCGGTGGTGTAGAATACCGGAGCATTGTCGAAGGTACTCAGTGTCACAAGGGCCTTTCCGTTTTCACCGGCATTGATGTCGATGGTCACATTGTCGATATCCTGTTTATAGTGGTAGCCATACAGTATGTAGAGATCCAGCTGATGACGCAGGCGTCCCAGGAAATTATCGAGGTTCTTCTGTTTCGGATTGCTCCATTGCAGTTCGCTCAGGGCGGCAATGCGCGGCATCATCTGCCATTCCATTTTCACGCTGTCCTTGGTCCATTCAGTCCAGATACAGCCCTGTACTCCGATGATGCGTGCCTTTTCTTCGGGAGTCAGTTCGTCGGCAACCGGTTCGAAATTATACACGCGTGCCACACTGCTTACCCCTTTCAGGCGGTTGTATCCCGGGTTGCTGAAATAAAGGTGAGTGATGGGGCAGACGATGGTGTTATGTCCCAGCCGGGCTGACTTGATGCGGACGTTAGGACTTGTCCATGCCATGACGGTTGTGCTCTTGGCAGGATTTCCTTCCAGAATCTCGTCCCAGGCAAGCATTTTCCGTCCGCGTGCGACGATGCTCTTTTCCACTTCGCCCATGAACCAGGCTTGCAGCTGGTTTTCCTTGGAGTGCTCCGGTGTATCCTTCAGTCCCAGTTTGCGGATCTGCGCCTGGCATTTGGGACAGGCTTCCCAGCGTTCTTTCGGACATTCGTCTCCTCCGATGTGAATATAGGGCGAAGGGAAGATATCCATGATTTCATTGAGCACATCCTTGGCGAACTGCAAGGACTTTTCATTCCCGCCGCACAGCACGTCGGTGAAGACTCCGAACTGAGTTGCCACTTCATACGGACCTCCGGTACAGCCCAGTTCCGGATACGAAGCGAGGGTAGCCAGCATGTGTCCCGGCATATCTATTTCGGGGATGACGGTAATATAGCGTTCGGCTGCATATCTGACGATTTCCTTGGCTTCTTCCTGGGTGTAATATCCGCTGACAGGAGTATTGTCGAACTGATCTGAACCCGGAGCCACAATGGTTTCCTTGCGGTGAGAGCCGATTTCGGTCAGTTTGGGATATTTCTTGATTTCGATTCTCCAGCCCTGGTCTTCGGTCAGATGCCAGTGGAAATAATTGATGTTGTGCAGGGCCAGCATGTCGATGACTTCCTTCAGGTAGTCGACAGAGAAGAAGTGTCTGCCCACATCCACCAGGAATCCGCGGTAGCTGAACTCCGGCCAGTCGTTGATGGTGCCGGCAGGCAGTGAAGCCAACGTTTGACCATTGGTGATGGGAAGTGCTTTGTGAAGGGTCTGAATGCCGTAGAAAACGGCAGCTTCCGAACCGCCTTTGATGATCACGCGGTCGGCGTTGATGTCCATTTCATAGCCTTCCTTATTTGTAAGGGTTGTGTCGGTTTCCAGCATGATGCAGTTGCTTGCGGCCGTTCCAGAAGAAACTTTCACCTGTGTACCTGCTACCTCTTTAATATAGGAAGCCAGGAATTCTGCGTTGCGCTTCATCTTTTCATTACCTTCCGGGTAACAGATGGTGGTAGAAGTACGGATCACAAAGGGATTTGCCGTGGCCTGTTCCGTAATTTCCTGCGGCAGGGGAATCACATGCAGGTTGCCGAGAGTTGTTTCCTGCTGCGAACATGCCGAAAAAGCAAGAAAGAGCAGGGCTGCTGTTGTGCAGCTTTTAAAAAAAGATGTTTTCATGAATCAAACGTTGTTTTAGGGATGACCTTGCAAAAATAGGCTTTTTTGACGAGACGCCTTTTCTTATATTTAAAAAAAAACGTATTTTTGCAACATTATTGACTTTAAAACTTTGAAACATGAATCATTTAAACTTTTTGAAAAAAGCAATCCTGGGACTGTGTCTGCTGTGTTTGACTTGTGTGGGCGTAGCCGCTCAGAATGCAAAACCTTTTGTTATTCCTGAACTGAAAGAATGGCAGGGCAAGGACGGAGCGTTCGTCCCTTCGGAAAAGACCTGCATCGTTTATGGCGACGCTGCGTTGCAAAGTATTGCGGAAGCCTTTGCTGCTGACTGGAAAGAAATGTTCGGAAACGCACTTCAGGTCAAGGCCGGAAAACCGCAGGCCGGTGATTTCTATCTGACACTGAAGAAAGATAAGAAACTGGGAAAAGAAGGATATGCTATTGCCGTTGCGAAGTATGTAACTGTTTCAGCTCCTGAAACAACCGGTGTTTACTGGGCTACACGTACCCTGCTTCAGATCGGAGAACAGTCCGACAATCATGCTTTACCCCATGGAACCGTGCGCGACTGGCCGGATTATTCTGTTCGCGGATTTATGATGGACTGCGGACGCAAGTTCATTCCGATGGCTTACATGCGCGATCTGGTGAAGATGATGTCTTATTATAAGATGAATGTACTGCAGGTACATTTGAACGATAACGGCTTCAAGCAGTTCTTCGGTCACGACTGGAGCAAGACGTATGCTGCTTTCCGTCTGGAATGTGAAACCTTCCCCGGTCTGACTGCCCGCGATGGTTATTATACCAAACGTGAGTTCGTTGACTTCCAGCTGGATGCTGCTGCACGTTGCGTGGAAATCATTCCGGAAATTGATGCTCCGGCTCATACACTGGCTTTCAGCCATTACAAACCGGAACTCGGAAGCAAGGAATATGGTATGGATCATCTTGATCTGTTCAATCCGGAGACTTATACTTTCATGGATGCCTTGTTTAAAGAATACCTGGAAGGTGAAGAACCTGTGTTCCGCGGCCCGCGTGTACACATCGGTACCGATGAATATTCCAATAAGAAAAAAGATGTCGTAGAAAAATTCCGTGCATTTACTGACCGTTACATCCGTTATGTGGAAAGCTTCGGCAAACAGGCTTGCGTATGGGGAGCCCTGACACATGCCAACGGTGAAACTCCGGTGAAATCGGAAAATGTCATCATGAGCGCATGGTATAACGGATATGCCGAACCGAAGGAAATGGTGAAACAGGGATATAAGCTGATCAGCATTCCTGACGGACTGATTTACATTGTGCCTGCTGCAGGATATTATTATGACTATCTGAATACCAAATATCTGTACGAAAACTGGACTCCGGCTCATGTCGGTAAAGCTGTATTCGAAGAAAAGGATCCGGCTATTCTGGGTGGTATGTTTGCTGTCTGGAACGATCATGTAGGAAACGGTATCTCAGTAAAAGACATTCATCATCGTCTTTTCCCGGCTTTGCAGACACTGGCTGTCAAGACATGGGATGCGAAAGTGACAGTTCCTTATGCTGAATTCGATGCGAACCGCCAGCTCCTCAGCGAAGCTCCGGGTGTAAATCAGATGGGAAAGATCGGCAAGAAACCGGGACTGGTTTATCAGAAAGATGAAGTACGTGCGGGAGAAACTCTGCCTTACCCTGAAGTTGGTTACGGATATACCGTATCGTTTGATCTGGAAGCTGCGGCTGAATCTTGCGGAACAGAACTCTTCCGTTCTCCGAACGCTGTGTTCTATCTGGCAGATCCTGTCAGCGGTCTGTTCGGCTTTGCCCGTGACGGTTATCTGAACACATTCAACTACCGTCCGTATCCGGGTGAGAAAGTTCATGTAAAAGTACAGGGGGACAATGTTTCCACTTCCTTGTTCATCAACGATCAGCTGATTGAAAAGATGGATATCCAGAAACGTTATTTCAATGGTGGAAAAGACTCCATGAATTATGTACGTACACTTGTTTTCCCGCTTGAGAAGGCTGGATCATTCAAGGGACGTGTGACGAACCTGAAGGTTTATAATGAAATAACCAAGTAACCCTGTCGTATACCTGTTAGTTTTAGCAAGAAAAAAGTTTTATTTATGAGACCATTAACTTGTCACCCTTTCATTGGTTCGGTAGCGGGCGTTGCAGCCCTGCTGCCCGTACTGTCCGGCTGTGCCTCTCAGCAGAAAGAAGCCGCGAAACAATACAACATTGTTTACATCATGACTGATGACCATACAGCTCAGATGATGAGTTGTTACGATACACGGTATGTTGAGACTCCGAATCTGGACCGGATCGCTAATGATGGCGTGCGTTTCGTCAACAGTTTTGTTGCCAATTCCCTGAGCGGACCGAGCCGTGCCTGTATGCTGACCGGCAAACACAGCCATGCCAACGGATTTACAGACAATACAACCTGTGTATTCGACGGATCCCAGCAGACCATGCCGAAGCTGCTTCAGAAAGCAGGATATCAGACGGCGATTATCGGAAAATGGCATCTGGAAAGCTTGCCTACGGGATTCGATTATTGGGAAATTCTTCCGGGACAGGGCGATTACTACAATCCGAGATTCATCACCATGGAAAATGATACCATTGAGAAAAAAGGTTATCTGACCAACCTGATCACGGATATGAGTATTGACTGGATGGAGAATCAGCGGGATAAGGAAAAGCCTTTCTGCCTGTTCATTCATCACAAGGCAATCCATCGCAACTGGCTTCCTGAGCTGAAATACCTGTCTTTGTATGAAGACAAGACGTTCCCCATGCCGGAAAATTTCTATGATGACTACGAAGGACGTCCTGCTGCTGCCGCACAGGAGATGAGTGTCTGGAAAGACATGGATATCATTTATGATACCAAGATGTACCGCAAGGACAAGGAAACTCCGCTGAAGAGCACGTACGAAAGCTTCATCGGACGCCTGGATCCGGAAGAACGCAAGCAGTATGATGCTTTCTATGAACCTATCATCGAAGAGTTCTATAAAAAGAATCCGCAGGGAAAGGAACTGGCCGAATGGAAGTTCCAGCGTTATATGCGCGATTATGCGAAGGTTGTAAAGACTCTGGATGACAATGTAGGTCGTGTACTTGACTATCTGGAGGAAAAAGGTCTGATGGACAATACGCTGGTCGTTTATACTTCTGACCAGGGATTCTATATGGGCGAACACGGATGGTTCGACAAACGGTTCATGTATGAAGAATCCATGCATACACCATTGATCATGCATCTGCCGAAAGATTTCCAGACTCGGGGAGATATTCCTCAGCTGGTACAGAACATCGACTATGCTCCGACTTTCCTGGATCTGGCTGGTGCTCCGATTCCGGAAGATATTCAGGGAGTATCTCTGTTGCCGCTGCTGAAAGGCGAGAAACCGGCAGACTGGCGCAAGTCGCTGTACTATCATTTCTATGAATATCCGGCAGAACACATGGTGAAACGCCATTATGGAGTGCGTACAGACCGTTACAAACTGATTCATTTCTACAATGACATTGATGAATGGGAGTTGTATGATCTGAAGGAAGATCCGACTGAAATGCATAATCTTTTCGGCAAACCGGGATATGAAAAGATTACGGAAGAGCTGAAACAGGAACTGGTGAAGTTGCAGAAGCAGTATCAGGATCCGATTGAAGAGAAGCTGAAAGAACAGAAGAAGTAAAATGTTTCCGTCCCTTTCGCGGGACGGAATGCCTTAAAACAGACAGAAGGTGTCAGGATTTGCGTTCTGACACCTTCTTGTTTTTATGGGGATTCTTGTTTGTCTGGCAGCAGATTTGATCATGCCTGAGGACGAGCTTCCAGATAGGCTGCCACAGCTTCGGCACACCGTTCACCGTCGATTCCGGCAGAAACAATTCCTCCGGCATAACCGGCTCCTTCTCCACAGGGGAAGAGTCCTTCTACGGTAATGTGTTGCAGTGTGTTTCCGTCACGTGTCACGCGAACCGGAGCAGAAGTACGTGTCTCGACGGCAATCATGACAGCTTCGTTGGTGAGGAAGCCCCTTGAACTTTTACCGAACAGCTGGAATCCTTTGCTGAGGCGTCCGCTGATGAAAGGAGGCAGCCAGAAGTGCAGAGGAGAAGATACCAGTCCGGGACTGTAGGAACTCTTGGGCAGGTCATAACTCAGCTTCTGTCGGGTAAAGTCTGCCATACGCTGTGCGGGGGCTGTCTGCCGCATGTTTCCCTGTTGCCAGCAAAGCATTTCCAGCTTTTCCTGAAAGTGCATTACAGCCAGCGGATGGATGTCATTGCCGTTGCTTGCCTTGCTTTCCCGGATCAGCCGTTCGGTTTCTGCTTCTGCTGAACCGGCGATCAGCTCAAGAGCCTGCGGCTGGAGAGCAGGATCGGTGAGATCTTCCGGACGGATTTCCACCACCATGCCCGAGTTGCTCCATTGCGTTCCGCGGTTGCTCGGGCTCATTCCGTTGACAACCAGCTGATGCGGTCCGCTGGCTGCGGGGACGACGAAACCTCCGGGACACATACAGAAACTGTAAACGCCGCGTCCTTCCACCTGCTGGACGAAGCTGTATTCGGCAGCAGGCAGGTATTTTCCACGTCCGTTTTTATTGTGATATTGGATTTGGTCAATCAGCATGGAAGGATGTTCCAGGCGGACTCCGACGGCAAGTCCTTTGGCTTCAACAGGAACCCCGTTCGCATAAAGCCACCGGTAAACATCGCGTGCAGAGTGTCCCGTGGCCAGGATTACAGGTCCCCGGAATGTCTTTCCGGTATTTGTCTCGATTCCTGTCACTTTGTTGTTTTCGATGAGCAGGGCATCCATCCGTGTCTGGAAGTGGACTTCTCCGCCACATTCCAGTATTGTGTTCCGCATGTTCTCAATGACCCGCGGGAGTTTATCCGTTCCGATGTGCGGATGTGCGTCGATCAGGATGGAAGTGCTGGCCCCGTGCTGGCAGAATACATTCAGAATCTTGTCTACACTTCCTCTTTTCTTGCTGCGGGTGTAGAGCTTTCCGTCGGAGTAAGCTCCGGCGCCCCCTTCACCAAAACTGTAATTGGATTCCGCATCAACTTTGTGTTCCCGGCTGATGCGTGCCAGGTCGGCCTTGCGGTCGCGTACGTTCTTTCCGCGTTCCACAACGACAGGGCGCAGTCCGAGTTCAATCAGACGCAGGGCTGCAAACAGTCCTCCCGGTCCGGCACCTACTACGATGACTTGCGGTTTTCCTTCCACATTGGGATATTCGGTATGCACAAATTCGTCATCTTCCGGCATTTCGTTGATGAATACCAGTACTTTCAGATTGACGTAAATGGTCCGCTGGCGTGCATCGATGCTTCGCTTCAGGATGCGTACGGCCTGAATGGTACGGATGTCTATTCCCTTTTCACGGCTGACATATTGTTTGATACTTTGTTCGCTGGCTGCCTGTTCGGGCAGAATTCTTAATTGGTATTCGTTAATCATATCAATGAACTTCTTTGATGGTTTGGTTCTGCAGGTAAAGATACGGAGAAGTCGTGAATTATCCTCATCCGGCGGGCAAATAAAAATCAGAAGCCCGCCATGCAGAGTGGGGCGGGCTGAAAGATATCTTATTCTGCCGGAAGATTGTCGAGCCAACCGGTCTGCGTGAACCGGCATCCCCCTACCAGACCGATACCGTTTGTGACGTTGGTATAGGTGGCACGAATCGGTGCCAGTTCGGTTTTGCCCAGTTCGTTGTTGTGCTGGTCATTCATGGATTTCAGATACTTGTAGAATTCTTCCGACAAACTGTAAAGACTGATCCGATACTGGTATTTATAGATGGTATGCACTTCTCCTTCCGGTGTGTCATAGGTATCTTCAGAATCGGGCAGATAATTAGCCCTTAGCCGGAGGGTATAACTCTTTCCGCGGATTTGGTTGTCGTCCCAGAAATAAAGGTCCTGATAATAATTTTCTTCTCTCATCAGAATGTCGTCCAGACCGGAGTTCGTATTCAGCAGCGGCTCTTTGTCCAGATCAAAGTTTATAGCATAAATCCATTCTTTATAATCTCCGTTAAGGTAGTTCGTCTGTCTGCATTCCACTCTTACTGCATAGTAATTGTCTGTGTCCTGCCGGTCTGTGAAATGAATCCGGAACAGAAGCTTGCCGGGATCCGACGGTTCCCGTTCCATCCGGATGGAGTCGGCGAGGAACGGAGCCGGAACGACGGTTGACGATGTGACAGCTTTCATCTCATCTGCCGCTGCCGTGATTCTGACAAGATCCTTGTCGTTCAGTCTGCCCGGTCGGTAGAAACTCTGTGCCGGGATTCCGGGTAGTGAGTCGTCCGTCCACTGAAGAGGCTGCTCCTCTCCGTTCAGAAAGAAATGTACTTCAGCTCTTTCTGCTGAGAATTCCGGAACATTTTTGCTTCCGACCGGCAGGCTGCGCGAGAGCCGGACAACTGTGTTTTCTCCGTTTCCCGGATAACAGTACAATACCAGTTTGGAAGGTTCGTTTACGTTGTCCAGCGGGATATAATAAGTACAGGAGGAAATCAGGCTCAGGATAGCCGCTCCCGACAGGTATTTATTCAATCTCATGTGTTTAAAATTTAAGTGTATAACTGAAAGAAGGCAGGATCGGAAAGATTCCGAAGCTTTTTCCTCTGAAACTTCCGTCTGCTGTTTGCTCCACCTTGGTGTAAAATGGATTGATCCGGCAATAGACATTATAAATACTGATATTCCAGATGCGTTCGAATCCCCGTTTGGTCGTGCGCCGGAAGTTGATTCCAAAATCCAGCCGGTGGTAGGCAGGCAGCGTGATGTTGTTCGGCCTTTCATAAATCAGTTCCGCATAACCGGAGTCAGGGATGCCCGGCAGGGAAGGTCCCTGAACGTACTGGGTGGGCACCGTTGCGCGGTCTCCACTGTGGTAAGTCCATGCAGCATAACAGTCAATTCTCTGATTGAACTTGTGACTGAACGCAAGGTTCAGCTTGTGCCGGTTGTCAAACTTCCCGGGATACCAGTCCGGATAGAAGTCCTTGAATTTTTCTTTTGTCCATGATAAGGTGTAATTGGCCTCCAGCGCATTCTGTGTATTGGCGAAAGTCAGGCGGGCTTCCAGACCATAACTCTTTCCGTTTCCGGTCCGGACCAGATTTTCCCATTTGTCGGCAGGAAGCATCAGATTGTTTCCCGTGTCGTATTCCAGCAGACGTTCCGTGAAACGGTAGTAACCTTCCAGGCTCAGACTGAGTTGCGGAAGCAGCCGGGCGTACAGACCTCCTGCCAGTTGCCGGGAATGCATCGGCCGTATGCGGGAAGTAGAAGGAACCCAGCAGTCGGTGGGCAGGTTCAGATAAGTGCTTGAAAGCTGATGGGCGAACTGACTCATTTCGGTATAGGACAATTTCAGGGTCAGATCTTTAGTCCACTGATAGCTGAGAGCGAAACGAGGCTCCAGAGAGTGAAAGGCCGATCCGTTTGTCTGATAGAGTGTGTACCGAAGTCCGGCATTGACCCTCAGCTTACGGCTTAGAGTCACGTCGTCTTCCGCATACACAGACAGTTCGTGTCCTCTATGAATATTCCGGCTTCTGCTCCAGATACTGTCTGTCTCTTCCTGGTTTCCGCTCAGGTTTTTTGAAGCCTGGCTTTGCGGACGGAACAGATGATACAGGTAATTGCTTCCGAAACGGATGTGGTGTCTTCCGTTCGGGCGGTAGTCAAATTCGACGGAATAGCCTGCATCGTGAATGGTTGAATGGTTGTAGCGCTCCATTCGTGTATGGGACTGTAGCTGCTTGTCCTTCAGGTAACGGTCGTCTTCCAGATAATCGTACATGGAAGAATTATGCGTATAGACGGCTGCAAAGTTGCCCGATAATTTCGGATTGAACTGATAGTTCCATGCCAGTGCCGTGTTCAGGTTTCCCCATCTCAGCTTGAAATTAGCCTGATAAAGTTCCTGAAGCGTTTCGTCCGAGAAGATCTGGAATTTCTGATTGCTCTTTCCTTTCAGCAGATCGTTGCCCGAATACAGACTCAGCGAGATCCGGCTTCTGTCGGAAAAGCGGTGGGTCAGTTTGCCGTTGATATCATGGAAGGCATAACGCATATTCTGTTTGTCATTCGGATTGAGACGGTTCTGGAGGAGGAAGGCCGGGGCAGTAATCAGGTCTGCCCAGCTTCTTCTCATGGCAATGTTGAAGGAAGTCTTGTCTTTTACGATCGGACCTTCCCACTGGATTCTTCCGTCAAGGAGTCCGATAGAAAAAGTGCCGTGATGTTCTTTCATGTTTCCGTCTCTGGTACGCACGTCGATGACGGAAGAGGTCCGTCCTCCGTAACGGGCCGGGAATCCGCTTTTGTAAAAGTCCACATTCTTGACGATATCCGTATTGAATGCAGAGAACAGCCCTCCCAGGTGATTGATCTGATAAACGGGAGTTCCGTCAAGCAGAAACAGATTTTCATCATTCCTGCCTCCGTGAACGTATAATCCGGAAAGCAGTTCTGTTCCGGACGAGATGCCGGGAAGCGACTGAAGAGTCTTTACGAGATCGGGTGAACTCAACAGTGAAAATCCGGGATTCAGCCGTTCGGGAGTCAGTGATATCTTGCCGGTTTGTGTCGTGCGGAGAGGTGAATTCAGGTCGGCCCTGATTTCTACTTCTCCCAATGAAGTGATGTTTTCTTTCAGATAAACGGTTTCCGTGTGGTCGGCCTGCAGGCTGATTGCTTTGTTCACTTCCTGACAACCGGCATACGAAAAGCGGATGACATGATTCCCTTCGGGGAGCGTCATGCTGAAGAAACCGTGTTCATTGCTGAGAGTTCCCGTTTGGGTTCCGGCATCGAATACGGTTGCATTGATCAGCGACTCTCCGTTTTCCAGGCGGATGTAGCCGGAAAAGGTATACAGATTGGGACGCAACAGCAGAACATACTTGTCCTGTATTTCCCATTGGATACCCGTTCCTCCGAACACTCGCCTGAGATTTTCAGCCAGCGTTTTGTCAGGCAGGGGTTTTTGTTTCGGTCTGACAGCAGTCAGAGAGGCATCGTACACGAAATTCATTCCATACAATTGCTGCATCTGACCGATGGCTTTACTCATCTCTGTCTGTCCGGACTGAGCGGCTGCACTCAGCCAGATGCAGACGATCAGCATACTGAAAAGCACTCTCATGGTTTCTCCTTTCTGATTTTGACCTTCAACACCTTTTCAATGATCTCAATGATTTCATCCAGACTGCGTTCTTCAAATCGGGCTGTCAGTCGTCTGTCGGATGTTTGTGTCGTGAGGCGTACCTGATAATATCGGGACAGTTGTTCAAGGACCTGAGATAGCGGTGTATTTTCAAACTGGAAGCTGCCTTTCCGGATTTCCTGCTTTTGAGAGATCATCCGGGGCTTCGTTTCCCCTTTGACGATTTGTGCAGTCATGCCTTTGGTCAGGATAACACTTTCCGTTCCTTGTAGCGAAGTGAGCCGGACTTTACCTGTTGTTACTTGCACGGAAGCGGTGTCCTGCCGGCTTTCGTCGACTGTGAACTGCGTTCCCAGCACGACTGTTTGTGTAAGCCGGCCCAGTACACGGAAGGGGCGGGTTTCATCGTGTCTGACAGTAAATGCAACTTTTCCTTTCATCTGGATTTCACGCCGGTCGTTCTGATAGGTTTGCTTGCAGAAGCTGACCGAAGAATAAGGGTACAAGGTCAGGAGAGAACTGTCCGGAAGCAGATAGTTCACCCGTTGGGCATGTGCGGTAATCACGGTTCGTTCGGAATCCGGACGGAGTATTGTATGCAGAGCCACTGCCAGCAGGATTATGGCAGCAGCTCCTGATGTAAACAGGAAAGTACGGAAAGAGGAGTGTTTGTGTACAGAGATCCGGTTTTTCTCTTTGAATGCTTTCAAGGCTTTCGGTGTATCCAGTTTGTCTTTCTGATAGTAATGCAGGACAAACCGGAGGCATTTGTTTTCTAATTCTTTCATACATCTGTAGTTTGAAGTTACATCGCTAAGAGGAAGAATTGGTGAAATGTCCCTATGGCTTCCTCGTGAATATTAGTTAAACAGAAAGGTATAGATTTTTTTCGCACCCTCCCGGATCAGCCGGAGTGCCTTGGTGATGTGGTTGTCTACCGTATGGACGGAGATGCCGAAGAGTTCGGCTATTTCCTTGTATTTCATACCATCACGTTTGTTCAGCAGAAAAACTTCCCGGCATCGTTCAGGCAGAGCATCAATGGCTGTCCACATCCTTGCTTCCATAAGCGAGCGATTTTCTGCCTCTTCATCAGTAAGTGTTTCTTCCAGATCGGCAGGAGAAAGGGACATGTCGAAAAGTTGTTCCTTTTTCAGATAGTCCAGACTGCGGTTGCGTACCATGGTATATAAGTATGCTTTGAGGTTTTCAATCGGATGCTCCTGTTCGTTGAGCTTTTCCCATAAAGCGGAAAAGCTGTCCTGTACGATGTCTTCTGCCAGTTCCATGTTCCGGACATAATGAATGGCATACAGGCATAAGGGCCGGTAGTAGTATTTGAAAGTAGTATCGATGTCTATGTTTGCTTTGTTCATCCTTCAGTGATTTTAGCGGGTGTTTATTTTATTATGACGGCGTTTCGGGATAAATTCACTATGCCCGGATGAGAAAAAATGTGAAATTGTTCTTTTTGTCAGGTATGTCTTTTCAACAGTTCCGGTCAGCAGAGTCTGAAAATAAATTCCCGAAAAGTAAAGTCAGTCAGGAACTGCACTTGACGATTCTTGACTATGCCTTTAATGATGTGTTGTAATTCAGACGATTATGCGGAGCCCGTCTTTGAAGAAAAACGTCGAATTCTTTTCCTTAAAACGCCGAAATCTTTTTATGAAAACGTCGAAACGTTTTTTTAAAAGCCCGAGGCCTTTTTTCAGAATCAGAAACGTTCGTCTGCACGACGTTCCTTTTCGGGCGTTTCAGGCTTTTCCTGTTTCAGTCTGGCATCGCAGTATTTGCAGTAGAGGGCTTCAAACTCATGTCTGTCACGGTGACAGCGAGGGCAGCGGCGTTTCTCCTGTTTTTTATGTTCGCTTACCATGGTAGCCGAAACGATTCCGGTAGGTACGGCAATGATGGTGTAACCGATGAGCATGATGACGGCCGAGAGGAAACGGCCGGTCGGGGTAACGGGAGTGATGTCCCCATAGCCTACTGTGGTCATCGTGACAATGGCCCAGTAGATGCTGTTGGGAATGTTATTGAACTGCGAGTCGGGCACATTTCCTTCAATCATATACATGACCGTTCCCATGGAAGTGACAAGAATGAGCACGAAAAAGAAAAAGATGGAAATCTTGGGAGCACTGATCCACAGGGAGCGCAGAAGAAGATTGCCTTCGTTGATGAATGTAAAGAGTTTGAAGATACGGAACACCCGGATGAGCCGGAACGCACGGATCACCAGCAAATAGTGGGAGCCGTGAAGGAAAAAGCTCAGGTAGACGGGAAGTGTGGCCAGCAGGTCGACGATGCCGAAGAAACTGAAAATGTACTTGCGGGGCTGCTTCAGGCAATAAATGCGTGCCAGATATTCTACGGTGAAGAAAAACGTGAGGATATATTCCGTGATCCGCAGGGCCAGATAAGCCGAATGGGGAAATATGTGCATGCTTTCCAGAATGACGAGCAGTACGCTGAGCGTAATGCTTCCGATCAGAATGATGTCAAAAAGTTTCCCTTTCGGGGTATCAGATTCGAATACGATGGAATAGATTCGTTGTTTCAGGTCTTCGTCGTGCAGGAACTGATGCCATTTTCGGCGCCATTTGGAAAGATAGTTCATGATGTTTCAATGCTTGATAATGATGGGACAAAGTTAGCAATTAATTGACAGGTTTGACCTCCCTGAAAAAAGAAATCCGTACGCTTCGTCGCGAGGCATACGGATTTTTCTGCATGAATAGATGAAGTGAGGATACTGTCAGCATCCTCCTCCCAGAGCGTGATAAAGATTTATAACACCTTGTATTTCATTATATCGGTCGGCGGCCAGATTCAGCTGGGCTGAAAGAAGGGACTGACGTGCGGTTAGTACCTGCAAATAATTGATGGTACCATATTTCATCAGCAGGCGGGTATCAGAGACAGTTGTCTCCAGATGTTTTACTTGTTCATTCTCCAGCCGGATGCGTTCTCTGGCTGTCTGCCATTGGGGCAGCGCATTGTTGACTTCCTGTCCTGCATCGAGCAAAGATTGTTTGAAAGCAAGTAAGGCTTCCTGTTGCTGGGCCTTGGCGATCTTCAGGTTGGCAATGTTTTGTCCGCGGTTGAAGAGCGGCTGAACCAGAGATCCAACGGCTTGCAGCAACCAGGCACCGGGATTTGCAATGGCAGCACCTCCACTGTTGGTCCATCCGGCGCTTCCGCTCAGGGTTATGCTGGGATAGAAAGCTGAACGGGCGGAATTGGTCGCATAGAAAGCTTGCATCAGGGAAGCTTCAGCCTGACGGACATCCGGACGCCGGGATAGCAATTCAACAGGTAAACCTACTGACATTTCCTGTGGAAACTGTTGCTCGTCCAGAGTACCGCGTTCAATATTTCTGGAAGCTTCTCCAATAAAACTGCACAGGGCGTTTTCCTGTTCAGACACCTGTTGCTGAAGAGAGAGGAGAGAGGCTTCGGCGCTCAGGCGTGAAGCTTCAGCCTGGCTTAATGTTGCCCGGTCGGCTTCTCCTGCTTTCATCAGGGCCTGCAGGGATTGAACATATTCCCGCCAGCTTTCAACCGTCTGTCCGGTTATTCTGATCTGCTCGTCAAGCATCAGCAGTGAATAATAGCTTTCTGCTACGGTAGCTATGACCTGAGTCTGCATGGCCTGTCGGTAGGCTTCACTTTCCAGGAGAGCGGCCCGTGACTGACGTTTGGCATTTGTCAGTTTGCCGAACAGGTCGATTTCCCACGATGCAGAACCACCTAGAGAATATGTCTTTTGTGTTTTGCTTCCGTCGTAGCTGGAGAGCGTACCCTGCGGGTCAAGCTGTACTGAAGGAAGGTAGGCCAGTCTGGACGAACGGAGAGTAGCTTGAGCTTCTTCTACGCGCAGAACAGCAGTTTGTAAGTCCGTATTTGCTTCCAGACCGCGGCGGATGAGTGACTGCAAATAAGGATCCGTAAACAGTTCCTCCCATTTGAGTGAAGCAAGGGAGGATGTTGTATCGGGGGCATTTTCCGTGCGATAGAGACTGTCTGCTTCCACCTGGACGGAATCAGGCCGTTCGTATCGGTTATATATGCCGCAACCGGTTGCCATTAAAGAAAGGGCAGCTATAAATAGTCTTTTCATCTTTTTTTAATTTGAAATTGTTTTCTGATTAATCCTCGTCTCTTTTGCGTGCCGGCATTAGTTTTTCCTGTAAAGTCTGGAACACGATAAACAAGGTCGGAACAACGAAAAGCAAAGCAAGTGTACCCACAATCATACCGCCAACTGTTCCTACTCCGAGTGAGATGTTACCGTTTGCTCCTGCACCGGAAGCAAATACCAGCGGAAGCAATCCGATGATCATGGTAAGGGCCGTCATCAGGATCGGACGCAGGCGGACACCGGCTGCCGAGACAGCGGCCTGGGCGATGGTCATGCCCTGACGGCGACGGGCTGATGCGTATTCGGTCAGCAAAATGGCTGTTTTAGCCAGCAATCCGATCAGCATGATCAGACCGGTCTGCATGTAAATATTGTTTTCCAGTCCCCACATCTTGGCAAAGAGGAAACTTCCCATCAATCCGAAAGGTACGCTGAGCATGACAGCCAGCGGTACGAAAATGCTTTCGTAGAGTGCGCAAAGAATAAGGAAGACAAAGATGATACAGATAGCAAAGATAATGATCGTATTGCTTCCGCTTCCGGCTTCTTCACGTGTAATACCTCCAAATTCATATCCGTATCCAACGGGGAGTGTCTGTTTGGCTACTTCTTCAATGGCAGCAATGGCTTCTCCGGTACTGTATCCGTCGGCAGGAAGACCATTTACCTGAATGGAGTTGTACAAATTGAACCGGGTCAGTGTTTCGGTTCCGTATACCTTGGTCAGTGTGACAAACTGCCCGATGGGAGCCATTTCTCCGGATGAGGTTCGTACAAACATGTTGTTCAGGGCATCCTTGTCAAGGCGATAGACTTTATCTGCCTGTACCATGACTCTGTAAAGCTTGGAGAAACGGTTCAAGTTTGACGAATAGTTACCTCCGATAAAACCGGATAAGACACTGAGAACATCAGTCGTTGTAATCCCTGCGCGCTGACATCGGGCAGCATCCACTTCGACGGTGTATTGAGGGAATTTGGTGTCAAATGAAGTATACGCCATCTGAATTTCAGGACGCTGGTTCAGGGCAGCGATGAAATCGGTTGTGTATTTCTGAAGTGTATTGATGTCACCTCCGGCACGGTCCTGTACATAAAGTTCAAAACCGCTTCCCATACCATAACCCATGATGGTCGGCTGGGCAAAGACAAAGAGCTTTGCCGATTTGATATTAGCCGTACGTTTGTAGATTTCAGCAATGACAGCATTAATTTCGTCTTTTTTCTCCGGACGTTCCTCCCAGGGCTTTAAACGGATAATCAGCATACCGCCGGAAGGAGCCTGTCCTCCCATCATACTGTAACCACTCACGTTGGAGTAGCTCATGATTTGTGGAATATCCTTGATGCTGTTTTCTACTTCAGACATCGCCTTGATGGTCTGTGAAAGACTGCTTCCGGGAGGAGTCGTGACGTTCATGAAGATACATCCCATATCTTCATCAGGAACCAGACCGGTCTTGGTTGTCTTCATCAATACCGCCAGTAAGGCCATGCTGGCTACCAAAGCCGTTCCGACAACCCATTTGCGACGGAAAAACCATTTTACTCCATTTTTGTAACGCAGGATAAGCCGGTTGAACGATGCTTCGAAAGCATGGTGAAAACGGGTAGAGAAACTTAATTTCTGTCCCGTAGTCGTGTCAATGTGAGGCGTCATGATAAGCGCACACAAGGCCGGACTTAATGTCAGGGCATTGATGGCTGATATACCTACTGCAACAACCATGGTCAGACCGAACTGCATGTAGAATGTACCGCTGGTTCCTCCCATGAAAGAAGATGGAATAAATACGGCCATGAATACCAGAGAAGTGGTAACGATGGCGGCAGCAATTCCGTCCATGGCGCCTGTGGTTGCCTTGTAAGGCGAGCGTTCGCCTTCATCGAATTTCGCCTGTACGGCCTCGACTACGACGATCGCATCATCGACTACCGTACCGATAACCAGAACCAGTGCGAAGAGTGTCAGCAGGTTGAGGCTGAATCCGGCCAGATAAAGGAAAGCAAATATTCCGATCAGTGAAACAATAATGGATACTGCCGGAATGATGGTTGACCGTACGCTTTGCAGGAAAACGTAAACAACCAGGATAACCAGCAGAATGGCTTCGATCAAAGTTTTTACAACTTCATGGATAGAGGCATCCAGGAAGTCTTTTGTACTCATCAGGTCGGACAGAACCAGGCCTTTGGGCAGTTCCTTGGAAATTTCCTCTGTCAGTTTATCAATTTCCTGAATGATTTCGTTGGCATTTGAACCGGCTGTTTGTGAAATCATACACGTTGCTCCCGGATGTCCGTTGATTTCGCTGTTGTAAGCATAGCTTTGAGCTCCCAGCTCAACCTTGGCGATATCTTTTAGTCTGAGGACTTCTCCGTTGGCAAGTGATTTGATAACGATGTTGCCGAACTCTTCAGATGTTTCGTAACGGCCGCGGTATTTTAAAGTATACTGGTAAGTATTCTCCGAGTCTTCTCCTAATGTTCCGGTTGCAGCTTCTACGTTCTGGTCACCCAACGCACTGATGACATCATCGGGTACCAGTGAATATTGTGCCATAACCCGTGGATTCAGCCAGATACGCATGGCATAATCTCCACCCATCACATTGACATTTCCTACACCTGTAATACGGGACAGGCGAGGTTCGATATTGATCTTGAAATAGTTGTTGATGAAAGTCTGGTCATAACTGTTATCGGGACTGTATAAAGTCAATATTTTTAGTGTACTGTTCTGTCGTTTTTCAACGGTGACACCAACTTTGGTTACTTCGGCAGGTAACAGTCCTTCAGCTTCGGAAACACGGTTTTTGGTATTGATGGTAGCCATGTCGGGATCTGTTCCCTGTTTAAAATAAACAGTGATGCTTCCAGAGCCGTTGTTGGTGGATGTAGAAGTCATGTAAGTCATGTTTTCCACACCGTTGATGGCTTCTTCCAGAGGAACGATAACACTTTTTTGTACGGTTTCTGCATTGGCACCCGTATAACTGGTAGAAACCATTACGGTAGGCGGTGCAATGTCAGGATATTGTTCCATTGGCAAATTAAAGAGACTGATAAGTCCCAGCATCAAAATCAGGACTGAAATGACGCATGCCAGAATGGGACGGTCGATAAATGTTCTGAGTTTCATGATAAATCCTCCTTTTCAATGATTATTGAGCCGGTTGGTCATTGGAACCAGACGGAGTGATGACTGTTCCTTCCTGTACCAGTCCGGCACCTTCTGCGATAATGATATCACCTTCTTTCAGGCCTTTTTCAATGATATATTCCTTTCCGTTGTTGACCGGGAACACTTCTACCTGGGCTGAAGTGGCTTTCCCGTCTACAACTTTATAGACAAAAATCTTATCTTGTATTTCGTAAGTAGCTTCCTGTGGAACAATCAGTGTATTTTCTTTTACATAAGGAAAAATGATGGTACCGCTTCCTCCATTCCGAAGCATGTGTTCCGGATTGGGGAACGTTGCTCGCAGGCTTACGGCTCCGGTATTAGCATCAATGGTTCCGCTGATGGCATCAATTTTTCCTTTGTGATCATATGTCAGACCGTCACTTAACTGAAGTTCAACTTCCGGCATTTGCTTGAGAGCTTCTTCCAGTGTCTTGTTTGCACGTATCAGGGAAAGGATCTGGCTTTCTGTCATCGAAAAGTACACATACATTTCTTCGTCGTCGGAAACCGTAGTCAGCGGAGTAGAGATCGAAGCATCGACAAGAGTTCCGACTCGGTAAGGCAGCATGCCGGATGGTAATCGGATAGGCTTGCTTGCTCCGGCTTATATTGATTTCGTGCTTCCTAACCGTTGGGAAAATATTGAACTGAAAGGAGAGGTGGAAGTCTATTTGATGGCCGCAGAAACTGGATTTTTCCATGAAGTAACGTCCAAGCTCAGGACCCGTATATCTGAGCGGATGATGGCTTTTGCACAAAGTCCTTTTATTTTATTTTCTTCCGAAGATGCTGTCAGAATGGAATCACTGGTTTCTGCTTTGTTTTCATCAATGACGGAACGGATCGATGTATTTCGGAGAGAGCTTGTCCAAAGTCTGATGTGCGCTTTTTTATGTGAATTATGGAATGTGGTATTCCGTCAATGCCGCTCTGTGCTTCAGCCTGCGGAGCTTTATAAGTGGGGAGATTCGGGAGGTCATTTTCTTCATTTGGCTCATGTACATTGTCGGGAACATCATGAAGTAAAGTGGTACTGTGAGCAGTTGGGGATTTCGGCCAATACACTTACGGCGGTCACGAAGCGTTTATATGGGAAAACGGCCCGTATGATTATTGATGAACTTCTGCTTGAAGAAGCCAAGCTGGCTTTGCGTAATCCGGATTATAGTATACAAAGTGTGTCAGACCAGCTTTTTTTCAGTGACCAGTCTGCTTTCGGAAAATTCTTTAAACGGTGCTATGGTATTTCGCCAGCTCTTTACCGGCGTCAGATTTTTCAGGGAGAGATCAAATGAGTTTTTATACTCCGGATAGGATATAAAAATCAGCCGTCTTCCGTTTCCTGAATGGATGATTGCAGGGAAGCGGAAGACAGCTGATTCTTGGTAAATTTGAAAATGGATTGTTGGGACTTGCTGATGCTGGCAATCATTTTAAGTTAAGTGTCTTTAAATCATATTCCATAATTTCATATCCAAAAGAATCGTCAGACTGAATACCATAAAGTTTTTGATTACAGACAGAGATAGCACTTAACATTTCCGGAACTTCCAGCTCTGCAATAGCATTGCCGTCCCAGTCGAAAACGTGAATGTGATTTCCTATGCAAGGATTTTTTACCTGACTTTGTACAGCTCCTGAATAAAGTAAATAAATAAACTGTTCATCACCTGAGGATGAGAGATATCCCCATTTAGTACGATTGTTTACCTGAAATGAATTATCCTTCATATCATATTCCGGAGCTTCCATATCTTTTTCTATAAGCAGACGGATATCTTTTTCATTCCATTCGAATATTTGCAGTGCGGAAGCATATTGAGTGGCCATGGCAAATTTGTGTTCGGCTGGATGTACAACTATATCGTTCATCATAGCGAACATGTGTGCATAGGAAGCGGAGAACGATGATTCAAAAGGATATTCATAATTTTTTATCAAAGTTTTTCCGGTATTATCAAACATGATGACTCGTATGCTGTCCGAATAAGGGCATCCTACTGATAGCGAATCATTTATAGGACGGGCAAATAAAGTTGCGTATGGTTTGATTCTGCCGTTTCCAGATATAAAATCTCCGTTATCGGCGTTGTACATTTTTATGTTTTGATTACCTGTATCAAAAATATACAATTGATTATTATGAATGCCTAATGATTGTACGGACAGGGCTTCATGAGGAGCTTCTCCTTTAGTGATCCAACGGCTGAACTTTTTCTGGAGCAGATCATATACCAGAATGAAATGTGTGCCGTCAAAGTCTTTGACATATAGTTTGTTATTCCAGGCGAATATTCTTGTTGTCTGATTTAAGCTGTCTCGTAGATTCAAACTTTTGCCTGTCAGAGCTCTTTTTTCTGGAAATAAGGATTTTTGGTGGCATCCCAGAAGGCTGATTGTTAGGATTAACAAATAAAAAAGTCTTTTCATAATAGAAATTTATATATAAGAGTGTGTTAAAAGAGTTAATAATATTCGCTCTCTTAACACACTTCTTTGTTTATTATGGATGTTGATCATCTTTTATGATATGGGTTCCACCTATTGAGATAACACATGTACCTCCGTTAGGTTGACAGCCTGTTATTGAAACTTCATCGTCAGCTAAAGCTTCAATGTTAGCCAACATTAAATCAGACATAGAATTATGCTTATTGTAAGTATAAATTCCATAACTTGTTGTAGTAACTATAAGTGTGATGATAGCCGCTACTATTAATTTGTTTATTTTCATATTGTTTTTTTTAGGTATTAGATAACTTTATATTTTCCACATATATCCTTTCAGTGGAATACTTTGTCTTATTAGTCTTTTTTATTGTTTTTGCAGACACCTCCTTTTTATACAGACCTACTTTATTGATAACTTGCTGCAAGTTATTTTTTTTTTTTCTAATTAGCAAAAAAAGTGTTTGAAAAGTTTTATATAAGTTGAAAAAGCCGTCTTCCGTTTCCTGAATGGATGATTGCAGGGAAGCGGAAGACGGATGAAAAAAGATTTTGGTTCGTGGAAATAAATTTAGAATTCCAGTGTGGCCAATTGAGGGTTGTGGTCGGACAGGAAGCCGGTTTCACCTTGAGATTCCTGAGGTATGGATGTATCTTTTACTTTTATCTGAGGTGTTACGAAAATGAAGTCTATTTTTTCTCGTTTGTCGATCGGTTCGCGTCCGAAATCATGGAAAGTATAGTTAACTCCCTCTTGTTTATCTGCGATTTTATAGGCATCTTTCAGAACGAAAGAATTAGTTGTGATCGTCGTGTAGGCATCCCATTGGTCAGAAACATTGAAATCGCCTGTTAATACGGCAGGTTGGTCGCCTACGATTTCCTTGATCTTCTGAATGATCAGCAAAGCGCTGTTTTTGCGTGCTTCTACTCCGATGTGATCAAAGTGGGTGTTGACTGCCATGAAGATCTTTCCGGTTTTCCGGTCTTTCAGTTTTGCCCAGGTTGCAATGCGGGTACATGCACCGTCCCATCCGATGAAACCTACGCTGTCGGGATATTGTGAAAGCCAGAACGTATTGCTGTCCAATGCTTCAAACCGGTCTTTCCGATAGAATAGCGGAGCATATTCTCCCTGTGTTTTTCCGTCCTCACGTCCAACTCCCACTTCTGCATATTCGGGTAAACGCTGTTTGAGATCTTCCAGCTGGTTGTGTAAAACCTCTTGCATGCCTACAATGTCCAGCTGGTTCGCTTTGATAAAAGCTGCGACGGTGTCTTTTCTGTATTTCCAGTTGTTCAGGCTGTCAGCCGGGGTGTCATAGCGAATGTTGAAGGTTGCCCAGTTTACGGTAATTTTTTCTGTTTTCTTTTCCTGGCATGCGGTAGTCAGTATTCCGGATATTCCGGCCAGGCAGATGATCAATAGTTTTTTCATTTTCTTTTGTTTTTATAGAATCAGGTTTCTTCTGCAAAGATAGAGTTTATTTCAGATATTCTTGTGCGGTATTTCTTTGTTGGGGCAGAGATGGATAAAGAAAAGAGCAGAAAAGCAAGATTCGTATACTGAAATCACGTTTATATGAAGATAAATCCGTACCTTTATCCCCAAATAAAAGGATTATGAGTCATATAGCGTTAGGAAGATATAATCAACTGGAAGTTGTTAAGGAAGTCGATTTCGGAGTTTACTTGAATGGAGATGAAGACGGAGAAATTCTTCTCCCCAAACGTTATGTTCCTGCCGGATGCAAGCCGGGAGATGTTCTGAACGTTTTTATTTATCTGGATATGGAAGAACGTCTGGTAGCAACGACATTGCATCCTTATGTGCAGGTGGGTGAGTTTGCCTCTCTGGAAGTTGCCTGGGTCAATCAGTTCGGAGCCTTTCTGAACTGGGGACTGATGAAAGATTTGTTTGTTCCTTTCTGTGAGCAGAAGATGAAGATGCTGAAGGGAAACCGGTACATCGTGCATGTACATTTGGATGAAGAAAGTTTCCGCATTGTGGCATCTGCCAAGGTAGAACGTTATTTGTCGGATGAAAAGCCCGTGTATCGCCGGGGTGAGGAGGTTGATGTACTGGTCTGGCAAAAGACAGATCTTGGATTTAAAGTCATTGTTGACAATCGTTTCAGCGGTATGCTTTATCAGAATGAGATTTTCCAGCCGGTCAAGCTGGGAATGAAGCTGAAAGCGTATATCAAGCAGGTGCGTGAAGACGGCAAGATCGACCTTGAGTTACAGCCTTACGGAGCCAAAAAAGTGGATGACTTCTCTGAAACATTGCTTCAATATATCAAGGAAAAAGGCGGACATATCAGTCTGAATGACAAAACTGATGCCGGCGTGATTTATGAGACTTTCGGTGTCAGCAAGAAGACATTCAAGAAAGCTGTCGGAGATTTGTATAAGAAACGTCTGATTGTTTTGGAAGATACAGGAATCCGTCTGGCCTGATAAAGGAGCGAACGGAGGAATCCTGTTACTGATGAAATGCCGGTAGGCGGGACAAGCTGTTATGTGCCAATAGGGAAATGCCCCATGAAAATAGGAGACTTCCTATCCAAACATGGGGATTATCTGTTGTAAGAAGTTTTTTCCCTTGCTAAATTTGCCATGTAATCAAAAAAGAAAAAGCGTATGAAACAGTATTTGAAAAAGTTTTGGTTGCTGGCAGTCTTTTCCTGTATGCTGCTTCCTGTTTCGGCCTCCGGCTTGGGAGATATCCGGGTAAATGCCCGTTTCCTGACTGATCGTATGGCCTTTGAGTTGCATCTGAATCAGAATCAGTATAATGATTTGTTTGAGGTTAATTTTGATTTCCTCAGCAATGTTACTCCCTATCTTTCCGGAATGGCCCGGGCGGATGCTGCTGCACTTGATGCGTATTACCGTTTTCTGGATGAGCGGAACGATGATTTACGCTGGATCCTTTCCAGTCCGGAGTATGTGCGTTTTATGGGAATTGAATATTTTTTCCGTCCCGTTTACGCCTTGAATAACGTATGCTACCTTAGAATATATAAGGTATATACGGATTATGATTATTTTTATTTTTCCCGCCCGGTTCATTATTTAACTTATCGGGGTGCTCATGCCCGTTGTCATTTTGGAGGAGCCAGCTATTATCGCCGTCATTTTACGGGTCGCTATCATCATCCTGTATATACCGGCTTTTATCGTTGCCGGGATGATTTCCGCAAACATGATTTCCGTCCGGGACTGCATCCGCATCCCCAAAAGGTTCCCCGTCCGGATGTTATTCATCGTCCTGCACCTCCCAAACCTCTTCCCGTTCGTCCAGGCCGTCCGGGACGTCCCGTAATGAAGCCTTCTGTCAAGCCTTCTCCATCGCCTCGCCCTGAAAAACCGGTCACTCGTCCGGGGCGTCACGAATCAGACAAACGTCCGGAATATCGTCCGGGACGGAAAGAACAGGGGCATTCTTATCGGAAAGAATCGAACGAAAACAGACGGAAGAACGAAGGAGCCCGCCGGTTGTAATGATGAGTAATTGAATGTTTAAAAAAACGCTTCGATGTTTAAAAGAAAATGCCGAATACTTTTTTCTTAAACGTCGAAACGTTTTTGAAAAAGCTGGAAGCCTTCGGGAAATGGTTTGAATCTTAGGGAATATACGATGGTGCTGCAACGTATATACAATTACGAGTCACTGAGTAGCACGATGAGGCCGCAACGTATATACGTTTGCGGGTCATCGAGTAGTACGATGAGGCTCCAACGTATATACGATTACGGGGCATCGAAGGGTCATATGCTTTATAAGGTGAGAGGAACACCTTTGTAGAAATCCAGAATTTTGGTCCGGAAGATAAAGTCGTATTTGGCCTGAATACGATCGGATACGGCTTTCATCCAGTTTGTTCTTGCTTCGTTATATTCAGTAGCATTAGCTTTCCCGTTGGCATATTTCTCTTTCATCAGGAGAAAGGAGGCTTCGGCTGCTTCATCGGCCGTACGGCTGCTCTGCAATTTGCTTTCAGCACCCAGAGCATTGTAGTAAGCTTGCTGGATTTCTTTGTAGAGTGTCTTTTTACTTTCTTCCAGCTGCCAGTTCAGATTGCTTTGCTGGATGCGTGCGCTTCTCACCTGATTGCGAGTACTGAACCGGTTGAAGATAGGAATGCTCAGAGAAAGACCTATATACTGGCTGAAATTGTCTCTCAGCTGTGCACCGAAGTTCCCGTTTTCCCGTCCGGAGACATTATAATAGTTCGTACTCAGACCGGCACCGAAGTTCAATTGCGGATAATATCGGCTTTGGGCAATACGAATGTTGTGCCGTGCTCCTTCCAGACGATATTGTGCAGCAAGGATTGAAGGTTTTGAAAGTACCGCCTGTGAATAGATTTCAGTCGGTGAGGTGAGCGAAGCAGTCAGGGCTTGTTCGTCTACTTCAGGTGAAACGATGCGGAAGTCATCCGGAGAAGGCAGTTCCAGCAACTGACTGAGGTCGAGTAGGGCCAGTTGGTAATTGTTGTCGGCCTGAACGGCAGACAGTTGGTCTTGTGCCACACGCGACTGCGCTTCACGCCATTCTGCTTCTGAAGCTTTGCCGTTCTGGTAATAGGCTTCTTTTTGCTTCAGCATCTCCTGACTTAAGCTGACTTGCTGGTGGGCCACCTTAGCCAGTTCTTCATTGAACAGAACTTGCAGATAGGCAGATGCTACCTGAATGCTGATATCTTCTTTGGCTTTGTTCAGATCCTCGATGGCTGCTTTCAGATTCAGTTTGGCCAGTGAAATGCTGTGAGGAATCTGCATACCGGTAAACAACGGGACACTGGTTGTCAGGTTCAGACCGGTGTTCTGTGTATTGATACTCTGGTAAGTATTATCAGCCTGCAGGCTTCGGCCGAAGTTGAAAGAGTGGGAAGCACTTCCGTTCAAATCGGGCAGTCTGCTCCATTTGGCTGTATTCAATTCCACTTCACTCTGGTCACGGCTTGCTTCCTGTTGCTTGATGGTCAGGTTATGTTCGATGGCATAGTCGATACATTGTTTCAGGCTCCAGGCCTCCTGTGCCTGGACAGAGAGTGTGCAGGCACAAAAAGTTAATGTTGCGAGATATTTTTGTTTGGTTGTTATCATGGCTTATTCTCCTTTCTTCAGTCCGCGTACTTGTTCACCTGCATTCAATCCTTTCTTGATTTCGATCTTGATACCGTTGCTGATTCCGGTAGTCACTGAACGGCGTTCGAACTTCTGGACCGGTACGCTGTCGGTCAGGACATAGACAAAGGCTGAATCATTTTCGAATTCAATGGCACTTTCAGCAATGGCAACTACATTGTCGGCACGCTGCAGTTCCATTTCGGCATTGGCGCTGTAGCCTGAACGGATCGTTACGCTGTCCGGCACCTGGATGGCTGCTTTGATTTCAAACTGATTGGCTCCGTTGTTTTCCGTACTTTTCGGAGAAATATATTCCAGAGTGGCATCAAACTGCATATTCTGTAAAGCTCCTAAAGTGATTTTTACGGGAATTCCTTCGTGAATGCGTCCCACTTCCGTTTCATCTACGTTTCCGCGGAAGATCAGATCACCCATGTCTGCCACGGTAGCGATGGTGGTTCCGTCATTGAAGGTATTGCTCATGATAACGGAGTTACCCACTTTGATAGGTACGTCCAGAATCAATCCGTCAATTGTGGATCGGATCAGTGTGCTGCTGAACGAAGCACTGTTTTTCGTGATACCTTCTTTTACGATTTCCAGATTATCTTTAGCTGCCTGAAGTTCTTCACGGGCCTGCTGGGTTGTCAGAAGAGTTTTTTCGTATTCTTCACTGCTGACCAGTTTGCCTTTATACAGTTTCTCCATGCGCTGCAAGTCGGTTTCGGCCTGTCGTCCGTTCATCTCAGCCAGTCTTACCCGGCTTTCAGCGGCGTTCAGTGAACCAAGTTCCGGGATTACTTTGACTTTAGCAATAACTTCTCCTTTCTTGATTTTTTGTCCGGCTTCCTTATAGACTTCGGCAATGATACCCGAGATCTGAGGTTTGATCAGGACTTCATCGCGTGGTTCAATCTTTCCGGTTGCTACGGTGGTTTGCACTAACGTATCTTTTTCAGCAGTCAATACGTCATAAATAGTTTCTTTGGGTTGGGATTTTTGATAAAGGAATACAAAGGTTCCGATGAAAATCAATGCCAGAATTACCAGCAGAGCTATTTTAATGTACTTTTTCATAAGAAAAGGTGTTTGTTTTGTTAATAAATGGGTTAATATTCACTTGTTTGTCGTTTTTATATTGGTTTATTCGTCTCTGATTGCTTCAATTGGTTTTACGGCCATGGCCCGGTATGCCGGTGCCAGTCCGGCCAGAAGTCCAAGTATGATCAGCAAAATGCAAGCTCCGATTGCCTGCCAGAAGCTGATTTGAAAATGGATTGGTGCTGTCGGAGTCGATGTGGCACTTTCTACGATGTTCAGAAGAAAGACCGCAAAGGTAATTCCGCTCATTCCTGCAAGGCTTGTCAGTACAATACTTTCTGAAAGAATCTGCTGGAGAATATCGTTGGGCCGTGCACCGATTGCCCGCCGGATACCGATTTCTGTGGTACGTTCTTTCACTGTAACCATCATGATGTTGCTGACTCCGATCGCCCCTGCAAGCAAGGTTCCCAAACCGACCATCCATCCCAGGATGCGTATGCCTGAGAAAAGGTTGTCCATCATGCCAAAAAGAACTTCGGCATTCAGCTGTACGAGTGCCTGGTCATCGTCCGGATGGATCAGATGTGCCTGTTTCACAATCCTGGCGATATCCTTTTCCATTTCGCTGATGGCATATCCTTTCCGTGCAGTATAGGCAATCATCTGGACTTTCTGACCGAAATTATAATTGTTCTGCATGGTGCTGAATGGAATGATAACAGAAGTTTCCGTATTTCCCTGGATAGAAACATTCCCTGTTCCCATGTTTACGCCGATCACCTGATAATAGATACCGTTGATTTCGATGTATTTTCCGCAGGGGTTTTCTCCTCCCGGGAATAAGGATTCATAGATTTGTTTGCCGATGATGCAAACTTTCCGGTTCTCTCTTACATCCATATCGTTCAGGTAGCGCCCTTGCGTGATCAGGGGTTCTTCTATTTGGCTGTAAATAGGATAGAGTCCTTTCAGGGTTCCGGAGATCTTTTGTTCGTTGTAGACAATGTTCACTCCCCAGCGTGCAAGTGTCGGAGTAACGACGTCTGCTCCTTCCACATTGCGCAGGATCCGTTCTACATCTTTGTTTTCCAGATCCCAGTAACGTCCTTGCTGGAATCCCCGGTAAGCCTTGCTTGTCTGGTTCGTGCCCATGAATCCGGAATTTGTGGCAAATCCTTTAAACTGGAGTGACAATGTTTCCTGCATACCTTTCGCACCGCCCAGCAGAGAAATCAGCATGAAGATTCCCCAGAATATACCGAATGCGGTTAAAAGGCTTCGTGTCTTGTTTCGTGTGATCGTGACAAGTATTTCTTCCCACGTATCTAGATCAAATTGTTTCATAATCAGTCTGCTCTAAGTGCTTCAATAGGCCGGATGCGGACAGCTTTTCTTGCAGGGAAAAGACCGGCCAGAGTTCCGGCAATAATAAGTGTCAGGGTGGCCTGAATAGCGATGTGAATATCCACTGTCGGATTTTCAAAGACTGTCACGCTAAACAAGCCTGCATCCATGGTTTGCGTTCCGGCCACTTTGTTCATGTACTCGGTAACAGCAATTCCGGCTACCATGCCGATGTATCCGAAGAATGTTGTGATGACAACGCTTTCAGATATAATCAGCCATAGAATGGAGGAAGGTTTTGCCCCCAGTGCTTTTCGTATGCCGAATTCGTGAGTACGTTCGCGCACGGTAATCAGCATGATGTTGCTGACTCCCACAATGCCGCTCAGCAGTGTAAAGATTCCGATTACCCAGATCGCAATGTGTAAGGTCTGATTGGCTGCCTGTTGCTGGAGATATTGGGTAAAGCGGTTCCATATCCATATAGCACCGTCATCATCTGCCGCAAACATTTTTTTGCTTCCCATAACCTGACGGTAATCTTTCTCAAAAAGTTCGTTCTCGGCTTCACTGGTAAGTCCCCGGGTTGTAAATGTGATGTTGTCAATACTGTCACCTTTATTATATACAACCTGCAAGGTAGTAAAAGGAATCAAAGCCGACGGAGAGAAACTGTTTTGGTCTGTATAGATCCCTACGACCTGATAAGAAACACCTTGTGCGTTGAGGTACTTTCCTAGAGGTTGGCTTTTGGGAAAAAGTTGTTTGGCTGTTTTCTCATGCAATACAATCACTTTGCGGCGTTCTTTCATATCGCGTTCGTTGATGAAGCGTCCTTTCTTGATTTTGATTGCTTCCAGTTCCGGATAACTGGGGAAAACCCCATCAAGTGATATGCTTACATTTTCTTTTTCGAAGTTGAGATAAACGCTTCCTTTGCTGATGGTAGCTCCTGTCGTGATAATATTCTTAGAGAATGCAGTAGCAGTCAGTTCTCTGTCTGTATCATCCAGTGAAATGCTTCTTCCTTCATTTAATCCGTTATAAGGCTTGGAAGTATATCCGGGATAGATTTTCATAGAATTCATTTTCATGTCCCGTGTCTGTCCTTCAAAAGCATTGATCAGTCCGTTTCCTGCTCCCAGCAAAACTATTAACATAAAGATTCCCCATGCGACAGAGAATCCGGTAAGAACCGTACGCAGTTTGTTGCGTTGGATGGTTCCATATATTTCTTGTATCAGATCAATCATAACACATGCTATTTCATAAATCCGTTCTTTCCGAAAGGTGAAGCATTGTGATCAATGTTATCTTCAATCCGTTCGATGACCCCGTCTTTAATGTGGATAATCTTATTGGTTTGATTGGCGACTCCGCTTTCATGCGTAACAATAATGATTGTCAGTCCTTCTTTATCATGGAGCTCTTTCAGTATCCGCATGACTTCTACGGAGGTTTTACTGTCCAAGGCTCCGGTCGGTTCATCAGCCAGGATGATCTGAGGCTTTGATATCAGTGCCCGGGCAATGGCCACCCGCTGTTTCTGTCCGCCGGAAAGTTCGTTAGGCATGTGATGAGCCCACTCTTTGAGTCCCAGTTTATCCAGATATTCCAGTGCCAGCTGATTCCTCTTTTTCCGGTTTACCCCTTGATAGAATAAAGGAAGAGCTACATTTTCCATGGCATTCTTAAACGGAATAAGATTGAACGACTGAAAAATGAATCCGATCATTCGGTTCCGGTATTCAGCAGCTTTGGTTTCGCTCAGATTCCGGATCAGGACATCATTCAGGTAATATTCTCCTGAATCATAATTGTCCAAAATGCCAAGGATGTTGAGCAGTGTAGATTTACCTGAGCCCGAAGCTCCCATAATGGAGACAAATTCTCCTTTCTCGATGTCGAGATTAATTCCCTTCAATACATGGAGCGGTGCTCCGTTGTGATAGGTCTTGTTGATGTCTTTCAAATGTATCATGTTTCTTTTGCTTGTGTTTGTTAGACATTGCGAAGTTAGAAAAAGTTACAGATATTCGATAAATAAATGAAAAAAAATTTGCTCTGTTTAGTGGTATTCTATACATTTGCGTGATAGAATTAACCCTAAAAAATGTAATGTCATGACTATAAACATGGAAAAACCTTATGTGGTAGGAATGGATATCGGTGGTACAAATACAGTATTTGGTATTGTCGATTCTCGTGGTAATGTGTTAGTTTCTGATTCAGTAAAGACACAGCAGTATGATAAAATCGACGAGTATGTTGATGCTGTGTGCAAGAAACTTCTTCCGCTGCTGCAGCAGGTTGGCGGTGCAGAGAGAATTAAAGGTATGGGTGTCGGCGCTCCGAATGGTAACTACTATAATGGTACAATTGAATTTGCCCCGAATCTTCCTTGGAAGGGAGTGATTCCATTGGCTGCCATGTTTGAAGAAAAGTTAGGCATTCCGACGGCGTTAACAAACGATGCAAATGCTGCAGCAATTGGTGAAATGGCTTATGGTGCAGCTCGCGGTTTGAAGGATTTTATCATGATCACTTTAGGTACAGGAGTTGGTAGTGGTATCGTAATCAACGGTCAGTTGGTATATGGTCACGATGGCTTTGCTGGAGAATTGGGTCATGTTATTGTGAATCCGGAAGGACGTGCTTGCGGTTGCGGACGTAAAGGATGTTTGGAAACTTATTGCTCAGCTACGGGTGTAGCCCGTACTGCTCGTGAGTTTTTGGTACAGCGTACAGATCCTAGTTTGCTGAGAAACATTCCGGCAGAAGAAATTGTGTCGAAAGATGTTTATGATGCAGCTGTTAAGGGTGACAAACTGGCTCAGGATATTTTCGAATATACAGGAATTATCCTTGGTACAGCTTTGGCAAACTTCATTGCTTTCTCCAGTCCTGAAGCAATTATCCTCTTTGGTGGTCTGGCTAAGTCTGGTGATTATATCATGAAGCCGGTTCAGAAAGCGATGGAAGAAAATGTACTGAAGATCTACGAAGGAAAAACCAAGTTGTTGCTTTCCCAGTTGAAAGATGCTGATGCAGCCGTTTTGGGTGCCAGTGCATTGGGTTGGGAAGTTAGAGACAATTAATTCGTCTGATGTTTAAATGGACGGGGATATGTGCCGTGTGGCATATATCCCCGTTTTTCTTTTGAAAAAGAAAAAGCTGCTCTTCTTTTCCGAAGGCAGCTTGTGTTGCTAACTAACTTATTAAAACTATTGTATGGGGATGTTTCTTCTTTGATTTTATTCTATAAACAAGGAAAACGGCTCAGTTGTTTAAGGAATAAATGTTATTTAACATCCCTTATGACTGTTCGGGGCAATAAAAAAGCGGCAACTTGTGTAAGTTGCCGCTTTTTGTATGTGTGTAAGGAGTAATAGTTTTCGGGGAATTATGCGTTAACACGTTTTTCCTGAATTCTAGCTTTCTTACCGGTAAGAGCACGCAGATAATACAATTTAGCACGGCGAACTTTACCCACTTTGTTAACTGTGATGCTGTCGATAGCCGGAGATTCCAGAGGGAAAATACGTTCTACACCAACAGTTCCGGACATTTTACGTACAGTGAAACGTTTCTTTTCACCATGTCCTGAGATTTTGATAACAACACCACGGTACAACTGTACACGTTCCTTGCTACCTTCAACGATACGGTATGCCACTGTAATAGTATCACCAGCTTTGAATGAAGGATGCTGTTTGCCAGTAGCAAATGCTTCTTCTGCAATTTTAATTAAATCCATGTTTTGTAATAAATTAAATTGTTTGATCGTTACAACGCAACATATCAAGTAACTCTTCTTTGACAGCGATTGCGCGAAAGCGGTGCAAAGTAAGTGATTTTTTGTAAAATAGGCAAGTTTTTCAATCTTATTTTTTGATGATTTCCAGGAAATAATTGAAGACTTTCCATTTTTCATCAATTTTACCTACCTTTGTCTGATAAAGATTTGCTGAAATATGAACGAATGGATTAGAAAATATGGCTTGAAAGCTGTAATGGGAGCCGGCTTGTTGTTGCTGGCAGGATGTCAGTCCAATTATTCTCTGGTTCGTGTAGAAGGAGGACGCGTTCCGATTACTGCGGTGTATGATGAGTATCCGGATAAGGAAGCTGAAAAGTTGGTAGAACACTATAAAGAAAAAGTTGACAGCATTATGTCACCCGTCATCGGATACGCTGCTGCAACTTTAACAGCGTATCGTCCCGAATCACCTTTGTCCAATTTGATTGCCGATGTGCTTCGTGACGGGGCAAAGCAGCTCACCGGTCAGCTGGCAGATGTTGCCGTCATGAATATGGGTGGAATCCGCAATGCTTTGCCTGAAGGGAATATTACTTATGGGACAATTTACGAGATAGCTCCGTTTGAAAATGCTTTGTGCGTGGTGACAATGGATGGTGCAACGTTGGAAACCCTGTTTTCTCAGATTGCATCTGTCCATGGAGAAGGGATAAGTGGCGCACAGCTGGTTATCACTTCCGACGGAAAACTTGAAGAGGCAAAGGTGGGCGGACGTAAAATTGAGAAAGATAAGGAATATACGATTGCAACGATCGATTATCTGGCTGAAGGCAATGATAAGCTGGAGGCTTTCCGTGATGCCAGGTCGAAGCAGGTGTCGAAGAAGCATTTGTTGCGGAATCTGCTGCTTGACTATGTGGCAAAGTGCGAGAAGGAAGGACGTGTGATCCAGGCTGAAACGGAAAACCGTATCATTGTCAGATAAATATGTTGGTATTAATAAAGATGAGTATGAAAATGAAAAGAATATGGACTTTCGGGCTGGTTGTTTTTTTGACAGGCGTACTGGCCGCCCAAAATGTTAAGTCACTGTATATTTATCACACCAACGATATGCATAGTCGTGTGGAGCCTTTCTCTGACACGTTTGCTGATACTTTGCTGGCTGGCAAGGCCGGTATGGCCCGTCGTGCAGCTTTTTTGCAGCAAGAACGTAAGAAACATAAAGACTTGCTGTTGTTTGATGCAGGCGACTTCTCGCAGGGAACTCCGTTTTATAACTTATTTAAGGGAGAGGTTGAAATCCGTTTGATGAATCACATGAAGTATGATGCCTGTGCCATCGGTAATCATGAATTTGACTTTGGACTTGAAAATATGGCACGTCTTTTTAAAATGGCTGAATTTCCTGTCGTATGTGCCAATTATGATGTAAAGGGAACTGTATTGGAGGGACTTGTCAAGGAATATGTCGTTTTGGAACGGAATGGCTTACGTATCGGTGTGTTTGGACTGGGAGCAAAACTTGACGGTTTGGTGGCTCATGAGAATTATGGACAGGTTCGGTTTGAAGATCCGGTTTCGGAAGGACAGCGCATTGCTGATTTGCTGAAAGAGCAGGAACAGTGTGATCTGGTGATCTGTCTGTCTCATCTGGGATGGAAAGGTGAACCTTATTCTGATGTAGAACTGATTGAGAATACGCGCAACATTGATCTTGTGATAGGCGGACATTCTCATTCTTTCTTTGAAGAGCCTGTCTTTTATAAGAATCTGGATGGAGTGGAAGTTCCCGTTCAGCAGATGGGAAAACACGCTGCCTTTGTTGGAAAAATGGTTGTTCAAATGCAAAAAGATAATTAGCCTATGGTGAAACGGATAGCTTGGCTCGGATTATGTTTGCTCTTTGTCGGGCAGATGTTGGCTCAGACCCCTCATGTCTTGCAGCAGGTGGAAGATACAGCTGCATGCAGGAGGTGGGTTGAATCATTGATGGGCAAAATGACTTTGAAGCAGAAGATCGGACAGCTGTTTATTCATACGGTAGCTCCGATCCAGACAGCAAAGAATAAAGCCAATATTACAGCGGCAGTGCGTGAATACGGAGTCGGAGGGCTTTTGTTTTCCGGCGGTGAACTGGAACGTCAGGTGCAACTGACCAACATGGCTCAGGAATTGGCGGATATTCCATTGCTCATCACGTTCGATGGAGAATGGGGATTGGCTATGCGGTTGAAAGAAACTCCTCAGTTTCCGCGTAATCGTTTTTTAGGATGTATCCAGCACGATTCGCTGTTGTATGAATATGGCCGTGAAGTTGCCCGCCAGCTGAAACTGATAGGTGTTCATGTGAATTTTGCTCCGGTGGCAGATATTGACAATAATCCGGATAATCCGGTGATCAATACCCGTTCTTTCGGAAGTGTACCTGAGAATGTGGCCCACAAGGTTATTGCCTATTCCAAGGGATTGGAAGACGGGGGAGTGCTGGCAGTCTGCAAACATTTTCCCGGACACGGTGATACGGATACGGATTCTCACAAGAAGCTTCCTGTGTTGAACTTTGACCGTGCCCGTCTGGACAGCATTGAACTTTATCCTTTCCGTCAGGCTGTTCAGGCTGGAATCGGAGGAGTTATGGTTGGACATTTGCAAGTGCCTCAGATCGGGCGGAAGCCTGCATCTATTTCTCCGGCTCTCGTTCGGGATTTATTGAAGAAGGATCTGGGTTTCTCCGGACTGGTGTTTACGGATGCGCTGGAAATGAAAGGTATTTCCGGGAATGAAGGAGTATGCGCCCAGGCTTTACAGGCTGGAAATGACTTGCTGCTGGCGCCACGTAATCTGAAGCGTGAACTGGATGCCGTGCTGAATGCCGTGAAAGCCGGAAAGCTGACTGAAGCGGATATTGATGAACATTGCCGCAAGGTACTTACTTATAAATATGCTTTAGGATTGTCTCGTCGTCCGGCTCCTGTTCCGTCGGATGTACGGAAACGTATTGAAACAGCTTCGACAAGGCGTTTGATCCGTCATTTGAACAATGCTTCGGTGACCGTACTGAAGAATGAAGAAGACATGCTCCCGCTGGACTTGTCCCTGTCGGGAACCGTGTTGCTCAGTCTTTCTCCAAGCCTGGCTCAGGCATATCCTTTTTATAAAAGATTGCGTGAGGTAATTCCTGTCAATTGGGTTCGGGCAGATTTGGATTCCTTGCGTTCCCTGGAAAGAGTGCTTCGTCCGGCCCAGCAGGTTATCGTTGCCGTACACGAAAAGAATGTTGCCCAATATGCCTCTTTGCTGGAGCCGCTGGCTGCCGATAAGCCGGTGGTGCTGGTTTGTTTTCAGGATGGGGATGTTCTGCTGCCGCTGGAAAAGTCGGTGGCTTCAGCAGCTTCTGTGGTGCTGGCTCATTCAGACAGTGAATCCTTGCAGCATTATGTTGCGGATGTACTGTTGGGAAAAGCTTTGGTTGACGGACGGCTGTCTGTTCCGTTGGGAAATTTGTTTGCGGCAGGAACCGGTGTGACTTTAGATCCGAATCATCCGCGTGACTATAAGCCGGAGGATTTTAACATGAGTTCGGAAATCTTGTCTCAAATCGATACGATTGCAGAAGAAGGAATCAAGGCTGGTGCCTATCCGGGATGTCATGTGCTGATCATGCGGTATGGTTATCCGGTTTACAACAAATGTTTCGGTTCTCATACCTACGAAGGGAAACAGCCTGTCCGCGAGAATGATCTTTATGATCTGGCCTCACTCAGCAAGGCTTCTGCCACGTTGCTGGCCGTTATGAAATTATATGATGAGGGAAAATTCGGACTGACAGACAAGGCTTCACAATACCTTCCGTTCCTGCAGGGAACAAACAAGTCCCGAATTACTATTCAGGATTTGCTTTTCCATGAATCAGGCTTGCCTGCTTACTGGCCTTTCTATGAGGAGGTAATTGATACGAAAAGCTGCAAGGGAGGGCTGTTTACTAAACGTCCGGATGCTACGCATACCATACAGGTGGCTTCCAATTTATATGCTTGTACCGATTTTAAGTTAAATTCTCAGTGGGCTTCGCGCACTTCTTCACCGGAATATCCGGTACAGGTGGCCGAAAACTTATATATAAAGGAGGAATTCCGTCAGGTGATGCTGGATAAGATTGCAGAAATGCCGTTGAAAGGAAAGTCGTATCGGTATAGTTGCCTTAATTTTGTCTTGTTGAAAGAAATTGTGGAGCGTTTGGCTGGAATGCCGCTTGATGCATATCTGGACAGTACTTTCTACAAGCCAATGGGACTGACTCGTACCACTTATCATCCGCTGAAACACTTCCGTCCATCGGAAATCGTTCCTACGGTTCAGCAGGACTTTTTGAGAGGCGGTCCGTTGCGTGGTTATGCACACGATGAAATTGCAGCCTTGCTGGGCGGAGTTTCAGGAAATGCCGGACTGTTTTCCACGGCTCATGACGTAGCGGTCATCTGGCAGATGCTGCTCGACAGAGGAGTGTGCGGGGATCGCCGTTATCTTTCACGGGCAACGTGTGATCTTTTCATTACCTTGAAGTCGAAAAACAGTCGCCGGGGACTGGGCTTTGACAAGCCGGATACGGAGCATCCGGAGAATGGACCATGTGCAGCCGGAATTCCGGCCTCTGTCTTTGGTCATACGGGATTTACAGGTACTTGTGCCTGGGTAGATCCGGATAATGAACTGGTGTTCGTTTTCCTGAGCAACCGGATTTATCCGAATCCTTACGGGCGGAATGCTCTGATGAAACTGAATATACGTCCTCGTATCCAACAGGCAATGTATCAGTCACTAACGAAGTAAAACAATTTAGACTAGGTACAAATTATTTAGATTTTGTAATGTGGATATTGCAATAAACACTAAAAACGTTACCTTTGTGACATCAATTAGTACTAATAAAATAACTTAACTTTTACAACAATGGCTTACGTAATTAGTGACGACTGTATCGCATGCGGTACTTGTATCGATGAATGCCCGGTAGGCGCAATCTCAGAAGGTGATAAATATTCTATCAATCCTGACGCTTGCACAGAATGTGGAACTTGTGCAGATGTTTGTCCTTCTGAAGCTATTCACCTGGGATAATCGAAAGTCGTTTTTATGACAATTTATACAGAGCTGCTTCTTCTGAGGCGGCTCTGTTTTTTTTACCCTAAAAAGGGTATTGTGATATTTCGCTTTTTCTCCTACTTTTGTGGTAATTAAATGTTTTGTTATGGCAAAGATACATCAACAACTGACCGAACTGATCGGGCATACTCCTCTGCTGGAATTGCAGAAACTGGCCCGTTTGCATCAAAGCAAAGCGAGAATCATCGCCAAACTGGAATATTTTAATCCGGGAGGAAGTGTCAAAGATCGTGTTGCACTGGCTATGATCGAAGACGCAGAGCGCAGGGGAATCCTGAAGCCCGGAGCTGTTATCATTGAGCCTACCAGTGGAAACACTGGAGTAGGACTGGCCTGGGTAGCTGGGGTGAAAGGGTATAAGACCATACTTACCATGCCTGAAACCATGAGTCTGGAACGGCAGAATCTGCTGAAAGCTATGGGAGCGCAGCTGGTTCTGACTTCTGGAGAAAAAGGAATGAGCGGAGCCATTGAAAAAGCCAACGAATTGCGTGACTCTACTCCGGGTGCTGTGATCCTTCAGCAGTTTGAAAATCCTGCCAATCCGGAAGCACATGTTCGTACGACGGCCGAGGAAATCTGGGCCGATATGGACGGACAGGTGGATGTGTTCGTCGCCGGAGTGGGTACGGGCGGAACTTTGAGCGGAACAGGAAGAGGACTGAAAGTTCATAATCCGGCTGTGGAAATCATTGGTGTGGAACCGGATTCTTCTGCGGTTCTGTCAGGTGACAAACCGGGTCTGCATAAGATTCAGGGGATCGGAGCCGGTTTTGTTCCGAAGACATACGATGCCAGTGTCGTTGATAAAGTGATTCGTGTGGCAGACGATGATGCTATCCGGACAGGACGTGAACTTTCTTTGCAGGAAGGCTTGCTGACAGGTATTTCGTCGGGAGCGGCTGTCTTTGCAGCTCTGCAGCTGGCCCGGCAGCCGGAATATGCAGGCAAGAATATCGTTGTACTGCTTCCTGACACCGGCGAGCGCTATCTTTCGACTGTGCTGTATGCTTTTGAGGACTATCCTCTTTGATAAGGAAAACGGAGTTCAGATGTAATATTCCACAACGTCGACAAGGCCCGAGCGGAGTGCATGACGGATGGCTTCGTGGGCGTTGTTGACACCCAGTTTCCGGAAAATATTTTTGCGGTGAGTCATGACGGTATATATACTCAGGAAGCGTTCTGAGGCAATATCCTTGGTGCTTTTTCCTAATGCCATGGCCCGGAGTATTTCTTTTTCTGTCGTGGTAAGCGGAGAGACAGCGTCTGTTGTCTTCCCGGATTGTTTCAGCCAGGCGGCCACTTTCCCGGTGAGATAAGGACGTCCTTCCGTTGCTTCGGTGAGGCATTCCCGGATTTCTTTCAGGGAGGAATCTTTCGGCAGCATGCAGAAGAGAGCCTGACTGAACACCAGCCGGCGGGTCAGTTCCTGATTCAGTGAATCACAGAACAGAATAAAGGGAGCACGTGGAAAGCGTTCTTTCAAGGCTGTCAGCTGACTTTCCGTGCAATCAAACAGGGTATAGTCGATTACGGCTACTGCTTCCGGATCTGCAAGCAGGGCTCGGGTCAGTTCGCTCCGGTTGTCTGCCTCCGTGACGGTGCTGAAGAGAGAGGCGCATTCTGTAACGGCCAGTGCCTGCATCCCCCGTCGTGTGATATCCTGATTGTCGGCCAGTATAAGTGTTCTTTTCATAAAATCCCTTTCTGGAAAGAACAACCAGTCTTTTCTGAATGTTCATTTTAAGGCATAAAAAAACGCTTCGGCGTTTGACTTTGAACGTCGAAACGTTTTAGGTCAAACGCCGAAGCGTTTTAAAAAAAGCCCGAAGGGTTTTTAATCCCTTCAGGCTTTCAATGGTAGTATGCTCGGCATGAGTATTAGCTAACGGGTGCAAGTCCCTAATGAGCCCTAAT
>ENA-OURV01000188-OURV01000188.1-human-gut-metagenome-genome-assembly--contig:-NODE-188-length-51853-cov-16.046990_pt1 | contig 51853 bp, 62 predicted proteins | sample MGYA00242141_ERZ509072 | MGnify/ENA primary metagenome ERZ509072 (study PRJEB26280, sample SAMEA2338763) | human gut metagenome | biome: human gut; feature: human-associated habitat; material: faeces... | reverse complement strand
CCATCACCGAAGGTGATTTGGAATGCATTTTGACTCGTAACTGTGAGGGTACTGAGCAGTTATGATAGAATGATATCTAGGTGATCTGGAATGCATGTTTACTTGTAACAGTGAGGATGCGGAACAGTTACGATATAGTTTGGAAATGAGGGAATAGTTTTGGCTGGAAAAAAGAAAAAGAATTCCTGGAGAAACAGGATTATCTGTCTGGTGGCAGAGATACTTGCTGTGATTGCTCTGCTTCTGGTGCTTTCGCAGAACTTTGGCTTTGGATATCAGATCACAGTCTGGGTGAATCAGCTTATAAAGCCGGCAGTTAAGGAACTGGATATTACCGGAATTAACAGCTCCTATGCGGTTCTTATGCAGGCCGGGAGCGGCAGGGTTGTCGGAGATATAAATGGAGAAACACCGATGTATCCGGCTTCTATGACAAAGATTATGACAACGATTGTAGCAATCGAGAATCTCAGTGACCTGAACCAGGAGATTACTGTAACAAATGATATGATAGCAAATCTTTATGCACAGGATGCCACACAGGCTGGATTTCAGCCAGGAGAAACAGTGCAGGCGATCGATCTTCTCTATGGTGTGATGCTGCCATCAGGAGCAGACTGCTGTATTGCACTGGCAGATACAATTGCGGGATCTGAAGAGGGATTTGTGGAGCTGATGAACCAGAAGGCAGAGAAACTGGGGCTTGAAAATACACATTTCTGTAATACAACAGGTCTTCATGCAGATGATCATTACAGTACGGCAAAAGACATCGCAGAGCTTCTGCGCTATGCACTTAAGAACAGTACTTTCCGTGAGATCATCGAAAGTCCGTATCATTCTACACCTGGAACGAATGTACATCCGGATGGGATTACCTTTTACAGTACAATGTTCAAGAATCTGTCAGATGCAACTGTGATCGATGGCAAGATCATGGGTGGCAAGACCGGATTTACCAGTGAGGCCGGCTGCTGTCTGGCAAGCTTTGCTGAGATCGATGGTATAGAATATATCCTGGTGACAGCAGGTGCGTATCAGGCGGGAACGCCGCATATAGATGATGCAGTAAAACTATACAATCGCCTTGGAGAGGCTTCCTCGGTATTGTATGGAAGATAAACAAATTAAGGGAGGACATGGACACCATGAAAAAAATGAAAAAGATCCTGATACTGTTTCTCTGTGCGATACTTGTAACCGCACCGGTATTTACAGAAACAGCATCCGCAGCAGCAAAAACAGCTTCATCAGAGGCGAAGAAGACTTCGTCAGCAGCAAAAAAGAAAAAGACACAGATCAAAGGCTGGTACAGATGTTCAAATGGCAAAAAAAGGTACTTTAAAGATGGAAAGTATCTCACAGGCTGCCATAAGCTTGGAAAATATGTCTATCTGTTTGATCGCTATGGTGTCAAACAGCAGAAAAACACAACTTACAAAGGCGTTCGGTACTTTATAGATGACCGTGAACACGTAACAGGCTGGAGAAAGGGTTCCACTTTCTATTATAATAACGGGAAACGTATGTCAAAGAATAAAGCCTTAGATTGCAGAGCGTATCAGAATGCAAGAGATGTAATAAACAAAGTCACCAATAAAAAAATGTCAAAAAGCCAGAAGCTGGAGGCCTGTTTCCGCTGGGTTATGAGTAAGTACTATTTTACCTGGAGACGGTTTGATCAGGGAGGATCCATGTGGTATGCCGTGCAGGCAAATGATCACTTTGAGCGTGGCTGTGGTGACTGTATTGCGGATGCTTCTGCATTTGCATATCTTGCAAAAGCACTTGGATATAAAAACGTCTATATCTGTGCAGATGGATCGAGAAGAGACGATAATTCTCACGCATGGACAGAAATTAACGGACGAGTATATGATCCGCTTTTTGCAGAAGCCAAAAGCTACAGCAGAAACTATGGTGTCAGATATGGAGTGTATACTTTGTCTCCGGTCACAAGAAAAAAACTTGCCTGAACAATAAATATATAAAGAAGCAAGTCTGTTAAAGATTGAGAAGGTCAGGAAATAGAATCGCAAGAGGACAAGATTAAAATGAGAAAATTAAAGAAATTGTTGATAGCAGTTATGTGTATGCTTCTGGCAGTTTCACCTGCAATGACGGTAACGGTAAGTGCTGGCAGCACAACGGGAAAGTCATCAAAAGGATGGGTTATCACATCTGGTGGTCAGAGGAAATACCGGAAAAATAGTAAAGCTGTAAAGGACTGCCGTTACAGGGCACCGAATAGTAAGAAACTCAGTTCGGGTCAAAGGAGTGACCTTAGAGCGTATCAGAGAGCACGTCGGATTGTAAACGGAATCACAAATTCGCATATGAGTAAGTCTGAAAAACTGAAAGTCTGTTATAAGTGGCTCATTCGATCAAATGGATATGGCGGCTGGCGCAGGCTCAGTGATGGAGGAAATTACTGGTATGCGATAAATGCGAATGATCTTTTTGAGCACAGACGAGGTGATTGTATTTCCTATGCGTGTGCAATGGCATATATGGCAAAAGTGATAGGATACAATAATGTCAATGTGTGTTCAAGAGACACAAGGGCAAGAAACCATCACACATGGACAGAAATCAACGGACGTGTCTATGATTCCTACTTTGGAAAGAGAAGAGGAATAAAAAAATATTACGGAATATCATATAAAAAATATGATTGGAGGTTTATTTTATGGATTACGAAATAATGATGAATGGCAATGTAAAAATAGGACAAATAGCTCCTTATTTTGAAGCGGAAACTACAATGAGAAAAGTAAAGTTATCAGATTATAAAGGAAAATGGGTTGTATTCTTTTCACATCCAGGGAATTTTACCTTGTATAATAAATTTATAGATAAAAATATAGTTACAGTTTAGTAAAAAAAACAATATATTTGCAATTAACATAAAATTGTGGTATAATATAAATATCATATATGTATAACGCTACTTATACAGAAAATAAATTATAAAAATTTTCTGGAGGGGTAGCGTAACCTCCAGAGCATATTACTTAGGAGGTAATAGTATGATCGGATTCGGAAATTACACAAAAAAGGCAGAGACTACAACAATTACATCCCTCACTGACAATCGTCTGGTGAAAATCGACCCGCAGGAGCCTGGTTTCTTTGATGAAGTTCTGAACTTCAAGTCAACAAACGAAGATATTAATACATTTATTGAAGCTGTTGCTGAAGTAAAAGAAGCTTCGCTTGAAGCTTTCTACAGAGTAATGTATGACCCAACTGAGGCTGGCGACCATATGGTTGTCTTTCAGAAGGGTAAGAGACCAGCTGTAGGACATTCCTATAATTGGTGGGTTGAAACAGCATCAAAGATGTCTCCAGTTGAGGGTAGACAGTGGCACATTGCAACTGAGTATCAGTACTATGCTTTCTTAGTATGGCTGATTAATCAGTTAGTAAAGATTGGCAAATCTGTTGAAGAGGCACTGCATCAGGTGGTGCTTGACTCGAAAGAGTTGGGACATTACTATGATTCTGAAAATTCAACAAAAGGTGAAGATTTTGAGTTTACAGGATCAAGATGTGTTTGTGGTCTTTATGACTTGGCAAATACTTTTAAAATTTTGCAATACTCAAATTCGGAAGCTGGTGGCTTTTGGTTTGCTGGGGGCATTTACGGGTGTAATGGTAACTTCTATCCGCTTGCCTCCCTTCTCCATTTCACTAATCTGGATTATGTCTACCGTAATAGTGTGGGTATGCTTGTGCTTTAAGTAGCACTGCCCACTGAAAAAGAATCCAAAAAAGAGTATGGGACTTGCTGTGCAGGTCCTATATTCATGTATGCAGAGAGGAAGAAAAATGGAAACAAATAATCAATTAGTAATAATAAGAAAAATAGAAAAATATATTGAATATATGCTTACAATTTTAATAAAATTACCAAGAACAGAAAAATTTAGTATCGGTACTGAAATAAAAACAAGTATGTATGATATGTTAAAAAATATATTATTTGCAACAAAAATAGAAAAAAAGAAAAGATTAGAATACTATAATATTGTTGATAGTAATATTTATTATCAAAGAATTGTTTGCCAATATATATTTGAATGAAATTGATCAATATGCAAAACATATTTTAAAATGTAAGTATTATTATAGATATATGGATGATATTGTGATTTTGTGCAATAATAAAGAAGAGGCAAAAGAAAGATTGCAACAGTTAACTATTTTTTTGGAAAACAAATTAAAATTAACATTTAATTCTAAAACAAGAATTTTTAAAAATACTCAAGGTGTTAACTTTTGTGGATATAAAATTAATTCTAATGTGATTAAAATAAGAAATTCAAGTAAATATAGAATGAAAAGAAAATTAAAAGGATATACAAAATTATTAAAAAGTGGTAAAATTACTTTGCCAGAAATCCAAAGAAGTATAGCCGGATGGCTTGGTTATGTAAAACATGCAGATTCTGATGGTTTATTAAAAAGTATGTTTTACATAGAGGGATAAACTTGAAAGCTGGTGGCTTTTGGTTTGCTGGGGGCAATTACAATAATAATGGTAACAACAATCCGCTTGCCAACCTTAACCATAACACTAATATAGATAATGACAACAATAATAGTGTGGGTATGCTTGTGCTCTAATACTAAATCAGATTATATATTTTAAGGAATATATACAGTATTTGTATTAGTTATTAAAGGAAGTTTGTTCCTTCTTAAATGTAAGTTTAAGTAAATATTTTTATAAAGATTTGTGTGTTAGTAGTGAAAAATAATGGATATGTATCAAAAAAGAAAAATGAGACAAGAAAAAGTAAAAAATGGAAATAAAGAAGAAAATAGCAAATATAACATTAACTGGTATAAACCGACTTATGGAAAACTTTTATATGAAGCAATAAATAAGGAGGTAGTAATGAAGAAAATTGTAGATAGATATACTAATAATATTTTTGAAAATATTAAACATATGGATGAATATGGAAATGAATATTGGTATGCTAGAGAACTTTCAAAAGTTTTAGAATATAAAGACTGGAGAAACTTCTTAAAGGTTTTAAATAAAGCAAAAGATGCTTGTAAAAATTCTGGGTTTAATATAGATGAACAACTTGTTGAGGTCAACAGGTTGTCAAAAAGAAATAATAATGCCATTGCTAATATACAAGATTATAAACTTTCAAGATATATATGTTATTTAATAGTACAAAATGCAGATCCAAGCAAAGAAGTTGTTGCTTTAGGACAAACCTATTTTGCTATACAAACAAGAAAACAAGAAATAACAGAGCAAGAATATGATTCATTATCAGATGATGAAAAAAGATTTTATCAAAGAAAGTTAACGAGACAAGGTAATTATACCTTGCAAAAAGTTGCGTCTTCTGTTGGTGTTAAAAATATGGCTGAATTTCATAATGCAGGATATAAAGGATTATATAATGGCGAAACTGCTGATGATATTTTTAAAAGAAAAAAATTACGTTATAGAGAAGATATTTTAGATAATATGAATGAAGATGAGTTAGTGGCTAATTTATTTAGAATAAATCAAACCAAACAAAAACTTTTAAAAGATAATGTACAAGGTGAAAAAGAAGCGAAAGACGTACATTATGAGGTTGGTAAAAAAGTGAGACATGCAATTGCAGATATTGGTGGGATGATGCCTGAAGAAATGCCAACACCTAAAAAGAGTTTAAAGGAACTTGAAAGAGAAAAGAAACAATTAGAAAATAAAGAAAATAAGAAACTTGAGGGAATAAAATAGGTGTAATAATGTATTTTAAATATATAAATAATAGTAAATATGTAAATAAAATAGAAGAATTATATTTAAACTCATTCCCTGAAGATGAAAGATTTCCTTTTTGGATATTACAAGAATGTTCTAAGGAAAATAATTCAGATTTATATGCAATTTTGGATAATGACAAGATGATAGGAATGTGCTATATTGTTAATTGTACAAACGCATATTACCTGATGTATTTAGCAGTAGTACCTAGTTTAAGAAACAAAAACTATGGTTCTATGATATTAAGGGATTTGAAAGAAAAATATAAGGTATTATTTTTATCAGTTGATGTACCTGTTGATAATATAAGTGTTAGACGTAAAAATTTTTATTTAAGAAATGGTTTTTATGATACTAATAAATTTTATGAAGATACCGGTATTAATTATGAAGTATTATGTACTAATAATGAGTATGAAATAAATGATAAATTTATGAAGATGAGATATATTAACATGACAAATAATCATGAATTATTTGAAGTCATATCCAATACATTTAATGTTGGAGTTGTTAATTTGAAAAATAAAAACAAGCATAAGAAATAAAGGAAGTGATAATTTATGGATATGTATCAAAAAAGAAAAATGAGAGAAGAAAAGAAAAATAATAATAATCAAGAAAGTTTTCCAAAAGTCTCCATTTCATGGTAAGTGGGGAGTTATGAAAAAACACTATTAAACCCTTGAAAATAAAGGAAAAAAATAAAATCTCTTTTTACATTTAAAACATATTTTTTGTTGAAAAATGTTAAAAAAATAAATGTGTAGGAGTTATGAAAAACTTTTACTAAATTGCACAATTAACTTATTAACCATATTCCTATATAATATAGATAAGAAACAGAGGAAGTGTGGTTATAATGAAAAAAATAAAACTACCTATTAAGAATATAGAAACTAACATAATTTTAAATGCCTTAATACAATTTAAAAATGATAAATTAAAACAGGATATATATACAGAACCTATTGATGAACTAATTTTAAAATTAAATAAAATTTATTAAACATATTTGAACTGATTAAAAATGGTCAGTTCTTTTTTTATGCCAGAAATGGAATACATAGCCATCTTATTAAATTAAGGTGGCTAAATTAAAAGAAAGGAGGAGTTGGTAAAACAACAACAACCTTTAATCTTGGTGTAGCATTGGCTAAACAAGGAAAAAGAGTGTTAGTTGTAGATGTTGATCTTCAGAGTAATTTAACTACTTTAAGGCTGAGTAAGTATGCTAATTGCAATTTTAAAATTAAGTATAGAAATACTAATTCTATATACTAAAATAAAAAAGGTTATTTCTAAAATAAAGAAATAGCCTTGATACATAATTAAATTATATTACAAAATTGTAATATTGAGTAATATTAGAATGACGACTTATATGATAAAAAATGATAATATTATTGCAATAAATTACTTTTTAGTAAAGAAGGGATTAGCATTATATGAAATTAGTTAAAAAGATTGCAATAACAATTTTATTAATATTTATTTGTATAGGAAGTTATTTTATTTGTAGTGGTTATCAAATGTATAAGAATGCCATAAATAAAATGCCATTAAAGGATAAAATTACAACAATTAGGCAAAAAGAAGATTATACAAAAATTGATGATATGCCTCAAATTTATTTAAAAGCAGTTGTATCAGTTGAAGATCATAGATTTTACAAACATTTTGGGATAGATGTCATTTCTATTGGAAGAGCATTTGTAAATGATATAAAAAAAATGAAATTTGTAGAGGGAGGAAGCACAATTACCCAACAACTAGCCAAGAATATCTATTTTACACAAGATAAGAAAATAGTAAGGAAAGTTGCAGAAATTTTTATGGCATTTAGCATAGAAAGTAACTATAATAAGAATGAAATATTAGAATTATATTTGAATACTTCATATTTTGGCAATGGATTTTATTCTGTTAAGTCAGCAAGTTTAGGTTATTTTAATAAATTACCAAAAGATATGAACGATAGTGAATCAATTATGCTAGCAGGAATCCCAAATGCTCCGTCTTTATATAATCCAATTCAAAATAAAAATTTAGCAATTGAAAGACAGAGGCAAGTCATAAATAAAATGATTAAATATGGTAACCTAGATAAAGTTGAAGCAGAAAAAATTATAAAATAATTATATTTAATTTTCTGAATTATTATAATTTATAAAATTAAAGTGATATAATATGAATGATTAAAAAAGCAAATTATGAAAGGAGACAAACTATGAAAAAAATATTAATTATAGAAGATGAAAAAATCATCAGAAATGAGTTAAAATCTTTGTTAGAAAATTCAGGGTATGAAGTATTAATTATAGAAAAGTTTGATAATGTTAAAGAAAATATAAAAAATATGAAATTTGATTTAATTTTAATGGATATTAATTTACCTAATAAAAATGGTGAAATTTTATTAAAAGAAATTAGAAAAGAATCTAATATTCCTATTATTATGGTTACGAGCAGGGTAGGAGAAGTAGATGAAGTTTTATCTATATCTTATGGTGCAGACGATTATATTACTAAGCCATATAATCCAACAATCTTATTATTGAGAATACAAAATATATTTAAACGAATGGATAATAATATGGACGACTTATTTTATGATAATATTAGTGTTAATCCACAAAAAGGAATATTGAAACAAGGTGAAAATGTATTAGAACTAACTAAAAATGAAATGATTATCTTTACATATCTTTTAAGTAATCGTGGTAGAATAGTAACTCGTGATGATTTAATGACAGATTTATGGAATAATAATGAATTTATAAATGACAACGCTCTAACAGTAAATATTAGTAGATTGAGAAATAAATTACAAAATTTTGGACTTGAAAATAGAATTGAAACAAGAAAAGGACAAGGGTATAAATTATTATGAGTTTTAAAAAATATTTATTAGATAAAACAGTACAGATAACTGTGTCAATTGTTGGATTCATAATTGCTATTCTTATGTTAAACGCATTTAAAGTGGAAAATGATTTGAAAATAGCATTGACAATATTATTTTTTTTAGTTGCAACATTTAATATTATTTTTGATTATTTCAGGAAATACAAATTTTACAAAAAAATATTAAATACGCTTGATAAGTTAGATAAAAAATATTTAATTTTAGAAATATTAAATAAGCCAAACTTTTATGATGGCGAAATTTTTTATCAAATTCTTTATGATATAAACAAGTCAATGATTGAAAATGTAAAAGAATATAATTTAAGTATTACCGATTTCAAGGAATATGTAGAAATGTGGATTCATGAAGTAAAGATTCCAGTAGTAAGTTTAACTTTATTAATTCATAACAACAAAAATATGTTTGATAAGAGATATATAGAACAAATTAGAAAGTTAGATAACTATATAGATCAAATTTTATATTTCGTTCGAAGCGAAAATGCCGAGAAAGATTATCTTATCAAAGAAATTGAATTGCAGAAGATTATCAAAGATGTTGCTTTAAAAAATAAAGATGACTTATTAGAAAACAAAGTTAATCTTGAAGTTGATATTCATAATGAAAAAGTTTTAACGGATTCAAAATGGTTAGAGTTCGTATTAAATCAGATTATAAACAATAGTATTAAATATAAAAAAAATAATAACGATCCAATAATAAAAATCAGTGTAAAAGATGAAAAAGATAAAGTATATCTAACTATTTGGGATAATGGAATAGGAATACCTAAAAACGATATAAAAAGAGTATTTGATAAATCTTTCACTGGTGAAAACGGTAGAATAATGGCAAAATCAACAGGTATGGGACTTTATATTGTCAAAAAATTATGCGATAAATTAGGACATAAGATAATTATTGAATCCGAAATACATAAATATACAAAAATTACAATTATCTTTTATAAAAATGATTTTTATAAAGTTGATTAAAGTTTATGCAGATTTGGATACTAAAAATAAATATTACAAAATTGTAATATTCTGTAATATTAGAATAACGACTAATCCTATCTTTTATATTACAATGTAATCAGAAAGGAGAAAGATTATGGAAAATATCTTAAAAATTGATAAAATTGAAAAATATTATGGCAATAAATCTAGTCTTACAAAAGCAATTGATAACCTATCATTTGATGTTGAAAAGGGAGAATTTGTTGCAATAATGGGAGCAAGTGGCTCTGGAAAGACTACTCTTTTAAATTGTATATCTACAATTGATAAAGTTACATCTGGACATATTTATGTAGCAGGTAATGATATCACAAAATTAAGAGGAAATAGTCTAAATAAGTTTAGAAGGGAAGAGTTAGGTTTTATATTTCAAGATTTTAATTTACTTGATACTTTAACTGCTTATGAAAATATTGCTTTGGCACTTTCTATTCAAAATGTGAATTCAAGAGAAATTGATACAAGAATTAAAAAAGTTGCAAAAGAACTGGATATTGTTAATGTACTTAATAAATATCCATATCAAATGAGTGGAGGTCAAAAGCAAAGAGTCGCTAGTGCAAGAGCAATAATTACTAATCCAAAGTTAATTCTTGCAGATGAACCAACAGGTGCATTGGATTCAAAGTCAGCTAAAATGCTTTTAGAAAAATTTGATTATTTGAATAAAGAATTACAAGCAACAATTCTTATGGTGACACATGATGCGTTTACTGCAAGTTATTCTTCAAGAGTCATATTTATCAAAGATGGCAAAATTTTTAATGAAATAATTAAAGGAACAAATTCTAGAAAAGAATTTTTTGATAAAATAATAGATGTTGTAACATTACTTGGTGGTGACTTAAACGATGCTCTTTAAGTTATCATTAAAAAATATTAGTAAGAGTATAAAGGATTATGCCATCTATTTCTTTACTCTGATACTAGGTGTTGCGATTTTTTATGTGTTCAATGCAATAGATGATCAGTCAGTTATGATGAAGGTATCATCAACAACAGCAGAAATAATAAAACTTATGACCAATGTTCTTTCTGGTGTTAGCGTGTTTGTATCTATAATATTAGCGTTTTTAATTGTTTATGCAAGTAGATTCTTAATAAAAAGAAGAAATAAAGAATTTGGAGTTTATTTAACGCTTGGAATGAGCAAAAAGAAAATATCCTTAATATTATTTATTGAAACATTAATAATAGGTATAGTTTCATTGGTAGTTGGTTTAGGAATAGGTTTTTTATTATCACAATTGATGAGTATTTTGGTTGCTAATATGTTTGAAGCAGATTTAACTAGATTTCAATTCGTATTTTCAACAAATGCTTGTATTAAAACTTTGATTTATTTTAGTATTATGTATTTTGTAGTTATGATATTTAATACTATAAATATTAGTAAATGTAAATTGATAGATTTAATGCATTCTAACAAAAAATCTGAAAAAATAAAATTAAAAAATCCATTGTTCTGTACAATAGTGTTTATTATTTCTTGCATAGCACTAGGATTTGCTTATTATCAGGTTACTGGTGGCATTGAGAAAATGACTAATGCAAATAGTATTTTTGTTCCTATAGGAGTAGGTGCTATTTCAACTTTCTTTGTGTTTTGGTCTTTATCGGGCTTGCTTTTAAAAATATTTATAAGTATGAAGAACACCTATTATAAAGGGTTAAATAGTTTCACCCTTAGACAGTTTTCAAGTAAAATAAATACTATGACTTTTTCTATGACAATAATATGTTTGATGTTATTTATAACGATTTGTGTACTATCAAGTGCTTTGTCAATGAAGAATTCTTTAAATAAAAATGTGGTAGAATTTTCTCCAAGGGATGTAGAAATTTCAAAACCTGCAAATGTTGATTTAGAAGATAGTGATTTTACTGATAAACAAATAGAAAATTATAAATTAAGTTTTGAAGAAATTTTTACAAAGAATGGATTTGATTTTAAAAAATTTAAAAATATAGTTTATTTTTCTTTGTATGCTGATGATTATGTTACTTTAAAGTCTACATTAGGAACTTATTATAAAACTGCAAAGAAAAATTATCCTTTTTTAAGATATGATGATTATATTGTTTTAATGAAAAATAGTGACTATAATAACTTAGCTAATAATTTTAATTTAGAAAAAATCAATTTAAATAGTGATCAATATGCTGTTGTTGGGAACTATAAAGAAATGATTGATATTAAGAATGAAGCTTTAAAAAGAAATACAGAGATTATAGTTAATCAAAGAATATATTTACCAAAATATAAAAAAGCAATTAATGGTTTTTATGAAATGGGTAGTCAAAAGTCAGAGATTGGGTTTATTGTTTTACCAGATGATGCTTTAAATGAAAATCAAAAGATATCTAACAAAATGGTTGCTGATTATAATGGAAATCAAGATGATATAGAGAAAGATGTTACTTCATTTTTAAATAATACTAGTAAATACATCATAACATTTAATACTAAGAAAGATATAAGAGATGCAAGTGTTGGACTTGGTGCTATTGTTACATTTTTAGGCTTGTATCTTGGAATTATATTTTTGATATCGTGTGCTGCTATTTTAGCTTTAAAAGAATTATCAGAGTCAAGTGACAATGTAGAAAAATTTGTTGTGTTAAGAAAAATTGGTGTAGATGAACAAGAATTAAATAAAGCTCTTTTTAAACAAATTGGAATATTTTTTATGTTTCCACTTATACTAGCTATAATTCATTCAATATTTGGTGTTATGTTTTGTAATAATATTTTAAAAACAATGGGTGTTAGTTTTAATTTAAAATCAGTTATAATAACATCTTTATTTATAATATTTATATATGGAGGTTATTTCTTTATAACTTATATATGTAGTAAAAATATAATTAAGGAAAAATAATATATCTTATAAAACGATAAAAGAGGCTATTACAAGCCTCTTATTTTAATACTCCAATTTCTCCATATCAAATAATGGAGAGTCATAAAAATCTTTAAGTTCTATTTTTAAAGTTTTACGTATTTTAAAGATAATTGTAGAACTTGGATTATCTACATTGTTTGCCAGTAATGCTCTTAATGTTGATGGTGTAATAGCAGATAATTCAGCAAGTTTATTTGGAGTGTAATTATATTTGTTACATAATTCAAGTATTCTTAAAGTAATTGCTTCTTTAAATAACATTTTAAAAACCTCCTTAACACTACAAAAATTCTAGCAGAAATCGGTTGAAATTATACGCTGATATCGGTTGGCTTTTGGAGGCTATAATGCTATAATGTCAATGTAGTTAAATAAAAATATGAAATTTATAATTGATTAAGCAGTACGAAAGGATTATAAAAGTTTTTTTGTATTGCTTTTTTTATCAAAAAATGATGGAAATAAATGGATTTGGAGGAATAGTAAGAAATGTTTGAAGAATTATTAATATCAGTACTATTTATTATTGTTTTAATTATTTTGTGCATAATTTCTAATTTGTATTCAAAAAAGGAAGAAGAAAAAGAAAAATATATAATGTTAAGGAATTCAATTAAAGAAGATTTAAAAGAGAACTTTATATCGGAAGAAGAATACTGGCAATATAATAAAGAGTATAGTGATAAAATTAAAAAAATAAAAGAAGATATACAATTATATGAGAAGGAAAAAGAAAAAGAAACAATAAAAAATAACGATACTGATTGGATGAATATATTTAAAAAGAAAGAAAAAATAAATGGACTAAATAGATTATTGATAGATGAGTTAATTGAAGATATTGTTGTTAGTGAAGATGGTAATATAAAAGTAATATTCAAATATGAAGATAAATATTTTGAGGCTCTTGACTTTATAAATAAACAAAAATATGATATAATACTTTCAAGTTAAAAACGAAAAACAAATACTTTTAAGTATTTTTTTAAATGATAGAATAGAAAGAAGTGATTAAAATGGATATGTACCAAAAAAGAAAAATCAGAGCAGAAAAGAAAAATAATGATAGTCAAAAAAGTTTTTCAAAAGTCCCCATTTCGTGGTATCCAGGACACATGGCAAAAACAAGAAGGCAAATAGAATCAGATATAAAAATAGTAGATATAGTAATAGAATTGTTAGATGCAAGAATACCAACATCTAGTCAAAATCCAGATATAGCTCAAATAATATCAAAAAAGAAGAAAATAGTAGTATTAAACAAAGGAGACCTAGCAGATGACAACAAAAATAAGCAATGGCTAGAATACTTCCAAAAGAGAGGAATTCCAGCAGTAATAACAGACTCGAGCTCAGGAAGAGGAATAGATAATTGCATAAAAGAAATTGAAAAGATAATGGAAGAACAATTATTGCTTCAGGCAAACAAAGGAAGAATAGGAAGAAAAATTAGAGCAATGGTACTAGGAATTCCAAATGTAGGAAAATCATCTTTTATAAATAGAATTTCAAAAAGAACAACAGCAGGAGTAGGAAATAAACCAGGAGTTACAAAACAAAAGCAATGGATTAGAATTAACGACAAAATAGAATTATTAGATACACCAGGTGTCTTGTGGCCTAAATTTGAGAGCCAAGAAGTGGCATTAAATTTAGCATTTACAGGTACAATAAAAGAAGACATATTGCAGAGAACAGAAATAGCATACGAACTAATAAAATTCTTATTAAAAAATTATAAGAAAAAAATATGTCAAAGATATGGGATAACAGAAGAATATATTGACAATACATTAAATAAAGAACAACCAGAAAACTTTAATATATATGAAATAATGCTAGAAATAGGAAGAAAAAGAGGCTGTATAATATCTGGTGGAAATATAGATGAAGAAAAGACAGCAAGAATAATTTTGGATGAATTTAAAAATGGTAAATTAGGCAAAATAACATTAGAATCTCCAAAAAAATAAAAGACTGTATAAAAAATAGAACTTAATTTAGTAAAAAAGGAGAAATAAAATTGGAAGAATTTATTAACATAGTAAAAGATGAAAAAGAAGTTAATATGATGTCTCCGTTAACATGGGCATACATTGGAGATTGTGTATATGAGCTATATATAAGAACGCAATTAGTTAATACAACAAATTTAAAACCACATAAATTACATATAGAATCTATTAAATATGTTAAAGCTCAATCACAGGCAAGCTTTTTACAAAGAATTTATGATGATTTAACAGATGGAGAAAAAGAAATAGTAAGAAGAGGAAGAAATACAGAAAATCATCATTTGCCCAAAAATTGTAATGTACAAGACTATATGTATTCTACAGCATTTGAAGCTTTAATTGGATATTTATATTTGACAGGAAAAAATAACAGATTAAAAGAAATTTTTAGTAAAGTTTTTTAATAAAAATATTATATTATCAGTATAACTTGGAAAAGATAATTATAGAATATATTTTTACTATATTGCACTTGCACAAGCTCGTTTGGTCACTTGCACGGTATTTCAAAGACAATATATTATTATTTTTCTAAAATCCATATAATTTAGCCGTGAAACGCAACCATATATGTAAGAAAAATAAAAAATAAGTGAAAAAATGTTGAAATTTGTAATCAGACTGTGATATAATAATAGTCGGTTTTAAATTAAGGGAGGAATTTTAAATGAAATCAAATTTAAGAAAAACAAAAATAGTAGGAACAATAGGACCTGCAAGTGAAAACAGACTTCAAGAATTATTCGAAGCAGGATTAAATGTAACAAGAATTAATTATTCTCATGGTAGTTGGGATGAACAATCTGAAAAAACAGAAACAATCTTAAAATTAAGAGAAAAATTAGATATTCCAGTTGCATTACTTTTAGATATGCAAGGACCTGAAATTAGAACAGGAATGTTAGTAACAGGAAAAAATGAAAAAATCAAATTAGAAGATGGTCAAAAATTCACTTTAGTAAATGAAGATATTGTTGGAGATAAAGACAAAGTATCTGTAACATATAAAGAATTATATAAAGACGTAAAACCTGGTTCAAAAGTTTTAATAGATGATGGAGCAATTGAATTAGTAGTAGACGAAATTGCAGGTAAAGACATAGTTTGTACAGTTGTACATGGAAATGGTTTAGGAAGTAGAAAAACAATTAACTTACCAGGAACAGCAGTTAGATTACCAGCATTAAAACAAAAAGATATAGATGATTTAAAAACAGCATGTGAACATGGATATGACTATGTTGCAATGTCATTCACTAGAAATAAAGACGATATAGATCAAGTAAGAAAAGTATTAGACGAAAATGGTGGAAAAGACATTAAAATAGTAACAAAGGTAGAAAATGTTGAAGGATTAGAACATATGATAGAAATAGTTGATAATGCTGATGTTCAAATGATTGCACGTGGTGATATGGCAACAGAAACAGACTTTACAGAACCACCAGTTATGCAAAAGAAATTTATCAAATTATCAAATAAAGCTAATAAACCAGTTATTACAGCTACACAAATGTTAGAATCAATGACATTTAATCCATTACCAACTAGAGCAGAAGCAAGTGACGTAGCAAATGCTATTTATGATAGAACAAGTGCAGTTATGTTATCTGGAGAATGTGCAATGGGTAAATATCCTGTTGAATGTGTAAAAACAATGGTGAAAATAGCAAATAGAGTAGAACCAGAAATTGATTATTGGAAGAGATTTAGAAATAATGACAACTACGAATTAGATAACTTAGAAATGAAAATAGCATATTCATCATGTGTTATGGCAATGAATATGGAAGCAGATGCAATTGTATGTTATACACATACAGGTGATTCAGCAAGAAGAATAGCCGGATTAGGTGCAGGATGTCCAATATTAGCAATAACAGATAATAGAAGAACATTCAACCAATTAGCAATAGCATGGAATGTAACACCAATATATGTAGAAAAGAAAGATTCAATTGATGAAGTAGTAGAAGCAGGAATTGAAAAATTAAAATCAAAAGGAATCTTAGAAAAAGGAGATATGGTTGTTGTTGCAGGTGGTGCAAAATGGTTAGCAAGTGCTGAAGATAGTAAAATTATCGGAGGAATAGCAAAAATATAGTGCAAAAATAAATATTTGTAGAAAACAAGAGATTAATAAATTTTATTAGTCTCTTGTTATTTTATAGTAAATTATGATATACTATACCTATCAAAAAAGAAAGGAGATTGGGAAAGTTATACAAAAATATAATAACTTATCCTAAATAAGACAAAATGAAGCCAATTGTAGCAATTATTCGGAAAACCTAATGTAGGTAAATCCACGTTTTTTAATTATTTAGCAGGAAATAGAATATCAATAGTAGAAGATACACCAGGAGTAACTCGAGATAGAGTTTATGCAGAAACAAACTGGAGAGGAAGAGATTTTACTTTAATTGATACTGGAGGAATAGAGCCAGACTCAGAAGATATTATTTTGTCACAAATGAGAGAGCAAGCAAATCTAGCAATAGCAATGGCAGATGTTATTTTGTTTTTAACAGACATAAAACAAGGAGTGACAGCAGCAGATAGAGAGATATCAATAATGTTAAAAAAATCTGGAAAACCAATTGTTCTTGTATGTAATAAAGCAGATAATTTTCAAAAAGACAAAGAAGAAGCATATGAATTTTATAACTTAGGAATGGGAGATCCATATCCAATATCGGCAACAAACGCACTAGGAATAGGAGACGTATTAGACAAAATATATGAAAGTTTTCCTGAAAATATAGAAGAAAATAAAGATGAAAACATTATAAAAGTAGCGGTTATAGGAAAGCCAAATGTAGGAAAATCATCATTAATAAATAAAATATTAGGAGAAAATAGAGCTATAGTAAGCGATATTGCAGGAACAACCAGAGATGCAATTGATACAGAATTTGAAAATGAAAATGGAAAATATGTATTAATAGATACAGCAGGAGTTAGGAAAAAGAGTAAAATAAAAGAATCAATAGAAAAATTTAGTATAATGAGAACACTACTTGCAATAGAAAGAGCAGATGTATGTTTAATGATGATAGATGCAACAGAAGGGGTAACAGATCAAGATGCAAAAATTGCGGGAGAAGCACATGAAGCAGGTAAGGGAGTTATTATTGTAGTAAATAAATGGGATGCTGTAGAAAAAGAGACAGGAACTCTAGAAAACTATAAAAAAGAAATTTATAACAAACTAAAATATCTTTCATATGCTCCAATTATTTTCGTGTCAGCAAAAACAGGACAAAGGGTACATAAATTATTTGAATTAATTAATTATGTGGCAGAACAAAATAGTATGAGAATTTCAACATCAGTGTTAAATCAAGTTATAAATGAAGCTATTGCAATAGTTCAACCACCAACAGACAAAGGAAAGAGATTGAAAATATTTTATGGAACACAGGCATCAACTAGACCACCAACATTTGTTATTTTTGTAAATGATAAAGAATTATTCCATTTTTCTTATGAAAGATATTTAGTAAATCAAATTAGGAAAGAATTTGGTTTAGAGGGAACACCTGTAAGAATTATAGTTAGAGAAAAATTAGAAAAAGAAGTATAAATTAGGGTATATGTATTTTAATAAAATTCAGAGGATGTTAATAATCAAAGGAGGAATTTAAAATGGTAGTATATATTATAATGGCTATAATAGCTTATTTAATAGGAAGTGTTAACTTTTCTGTTATATTAAGTAAAAAAATGGCTGGATTTGATGTTAGAGAAAAAGGAAGTGGAAATGCAGGAAGCACTAATATGCTTCGTTCAGTTGGAAAAAAGGCAGCAGCGATAACACTTATTTGCGATATATTAAAAGGAGTAGTATCTATAGGAATTGCTATTTTATTAGGAAATGTAATAGAAAATATGAATAGAGAATTATTATTACAAATAGCAGGAATTGCAGTTGTAACAGGACATACATTTCCAATATTTTTTGGATTTAAAGGAGGAAAGGGAGTTGCTACATCATTAGGTGTAATACTTATGAGCAATTGGCAAATTGGATTAATTTGTTTAGTATTTGCTCTAGTATTAATGGTATTAACAAAAATGGTATCATTAGGATCTTGTGCAGCAGCTGTGTTATTCCCTGTTTTAACTTTATTTATTAATACAAATTATACTGTCCTTTCAGAAGGTAAAAGTGGAAAAGTGTATTTAATATATAGCATTTTACTAGCTGTTATTGTATTATTTAATCATAGAAGTAATATAAAAAGGATATTAAATGGAACAGAGAATAAAGTAGGTTCTAAAAAATAAAAAATATAATAAAATAATACTTAAGAATAAAAAGGAGAATTAAAAATGAAAAAAATAGCTATTATAGGTAGTGGAAGTTGGGGAGTAGCATTAGCTATTCATTTAGCCAGCATTGGAAATAAAGTAAAAATATGGTCATATGAAGAGGAAGAAAAAAGATTAATAAATGAAGAAAAAAGGTGTATGTTTTTACCAAATGTAACAATCCCAGAAAATATAGAATGTTCAAATGATTTTAAAGAAGTGATAGAAGATGCAGAATTTATTTTACATGTAACACCTTCAAAATTTACAAGAAGTACATTTAAACAATATAAACAATATGTTGATAATAAACCAATTATAATATGTGGAAAAGGGTTTGAAAAAGAGACTTTAAAAACATTAGACGAAGTAATAAAAGAAGAATTGCCAACAGCAAAAATAGGAGTTTTAAGTGGACCAAGTCATGCAGAAGAAGTATCAATAGCTATTCCAACTGTATTGGTAGTAGCATCAAAGCATGATGATGTTTTAGAATTAGTACAAAATACTTTTATGTCAGAAAAAATGAGAATTTATACATCAAAAGACGTAAAAGGAGTTGAATTAGGAGGAGCATTAAAAAATATAATTGCATTTTGTGCTGGAGTAGCAGCTGGAATAGGTCTAGGAGATAATAGTTTTGCAGCACTTGTAACAAGAGGATTAGGAGAAATAGCAAGATTAGGAGTAAAATTAGGTGGAGAAAAAGAAACGTTTTATGGATTAAGCGGTTTAGGAGACTTAATTGTAACATGCTTAAGTGAACATAGTAGAAACAGAAAAGCAGGAAAGTTAATAGGACAAGGAAAAACATTAGAAGAAGCTAAAAAAGAAGTCGGAATGGTTATAGAGAGTATTGATAATATAGACGTAGCATATGAATTAGGAAAGAAAAATGATGTTTATATACCAATTATAGAAACAGTATATAAAGTTATTTATGAAGGATTAGAACCAGCAGAGGCAGTTAAAAATTTAATGACACGTGATAAAAAAAGTGAATAATTTTAGATTAAATTTCCAATAATAAAAAAGATAAGAATTAAAATAGCATAAGCATAAATGCACAAAGGTAAACAGTGTGCAAATAGTTCGTTTAAGGAAGGATGAAAGTATATGGAATTTTTTGATAAATTGGGAAAAAAGGCCTCTGAAGCTTATAAAATAACAGCAGATAAAACAGGAAAAATTGCAAAAGAAACTAAAATTAAATTTAAAATTGGAGAATTAAGAACACAAGTAAATGATGTATATGAAGAAATTGGAAAAAAGGTATATGAGAAACATGTGTTAGAAGGAAAAATTTCAATCGAAAATGAAATAGAAGAATATTGTACAAAATTAGATGTTTTAAGTGATGAAATAGATAGCTTATTAAAACAATGCTTAGAGTTAAAAGATAAAAAGCATTGTCCTAAATGTTATTCAGAGATAGAAAAAGAAATGAAGTTTTGCCCTAATTGTGGTTATAAACAAATTATAAAAGATTACTTGCAAGAAGAATTAGAAGATAGTAAACAAAATGAACAAGAAAACCAAGATGAAAAAGAAAAAACAAACCTAGAAAAAACAGTAGCGATTGAATCGGATATAGATATAGAAGAAAATAACGAAGAACAGGAAGAATAGATAAAAACAGACGGATTCAATCCGTCTATATTTATGAAAGGGATACATAATTATGAAAGTTGTAATTCAAAGAGTGAAAGAAGCAAAAGTAGAGGTGGAAAATAAAGTAGTAGGAAAAATAAAAAAAGGATTTTTAGTATTTCTTGGAATTACTCACACAGATACGAAGGAACAAGCTGATTATTTAGTAAAAAAGCTTTGCAATTTAAGAGTATTTACAGATAGAGAAGGTAAAATGAATTTAGGATTAAAAGAAGTATTAGGAGAATTATTAATTGTTTCACAATTTACTTTATATGCAGATTGTTCTAATGGAAATAGACCATCTTTTACAGAAGCTGCAAAACCAGAACAAGCAAATAAGTTATATGAATATTTTTGTTCTGAATGCGAAAAAAACAATATTAAAGTAGAAAGAGGAATTTTTGGAGCTGATATGCAAGTAAGTTTAATAAATGATGGACCAGTTACTATAGTTATAGAGAAATAGAAATTATATGATAAAAACAAAGGAGAAATCAAGATGTTAAATAAGATAAAAAAATTTAAAAAAGAAAATATAATAAAATATATTGTAATATTAGGAATTACAATATTGATTTGTCAAAACTTTCTACAAATGCATTATTCATCAGATACATACGTTTTATATGATTTAGGGTATATGGAATATCCTTCACAATATTTTTTATTAGATGGAAGATTAATTTCAACCGTAGTATGTTATTTAGCAGGAATATTAAAAATACCAATTGAGATGTATATTGTAGGAATGAATTTTATAGGAATTATATTTATTGCGACAGCAATCTATATGATAAATAAAATATTAGAAAAAATAATTAATCCAGAAAAAGTTATTACAAAGTTAATGTTGTTAGCAGGAAGCTTTATATTAATATTAAATCAATTTACATTAGAATATTTATTATTTCCAGAATCAGCAGTAATGTGCCTAGGAGTATTATTTAATGTAATAGCGATAAAATTTATGGTATATAATCCAAAATGTAAATATATAAAGATATTTTTAGCATTGTTAGTAGCTGTATTTTGCTATCAAGGAGTGCTAAATATGTTCCCAGTTCTTGCTATATTAGTATATATAGTAAAACAAATAGTAGACAAGAGGGAATATAAGGTAAAAGAAAAAGAGTTCTTTGTTGAAATGATAAAATTAGCTTTTATAGTAATAGTAGTCTTAGCAATTTGCATGGTAGCAATAAAACTAGGAAAAACATTGCTAAACAGTAATCAAGATAGAATGATACATTTAGTGGATATGGAAGCAGTTACGCTAAGAGGACAGACTGTATTAGAATATATGGACGAATTATGGAATAGAACAATGCATATGTTACCAGAAAATACAAATACAATAATAGTAATTATTACATTTGTTTCTTTAATTATAATGAAAACTAAAAAAGAAATAATAATGCAATATATTTTATTATTAATTATATCGTTTACAATATGTATTGTACCAATGTTCTTATTTAACACAGGAATATGTGGCAGAGTAAACGAGCCATTAACAATGATATGGGGAGCTTCTTTAATTATTTTATTAACCAAAAGTTGTAATATACCAGAAGGAAAAGTGACAAAGTTTGTGTATCTCTTAATAACAGTATCATTTATAGTAAACAATATTTTTATAATGCAAAATATAACAGAACATATTGCATCTAATAGAGTAGAGGAGAATATGGGAAAAACTATTAAATATGCTTTAGAGAAATACGAAAAAGAGACAGGAAATAAAGTAACTAAATTTGCATATGCATATGATAGAAAACCACAACAATATGCAGTTGGAATAAGGCCAATTGGATCTTTAACAGAGAGAAAACTTGCTTGTTCATGGAGCATTTTACAGACAATGAATTTTTATTGTGAAAGAAAATTTGATAAAGTTAGGATGCCAACAAGTATATATGCAGAAAATATGATGGATAAAGATTATGAAGAATTTTCAGAGGAACAGTTAGTATTTAAAGGGGATACATTATACATGTTAGTATATTAATAAATTTAATAATAACTAAAAGAAAAAGCAAGGGAATTTCCCTTGATTATAAAGTATTAACATCATTAATAATATTATCTTTGCTAGTTAAAAATTTGCAGCTGATACAATTAATGCAATGCATACAGCTGATACAGTGCACACAGTCGAAGCAAAAATTACAACTTTTGCAATTAGTACAATTTTTGCTTCTTTTGCAAAAGAGACAGTTAAAGTCACTTTTGCAATTTGAACAGTTTCGACAAAAAAAGCAAAAAATGCAATTCGTGCACTGTTTACTGCCAAAGCAGAAAAAGCAATGTTTATTTTTATTAATAACGTTAATTAAACTATTTGCAATTACAATTCCTGCAATTGCAATAACTGCTACAAATAAAATATCCATAAAGCAATCCTCCTAATAAAGCGTTTTTATTTGCAGAACAATATTAAAATTATAACATTATTATAATAAGTTTGCAATATTAATACGGAAATCTTTCATATAAATAGCGAATAATAGAATCAGCATTTTCAGAAGTAACATTTACAAAAACATCTTTATCAAGAGAGAGCCACATATTTAAAACATAATCATCTGAATTGTCAACAAAAATTCCAATGATTTCTGCTAGTTCTACAGGATTAGCAGATTCTTTTTCCCATTTTAAAGAATTTTCAATATCCAAATTGGTATTATAAAAACGACTTAAAAATTTATTTAATTCTCCTGTTTTATTACTATATAAAGTAATTTTAGCAATCATTTTAATCTCCTAAAAAATCTATTAATATTAGTATAAAAGATAAAAAAGAAATTATACAAAGAATAAACCAAAATAAAAATGTAAATACTAGAAAAAATAGAAAACGGAGGTTTTAAAAATTTGAAAAAATATAGAAAAATAGCATATTTATTTTTAATTGTTATTATTATTGTTTTATCAATAGCTTTATATGTTAATATAAGTAAGGGCAGTGAAGGAAAAGAAGAAGAAAGGAAAACTTCAGAAATTAATTTTTTGGAAGAAAAGTTAGTTAATTTATTTAATGAAATGAACAATATTCAGACGAGAAATTATAGTATATCTGTAAGTGAAATTTCAGAACAATCAAACAAACAAAAAGATAGTAGTAGTAACAATTCTAAACAAGAACAAGATTCTCAAAAAGATAGTAATTCTAGTAGTGGCTCAGGTTCTAGTACTTCATCAGATACATCATCTGGAACTAACCAAAAAAGTCAAAAATTTGAATTAGAAGCAAAAGGAGTTTTAACGAATTCAGATGAAATAAATTGGGATTATATAAAAAGTGAAATTGAAATATTATATTCATCACTTCCAACAATAACGTTAGATTTATACAAATCAAATGTAAATCAAGAAAATGTTTTGAGTTTTAATAAGGAATTTGACAATTTAACAATAGTTACTAAAAATGAGAAAAAAGAGGAAACATTGAATTCATTATCAAAATTATATGAATATTTAATAGGATTTATAGAAAATTCAGAAAACTATAAAACTAAAAAAGATATCTTAGAATCTAAATTATATATATTAAAAGCTTATGCAAAATTAGACTCTAAAAATTGGGTAGAAATAGGGAATAATACAAAGCAATCAATAGATATATATTCTAGGTTGTTGAGTAATACTAATTTAGATGCAAATAAACAGTATAGCATAAGTAAAGTATATGTTATGATAAATGAATTACAAAATGCAGTTGAAGTGCAAGATGAATCTGTGTTTTTAATAAAGTATAAAAATATATTAGAAGAAATGAATAGTTTGGTATAAAGTAACAGCATATCTGTAAAATTTGACAAATATAAATAATACTATAGACTTTTTAAGACATTTTGTGATAAAATAACAAATAGAGTAAATTGAATAGTCGCTGGTAAATCTCCGAAAGGAATTACGAGAGGAAAGTCCGGGCTCCATAGAGCAAAGATGCTAGATAACGTCTAGTGAGGGTAACCTTAAGGAAAGTGCAACAGAAAATAACCGCCAAATTTATTGGTAAGGGTGAAAAGGTGAGGTAAGAGCTCACCGCCATTATGGTGACATAGTGGGTCATATGTAAACCCCATCTGGAGCAACACCTAACTAAGAAGATTAAACCTGCTCGGTGCCTTCTTAAATTGCGTGGCTTGAGGTAGCTAGCAATAGCTATCCTAGATAAATGACTGTTTTAAATGACAGAACCCGGCTTACAGATTTACTCTTTTTTGTATTATAAAAATAATTCATTGATAAAATATAACCAAAAGTGTTATAATAAGCACATAAAGGAGTTGGTTTTATGAAAAAAATAGATTTTTTAGCAACAGATGGACTAAAACTAAATGGATTATTGTATGAAAGTAATCAAAAAACTGATAAAGTAATATTATCAGTACATGGAATGAGCAGTAATTGTTTAAAAAATAGAGAAGATATATTATCAAAATGTATGAATCAAAATAATATTGATTATTTCTGCTTTAACAATAGAGGAAGTGAATTAGTAAGATATATAAAGAAAGATATTAATGGAGAAAAAGAAAAATTACTAGGTGGTACAACCTATGAAGATGTATTAGAAGGATATGAAGATATTGTTGGAGCAATTCTAAAATTAAGGGAGTTAGGATATAAAGAAATCTATTTACAAGGACATAGTTTAGGATGTACTAAAATTGTATATACGTATAATGAATTAAAAGAAGAGGAAGAAAATGATATATTAGATAGTATAAAAGGAATTATTTTATTATCTTTAATAGATATTCCTAAAACATTAGAAATATATTTAGGAAAAAATTTTAATAGTTATTTAAGATTAGCAGAAGAAAAAGAACAAGAAGGAAAAGTAAAAGATCTTATGCCTAAAGAAGCTTTTATACATCCTATTAGTGTGAAAACATTTTTAAGATATGCTAAATACAATAAAGATATTGATTTTGCAGGTTATGGAAGAGATAACAAGTTAGAAAAATTAAATAATATTGATATTCCACTATTTATGAGATGGGGAAATGATAAAGAAATGATTATACAAAAAGCAGATGAGTTAGTTTCACTTGTAAATAACATTATTATTAATGATAAAAAAGATATAGACTATATAGATGGAAGTAACCATAGTTATGAAGGAAAAGAAGAATTAGTAGCAAAACAAATAATAGAATTTATTAATAAATAAAATAATAATGGGGGGAATTATTAATGGCAAATATATTTGATTATATACAATGGAGAGATTTAAGTATAGAAAAAGTAGAATTTAATGAAATTGATAATTTGATTTTAGCGCGTTTATCATATTTTCCATTAGATGGGGTAGTTAATGGAGAAGAAGAGATTTCTATTACAGAGGCTTATGAAAAATATGAAAAGTTGGAAAATAAGGGAAGAATATTACAACAAGAAGATACAACATTATTTCCTATACTAGCTAAAAGTACAAGATTTGGAAAAATGAAATTAACAAATTATATTAACAAAATTGATCCAAAACAGGAAAAACAATTTTCAGCAGTTACAATTTTAATGCCAGATAATACGATATATGTAGCCTATAGAGGGACAGATAACACAATTGTTGGCTGGAAAGAAGATTTTAATATGAGCTTTAGTGAGTTAGTTCCTGCCCAGACAGATGCAGCAAATTATTTAAATAATATAGCATATAAATATAAAAACAATATTAGAGTAGGTGGACATTCAAAAGGTGGAAACTTGGCTGTTTATGCAGCAGCATTTTGTGATACAGAAATACAAGATAGAATTATTAATGTTTATAATAATGATGGACCTGGCTTTTGTGATAAAATTATAAATAGTAAACAATATCAAAATATAATTAAAAAAGTACATACATATATTCCACAAAGTTCTATAATAGGAAGATTATTAAATCATCAAGAAGAAATAACAATATTAAAAAGCACTCAAACAGGTATTATGCAACATGACTTATATACATGGCAAGTATTAGGTGGAGAGTTTGTTAAAGATGAATTAACAAATTCAAGTGAGTTTATAGATAAAACAATAACTAATTGGTTAAAAGAAGTGAGCCCTGAACAAAGAGGAGAATTTTTTGATACTTTGTTTGATATATTAAATACTACAGAAGCAAAAACATTATCAGAGTTGAGTAAAAATAAATTGGAAACTGCAAAAAGATTATTGGAAAGTTACAAACATATCGATGATGAAAGTAAAGAACTTTTATCAAAGACATTATCTGTTTTATTTCAATCTGCAAGAAGAAGTATTATTATAAAGAAAAAAGAGAAGTAATATAAAAAAGTCTAGGTAAAGCTAGACTTTTTATGATGTTTTGTATATAATAATAAAAAAAGTAGAAATTTGGAGGGTTCCATAATGTATGAAAGAAGCGCAATTGTTTTAGAAAGATATTTTGATAAAATTTTCGGAGAAAATAAAGAAAATAACTTAAAAACAAATTATGGAAATTACACTAGAATTATTGAAGAATTGAAAGAATATCAAAGAATAATTGAAGAAGAAGAAAAAGTAATTAGAAAGTTTGATGAAATAGCTGTAGAAATGGAAAAAATTCAAAAAGAACAATCTGAGATTCACGAATCAAACTTAGAAATGGAAAATGAACGAAATAGGCTTTTTAATGATTTAGGTGAAAATCCAAATACATTAGATAATAAACTAAAAAAAATAGAAGATGTATTGGAAGAAAACAATGAAAAGCTAAAAAAATTAAGAGAAGATTATGTAAAAGCAATGGTTATATTTATTGAAAGACAAAAGGAAAGAAATAAATATGCAAGAGTTAGAAGATCAGCAGAGTCAAATCATAGGAATAATATTGAGTATGCAAATAAAATGTTTGAATTAATTAATCCAAGAGATGTTCAAGAAATGAAAAACTTCATAAATTCAGATAAAGAAAAACATAAAAAAGAAATAATTCAAATAATGATAAGAAATGGTAAAAGTGAAAAAATTCAATTTAGTTCTCAAGTAATAGAAAAAGCAGTAGATATAAGAATGAATATTGCAGTTCAAGAAGCAAATTTATATATTAGTATTTATGAAAGAACAAAGAAAACTTTAAATGAAATAAATAATGAAAATATAAAACTAAATAAAGCTGAAAAACTCTTAAGAGATGTTAGTGTAAAATTAGCCTTTTTAAACGCATATAAAGAATATATAATAGGCTTTTTAGATAATGAAAGAATGACGGCTATTAATGGTAAAAAAACACATGAGAAATTAATGGAAGAAGCATGTAAGAATTTTGATGCAGATATTTTACAAATAGGAAATCTATATGAGTTAATTCTTAAAGAAACTACAGGAAAATCAACTAAAAAGGCATATAAAGAACTATATAATAAAAATTACTTAAAAGAAATAGAAGAAAATGAAAAAGATTTTGAAGAAGAAGTTACAAATATAAAGATAAATATGGGAACAGTTATAAATTCTAATTACTGGAGAATAGAAGGAATAAAAAATATTTATAAAGTATTTCAAGAAGAAGTAAGCGAAAAATTTAATAAAGACTTGTCAGAATATAGGATAGAAGAAATAGAAGATATGATATTGCCAGGAAATGAAGAAGAAATAGAACAAGAAGACGAAATTATAAACGAAACAGAAAATGAATATATTGATGAGGAATACGACGAAGAAGAGTATGACGATGAATTTGAAGAAGATGAATATTACGAAGAAGAATATCAAGACGATGAAGATGTAGATTATTATGAAGATGAAGAAAATGATAATGATTACGAAGAAACAGAAGAAGATGAAGGCGAAGAAGAACAAAACGAAGTAATAGAGGATGATATTGACGCAATAATTGAAAAAAGTAGAAAAAAAGCATCTAGTAAAAATGATGAAAAAATGTCAAAAGGGTTCTTTGGTAAATTTTTTAAAAAATAGATTATTAATCTAAGTATATAATTAATAATAAAAAGTAAACGAGTTATTGTAATAATGAATAATGATTTGTGATACATAAAAAACGCTTAAAATGTTAAGTTGATTAATCTAAAAGTTATAAATTAACATGTTTTAAGCGTTTTTTATATATAAAATATATATTTATAAATATTTTTTTAAAGTTTCAACACTATCTTCTTGCATAGTAACGAAATCATTTAGAATATTATGCACATCTGGAGCAATATCTGAATTTTGATTTAATAAACGTCTACCTTCAATAATCCCCATATTAGTTCCTTGCATTAATAATTCTGAAATTTTAGAAGTACTATCATCTGCCATAGTTTTCATTTGAATACCATACCAAGTCATCATTTTATTCATAGCATTAGTTTCATGAGGTTCTTTATCACTATAATTATCATACAAATCATTAACTCTTTGTGAAATTTTTTTGTATTTATTATACTCTGTATCTAAAACCCCTTTAAATTTTGAATCTACCACTTTATCTGATACAAAAGAAATAGCATCCATTCCCATAGTAGCACCTTTGTTAACTTCATCAAGAATGTTTAAATTTTGATTTTCCATATAACATACTCCAATCTAGGTATTATAAGTACCATTTAAATTTTAAATAAATTATCTTATAGTAGTATTTACTAAATTACATAAAATATGTAAAAGAAAAATCAAAAATAAAAATGTTTTTATAAAATTATTAAGAAACAGATAAGAATCTGTTTAATAACTGTTCTCTACATTTGTTTTCAAATTCATCGTTTAAAGGTTCTAAAGCAATATCTTCATTATATTTTCTATCAAGGCAATATTTAATAATATAATCAGTAAGTTCAGGATTTTTCGAAAGAAGAGGACCGTGTAGATATGTTGCAATTACATTATCTAAAAAGAATCCTTCTTTCGAATCTCCAAATTTATTTCCATTTCCAAAAAGAACATCTCCAAAAGGAGTATTTACATTAAATGTTTGTCCACCGATGATTACCAAAACCTATTATCTTAGTATTTTTTCCGTTTAAATTAACATTAATAACAACATTACCAATGCAACGTTTTTTTCTATCTGCAAGAGCCTCTGTATAATAATCAAAAACTTCTAAACCAGGAATAATATTACCCTCAACGCCTTTATAATATTTACCAAATAATTGGTAAGAGCCACAAATTAAAAGAAAGAAAACGCCATTATTTACAGCATCCTTTATATTTTCTTTATATTTTAGCAAATCTTCTGACAAAATACCTTGTTCTTGATCAGCACCACCACCTGCAAAAACTAAATCAAAATCATTAAAATCAGGTGAAGCATCACCAATAGAATAAGGCACAATTGTAGCTTTAATTCCGCGTTGCTCTAAGCGGTAGCGTAATACTTGAATATTACCAAAATCTCCATACAACTCTAAAATATCTGGATATAAATATAATATTTTCAATTCTTTCATAAATTTCCTCCCTTTGAGACACTAGGGACAGGTCTCAAATGTCCCATATAGTCTCGAAAAATATGGGACATTTAAGACCTGTCCCTCTAAAGTCCTAATTCATGTCTAGTAGGCTGTAAAGCTGTGTAATTGGCTATAATGTATTTTTTTGTGTTGGTTTTATATAAGTTTTGTATTGCTTCATGTAAGTCTAGATAAGCTTCTATTTTGTCTGGAGAAAATCCAGATGTTTTTATTCTTATGGCTATATCATAGGCACGTGTTCCAGATGTTACAATTCTTGAAACATTCGTTAAGTTGTCAAAATTAATATCCCATATCCATGATACATCAAAACCATCTGCAATATTATCATTTAAAACAAATAATAATTCTTTTTCATCATCATCTTCATTTAGAATTCTAAGGCTTACATTTGCTCCAGTAGGATTTTTTGCTAAATTTATAATAGTAGAAACATCATTTATTTGAACTTCTTCTAATCTACCATTATTTAATACGAATTTTGAAAGAGCTTCTTGTATTATTTTTGGGTCAATTTGATATAGGCTAACACATGATATAACAGCTACAAAATTATAAATATTATAAATACTGTTAAATCTAACTTTGTAAGAAATATTATCCACTTTAAAGGTTCTATGTTTTAAATCTACATCAGTTGCTAGTTTATAAATTTCATTATTACCATAATCACAGTTTGGACATCTGAATTTTCCGATATGAGAATACTGATAATATTCATATTCTATACGAGTATTGCAAAAAGGACAGAATTTTCCTTCGCCAGCTTCTTTTAAATTTTCTGTTGCATATTTATATTTTTCTACACTAAAATAGTAAACATTTTTGTTATCTGGATTTGCTTTTCCTAGCCTTGAAACATTTGGATCGTCGTTATTTAATACCAAATTACCTGTATAAGTTTTTAAGAAATCATTGATTCTTAGAATTAGTGATTCTACTTCACCATTTCTATCTAATTGATCTCTGAAGAAATCAAGAACAACTAAAGTATCTAGTCTAAAGTCTTTAAATACAATAGGAACATATCCTTCATCTACTTCAAAAACTAAAAAATCAGCTTTTATTTTTCCGAGTTAAAGTACAATTTTTTAAAATAGTAGAAAGAATTCCAGTTTCCATGTTATTGCCTTCAGTATTGCTAATTACTTTCTTACCAGCTGTTTTTAAGGTATAGCCAATTGCATTGTTTGTCATAGTTTTACCATTAGTTGCTGTTACAGCAAGTACAGGACAATTAACCTTGAAATATTTGAATATGTTGGAATCCCAATCATAAGCAATTTTCCCTAGAAAATTCCCGCCATGTTTTCCAAAAATCTTTAAAATAAGATTTAATATTTTCATAATTAATATAATAAAAAAGTCCTTCATATTTTTTCTCCAATTACTATAAAATTTTAGATTATTATATCATAAGAGAAAAAAGACGACAATAAAATATATGAAATATTTAAAAACTTGTTTTTTTAAGTATTTTATAGTAAAATTTGAAAACAAGGAGAATGATATATGAAATATATAAAAAAAGTAAAATTAGATAAAATAAAATTAGATAAAACTAATATGTATGTTGCAATAGACTTTGATAAAACAATAACTGCAACAGAAAGCGAAGATTCATGGGATGCAACTGGCAAAATGCTAGGAAAAGAATTTGAAATTAAATTATCAAATTTATATAAAAAATATAGACCAATAGAACTAAATTATCAAATTACATTTGAAGAAAAGAATAAGGCTATGGAAAATTGGTATCAAGAGTGTATGAATTTGTATTATGAATATCACTTAACAAAAGATAAATTGGAAAAATCAATAAAAAAAAGCAACCTTATTTTTAGAAGTGGAGCAAAAGAATTTTTAGCACATATGAATAAATATAATATACCAGTAATAATTTTATCGGCAGGAATAGGAAATGTAATAGAGATATTTTTAAAGGAAAATAAATGCTATTACAACAATATATTTATTATTAGTAATTTTATTAGTTTTGATAAAGATGGAAAAATGTTAGAATTTACAGGAGAATTAATACATTCATTAAATAAAAATATGAAAAACCATATTCCTGATGAGTTACAAGAAAAGCTAAATTTGAAAAAGAATAAAGTACTGATAGGAGATGCAATAGAAGATAAAAAAATGGTTCCAGAAGAACAATGGGATGAAACAATATTAGTAGGATTTTTAAATGAAAATATAAAAAATAATTTAGAAAAATATAAAAACAGTTTTGATATTACTTTAACAAAAAATGATGCAAGTTTTGAAAATCTTGAAAATTGTTTAAATCTTTCCAATATTTTTTAGGCATAAATTGCATTTGACATCTAGGATTTTTTCTTTCTTTAATAGAAATTGTCTTAAAAAACATTTTCCAAAGTTCCTGATACATTTTTTCATTTTCTGTAAATTCAGGAATATTTATATACGTGCCATTGATAATTTTATAATTTTTATTATTATTATTATCAGGATGGATAGAAGCATAGCATAAATTATCGCTAATTTCTTGAAATCTAAGTAGTCCTTTAAATATTTTAAAATATATATTTCTTTATTTTCTTGGTTTGATAAAAAAGCATTAAAAAACTAAAACTTAAATTTATTTGCAAAAATGAAATGGTAAATAATTGCTTTTTGAATTATATATGATATAATTCAATTAGTAAAAAATAAACATTACTAGATAGAAAGGATTTTGAAGAATGAATAATAAAATGAAATTAAATGAAGTTCAAAAAGTAACATCAATAAAAGAGATGCTAAATCTAGCTGTAAAAGAAGCAGGCGACAAAATCGCATTTGAATACAAAGACGAAAACGATAAAAATAAAAACATAAAAGTAACATATAAAGAATTTGTCAAAGATACAGAAGAACTAGGAACAGCTATTACTGAAATTGGAATGCAAGACAAACATATAGCCATTATAGGAGAAAACAGTTATAAATGGTTAACAGTATATTTAACAGTATTAAAAAGTACAGGAGTATTTGTGCCAATTGACAGAGAACTTAATTTAAAAGGAATTATAAATGTTTTAAAACATAGTGACAGTGAAGTATTATTCTATTCTAAAAAATATGAACAATGGATTCCAGAAATAAAAAAAGAAGTACCGAAAGTCAAATTTTTTATTGGATTAAATAGAAAAGAAAGCGAAGAAAATGTTTTATCATATGATATGTTTAAAGAAACTGGAAAAAAAGCATTAGAAAATGGAAATAAAAAATATATAGATTTACATGACGATGAAAACAATCTAAAACTTTTGGTTTATACTTCAGGAACTACAGGAGATCCAAAAGGTGTTATGCTAACAGAACATAATCTAATAAGTGTAGTATATTATGGACTTCAAGTAGCAGATATAAATACAAAATGCTTATCAGTTTTACCATATCATCATACATATGAAGCAGTAGCAGGAATATTGGTAGCATTACATAAACATTCATGTATATGTATTAATGATAGTTTAAAAAATGTACTAAAAAATTTACAATTATATAAACCAGATTATATTTATTTAGTGCCAGCATTTACAGAAGTATTTTATAGAAACATTTGGAACAATGCTCAAAAAACAGGAAAAGATAAGGCTTTGAAAAAGATGATACCTATTAGTAATGCTTTAAGAAAAATAGGAATAGATTTAAGAGGAACATTATTTAAATCTATTCACCAAGCTTTTGGTGGGAATTTAAGAGAAATTATATGTGGAGGAGCTCCAATTAGACCAGAAATAGGAAAATTCTTTAATGATATAGGAATTACTTTATTAAATGGATATGGAATAACAGAATGTTCACCATTAGTAAGTGTTAATAGATTACAATTTAATGATAGTTCAACAGTAGGGGTAATTTTACCATGTTGTGAAGTAAAATTAGAAAATGTAACAGCAGACGGAGACGGAGAAATTTGTGTAAAAGGTGATATTGTAATGAAAGGATATTACAAAGAACCAGAGAAAACAAATAGAGTTTTAAAAGATGGATGGTTTAATACAGAAGATTATGGACATGTAAATAAAAAAGGCCAGCTTGTAATAAATGGAAGAAAGAAAAATTTAATTGTATTAGACAATGGAAAAAATGTTTATCCAGAAGAAATAGAAAATTATATATTAGGAATTCCATATGTTCAAGAAGTTGTTGTAAAAGGAAAGAAAAATAAAATAGGACAAGAAGTAGCACTTATAGCAGAAGTATTTTTAAATGAAGAAAAAGTAAAAGAATTAGAAATAAACAATGTAGAAGCAAAATTAAAAGAAGATATTCAAAATGTTTGCAAAGAACTTCCAATGTATAAACGTATTTCTGATATAGAAATAAGAAAAGAAGAATTTGAAAAAACTACAACTAATAAAATAAAAAGATAATAAATAAATTCTGTATCTAAACAAGATACAGAATTTATTTGACTTTTTTAAATTTATACCAACATTTTTTATGAATAAAATTAGAAAAATCATTTGAAGAACCAATTAAAAATGAATTTTTATCAAGTAATAGAGAATGTTTACTATCAATATAAAGATAAAAAAATGAATCAGTTTCAAATATTTTATATAATTGATAATATTTTAAAGAGTAAGTTTTCGATTTTCCTGATATTTTAATACATTTTTCATAAAAAATAAAAGTAAATTCTTCTTCACTTTGAATTTTTGGACTTTGAAATTCTTTATTTACTTCAGTAATTGGACGGACATATCTCCATAGGAAAAAGCACACGATAATAGTACAAAATACAACTATTAGTGCTATATTATGAACTTTTAATTGTACAATAATACAAAATAAAAGTAAAAAGCTTATCAAAGCAGTATACAAGGAGTATTTTAGCCCATATTGTTTTTTATGAAATTGCAAAAATTTAGTATAAATCGATTTACTATATTTTGTTGTATTTTTAAATAATATTTTCAAAACCATCACCAATAATAGTATAACATAAAAATAACTAATAAACAAAAGATTAAAAAAAGAAAAAAGACTATTTACAAAATAAGAAATTTAATGGTATAACTATTACAGAAAAAAGGTAGGAAATTAAAATGTATTACATATATATGTTAAGATGCAAAGATAATTCGATTTATACTGGAATTACAACAGATATAGCAAGAAGAATGAAAGAACACTTTAACAAAGAGAAAAGATGTGCTAAATATACACTTACACATTCAGCTAAAAAGCTAGAAGCACTTTGGGTAGCAGAAAACAAGTCACTAGCATCTAAATTAGAATTTAATATAAAAAAGTTAAAGAAACAAGAAAAAGAAAATTTAATAAAAAATAAAGAAATAGGAAAATATCTAGAGGGAAAAGTAGATTCAGAAGAATATAAAATAGTAGACAATTTTATGAAAATAGAATAAAATTAATATAATTAAGAAGAAAAGGAATTTAACATTATGCAAAAAGTAAAAAGAATTGGCGAATTTATCAAGAAAAATTTAAAATGGATATTATTATTTTTATGTACTATTATATTTTTAGACTTAGTTGAAGATGTATTTGAAAAAGAGATTATGAAACTAGATATAATTACATATAATTTTATTTCAACTTATCTTATTTCAGATTTTGTTACACCAATTGCGAAAATTATTACTAATTTAGGGGGAGCTATTAGTCTGATATCAATTACAATTATTTTGCTAGTAGTACTAAAAAATAAAAAAATAGGAATAGCTGTTATGATAAATTTACTTATTAGCACAGTATTAAATATAATATTGAAAAATGTTGTACAAAGACCAAGACCAAATGAATTCAGGTTAATTACTGAAACGGGGTATAGTTTTCCTTCAGGACACTCTATGGTAAGCATGGCTTTTTATGGCTTTTTAATATATTTAATTTATAAGTTAGTAAAAAATAGTAAAATAAAATGGACTTTGATAATAAGCTTATCCATAATAATTTGCACTATAGGAATAAGTAGAATTTATTTAGGTGTACATTATGCAAGTGATGTGTTAGCAGGATTTACTATATCTATTTCTTATTTAGTAATATATACAAGTATTATAAAAAGATTCATAGGAGAGAGTAGAAAAAATGAGGAAAATGAAAAAGATAAGAAACAGCTTTAAATATGCAATAGAAGGAATATGGACATCATTTAAAACAGAAAGAAATATGAAAATACATATTTTTATAATGATATTGGTTATAATTGCAGGGATTATACTAAAAATTAATAAATCAGAGTGGATAATTTGTATTATTTTATTTGCAATAGTTATAGGAAGTGAGCTATTTAATACATCAATTGAAACAATAGTTGATATGGTTATGCCAGAAAAAAATGAAAAGGCAAAAATAGCAAAAGATGTATCAGCAGGAGCAGTGTTAGTTGTTGCCATTGGAGCTGCTATAATAGGACTTGTAATATTTGTTCCTAGAATATTAAATATTTTAATTTAGATAAAATAATAAACAATATAAATACGGAGGATGAAATGAAAAAGAAAATTAATAAAAAGGAAATTTATGTATTGCTAGGTATACTTGGAGCTATAATGATAATTTGTATAAACTTTTTACAAATGCATTATTCTTCAGATACATATGTATTATATCAATTAGGATATTTCAAATATCCTAGTGAATATTTTTTGAAAGATGGAAGATTAATTTCTACATTATTTTGTTATTTGGGTGGAATTTTACATTTACCAATACCAGCGTATATAATTGCGATGGACTTTTTAGGAATGATATTTTTAGCTATATCAATATATATAATTTCTAAGATATTTATAGACATAATAAAACCTGAAAATAAAAAGAAGGAAATACTTATATATCTTGCTTCATTTGTATTAATATTAAACCAATATACATTAGAATATTTATTATTTCCAGAATCTGTAGTTATGTGTCTTGGAATGTTATTTACAGTATTAGCAATAAAAAATTTTGTAAGTGACAGCAAATATAAATATTTAAAAACAGGTATATTTTTATTACTTACAGGACTTTCATATCAGGGAGAGTTAAATATATTCCCTATACTTGCAATATTAGTAATAATGTTAAAACAAATAAAAGATAAAAAGAAAATAAAAATATCCCTAAAAGATGCTTTAAAAGATTTTGCGAAATTAGTAGGAATAACTATTATAGCATTAGCAATAAGTTATGTAATTGTTAAAGTATGTGGAGATATTTTTGGACAAGACAAGCAAAGTTTTATGATAATAAATAATGCAAGAGTATTTAGAAGAAAACTAAATTTGGTATTATATTATTCTAAAGATATATTAATTAACTGCATAAGTATGTTTCCTAAATATAGTATACTAATATGTCCAATAATAACACTAATTTTGTTAATAATAACAAAGGCAAAATTACAGACAATATTAAATTATATTGTTCTAGTTATTATAGCAGTACTAAGTGTTGTGTTGCCTTTATTTGTAGTTACTGCTGCAGTATGTGGTAGACTTAGCATACCAGTTATGATGATATTTGGAATTTCATTGTTATTTTTAATTGCTAATTTAAAAGATGATGAAGTAAAATATAAGCAGAAAATAATAAGTATAGTAGTTATATGTATATTTATTTTAAATGCTAGTTTTATTGTGATAAATTCAACAGAACATATAGCTGCAAACAAAGTTGACGAAAATGATGGAATGCAAATAAGATATTTGATAGAAGAATATGAGAAAAATACAGGGATAAAAGTAACTAAATTTGGATATAAATATGATTTAAATCCACAACAATTTGCTGTAGGAATACAACCTATGCAATCATTAACTGAAAGAAAATTGGCTTGTTCATGGAGTATATTATATGCAATGGATTATTATTGTGAAAGAGATTTTGAATTGGTTGATTTTGATACATCTATTTTGATGGAAGGTAATGATAGAGAAAATATGCGTAGTCAAAATGAAGATTATAAAGCTTTTTCGACTGAACAGATAAAGTTTAAAGATGATGCTGTTTATATGATTGTATATTAATTTCTTTAAAAGTATTGTCAAAAAGCAAAAGGTTAAGTATAATAAAAAAGAAAACAAAAGAAAGGGGTAAAAAACAAATGAAATTGAATTTTAAAGGAAGAAGAGAAAAAGGTATAACATTAATAGCTCTTGTCATAACAATAATTGTCCTTTTAATATTAGCTGGAGTAACGATTGCTACATTAACAGGAGACAATGGAATATTAAAAAAATCAAATGATGCAAAAGAAGAAACAAGAGGTGCAAGTGTAGAAGAAGCAGTGGAATTATGGAAGATAAATAAAAAAACAGAAAGATATTCAGAAGGTGGGACATCTCAAGGTTTACAAGAATTGTTAGATGATTTAGAAAAACAAAAATTAATAACAGAAAAAGAAAGGGAAAATATTAATAATGTAGGTCAAATAACTATAGGAAGTAGAACAATTCAATTTAAAGAAAAAATCAAAATAGGAGATTATGTAAATTACAAACCAAAAAGTAAAACATACACTATATCTAAGACATATTCAGGTTATACAGATAATCAAGAATATACTACAGAAAATTTAGGATGGAGAATATTAAATATAAATGAAGATGGAACAGTAGATTTAATAAGTAATAAACCAACATCTCATGAAGTTTATTTTTTAGGTGCTACAGGGTATAATAATGGAGTTTATCTATTAAATGACATGTGCAATAACTTATACAGTAATTTAGATAAAGGAACTACAGCGCGCAGCTTAGATATTGAAGATATTCAAGATAAATTAAAATCAGAAGATACCTATAAAGGATATGAATCTAAAACAGGAACGAAATGGGGAAGTTCGTTTACATATGGTATAGCAAAAAAATTTCCTGCTCAATGGCAAAATGATAATGGCGTTGAAAAAGAAAGTGAAAGTAGAAATTTAATATCGATTGAAAAAGAATTGTCAGATGTAGAAAGTAAAACGATAACTCAAACATTATGGGATAGAGATGCAGAGGCAATGAAAACAGCATTTAAAGAAACTTCAACAAATTTTTCTGAAACAGATAGTGAAATATATTACAATCTATTGTGCAACAAAGGAAATGGTAGATATTGGCTAGCTTCTCGATTTGCCCATGCACCAAGAGAATCTTATGCTGTTTTTGGATTGAGAGGTGTGCGTGAAGGTAGAGTAGGTGGTTCATACTTATTTTATACGAGTGGCTTTTTGCCAAGTGTAGAAAGTAGGAGTGTTCGTCCTGTAGTTAATATACAAGCTGACAAGATAGATACTGATACAGGAGATGGAACAGATTCTAATGTAGGATGGGGAATTAAGTAAAAAAATCATGGATGATTATATTATTTTCCAAATACCATATTAAAGGAGGAAAATTCAAATGAAAACAAAAGTTAAAAATGTGAAAGGAATAACATTAATAGCTTTAGTGATAACCATAATTGTGCTTTTAATATTAGCTGGAGTAACGATTGCTACATTAACAGGAGACAATGGGATATTAACAAAAGCAAATGAAGCGAAAACAAGAACAAATGAGAAAGATGAAGAGGAGCAAATTGAAATAGGATATACAGAATATTTAATGGCAGATCAAACAGGAGAAAAAGTAAATTTTGAAGTATCAGAAGCAACTGTAACAGGAAAAGAAGGAGATTGGATAATAAAATTTGATAAAACCGAAAAAGAATACTATTTTGATGGAGAGACAATAACAAAAGTAACTTGGAAGCAAAAAGGAGACACAATAACAAACATAGAAACAAAACAAACATTAAAAGTAGGAGACTATGTAGATTATGATCCAACATTAGAAGCAAATGCAAGTGATTTGACATATACATCAAAAACAGATAAAACAGGAGCAGATAGTGATCAAGAATTTAATGCAGAAACATATAAAAATGCAGAATATGGATGGAGAATATTAGGCGTATCAAAAGGAAAGTTAAGATTAATATCAGGAGAATTTGTTGGAGCAGGTAATTATACAAATGGTAGTAGAACGTATTATACATTAAAAGGACAAAAAGGATATATAAATGGAATAGAAGAATTAAATAAAATAAGTGCAATATTTGGACATGGAAAAGGAGCAGAAAAAGCAACAAGTATAACAGCAGAAGATATAAATGAAATAACAGGATATGATCCAGCAACAGCAAAATGTGAAGAAGGTAATTTCAATGAATATGGAAATAAAGTAACATATACAAAAGAAGGAGAGACTAAATTATCATCAAGTGCAACAAATGGACAAAAATGGAGTGGAACACAAAATACATTGAATTATTATGATAAATCAAATAAAACCTTTAAAACATTAACGTCAGGAAGTACACAAATAACAAGTACGTTTTATTATTATAATCCAACAACATTAAATACTAAACAAGAGAAACCTACTCAAGGAGTAGATGAAAATGGAGTATATAATACTATATATCAAATATTATTTGGTAAATATGCTGTTAATAAAGATAGTTATGAAATATCTTTTGTAGGAACAGGAACGCAACCAAGATACTGGCTTGCATCAGAAAGTGCTTTAACAGTTAAGAATGGTGTGACTTGGGGACTTCGTCGTGTAAACGATGGTAAAGTTTTAAATAGAGGAATATTTTTTTCTACTGGTACTGAATATAGCTATGATGATTATGGTGTTCGACCTATAGTTTATCTAAAATCTGATATATCATTAGAATGGAATAATACATTACAAAAATGGAAAATAAAATAATCAAATGGAATATACTAAAGTGAGAGTAGCATTGTACATGCTACTTTTATTTTTACTCTAGAAATTCTATAAATAAATTAAAACCTATCTTTTATACTGACCTATCAGTATAATGACATTTTCTAGAAAAAAATGATATAAAATAGAAAAAAAGATTAGGAGAAACCATGAACAAAAGAGATAAACAAAACATAAAAATAACAGATTTAAAAGATATGTTAATAAAAACCGAAAAAATATATGCCTCAAACCCAGCATATAAAATAAAAGAAGAAAACGAAACATATAAAATAATAACCCATAAAGAAATAAGACAAATGGTAAATTGTCTAGGGACATCGTTAATAAATATGGGATTAAAGGGAAAAAGAATAGCTATAATTGGAGAAAACCGATATGAATGGGAATTAGCATATTTATCAATTGTATGTGGAACTGGAATAGTAGTTCCACTTGACAAATCTCTTCCAGAAAATGAATTAGAAAATTTAATTAGACGTTCTAAAGTAGAAGCCATTTTCTATTCAAAAAAATACGAGAAAGCATTAAAACAAATAAAAGACAACAAAGATAATACATTAAAATATTTAATATCAATGGATTTAGAAAAAAACAAAAAAGATATTTATTCTCAAAAGCAATTAATAGAAAAAGGAAAAAAATTAATAAAAAACGGAAATAAAGAATTTGAAAATGCTAAAATCGATCCAGAAAAAATGAGCATAATGTTATTTACATCAGGAACAACATCAGCATCCAAAATTGTAGCATTATCACATAAAAACATATGCTCAAATTTAATGGATATTGCGTCAGTATTAGATGTAAACAGCCAAGACACATTTTTATCTTTTTTACCACTTCATCATGTTTTTGAATGTACAGTAGGATTTTTATTATCTTTATATACAGGAGCACAAACTGTATTTTGCAGAGGAATTCGCCATATGGTAGAAGATATAAAAGAACACAAAGTTTCAGTTATGGCATCTGTGCCAGCAATATATGAAGGAATTTTTAAAAATATAAGAAAGCAACTAGAAAAACAGGGAAAATTACAAGAAATATTAGAAAAAGAAGAACTATGTAAGAATTTATCTATGGAAGAAAAAAAGAAAGCATTTAAAGAAATACACGATATGCTAGGCGGAAATATGAAATTAATGATTAGCGGTGCTGCAAGTCTAAATTCAGAAATAGAAGAAAGATATAGAAAACTTGGGCTAAATTTAGTTCAAGGATATGGACTAACAGAAACATCTCCAGTAGTAGCAGTAGGAACAAAAAAAGCATATAAAGTAGGATCTATTGGAAAAACAGTTCCAAGTGTAGAAGCAAAATTAGTAGATGTAGACGAAAATGGAATGGGAGAGCTAATAGTAAAAGGTCCAAGTATAATGATTGGATATTATGAAGATGAAGAAGCAACTAAAAATGCAATAAAAGATGGATGGTTTTATACAGGAGATTTAGCTAAAATTGATTCTGAGGGATATATATTTATTTGTGGAAGAAGAAAAAGCGTAATTGTTTTAAAAAACGGTAAAAATATTTTTCCGGAAGAAATAGAAGGACTAATAAACCAAATAGATGGTGTAATAGAATCATTTATTTTTGGAAAACAAATGTCAGAAGATAAAAACGATATAAAAATTTATAGCAAAATTGTTTATGATAAAGCAACTATGAAAGAAAAGTATCAAGCTGAAGGAGAGAAAGAAATAAATAGCATACTAAATGATAAAATAAAAGCAATTAATAATAAAATGCCTAGATATAAAGCAATAAGAGGAATTATTGTAAGTCAAGAACCTTTAATAAAAACAACAACAAATAAAATAAAAAGACATGAAAATTTAAAACTTATTAAGGAAGAAAAATAAAAGGAAAAAATAATGAAATTAGAAAATTTAAAAACAGAATTTTTAGGAAGAAATATATTTTTTTATAAAAATATTGATTCTACACAATCAGAAATTTGGAGAATGATAGAAAAAAATAATATAAAAAATGGAACGATTGTAATGGCAGAAAAACAAACAGCTGGAAAACGGAACACATGGAAGAAAGTGGTATACATCAAGAAAAGGTAATTTAGCATTTTCATTTTTTATAGAAGCAAATTGCAAAATAGAAAAATTAGAAGGAATTACAATTGAAATTGCTGAGGTAATATTAGATGTTTTTAAAAGAGTATACAATATTAATCTAAAAATAAAAAAGCCCAATGATATTATATTTAATAACAAAAAAATAGGTGGAATTTTAACACAAACTAAACTACAAGGAGAAAAAGTAAAATCTATTGTTATAGGCATAGGAATTAACACTAATCAAGAAGAAATGGAAGAAGAAATAAAAAAAATAGCAACATCAATACAAAAAGAATTTGAAATAGAAATTGATAACAGAAAAATAATTAGTGAATTTTGTAATGAATTTGAAAAGAAAATTAAAAGTAAAATCGAAGATTATTAAAAAGTAAGGAGAAATTAAATGAAAATAGGTTTTTTATTTCCTGGGCAAGGAGCTCAATCAATAGGAATGGGAAAGGATTTATATGAAAACTATCAAGAAGTAAGAGATATATATGAAAATGTACATAAAATAACAGGTGTTGATATAAAAAAAATCACATTTGATGGAACAGAACAAGAATTAAGTAAAACTCAAAACACACAAATTGCTGTTTTAACTATGAGTTTAGCAATACTTAAACTATTAGAAAAGAAAGGAATTAATGCAGAAATATCAGCAGGACTTAGTTTAGGTGAATATACTGCTCTAATTTATAGTAAATGTATTTCATTTGAAGATGGAGTAGAACTAGTGAAAAAAAGAGGAGAATATATGCAAAACTTACTTCCAGAAGGAGATTGGGCAATGGCTGCAATCTTAGGATTGGAAGATGAAAAAGTTGAAGAGGTATGTAAAAAAGTAGTAGATGGATTTGTTGTACCTGTTAACTATAATACACAAGGACAGGTGGTAATTTCAGGAGAAAAAACTGCAGTAGAACAAGCTGAAATAATAGCAAAAGAAATTGGAGCAAAAAAAGTAAGAATTTTAAAAACATCAGGGCCATTTCATACTAAAAAGCTAATTGAAGCTTCTAATGCTTTAAGAAAAGATTTAGAAAAAATAAATATTAATAAATTTAAAACTAAAGTAGTAAAAAATATTAATGGAGATATTTATAAAGATGAGGAAAATATAAAAGCTATATTAGCAGAACATATGATTTCACCAGTAAAATTTTCTAAATGTCTAGAAACAATGTTAAAAATGGGAATAGACACATTTGTTGAAATAGGACCAGGTAAGACACTATCTGGCTTTGTAAAAAGAATAAAAACAGAAAAAGAAATAAAAATCTATAATATTTGTGATGTGAAATCATTAGAAAATACTTTAAAAGAGATAAATTAATAGGAGGATAAAAATGAACAAAGTAGCTTTAATAACTGGTGGAACAAGAGGAATAGGTAAAGAAATAGCATATACTCTTGCAGAAGAAAATTATGACATAATAATAAATTATAGAACTGAAAATGAAGAATTAATGAAGTTAAAAAAAGAGATAGAACAAAAACGAGTTAGATGTTTACTATTAAAAGGAGATGTATCTAACTTTGAAGATTGTAAAAAGCTAGTAGAAGAAGCAATAAATAGAATGAACCATATTGATGTTTTGGTTAATAATGCAGGTATAACAAAAGACATGTTACTTATGAGAATGAAACCAGAAGATTTTAATGAAGTAATAAATGTAAATTTGATAGGAACATTTAATATGACTAAAAACGTAATAAATTATATGATGAAAAAAAGAAAAGGAAGAATTATTAATGTTTCTTCAGTTGTAGGAATATCTGGAAATGCAGGTCAAACTAATTATGCAGCATCTAAAGCAGGGATTATTGGCTTTACAAAAAGTTTAGCAAAAGAAGTTGCATCTAGAAATATACTAGTAAATGCAATTGCACCAGGATTCATTCAAACAGATATGACTAATATATTAAAAGAAAATGTAAAAGACGAAATTGCAAAAACAATACCATTAAAAAGAATGGGAACGGCAAAAGATGTTGCAAATGTCGTTAAATTTTTAGTGTCAGAAGATAGTTCTTATATAACAGGGCAAGTAATTCAAGTTGATGGTGGAATGTTGATGTAATAATTTGTTTTTAGAAAGGAGAAAGCAATGGAAAAAAGAGTAGTAATAACAGGATTAGGAGCAATTACTCCAATTGGAAATAATGTAGAAGAAACATGGAATGGAATTGAAAACAAAAAATGTGGAATAGATAAAATAACATTAATTGATGCAAGTACATATAAAACTAAACTTGCGGCAGAAGTTAAGAATTTCAATCCATTAGAACATTTTGAACCAAAACAGGCAAAAAGATTAGATAGAAGTTCTCAATTTGCTATGGTAGCTGCAAGAGAAGCTTTTTTAGATAGTAAAATAACAAAAGAAAATACAGATTTAGAAAAAGTAGGTGTATTTGTAAGCTCAGGAATAGGAGGATTAACAACAATTCAAAACCAATGTGAAATAAATATACAAAAGGGACATAATAGAGTTTCTCCAATGTTTATTCCTATGTCAATTGCTAATATGCCAGCTGGAAATATAGCAATTGATTTAAATTTAAAAGGAGAATCTGTATCAATTGTCACAGCTTGTGCATCTTCAACTCATAGTATAGGTGAAGCATATAGAACAATAAAATATGGAGCAGAAGATGTTATATTAGCTGGAGGAACAGAAAGTTCAATTTGTGAAGTAGGAATTGCAGGATTTGAAAATATGAAAGCATTATCCAAATCAGAAGATAAAAATCGTGCAAGTATTCCTTTTGATAAACAAAGAGATGGATTTGTAATGGGAGAAGGAGCAGGTGTTATTGTTTTAGAAGAATTAGAACATGCAAAAAAAAGAGGAGCAAAAATTTATGCAGAAATAATAGGATATGGAGCAACCTCTGATGCATACCATATTACTTCACCAGAGCCAACAGGGGATGGAGCTGCAAGAGCAATTAAAAGAGCTATTGAAGATGCTAATATCAAACCAGAAGATATTGATTATATTAATGCGCATGGAACTTCTACACATTTAAATGATGCGTGTGAAACAATGGCAATAAAAAAAGCATTAGGCGAAAATGTTAGTAAAAAAGTTATGGTAAGCTCAACAAAAGGTAATACAGGTCATTTATTAGGGGCTGCAGGAGCAATAGAAGCAATATTCTCTATAAAAGCAATAGAAAATAAAATAGTTCCACCAACAATTAATTATAAAGAAAAAGATGAAGAATGTGATTTAGACATTGTACCAAATGAAATTAGAAAAAAAGATTTAAAAATAGTAATGTCAAATTCTTTAGGATTTGGTGGACATAATGGAAGTGTTATATTTAAAGAATATGAAGAATAGGAGAGAAAAATGGAATACGAGAAAATCAAACAATTAATGAATGATATGGGAAATTCAAAATTAACATCAATTGATATAGATTTCCCAGACGGTACTAAAATTAGTATGAAAAAGGAAAGTACAAAAGAGATTCAAGTAATTCAAAAAAGCGAACAGTTAAATGAAAATGAAAAACAGATAGAAGTAGCAGAAAAAGAAGAATTACAAGATGAAGAAATTGTAAAATCACCAATGGTTGGAACATTTTATTCTAAGCCATCTCCTAATGCTAATTCTTATGTAGAGATAGGTCAAAAAGTAAAAAAAGGAGATGTACTTTGCATTGTTGAAGCAATGAAATTAATGAATGAAATTGAGTCAGAATTTGATGGAGAGATTACAGAAATTTTAGTGCAAGACGGAGAATCAGTAGAATATGGAAAACCATTATTTAAAATAAAAAAGTAAAAGGAGTACAAAGCAAGTGTTAGGAAAAGAAAAAATAAAAAGTATAATTCCACAAAGAGAACCTTTTTTAATGATTGATGAAATAGAAGAATATATACCAGGAGAAAGTGCTATATGTTATAAAGATGTAAAAGAAGAAGAATGGTATTTTAAAGGACACTTTCCCGGAAATCCAATTATGCCAGGTGTATTAATAACAGAAAGTTTAGCACAAGCAGGAGCAATTGCAATTCTTAGTAAAGAAGAAAATAAAGGAAAAAATGCCTTATTTGGTGGTATCAATAAAATGAAATTTAAAAAGCAAGTAGTACCAGGAGATAGATTAAAATTAGAAGTTAAAATTATAAAGCAAAAAAGTTCAATAGGAATAGGAGAAGCAATTGCAACTGTAAATGGAGAAATAGTAGCAAAAGGAGAGCTTACTTTTGCAGTTGTATAAAGAAAGGAATTAGCCAAATGAATAAGATATTAGTAGCAAATAGAGGAGAGATTGCAGTTAGAATTATTAGAGCATGTAAAGAAATGAATATAAAAACAGTAGCAGTGTATTCAGAAGCGGACAAAGACGCTATGCACACTAGACTTGCAGATGAAGCTATTTGTATTGGACCTGCTGAACCACGGAAAAAGTTATTTGAATCTAAAAAATATTATTGAGGCAGCTAATATAACAGGAGCAGATAGTATTCATCCTGGATTTGGTTTTTTGTCTGAAAATAGTCAATTTGCAAAAATATGTGAAGAATCTAATATAAAATTTATAGGACCTTCTTATAAAGTAATTGAATTAATGGGAAATAAATCAAATGCAAAAGACTTAATGAAAAAAGCAGGAGTTCCAGTAATACCAGGATCAGATGGTAGTATACAAAGTTTAAAAGGAATTATTGAAACAGCAAATAAAATAGGATATCCTATATTATTAAAAGCATCAGCAGGAGGCGGAGGAAAAGGAATACGTATAGTTAATTCAGAAGAAGAATTAGAAAGTAATTACAACATTGTAAAACAAGAAGCAAAATTATCTTTTAATAATGACGAAATTTATGTTGAAAAATTTATAAAAAATCCAAGACATGTAGAAATTCAAGTACTAGCAGATGAACATGGCAATGTTATTCATTTAGGAGAAAGAGATTGTTCTATTCAGAGAAAAAACCAAAAAGTAATAGAAGAAACACCATCTACTATTTTAGATGATAAATTAAGAAATAAAATGGGAGAAGCGGCTATAAAAGCAGTAAAAGCTTCTTCATATACTAGCTGTGGAACAGTAGAATTTTTGGTAGATAGTGATAAAAATTTTTATTTTATGGAAATGAATACAAGAATACAAGTGGAACATCCTATTACTGAAATGAGAACAGGAATAGATATAGTAAAAGAACAAATAAAAATAGCGGCTGGAGAAAAATTAAAAATAAAACAAAAAAACGTACAATTTAAGGGACATAGTATAGAATGTAGAATAAATGCAGAAAATCCAAGAAAAAAATTTAGACCATCACCAGGAAAAATAACAGGATTAAACTTACCAGGTGGAAATGGAGTAAGAATAGATACAGCAATTTATGAAGGATATACAATTCCTGCTAATTATGATTCTATGATTGCAAAAATTATTACTTATGGAGACACAAGAAATGAAGCGATTAGTAAAATGAAAAGAGCCTTAGAAGAAACCGTAATTGAAGGAATTGATACTAACCTTGATTTCTTATTTCAGATAATTAAAAATCCAAACTTTTTAAGAGGAAAATTTGATACATCTTTTATTGAAAAAGAAATATTAGAAAAAGAGGAATAAAGATATGATAGTAGACAAAATGAAAAAAAGAGAGCCTACAGCCAAAAAAATTAAAAACAAAGTAGACATTCCAGTTGGAAAATGGATAAAATGTGATAAATGTCAAGAAATTTTATATAAAGAAGATGTAAGAAAAAATAATAGTATTTGTCCAAATTGCGGAGCATATTTCAGAATGCATATTAATAAAAGGTTAGAAAGTATTTTAGATAAAGAATCTTATAAAAGATTTGATTTAGACATTGATACAACTAATCCATTAAATTTAGAAGATTATCCAAAAAAAATAAAAGGATTAAGAGAAAAGACAGGTATACAAGAAGCAGTAGGATGTGGCGTGCGGAAAAATAAATGGAGAAGATGTTGTGATTTGTGTAATGGATAGTGGATTTTTAATGGGAAGTATGGGAATTGTTGTTGGAGAAAAAATTACATATTCAGTAGAAAAAGCAATTGAGCTGAAATTACCATTAATTATTTTTTGCGTTTCAGGTGGAGCTAGAATGCAAGAAGGAATTATTTCTTTAATGCAAATGGCAAAGACAACATCAGCAATTGCAAAATTAAATGAAGCAGGTTTATTATACATATCAGTTTTAACAGATCCAACTTATGGAGGAGTTACAGCATCTTTTGCAAGTATAGCAGATATTGTTTTAGCAGAACCAGGAGCAATGATTGGATTTGCAGGTAAAAGAGTAATTCAACAAACAATTGGAGAATCTTTGCCAGAAGGATTTCAAACAGCAGAATTTTTGTTAGAACATGGTTTTATAGATAAAATAGTAGAAAGAAAAGATTTAAAAGATACTTTATATAGAATAATTAAATTTCATAAATAAAAGGAGGGACGAAAAATGACTGCATGGGAAAAAGTAGAAATAGCAAGAAATCCAAAAAGAAAAACATCACTTGATTATATAGATGAAATTTTTGATGAATTTATGGAATTACATGGAGATAGAAATTTCAAAGATGATAAAGCAATTGTTTGTGGGCTAGCGAGAATTGATAAACAAAATTATACAGTAATTGCAGAACAAAAAGGAAGGACTACTAAAGAAAATATAGAAAGAAACTTTGGTATGCCAAATCCAGAAAGTTATAGAAAAGCAATTAGATTTATGAAACAAGCAGAGAAATTTAATAGACCAGTTATTACATTTATAGATACAAAAGGAGCATATCCAGGAATCGGAGCAGAAGAAAGAGGACAACGGAGAAGCTATTGCAAGTTCTATGCTAGAAATGGCAAAACTAAAAGTTCCAATTATTTCAATTGTAATAGGAGAAGGTTCTAGTGGAGGTGCTTTAGCATTAGGTGTTGGAAATAAAGTATTAATGCTAGAAAATGCTATATATTCAATATTATCTCCAGAAGGATATAGTAGTATTTTATGGAAAGATCCTTCTAGAGCTAAAGAAGCGGCAGAAAAAATGAGGCTAACGGCAGAGGATTTATATGATTTAAAAGTGATTGATAAAATAATAAAAGAACCTAAAGAAGATACGTTTAAAAAAGTTTCTAATAGCTTAAGAAAAGAGATAAAAACTACAATAAACAAAATGAGTAAAATGTCGAAAGAAGAAATAGTAGAAGACAGATATACTAAATTTAGAAACATGGGAGAATATATTAAAATTGAAAAAATATAAAGGAGGACTAAATATGTTATTAGAAGGAAAAAAGATAATTATAATGGGAGTTAGAAACAAGTGGAGTATTGCTTGGGGAGCTGCTCAATCTGCATATGAAAATGGGGCAGAAATAATATTTACATATGGAACTAAACGATAAAAAGATTTGTGTAGTCGGGCTAGGCTACGTTGGTTTGCCTTTGGCAAGACTTTTCTCAACAAAGTATCAAACTATAGGTTTCGACATGAACCAGTGTCGTGTGGATGCACTCATGACTGGTCATGACGCTACTCTCGAAGTGTCAGATGAATTGCTTCAGGATGCTATCAACAAACATGGTTTTGTTTGCACTACCGACCTTGAAAAGATTAAAGGTTGTAACGTTTATATTGTTGCCGTACCTACTCCAGTGAACGATGACAATACTCCTGATCTCAAACCACTTTGGGGGGCAAGTGAGACTGTTGGTAAGGTAATTTCAAAAGGTGATATCGTAATCTATGAGTCAACCGTTTATCCCGGTGTGACAGAGGAAGAGTGCTTACCAATTGTAGAGAAAGTGTCAGGGTTAAAGTTTAATTTGGATTTCTATGCAGGTTACTCTCCAGAACGTATTAACCCTGGTGATAAACTTCACACCGTGGAGAAGATTAAAAAGGTAACTTCTGGATCTACACCTGAGATTGCCAACATTGTTGACAGTCTCTATAATTCTGTACTAATAAATGGTACTCACAAAGCTCCTTCAATCAAGGTAGCTGAGGCCTCTAAGATTATAGAGAATTCGCAGCGTGACGTTAACATTGCTTTTATGAACGAGCTTGCTAAGATTTTTAATGCGATGGGTATTGATACTCATGATGTTATTGAGGCTGCTGCATCGAAATGGAACTTTATCAAGCTTAGCCCAGGTCTAGTGGGTGGTCACTGTATTTCTGTTGATCCTTACTACCTCATTCAGAAGGCACAGGTTTATGGTGTACTTCCTCGTATCATGTACACATCTCGTCGCTTGAATGATGGTATGGGGGCATACGTTGCAAATCAGACTATTAAGTGTATGAATAAGAAAGGCGTGATAGTAAAAGATGCCAAAATACTTATTCTTGGTATTACTTTCAAGGAAAACTGTCCCGATGTACGCAACACCAAAATTGTAGATATTTACCATACTCTTGCCGAATATACGCAGAATATCACCGTTTATGATCCTTGGGCAAACGTGGAGCGAGTACGGTATGAGTATGGTATTGATATAGTGGTTAATCTACCTGAGAATGAAAAGTATGATGCCATAATTCTAGGTGTAGCTCACAGAGAGTTTGAAGGAATGGATTTTGCTTCTATGAAAAACGGCGAACGAGCTGTTATCTACGATGTGAAGGGAGTCCTTTCACGTGATATAATTGACGCAAGGCTCTAAAGGCTCTTATTATCCCCCCATTTCTTGGGGGCTTAATAATAAAGGATGTGTGTGTCTATGTACTGGATAAATATTACATAGAGAGTTACTATATATGATCTTATCTGTAATTATGAACGACAGTGTATCAATAAATGCTCCTCATTTTTACTTAAAACTTTAGAATCCTCTATGAACACTCCGTTTTATAAACTGGCAATCTGTTTGGGGTATGGTATCCACAAATATATTCGCTAGGTTTATTTTGCTTGGAATCAAATAGGACTTCTCCAGATATTGTTGGATAGATATTATGTTGATTGTGATTGTTGTGTCGTTTGTTTAATGAATAGATTATCATGT
>ENA-OURV01000181-OURV01000181.1-human-gut-metagenome-genome-assembly--contig:-NODE-181-length-54082-cov-5.060562_pt1 | contig 54082 bp, 48 predicted proteins | sample MGYA00242141_ERZ509072 | MGnify/ENA primary metagenome ERZ509072 (study PRJEB26280, sample SAMEA2338763) | human gut metagenome | biome: human gut; feature: human-associated habitat; material: faeces... | reverse complement strand
CGAAATTCCCAGCTTCTGCCGAAATTTCGAGTCAGTCCCGTTATGACCACTTCGAGACCTCTTCACATGTGGATAAACAAAATCTTTTTTATATTGTAACACATTGTCCGGCAAAAAGCAAGTGTTTCAATACAAAAACCGCCTTCTGAGATTGTATCAGAAGGCGGTTTGCTTTAAGTATGCTTTTTTGCAGATTTCCCGTTTCTGTCCGGCTTTGCTTCCGCAGTAGAGGCAGCGGCTGGTGTGGGCGCTGCTGCGGGATACTGAAAGAACAGGCGTATGGTGATAGCCCCAAGCAGTACAAGATTTGCCAGCGCCAGATATTTCATTTCCATAATATCCACCTTGAACAGGTAATTTGCACTGCTAAGCAGGGTGACAAAATTGATGCCTACAGCGATCCACCAGTCCTTCCGGTACATGAATGCCCAGAGAATACTGAAAATGCAGCAGATGAACACATACCGTTCATGCATGGCAGGCAGGAAATAGATGCAGACCATGGCGCTCCACAGTGCAAGCAGTACCAGTTGCTTATTGTCCCGGATGCCTTGCCGGGCAATCACAAAGGCCGAGACCATGAAGATGGCAAATGCCGTCCAGATGCCCAGCTTGGAGAACAGGTCATAATCACCGGGCATGAACACAAACAGATTGGGGCAGTTCATAGTCAGCTGCTTGTAAATATCCGTCTGCGCCCGGTAAATGTTCAACGTGTCGGAGAGACCTCTGCCGGCAATGATGGCTGGCAGATCCATAATGAAGAACACCAGGGGAATCCACAGAAAGTGCATAATATTTACCTTTCTGGAGGCAAAATAGTAAATCAGCAGCACTGGCAGGAAGAAAATTGCCTGGAGCTTAAATGCCAGAGCGATTCCGTAGAAAATCATGGCTGCCGGATAGTTCTCCTTCACCAGGAAGTAGGTACACAGCAGCAGGAAGGTCACGTAGATGAAATCGCACTGCCCCCAGAACGCGGAATTCAGGAAGGTGTTGGGAACCAGCAGCAGTACGGAATATGCCAATAAGTTCTGCGGAGTCAGCAGCTTTGTGCCCTTGATTTTGGACAGCAACAGCACAGCGGCGGCACTGCCCAGAAAATCGAACAGCACGGATAAATTCTTGATCTCGTACAGGTCGTTGAAGCTAGTTCTGCCTACAATGGCAAGAAACAGCATATAGGGTACGTTGTATTCTCCGATATTCTGCCCGATGCCGGACAGACCAGGATGCTCCATCAGCTGGGCAATCCAGCTTTTCATGAAAAAACTGTAGTCAGCGGTTTCATGGGGATACAAGTGCCAGCGTAGCTGAAAGGCAATGATGGATATTGCAAGAAAGCCTAGCAGTACATCATATTTTTGCAGCAGCCCGGCAATCTTTTTTTCAATAGTGCTCATGGGAACCCTCTTTTCGTTTTGTTTTGATCGTTATACCGGGGGATTACTGCTCCGTGCCCTCGCTTTGTGCAAATTGACTGGGGTGCCGGGTGAAAAAGTCTACACGAGGCTCCAGGAATTTCAGCTTGTGATCCTGTCCGCCGCAGAAGAAAGAAATAGGCTCAAAAATATGATCCCAACTCCAGAAGGACTTATCCAGCTGTAAATACTCCAGGATTTTCTCGGTTCCCTCCGGTGCCATGGGGTGCAGAAGCACGGCTGCGGTACGGATCATATGGAATACATCAATGAGGGTCTGACGGCGAAGCTGTGCGTCTTCCTTTTTGTCCGCATCTCCAAGCTGCTTGACCATCAGCTTGCTTGCCTTGCGGATATAGGTATCCAGCACATAGGTGGCCTGGTGGAACTCAAACCGGTACATAAACCGTTCATAATCCAGAATGGCTTTTTTTGCAGCCTCCAGCACCGGTGCGGAAACCTCTCCCACCGGCATGACTCCATCGTAGTATTTCTGGGTGGTGTAGATGCAGGTACGGATGATCCGGTTGAATACGTTGGAGAGCAGGAAGCCGTCCTTCAGTACCGGGTCTGCTTCATCCGGCTTTGCGTTGGGGTTCAGGGGCTTAGGCTGGAAGCTGACGCTGCGCTGTCCAAGGCCTAGCCCAAGATAGTGCATCCGCAGCTGTTCTGCGGTGTAATAGTGCAGCAGGTCTGCTGCCATAGGAGGCTTTACCGAGCCGGAGCTGCTCGCTTTTTTGTCCAGGAAGAGAATGTGGTTGTTTGCTACCAGGATGGGCAGCTGCATCTGACCATCAGCCGGATGAGTGGTCAGGTTGTCCTTGCCCTGTAAAGCCATGAACATGCCCATTTCCGCCACGCCGTAGAAGTAGATGTTGTCAGCGCCGATGAACTGGTATACCTGCGCATCCTTGGAGCACCAGTAGTCCTTCCATTCCTCTGTGTTGTGACCGATCTGCTCCAGGTATGCCATCGTGAAGGAGATGGGCGCCCACAGAGATTCGGGCCATACCCAGATGGTCAAAGGCTCCTCACCCTCCAGTTGGGGTGCAGGTACGCCCCATTCCACGTTGCCGGTAAGCCGGAAGGGGACAAGGGTCTTGCCGGTACGGTACCGGATGCCTTGTTCTGCCAGTACCACACATGCCTGATCGCAGTCCGTCAGCTTTTTGAAGGCGATCGTAAAGGAGGGCTTTTTCGGTTCCTCAATGAATTCGTGTTCCGGCATCTGATCCTTGCAGGCTTCATATTGTTCCAGGAACTCGTTTTTGATATAGATCACCGGGGGCTTGAGAAATTCTCCGATGGTCTTGGAAACCAGGGGGCGCACATTCTTCTGGGTGCGGATCTCGGCAACATACTGGTTCAGCAGCTCGTTCTGCTCCGTCAGATTGAAGTACCAGTTGGTGACCTTTTTCATAATGGGAGTTTCGCCGGTCAGTGTGCTTTTGGGGTTAATGAGCATTTCCGGCATATACTGGTGTCCCAGATCACATTCATCTGCATAGCCCTTTTCGGAGTTGCATCCTTCCACCGGGCACTTGCCGACGACCTGTCTGCCATTGAGGAATGCGCCTGCCTTTGCGTCATAGAACTGGGAGGTGGCAATGCGGGTCAGGTGCCCGTTTTCATACAGCCGACGGATGAAACGGTCGGATACCTGGTTGTGGATCTCGGCAGTTCGGCCAAGTCCGGATGCACCGAACAGGTTCAGACTGATGTCATAGTCGTCCAGGGTCTGCTTTTGCGCCTGGTGATTTGCGGCGACAAAATCCTTGATACTGCCGGTGAAGCCTTCCTCTGCGCATTTGCGGCGGTAGCTTTCTGCGATAGGGGAGCCATAGCAGTCCGTGCCGGATACGAAGATCACGTTGTCCTCGCCGATCCGATCCCGAAGAAACCGGGCGTATACATCTGCAAATACGAATACGCCGCCAATGTGTCCAAAGTGCAGCGTTTTATTTCCATAGGGCATGCCACCGGTGATCACAGCCCGCTTGGGAAACTCCGGGCGGGTTTCCGGCTTTTTATGAAAGTTTTTTTCCTCGCTCATGTTACATCTGCCTCCAAAAGAATCATATACAATTTAGTATAACAGATTTTTCTGAAAAATGCAAGAGCGGATGTAATGTATAATCTACTTATAATCTACTTCAGATTGCAGCATAGCTGTTTTTGGAAAAAGAAAACCGCATCTTCAAAAGAAGATGCGGTTTGTGGTTTACTCGCTGACGTAGGGAAGCAGAGCAATATGTCTTGCTCTCTTGATTGCAACTGTCAGTTCACGCTGGTGGAATGCGCAGGTACCGGTTACCCGTCTGGGCAGGATCTTTGCTCTGTCGGTCATGCACTTTCTCAAACGTGCGATATCCTTGTAATCGATGGTTTCAACACGATCTACGCAGAACATGCAAACCTTCTTACGGGGTCTCTTGCCACCCCGGGAGTTTCTTTCTCTTTCCATGATAATAACCCTCCTTTTCGAGTTATGGTCAGAAGGGGACTTCGCCGTCGCTGAGGATCTCTTCAAAATCACTCAGATCGCCAAGCTGGATGGACTCCTGCGCAGGCTGAGTCTGAGCGGGGGCAGGGGCTGTCTGCTGCTGCGGCTTGCTGTATGCGGGCTGCTGATAAACCGGCTCCGCAAAATTGCCCTGCTGCTGTCCGCCGCCTTTGGATTCCCCAAAGGAAACGTTGTCAGCCTGAACCTCCATGGAATAGTGCTTAACACCATTTGCATCCGTATAGTCGTTGTTCCGCAGACTGCCTTCCACAATAATCATCTTCCCCTTGGAAAAATAACGGGAAACGAATTCAGCAGTCTGCCGCCAGGTATTGACTCTGATGAAGTCAGCCTGTCGTTCCTGATCCTTGCGGTAGGGACGATCAACGGCAACGGAAAAGCGGCATGTAGAAATACCGGATGTGGTCTGGCGCAATTCGGGATCCGCAGTCAATCTGCCCATCAGTATAACCTTGTTCAGCATTTTGAAGCACCTCCAATGTGCATATGATTACTTTACAGTAACCAGGGAACGAAGTACGCCGTCTGTGATATTGACTTTTCTTGTAAATTCAGCGGGATATGCGGGAGTAGACTCGAATGTGTAGATCACATAGTAGCCGTCCAGCTCATCGTTGATCGGGTAAGCCAGCTTGCGCTTGCCCCAGGACTCGTCAACGGATTCCAGTGTCGCATTCTCTTCAATCTGAGCTTTGAACTTTTCGATCAGTTCCTTTACTGCGTCCTCGCCCTTTGCCAGACTGAATACGACCATAGCCTCATACTTTGCGTTTACCTTTGCCATGTTGTTACACCTCCTTTTGGATTTCGCTCACCACAGAGTGTGAGCAAGGATACTATAAAATTATAGCAGAACGTCTCCGGTTTGTCAAGCTTTTTTTATAATTTTTCCTCCCGGCTTTACATTTCTTGCGTCTCATGCTATACTTACAAAGAAGAAACGAAAGGAATCCGATAACGCTATGGGGTACGAGGGGCTTTCCAAGCTATTTTATAAATCTCCCGAACAATATCAGGCAGCGTATCAGCGCCGGTTTGCAGGGGATGCAACGGTGCATTTTGCATTTGATGTGCATCAGAAGCCGGCGTTTCTGGTGATCACGCCGGAGCTGCTGAGTCTGATCGATCAAATTCATGTACTGGATAAGCAGCTCACCTGGATCAGCCGACGTTTGCCAAAGATTGCTAAGCAGCAGTACAGCACCTGGGCGGTGATCGAGGAGATCCGGCTGACCAACGAGATCGAAGGGGTGCACAGCACTCGTCGTGAGATCCAGCTTCTGGTGGAGGATCACTTGCCGGTGAAGAACGAGCAGCGGTTGGTGGGATTCGTAAAAAAGTACCGGCAGCTGATGAACCGACAATCCATTCCGCTGCGTACCTGTGAGGATCTGCGCCGATTGTATGATGAACTGTGCCTGCCGGATGTGATTGCGGATGCGGCCGATCATGCACCGGACGGGCTGCTGTTCCGGAAGGACAGCGTATCCATTTATTCTGAATCCCAAAAGGAGATCCACAAGGGGCTGTATCCGGAAAGTGCAATTCTGTCCGCCATGACCAAGGCGCTGGATATGCTGCATGATCCCCAGCTGCCTGTGCTGCTGCGGATTGCCCTGTTTCACTATTGCTTTGCCTATATTCATCCCTTTTACGATGGGAACGGCAGAATGGATCGATTTATCAGCAGCTACTATCTGGCGTGGAATTTCAACCCTCTGCTGGGTTATCATTTATCTTATACCATTAAGAAAGAATTGTCAACCTATTACAAGCTGTTCAAGCAGACCAATGATCCACGCAACTGTGGGGATCTGACCTTGTTTGCAGAGGGATTCCTGCGGATCATCCGCACCTCCTCCGAGAGCCTGAACGCATCTCTGCTGAAGCGACTGGAGAAGATGACCTTTTTCCGGAATCAGCTGCTCAAGCGCTTTCCAAATGACCGGCATTTCCGTGTGCTGCACATTCTGATGCTGAACACCCTGTTCGGCTATCGGGGGCTGACCCTGCCGGAGCTGGCGGCTGCCTGTGGCATGGATGAGCCGCTGACGGCGGTGCTGCTGCAAACCCTTGCTACCCAGACTCCCTTGGTGGTGCTGTACCGGGAAGGGGAGCATACCATGTATGAAGTAAATCTGGAGCGGTTGGCAGAGATTCCGTAACCGTTCTGCATGTGACAGTCGTCCCATAGGGCGGCTGTTTTTTTGCATAGCCTCTTGACAAGATGCATTCTGTATGGTATGATACATGTAGTAAGCATATGCTAACTGCGTGCACAGGAGGTGAAACAATGAGCGTAGTAGTGGTAGGCGGCAATGAATGCATGGTGACACGGTATAAGCAGATTTGCAGTTCCTATAACTGTAAATCCAAGGTGTTCACCCATATGACAGTGAATTTTGAGCAGAAGATCGGATCTCCGGATCTGGTGGTGGTTTTCACCAACACCTGTTCCCATAAGATGGTGGTCAGTGTGGATAACAAGGCCAGCAAGCAGGATTTCCGGGTGGCAAAAATACATAGCGCCAGTGCAAGCGCACTGAAAACCGTACTGGAGCAGTACTGCAAAGTGTGAGGCAACACCGCTCATCTCTTGTACGATGTTGTCTTATGAGATGGGCACTACTTTTATAAAGAAACAGCCTGTAGAAGCTTCTACAGGCTGTTTTGCTTATTCCAGGGGCATGTCCATGTATTGAATATCCAGGTCTACATCTCCTGCAATGCCAGGGATTCGTCCCCGGCAGCTCATCTGCCAGATGGCATAGTCTCCGGCATAGTCGGTCTGATCTGTGTAATGGGCAAGCCATACCGGGTGCTTTTTCTGCGGATACCAGAAATTGTTCAGATAGTTTTTGCTGCCGTACAGCATGGCAGAGTAGCCCTGTTCCTGCATTTCCTCTGCAAATACCTCAAACAGCTGGTTCAGGTCGTGAATGCTCATGCTGTACTTCTGAAAATTGCTGAAGCTTTCCCAGTCGAATACCACCGGAAAATCCAGCTTTGCGCCATCCAGGTTCCGGGCGATCCACTGGGCTTCCTTGCGGACAGCCTGTTCGCTGTTGGCAGTGGTGTAAAAGTATACTCCCACGTCCAGACCCGCAGCCTTTGCTGCCTGCATGTTGGCACGATAGTATTCGTCCATTTCAATGCCGCTGCGGCTGTGTCCCATCCGCATAATCACAAACTCGCAGCCGGCATCCCGGACAGCTTCAAAATCGATCGTTCCCTGCCATTTGGATACATCGATCCCAAGCCGTTTATTTGCACCTCCGTATGCATCGGCAAAGTCTGAAAAGGCAAGCCGTGGCTTATCGTCCGTATAGGTGGGCAGCTTGTCCGCCACCGTCACAGTCAGATCCCAACTGGTTTGATTCCCGGCGGAATCCGTAACAGTTGCAGTAATGGGATACTTGCCCGGCTGGGAGGTGTCCACCGTTCCCGTATAGGTCAGCCGGGGCTTTTTGTCGTAGTTATCCGCAAAACCCACGCATTTGTTCAGATCAAAGGATTTTCCGGTCTGGATCACCGTACCGTATCCGCCGTTGAGCAGCAGAGGAGGGGTGGTATCCTCGACCTGGTACCGGATGGTCTGACTGTAGGATTCCCCGTTGTAGGTAAACTCCACTGTCTGCTCCAACGTGCCGGTTCTGGAGGTGTCCAGCCAGTCGCTGCCGTTTTTCAGCCGGATATCCGGCGCCGTGATATAGTCCTTCAGCCGGACGGTTTCGTATACCTCTACTGCACCGGCAGTTTCCGGAGAAATCTGCCGTTTTGGGGGTTCCGTGGCAGCCACTGTTTCCGTGGTTTCCGCCGGATCCGTCCCAGTGGTTTCTGTTGTTGTGGCAGATGTGGTGACAGTGGTGGTGCGATTCGCAGCGGTGGTGCCGGGTTCCGTTGCTGCGGTGGTGGATGCTTCTGCTGCAGGGACAGCGTCAACGGGCTTTGCCTCCTGGGCACTGCAACCTGCCAGCAGCATGGAGAGGGCTGAAGCCAGCAGCCAGAAATGTTTTTTCATAGTATGCTCCTTTTCATTCGGATACGACCAGTATAGCATGGATCCGACAAAAAGTAAAGGCAAAGCGACAGATAGGCTTTTTATATATTGGAAGGAGGAGCGCTGTTATTCCGTTCCCAGCAGGGTATGGTGCAGGATCCCCAACCATTCCCGCACCCAGTAGGTGGGGATAAGCCAGGGTTGTGTATGGGCCGGGATGCTGCTGACAGTCCAGCCGCAGTTCTTGGCGATCATGCTTGCCCGCAGCTGGTGAAATTCGTTTGTGACCAGGGCGATTTCCTTGGGCATGCAGCCCTGTTTTACCAGCAATTCTTTGGAAAAACGCAGGTTTTCCCGGGTACTGGTGGAGCGATCCTCCTGTAAGATCCGGTCAGCTGGCACTCCCTTTTCCGTCAGGTACTGGTACATGCAGGCAGCCTCGCTGATGTCCTCGTTGCTGCCCTTGCCGCCGGATACCACCAGCAGACAGTCCGGATGCTCCGTCCAGTAGGCGTAAGCCGCATCCAATCGCTGTTGCAGCATGATACTGGGACGGGTGCCGTTTACCTTACAGCCCAGCACAATGGCTACGTCTGCATTTTGCGTGCGTTTGCCGTATGCCCCGTACAGCATGCCACCGGTCAGACCCACCGCCAGCAGCACTCCCAACAGGCACAGTCCCAGAACTGTACGGCTGGTAATCCGGAACCAGAGCTGCTCCCCGTGGGCAATATACCATTGATGCAGCGGTGTTTTGAAGCACCACAGAAGGAATCCTCCCAGGCATAGCCCCAATCCCAGCAGGTTTCCGGCGTTGATGATCCTTGCGAACATGGGCAGCAAAAACACAAGCGCCCCGCACAGAAGCAGTGCGGGGAGGATGCGTTCGATCAGAATGGATCTCATGTAAAGTTTTCTTCCAGAGCCTTTGCCAGCTGTGCGGGGCAGGATGTGCCCTTGCCGTTGCAGTCAATGCCCTGGAGCCGGTCGATGACATCTTCCACCTTCATGCCCTTTACGAGACTGCTGATGCCCTTGGTATTGCCGTTGCAGCCGCCGAGAAACTGCACGTTCTGTACGATATCGTCCTCCACCTCAATGTCGATGCGGCGGGGACAGATGCCGTGGGGCTGATAAGAAATTTTCATGGATTATGCCTCCTTCTTGTTGGCAAGCTTGATGATCCGATCCAGATTTTCCTTGCTGGTGCTGTTGCTGCCCAGATGCGTGGGCTGCGCATTGTAAAGTCCATGGAAATCGGAGCCACCGGTTACGATCAGATTATACTTCTGCGCAATCTTCCGCAGCTCTTCCCGCTGTGCCTCGTTTGCGGTGTAGTGATCCACCTCTACGCCGTCGATCTTGCCCATTTCCGCAAGCTCCACCAGCAGCTCTACGTTGCGGTACAGCATGGGGTGCGCCATGACAGCCACGCCCCGGGCGGAATGGATCAGATCCAGTACAAATTTTACATCCGGATATTCCCGCTCTACCAGGCAGGATCCATTCTCCAGATTAAACAGCTCATCGTTTAATTCACCGTAAAACTCCAGGGCATAGCCGTAGTCGATCAGTGCCCGCATGATATGCTGTTTGAAGATGCTCTTGGAGCTTGTAGCATGCCGCATAACGCTTTCCAGGGTGATGGGGAACCGCTCCATAACCTTTTCCACCATTTCCTTGCTGCATGCCTTCCGGATCTCACAGGATTTCAGGCACAGTCCTTCCAGCCGATCCGGCTTTTTTGGTGCATAGCAGAGGATATGTACCTTGCTGTTCCGGGCTTTGTCCCATGCGGAAAGCTCTACGCCCTGGATGATACGGACTCCGTAACGTTCGCCTAAGATGTTTGCTCTGGAGAAGGACGAAAGCGTGTCGTGATCGGTGATGGACAAAAAGTCGATGCCGGTGCGCTTTGCCTGCATAATGATATCCTCGATGCCGAGAGAGCCGTCGGATAATTTGGTATGACAATGCAGATCACAAATCATAGTGAAACCTCCTTTGAGTATCCGCTTTAGAGTGCTAATGTGAGAAAACACAGTAAGATATGAATATTATAGCATACAAGCAGAGAAAAAGCAAGCATTTTCGCAGAAGCGGAAACACTTGCCTTGTTCATGCTATTTTTTGCGTTCAATATGCTTGTTGATAAGCATACCGATCAGTCCGATGCCGCCGGTGATGCCGAATGCTATCAGGCTCACCAGATATTTGCCCTGCCCGAAGGAACTGCCGATATAGGCGGAGGACAGGATGGAGGGGATCCGGGCAAGCGTGGCGATCAGCAGATACCGGGTGGGATTGATCCGGGTCAGGGGCACCAGGTAGGTGAGCAGATCCTTCGGGGTTCCCGGAATAAAGAACAGAAGGAATACCGCCCATTCCAGCTTGTTTTCGTCCTGGAACAGCCGGTGATTTTTGATCTTCTCCTCCGGCACAAAGTATCCCACCAGAGGTCTGCCGAATTTCCGCACCAGCAGGAACACTATGGCAGTGCCGATGATGACACCCAGCAGACCGTACAGGGTGCCGGGGATGGTACCGAACAGCACGCCCCCCAGCAGTTCAATTGGCTCACCGGGCACAAAGGCAATGATCACATGAAACACATGCAGCAGAATGTAGATCACCGGGGCAAAGGCTCCGTAGGACTCCACCCGCTGCTTCATGACAATCCTGCCGTCATTGGTGGAAAGCTGTCGGATCCAGGGTAAGAGCAGGAGCGTGATGGCGATGGTGGTAATGATGTATGCGGCTACGATCAGCAGCCGTTTTTTTGCTTCCTTCGATAATTTACTCATAGCTTTAGGGTGCGCAGAATCCGGAGATTCATACAAGCCGGCGCCCGTTCCCTCCTTTGTATATAAGGAATCCCCACACTTGCATGCGGGGATCGTGGTTTATGTAGTGGCTTCTGTGCTTGCCGGTTCAGACTGGGCAGGCGCTGCCTCCTTATAGAGGTTCAGCTGCTTGCCGGTGTCGATGATGGCTTGTGCAATTTCCTTGGCATATTCCGTCTGCTTGGTATCAAAGTAGGTGTTATCCTCCTCGTTGGACAGAAAACCAAGCTCCGTCAGACAGCTGGGCATGTCGGTGTGCCGGTTGACATAGTAATTCTTGCCGTCCGCATCCCGATAGCCTTCCTTGGTGCCCCGGTTTTTGGAGACACCCACCCGCTCCAGCGCAGCCAAAATATTGCTTGCCAGCAGAGCATCTCCCGTTTCGGAGTTTTCGTTGATCCAGATCTCCACGCCGTTGCCTTCTGTGGCACTGTTCCGATGGAAGGAGATGAACAGATCCGAGTGCCCTTCGTTTGCCACCTTGCAGCGATTTTCCAGGGAAATAAATGTGTCGTCCGAACGGGTCATCAGAATCTCTACGTTGGGGAATTTCTGCAATTCCTTCTGGACTGCCAGAGTGATTGCCAGATTATCATCCTTTTCCAGGCGGGTTTCATCTCCGTTGTGACAGCCTACGTCATTGCCGCCGTGTCCGGCGTCCAGGGTGACGGTAAATTTTTTTACCGGCTGGGTGATTTCCGCTTGTGTTGCAGTGGTGTTCTGTGGTTCCTCGTTTCCGCTTTCATCCTGGCTGAAACAGGAATAGAGGGCGAAAATGAGTAGAAGCAGGAACAGCAGGATCAGCCCAGCAACGAGGATACGATCCCATCTGACGCGACGTCGTTTTGCCATATGTAAATTCCCCTTGTCTTTTGATTATTTCTTTTTTGGGATTCGCACTTGACTCCACATCTTATTATAACATGCCCTATATAAAAATGCAACCGTTCCAGCGGAAAGTTTTTCTGAATCTGAAAAAAATCCCATGTGGTGTATGAATGTGTAGCAGGGCATATTACCTTAGTGTCAACACGACCTTAGATTCGGGCAAAAAAGAAAGACCCACATAAATGCGTGAGCCCCGGTGTATATGGTTGGGATAGCTGGATTCGAACCAGCGAGTGACGGAGTCAAAGTCCGTTGCCTTACCGCTTGGCTATACCCCAAAATAGTGATTCTATTATAACATACTGTTTCAAAAAATGCAAGCATTTTTTCCAAACGCATGTATTACAAGAAACCGGCAGACGCATCCGCTGCACCTGCCGGCTTTGTTTATTCTGCTTTGCCTTGAATATATGCCACCGGGTCAATGAATATTCCGTCCCGGTATACCTCAAAATGCAGATGGGAGGGATCGGCGCTTTCGATTTCCGCCGTATCGCCTACAGCGCCGATTGCATCGCCTCCTTTGACCTCGTCTCCGGCGGTGACGGTGACGCCGCTGTTCAGATTACAGTAGCGGCTGACGATGCCATTGCCGTGATCGATGGTGACACATACCCCAAGCAGGCCGTCCTCCTCAACGGATTTGACCGTTCCTGCCGCAATGCTCACCACGTCATCACCGATCTCTGCGGCAAGATCGGCACCGTTGTGGGTTTGCCAGGCACCGGTGGTGGCGGATTTGACCAGTTCTCCGTTGCTGAAGGGGTTGAGCACATCACCCTCTACCGGCATCACCGGCTTGGGAGCAGGGGCCGGCTTGTTTACTGGGGCTGCCGGGGCGGATTGAACGGCTGCGGGTTCTGCGGTTGCAGGCACCATAGCTTCTGTGGCGACAGGCTTTGCAGTGGTTGTCCGGGTGTATGTGGTAGTGGAAGGTGCAGAGGTTGTGGATTTTGGCACATTTTCTTTTGTGAAGGATACACTCTGTTCTGACTGGAGATTGGATTCCAACTGGGCAGACAGGTCTTTGCTTGTCTGGGTATAGGCAAAGTAGCAGGCGGCGCCCACCATGGCAACACATAGGGATAAAGCAATGTAAAACCCCTTTCCTGCAAGTACATTGGATGCACTGGATCTTGACTTTTTCATATTCACTCCGTTTCTCCGCCGTTGGGTGGAATCGGTGCCGCTGCGGCGGTCAGCACATTTGAACCGGTAGTTCTGTGAAATATTGTTGCCGGATCCGGCGGGATTATACAATGGGATGCATGTAACGCTACAGATTAAATGATAGCTTTATTTAATATAAAAATAAAAACTTGGACTATTTCTGAAAAATCTCTTGACACAGGGAAAATAATTGTGTAAAATGTAGAGGAAGTAAAGAAACGCATGGCTATTAAATAAAGCCGTATTTCTTTATTTAAGTTCGTTTGCTTATAAAAAATAAGGAGGATTTTTGATGAGAGGGAAGAAACTACTTGCATGCGCTACTGCATGCGCAATGATGGCTACCGCATCTGCCGCAGGCACCTTTGGTGCTATGGCTGCGGATGGTCTGGGAGGCTTCGCATGGTCTGCCACAGAAGGATACCAGGAGGGTACCACCGGCGTGACCAACGGTGCGGATTCCGTCACAGTCAGCTTTGCTGATACGGACAACGGCACAAGCAATGCAGCTGGATTTTACCACAACTTTGACGGGGCAGACTGGTCTGAGTATGATACTCTGAGCTTTACGCTGACCAACGAAAGCGCCAGCGACATCAGCTTTGCAGCAGCAGTCAACACCGGATCGTCCTGGAAGTGGCATCAGAGTGACAATATCACCGTCAGTGCCGGCGCATCCAAGGATGTGACCCTGTATCTGAAGGCAGAGGAATGGTGGTACTATGATGCAGACACCCAGACCAATTCTCTGGTGACGATTGCAGATCTGTATAACGTACAGCGTGTCAACATGATGATCATGTCCACCAGCGAGACTGCAACCGTCAGCGGTTCTGTTACTCTGAACGGCTGGAAGCTGGAGAAATCCGGCAGCGGCGAGGTGGTTGAGCCGAAGGATGGGTTCTATGTGGATGGCGCAGTACTGCGGGATGCAAACCAGAACGCATTTGAAATGCGGGGTACCAACTACGCTTACACCTGGTACAAGTGGGAGGGCAACGAAGAGGCCACCCTCAAGGAAATTGCGGCTTACGGTGCAAATACAGTCCGGATCGTACTGTCCGATGGTCAGCAGTATACCAAGAACACAGCAGGCGAGGTTGCAAATCTCATCAGTCTGTGCGAAAAGTATAAGCTGATTGCCGTTCTGGAGGTTCATGATGTGACTGGTAAGGACGATGCAAATCTGCTGCTGAATGCTGCAAAGTATTTCGGTGAGATCAAGTCCGCCCTGATCGGACACGAGGATACGGTCATCATCAACATTGCCAACGAATGGCAGGGCAATACCAATACCAGCAGCTGGGAGAGCGCTTATATTGCTGCTGTAAAGGAAATCCGTGACGCTGGTCTGACTCACTGCATCATGTGTGACGCAGGTGGCTGGGGTCAGGGTTATGTGACCGTTCGGGACGGCGGCAGCGCAGTGCTGGCATCTGACCCGGAGAAGAACGTGATGTTCTCTGTACATATGTATGGTACCGCAGGCGGCAACGCTACTACGATCAAGAGCGTCATTGACGGCATTAAGACCCGGAATCTTTGCCTGGTAATCGGCGAATTTGGCTACAAGCATTCCGACGGTGAGGTTGATGAAGCATACATTATGGAATATTGCAAGGATGTTCAGATCGGCTGGCTGGCATGGAGCTGGTACGGCAACGGCAGCCCGGTTGAATATCTGGATATGTCCTCTGCGAATGTTGGCGGCACCCTGTCTGCTGACTGGGGCGAGGTTGTAGTGAACGGCAAGAATGGCTGGAAGGAAACCTCTAAGGTATGCTCCGTGTATGCGGATGAACCGATCACAACTACCACCACTGAGCCTGCTGTGACCACAACTACAACAGAGGAGACGACCACAACCACAACGGAAGCAGAAACCACAATGGCGGAAGTAAGCACCATGACAACGACTACCACAACAGTTGCTGAGACTAGTACAGAGGCTGGCGAAACCACAACCACTACAACTACCCAGACTGTAGCTACCCTGTACGGCGATGTAGACTGCAACGGTGTGATCGAAATCAACGATATTGTTCTGCTGGCTCGGTACATTGCACAGGATCAGGATATTCCCGTAATCTCAGCAGAAGGTCTTGCAAATGCAAACTGCATCCAGGATAAAAATGTGGATTCAAGTGACCTGACGCAGATCGCACGGTATCTGGCACATCTGATTACTGCTGAGGAACTGGTTGTTACTGATACTACAAACAACTGAGTGTTTGATTGCAAAGTAGCTTTACCCCCCTCTTTTGATATGTTGAAAAAACCATCGTTTTTACGGTGGTTTTTTCGTTTTTTTGTATGTTTGTCAAACATATTGTACAGGAATCTAAAGGGGAGAGAGCCAGGGACGATGGCGCATGGGCAAGTTATTGTATTTGTGAAGGTGAACGGCAAGCTGAGCCTAGGAATAATCGGAAGCTTGCGTGATTTCTCATGCAGTGATTCAAGTGTGCCATCATATTTTCTGCATGTATCACCTACTCTATTGTAAGCCTGTATATGACTGAATATTGAGTAGAATGAAAAGATGCTAGCTTACAATATTGTTTAGTATGCACAAAAACGAGCTGTGTTTTCTTAATGTTATGTAGAATTTCTTCAAAAAGGGTTGAAGAATTTTAACAATTGCGCTATAATAACAGCATATTCAAGTTTGCAGCCTCCGGGCGCACACTGGCAAGGAGAGAGTAACATGAAACAGTCAGACGCAACAAAAATCAGAAACATCACACTGGCGGGTCATCTGGGATCCGGCAAAACCGCCCTGGCGGAAGCGCTGCTGTATAAGGCAGGGGCTACGGATCGGCTGGGAAAGTGTGCAGATGGAAATACAGTCAGCGATTATGATCCGGAGGAAATCAAACGGCAGATCTCCATCAATACCACTCTGTCGTCTTTTTCCAGCGGTGAAAACCGGATCAATCTGCTGGATACACCGGGCTTATTCGACTTTGCCGGCGGTATGCTGGAGGGCATCCAGGCTGCGGATACGGTAATGCTGACCGTTTCCGCAAAATCCGGCGTCAAGGTGGGCACCCGCAAGGCCTATGATGCCGCTGCAAAGCTGGGTCGCTCCAAGATGTTCGTCATCACCAAGATCGATGATCCCAACGCCAACTTCTACAATACCCTGACACAACTGAAAACCGTATTTGGCCCCACTGTGTGCCCGGTTGTGGTTCCGGTGATCCAGAACAGTCAGATCATTTCCTATGTGAATCTGATCGAGATGAAGGCGTATAAATACGATGACAAGGGCAATGCCGTAGAAACGGATATGCCCACGCCGGAGGTTTCCGAAAAGATGGAATACCGGCTGGAGGGTCTGATCTCCGCCATCAGTGAGGCGGTAGCGGAAACCGATGAGGCACTGATGGAAAAGTTCTTTGAAGGGGAAGCCTTTACCCAGAAGGAACTGATCGATGGCATCCACAATGGTATGAACAAGGGCATTATTACCCCTGTGGTCTGCGTATCCTCCACCACCCTTGCAGGCATTGATATGCTGCTCAAGGAGATTGATTTGCTGTTGCCGGCTCCGCAGGAGGTGGATGCGCCCATTGGAGTGGATCAGAAGGAGGATCCCATTGCGGTTGCCTGTGACCCTGCGGCGCCTCTGGCAGCCTATGTGTTCCGGACGGTTGCGGATCCTTTCGTAGGGAAGATGAGCTTTATCCGGGTGTATGCAGGCAAGCTGTCAGCGGATGCGAATGTGCTGAATGCAACAACCGGCGCAACGGAAAAGATCGGTAAGCTGTACGTCCTGCTTGGCAAAAAGCAGGAGGAGGTTGCTTCTGCGGCGGCAGGGGACATTGTAGTGGCTGCGAAGATCTCTGCGGGTACGTCGGATACTCTGTGCGCGCCGGAGCGTGTGCTGCGGTTTGCTCCCATTCAGTATCCCAAGCCCTGCTACTCCCTGTGCGTCAAGGCGAAATCCCAGGGGGATGAAACCAAGATCTCCGCAGGCATCGCCCGGCTGCTGGAGGAGGATCAGACCCTGTCCTATCAGCAGGATGCCTTCACGAAAGAGCAGATCCTCAGCGGTCTTGGCTCCATGCATCTGGAGGTGACGGCTGCCAAACTCAAAAATAAATTTGGCGTAGATGTACAGCTGGAAGTGCCCCGCATTGCATACCGGGAGACCATTCGCAAAAAGGTCAAGGTAGAAGGCAAGCACAAGAAGCAGTCCGGCGGTCATGGACAGTACGGGCATGTATGGATCGAGTTTGAGCCCTGCATGGGGGATGACCTGGTATTTGAGGAACGGGTATTCGGCGGAGCCGTGCCCCGGAATTTCTTCCCGGCTGTGGAAAAGGGCTTACAGGAATGCGTCCGGAAGGGCGTGCTGGCTGGCTGTCCGGTGGTGGGCTTGAAGGCGATTCTGGTGGATGGTTCCTACCACCCGGTGGATTCTTCTGAAATGGCGTTCAAAATGGCTGCCTCCATTGCCTATAAGGAAGGTCTGCCACAGGCGGATCCGGTGATGCTGGAGCCCATTGGCAGTCTGAATGTGACGGTGCCGGATGAAAATACCGGTGATGTGATGGGTGAGCTGAACAAGCGCCGTGGCCGTGTGCTTGGCATGGAGCCGGTTGCTCCGGGCATGACCCTGATCCAGGCGGAGGTGCCTATGCGGGAAATGCAGGATTTTGCCCTGTACCTGCGGCAGTCCACACGGGGCATGGGCGAATTTTCCTTCACCTTCCTGCGGTATGAGCAGCTTCCGGCAAATCTGTTGAGTACGGTGATCGCCAGCGTCAATCAGCAGAACGGCTGATGGACTGTACACAAAAACGGTATGATTTTTGAGAATCATACCGTTTTGCTTTGTATTGTTTTCAAGAAGTCTGTTTTACAGCTTCCAACTGGTGGATTGCTTTTTGCCTCCTACAAAGTCCGCATAGATGCCGGGCTGGGAAATCAGCTGCGCATGCTTGCCCTGCTGCACGATACGGCCGTGGTCAATGACCAGGATCTGGTCTGCATGGCGGACGGTTTTCAGCCGATGTGCGATCATTATGATCGTCTTATCACGGGTCAGTGCCTCGATTGCCTTTTGCAGTCGCTTCTCGTTTTCCGGGTCCACATTGGCTGTAGCTTCGTCCAAGATGACGATGGGTGCGTTTTTCAGCATGGCACGGGCAATGGAGATCCGCTGCTTTTCCCCGCCGGAAAGACTGGCGCCCCCTTCGCCGATCATGGTGTTGTAGCCCTCCGGCAGCGTCTGGATAAATTCATCGCAGCACGCCGCTTTCGCCGCTGCCACCACCTGTTCGTGGGTTGCATCGGGACTGCCGAATTTGATGTTGTTTTCGATGGTGTCCGCAAACAGGTATACATTCTGGAACACCACACTGATCTGATTCATCAGGGATTCCAGCGTGTAATCCTTTACGGAATAGCCGCCGATTCGGATACTGCCGCTGTCCGTATCCCAGAACCGGGCGATCAGATTGCAGAAGGTGGTTTTTCCGCTGCCGGAGGGACCGATGACTGCCGTTGTGGTCTTATCCGGCAGGGCCATGGTGATATTGTGCAGGATCGGCTTTTGCCCATAGGAAAAGTTCACATGATCGAACACAATCTCGTGTGTTTTCGGTTGGATGGCTTTTCCGTTTTCGTCCATACGGGGCATTTGCTCAGTTTCCACTGTGCGGTCGATGGCAGCCGCCGTAAGCCGCAGCATGGACACGCCCATGCCAAAGGCTTTGATCTGGTTGAACACCAGGAAGGACATGACCAGCGTCATCAGCGCATTGGCTATGGTCATGGTGCCGTTGATCCAGAGCAGAATGGCTGCCAGCATCATCCCAACGCCCGCAATCTGTAGGATTGCCTCCTGCAGGGCGGTGTAGGGCGTAAGTACCTGTTCTACTTCCAGATTGCTTCTGCGGTTGTATTCCAGTGCATCCTGCAGCTTCTGGTCGCCCTTGCCGGTAAGGTTGAAGGACTTGATCACACTCATGCCCTGTACCGTCTCCAGTACCGCTGCGATCAGTGCTGTCTGGGATCTTTGGGTATTGTCTGCGATTGCGGCAGATTTTTGTTCCATAGCAGATACGACCCACAGGTACAGCAGGATTCCTGCCAGAGCGATCAGTCCGATGCGCCAGTCAAAAATCAGGAGCAGCACGGTAAATACGGTGGTGGTAATCAATCCACCGAGAATATTTACCAGCACCATGGGTACCATGCCCTCAATGCTGCCGACTACAGTGGTGCAGATGCCGGAGAGCTGCCCCAGACTGTTTTCATTGAAGAAGCCCATGGGCACGCTCTTTAAACGATCCGCAATGGAAATGCGTCGCTCCGCTGCCATGAAATACCCAGCGTGTGTTTGCAGCATTTTGGAAATGCTTGCGGTTACGGCACCACCGAAGATCGCTGTCAGCTCACAGCCCAGCGCCAGCCATGCAGGCTTGCTGCTCTGGGTACCGTCGGTCAATGCCAGCACGACAAAATAGATGGCTGCCACCCGGAACATTTGCAGCAGGGCGTTCAAAAATTCCACTACAACAGATTGATTTACATGTTTGGTCTCATCTCCGGCAAAGTGCCAGATCTTTCGGAATGCTTCGATCATGCTGCGTCACCATCCTTTGCTCCCATATGTGCCTGCCACATCTCGTGATAGAGCGCACAGTCCTCCAGAAGTGCTTCATGGGTTCCCTGCGCCTCAATGCGTCCGTCATGCACCACGACAATATCGTCCGCATCCGTAATGGTAGACAGCCGGTGTGCGATCACGATGACAGTCTTATGCGCCACCAGTTTTGCCACTGCTTGCTGGATCACCGCTTCATTTTCCGGATCGATATAGGCGGTAGCCTCGTCCAGGATAACGATGGGTGCGTTTTTCAGCATGGCACGGGCAATGGAGATCCGCTGCTTTTCCCCGCCGGAAAGATGTGCGCCGCCTCCGCCAACATTGGTTTCATAGCCGTGCTCCAGTTCGCTGATGAAGTTGTCGCAGCCGGCTGCATGGGCTGCCGCTTCCACCTCAGCATCTGTAGCGTCCCGGCGTCCCATGCGGATGTTTTCCCGTACTGTGTCATCAAACAGATAATTGTCCTGGGACACATAAGCAATCTGATCGTAAAGCTCCTCCAGAGGGATCTCCGTCAGGTCGTGTCCCCCCATAGTGATCCTGCCGGTTTTTACATCCCAGAAGCCTGCCACAAGCATTGCAAGGGTGGATTTGCCGGAGCCGGATGGCCCCACCAACGCAGTCATACTATTTTGCGGAATGGAAAGATTCACTTGGTGCAGGATCTCCTGGTCGCCGTGATAGCCAAAGGAAACGTTCTGCACTTCGATCCGGTGATCGCCAAAGGAAACGGGCTGCGTACCATGTGCCTGTTCCTCCGCCTTCAGGATCTCGTCTACCTGTCCCACTGTGGTGCCCACCTGCGCCAGCGTATCCACAAAGTTGAAGGCCGCTACAATGGGGGCTGCCATACCAAGCGCCAGAATGATGACGGTCACAAAGGTTTCTGCTGAAAGGGAGCCATGTGTGTAAAACAGCCAGCCGAAGGGGAGAATGGTGAGCATCTGCGCCGGAAAGAAGGCATATGCCATAGACATGCCCAACTGACTGCGGCGCATCCAGTCATAATAATACTGGGCATTGGCACGCACTTTATCCGTCAGACGGGTGTAGGATTGTTTCCCCTGGTTAAATGCCTTGATAACCTGGATACCGTTGATGTACTCGATCATAGTGCTGCTCATTTCAGAGGTGGCCTTGACCGCACCTGCATAGTCCTTTGCATAGTTGCCCATGACCATCATCATAAAGAGAAATGCGATGGGGAACACTGCCAGTGACAACAGCGCCAGCCGCCAGTCCAGAAGAAACAGTGCGATCAGAATCAGCACCGGCGCCACAATGTTTGCGGTCATTTCCGGAAACAGATGTGCCAGTGTGGTTTCCATGCTGTCCACCTGATCCACGATGATCTCTTTCCATTTGCCGCTGGAAGCGTCCATCACCGTGCCAAGGGGCAGATGGGGCAGCTTTGCCAGCAGCTTCTGACGGATGGTTTTGAGAATGCTGAAGGTCGCCTTGTGGGAGAGGGACAGGGCACTGTTATACAGCAGGGTGCGGATCAGAAATCCCGCCAGCACCGTCAGCAGCCAGGGCAGATAGGCGGTAAATGCCTGTTCCCCTGCCAGCAGCAGAACGATGATTTTGGCGGCAGCGAAATAGGGTACCATGCCGCAGGCGACACCGATTACGGCAAGTGCCACCGCTGTGATGAGCCTGCCGTGTTCCTGCGCACCAAGCTCCTAGATCCGCCCTACCGGGCTTTGCTCTTTCATATGTGTTACCTCCTGATAATTAGCGGCAGCTAACCGCTGAGATGATTGAAAGGCTGTCGTTTCCGGCAACCTGTTCATACAGTTTATGGGGTGCCTGTGCCAAAGATCGCTAAAAATCCGGTGCGGTGATACCGGCTCAGCAATTGAATGTATTCTGCCGCTTCTTCCCGGCTTATGCCGTGTCGGATGACCTCAAAGATACTCTCAAACCGGGAAGTGGTGACAATGTGGAGCAGCTTTTCAGTCAAAGCGTCTCCAAAGCTCGCAGGATATCCTACCGTTTCCATGTATTTGTATGTGTATTCAACCTCAATGCGTACCAGCTCGTCCACAAAATTGTGGAACCGTGTACCGTAGGATGCATCCAGCAGCAGGCGGAAGGCATCTAAATGCGCATACATATAATCCAGCAATGCAGCCGTGCCCCCGTCGGAATACTCCGGCATTCGGGCAGCCTGAGCAGCACGATCCATTTGATGAAACTGCTCCTGGATCTTGATAAAGCGCTCGGTCATTTCACTGAGTACCGGTTCAACGATGGCGGAAAACAACCCTTCCTTATCGCCGAAGCGGACATAAATGGAGTTGGTGCTGGTATCAGCTGCCGCTGCAATGGTCCGTAGGGAAGCATCCACATAGCCCTTTTCCAGAAATTCTCGCTTGGCTGCCGCAAGGATCCGTTCTGCTACGCCTTCAATTTGTTTTGCCATTGGTATCCTCCATAATGTGTAACGCTGTTTCATAACACTGTTTTTATTATATACCCCCAATTGAAAAATGTCAAGGGGGAACATCCTACAAAGACTGTGTGGTATTGCCCGAAAAAAATTAGAATTTGCACCAATCTTTTTGCGGTTTCTGCGTGTCATCATTGAAAGGAAGAATTGAATATGTGGATAGTATATGCCTGCGGTTCGGCGCTCTTTGCCGGACTGACAGCGATTCTTGCAAAATGCGGCATCAAAAAAACCGCCTCCGATGCCGCAACCGCCATTCGTACCATTGTGGTACTGCTCTTTTCCTGGCTCATGGTTGGAATCGTTGGCTCCGGGTTCGGGATCACAAAACTCAGCGCAAAAACCTGGATTTTTCTGATCCTTTCGGGCTTGGCCACCGGTGCTTCCTGGCTGTGCTATTTCCGGGCGCTGCAGCTTGGGGATGTGAATAAGGTGGTGCCCATTGATAAATCCTCCACCGTGCTGACCATTCTGCTGGCATTGTTTTTTCTGGGGGAAACGGTCACATGGCTCAAAGGGATTGGGGTTGTATGCATCGGCGCAGGCACCTTTCTGATGATCGAGAAAAAGAGGGTTTCCGGTGAAAAGACGGAGAAGAAAAGCTGGTTGATCTATGCGGTGCTGTCGGCGGTATTTGCCAGCCTGACCTCCATTCTCGGCAAGATCGGCATAGATGGGGTGGAATCCAATCTGGGTACAGCGATCCGTACCGGCGTAGTGCTGATTATGGCGTGGCTGATCGTGTTTGTGAAGGGCAAGCAGCACACACTGAAAAGCATCCCAAAGGGAGAGCTTGGGTTTATCTTCCTGTCCGGCATTGCCACCGGCGGATCATGGCTGTGCTACTATAAGGCGCTGCAGGATGGGCTTGCCAGCGTGGTGGTACCTATAGACAAGCTGAGTATTTTGGTGTCCATTGGTTTTTCCGCAGTGATATTCAAGGAGCGTTTGTCCAAAAAAGCGGCGATCGGTTTGGCGCTGATCGTGGCAGGCACGCTGATGATGCTGATCAAACTACCAACCTGATCGGTACAGCTGCGTGTAAATACATGAGATCAGGAAGGGAGGCGGAAATGGTGCATGAAACTGCTTTGATCAAAAAGTGTCAGCGGGGCGACCGGCAGGCGTTTGACGATTTGATCCGGCTGTATTATGACTATATTTTCGGCTTCCTTTTGAAATCCACCATGGACAAGGATCTGACGGAGGATCTGACCCAAGAAACCTTTCTGAAAATGATACGGAATATTGAACGGTTTGATCCGGACGGCCGTGTGGGGTTCGGCACATGGCTGGTTACCATTGCGAAAAACAGCTATATCGATCACCTGCGCCGAAACCGCATTTTCCTGGAAAACATTAGGGGGTTTCTCTGCCGGACGGCTAGGACATTACCGGTGCAGTGGAACAGAAGCTCCAGTATCAGGAATTGCAGGCTGCGATCGACACCTTGCCGCCGGAGCAGGGGCTGGCGATCCGGCTGAAATACGTGGAGGACATGACCTTACAGGAGATTGCTGCGCAGTTTGGCGTGCAGCCCAAGGCCATTAAAAGCCGGATCCATGACGGCACAGTAAAACTCCGAAAAAATTGCTTGGAAAGGATGGATGACCCATGAGATCCAATGCGGATGAGCTGATCCGGGCACTGACCCCAGCCATTGAACAAAAGTGTGGAGAACTGCAGAGGGCAAGGAAGGAGCGGCTGCAATCCAGGCTCTTTGTGTTGCTGTGTGCGATGGTGGTGTTCGTTCTGGCTTTGCTTGTATTTGCAGGCATATCTCTTACAATGCTCCTTGCACCGCTGGGATTTATGTCCCTGAGCGTGCTCTTATTACTGCCGGTTCTGCTGTCGGGCAGGATGGAAAAACAGGGAGGAATCATGTATGAACAAGCTTGAAAACATGCTGTCTAAGTGGAACTTTCAAAAAATTGTAATCTGGTATCTGATCCTTGCAGTGATCGCAGGAGTGACCTGCGGCGGGATCGTGGGATACCTCTACCGGGAACGGCTGGATTTTGCATGACAGTACTCCCGCCTGGAGGAAACGAAGGATGCGGATGCACTGAAAGCAGCAGCCGACAAAACTGCTGCCGCTTCTGGGAATGTGGTGGATGTGCTGATCCTTGACGGAGATCAGCAGGTGACATATTCCGCAAAAAATTCTGCCTTTGCAGCCGGTCCTCTGGAGCTTACCAAAGTGGGGAACGAAAAGAAGTACCTTGTCTCTGCCGCATACCCGGATGCTGTGTTCCAGTATGTCAAAAGCGAGGAATTTATGCTCAATTCCATCATCAACCGGGATTTCGGCAAGATCCGTTCCGATTATGATGATGACACTGTATTTGAACGGGAGCTGTCATCCAAGACAATCTACATGCTGAGCCGGATCCGGACGCACGGCAGCAACAGCACTGTTTATGTGATCACCGTTCCCACAAATGTACCCGGAGGTATGATTGCCCTGAAGGTGACGGGGGCGCTGGCGATGCTGTTTTTCTGCGTGTACTGGGTGCTGGTTGCCCTGTGGCTGTACCGGGATGCTGCAAAGTGCAGGCTGTCCCCACTGTATTGGGGTCTCATCGGACTGTTTACCAATATCATTGGACTGATCGTCTATAAGATCTATAAGCACAGCGGGGCAATTTGTTCCTCCTGCGGAGCAGCACAGGCTGCGGATTATTTGTATTGCTCCTTCTGCGGCAGTCAGCTTGGCACACGCTGCGAAGGCTGCGGCGCAAAGGTCGGCGTAAAGGATTGCTTCTGCCACCAGTGCGGACATCAGATCAAATAAGCCTTCTCTCCCCATAAAGTTCATTTACTTGAAAAGCTGCCTCAGTGGCAGCTTCTTTTTTGCCCGAAAAAAGGCAGCCGCATAAAGCGACTGCCTGAAACGGGGTATGATTGAAACGCAGGGGGCTGTTACATTCTCAGCTCTGCGCCCATTGCCTTGAGTGCCTTGAGCACACGCTTCATAGCACCGTCCGCCTGTTCGTCGGTGAGGGTGCCGTCATGAGAGCGCATGCTGATGGAGTAGGAAACGCTCTTTTTGCCCTGTGCGATCTGCTGACCCTTGTACACATCAAACAGGGTCACCTTTTCCAGAATATTGCCCACAGCCTTCCGGATCGCCTGTTCCAGCTGTGCAACCGGGATCCCATCGTCGCATACCAGGCTCAGGTCACGGGTGGTTGCCGGATACTTGGGCAGGGGCTGGTAGCTGACTTCCGTTGCCGCATGCTCCAACATCTCCGGGATATTCAGCTTTGCCGCATAGGTCTTAACGCCAATGCCGTAGTTGTTCTGTACGTTGGGGTGCAGCTCGCCGAAGATGCCCAGCGGCGTATCCCCCGCATATAGCACGGCGCTTCTGCCGGGATGGAATGCGCTTTTTTCGTCAAAGGGACAGTCCTCGCCGCAGCGTTCATACCGGCAATCGGAGATCTTCAGCTGCACCATCAATGCTTCGATGACGCCCTTGAGATCATAGAAATCCACATTGCCGCCGTACATGCCGATGGTGAGCCGTGCAGGCTCCAGAGGCAGCTGATCCGGTGTGGTGGGCAGATACTCCTTGCCGATCTCAAACAGCCGGGCGCTTTCGTTCCGGTTGTTGTAGTTCCGTGCCAGAATCTCCAGCATGGAGGGCAGAGCAGTGGTACGCATCACACTGGTATCCTCACCCAGAGGATTGGTAATCACCAGAGGCTTGCGCAGCTTGCTGTCCGCCGGCAGTGCGATCTTGTCAAAGTACTTTGGAGAAACGAAGGAGAATGCTGCGATTTCGTAGCAGCCCAGTGCCACCATGCTTTGCTCAATCTGTCGGTTGAAGATCTGGGCAGGGGTCAGTCTGGCATCCGCCAGACCCTGCAGCTCCGTGCTGGGAATGTTGTTGTAGCCATAGATCCGGGCGATCTCCTCTGCCACATCCGCCTTGCATTCAATATCAATCCGGAAGCTGGGAGCGTAGACCATGCCATCTTCCACCTTGAAGTGCAGCTCGTTCAGGTAGTGGATCATATCGCTTTCGGGGATGCTGGTGCCCAGGAAACCGTTGATCCAGTTTGCGTCAAAGGGTACGGGAGGCTTGGGCTCGCCCACGTTGTTCACATCGATGATGCCGCCTACCACTTCACCGGCACCCAACTGCTCTACCAGCTCAAAGGCACGGCTCAGCACGGTAATGGTGGAGTTGGGATCCAGTCCCTTTTCATACCGGGCGGAGGCATCCGTCCGCATGCCCAGCTTCTTGGCGGTGAGCCGAACCTGTGTGGGCTCAAAGTATGCGGATTCAAAGACCACTGTGGTGGTATCCTCCATAATGCCGCTGTACTCGCCACCCATGACGCCGGCAACAGCAATGGGCTTTTCAGAGTCGGCGATTACCAGCATTTCCGGAGAAAGCTTTCGCTCTGTGCCGTCCAGTGTGGTGATCTGCTCCCCGTCCTTTGCATTCCGGACGGTGATCCTCGCATCCTGCACATACCGCAGGTCAAAGGCATGCATGGGCTGTCCGTATTCCAGCATTACATAGTTGGTAATGTCCACCAGGTTGTTGATGGGCCGCACGCCGCTTGCACGCAGGCGTTCCCGCATCCAGCGGGGGGAAGGGCCGATCTTCACGTTCTTGACCATACCGGCGCAGTAGCGGGGGCAAAGGGTGGTATTCTGCACCTCTACGGACAGCTGCTCGCTGACGGATTCGCTGTTGGCGTGGAATGCCGGTGCATGCAGGTGCAGGGGCACATGGAAGGTAGCGGCTGCTTCTCTTGCAAGACCGATGACGGACAGGCAGTCCGGCCGGTTGGAGGTGATCTCAAACTCAACGGAGGTATCGTTCAGACCCAGTGCGCTGTGGATATCCTCGCCCACCTGGCAGGGCTCCTGGATCACCAGTACCCCATCCGGATCTGCGTAGGGGAAATCGTGAACGGTGAGCCCCAGCGTTTCCAGACCGCAGAACATGCCGAAGCTCTCCACGCCCCGCATTTTGTACTTTTTGATCTTCCCCTCCGGCAGGGTGGCACCGTCCAGCGCCAGGGGAACCAGATCGCCGGGCTTTACGTTCCGGGCGTTGGTGACGATCTGCACCGGTGCCTCTGTGCCGATCTCTACCTGGCACACAAACAGAGCGTCTGCGTTCTCGTGAGGAGCGATGGACAGGATCTTGCCCACTACCACCTTGCTGATACTGCTGCCTTCGGTTTCAAAGCCCTCCACTTTAGAACCGCTCATGGTCATGCAGTGGCAGAATTCCTTGACCGGGATCTCCTCCTGGATATAATCAGAAAGCCATTTCATTGACAAATTCATCTTGGATGCATCCTTTCATCTATAGTATCGCTGGAATCAGAACTGATCCAGGAAGCGCAGATCATTTTCGTACATCAGACGCATGTCGCTGATGTTGTACCGGCGCATAACGATCCGCTCCAGGCCCAGACCAAAGGCAAAGCCGGAGTAGATCTCGCTGTCGATGCCGCAGCCTTCCAGTACCTTGGGATGAACCATGCCGGCACCCAGCAGTTCAATATAGCCTTCACCCTTGCAGATGCGGCAGCCTTCTCCGTGACAGTTGAAGCACATGACATCCACCTCTGCACTGGGCTCAGTAAAGGGGAAGTGGTGGGGCCGCAGACGGATTTTGCAGTCGTCTCCGTACAGCCGCTTCATCAGCAGCTCCAGCGTGCCCTTCAGGTCAGCCATCGTCACGCCCTTGTCCACAACCAGTCCTTCGATCTGATGGAATAGGGGAGAGTGGGTTGCATCCACCGCATCGGACCGGTATACTCTGCCGGGAGAAATGATGCGGATGGGGGGCTTCTGGTTTTCCATCACATGCACCTGCACGGAGGAAGTCTGGGTGCGGAGCAGAATGTTGTCGGTAATGTAGAAGGTGTCCTGTGTATCCCGTGCCGGATGGTTCGGGGGCAGATTCAGCGCCTCAAAGTTGTAGTAGTCATACTCCACTTCCGGACCGTCTGCGACAGAAAAGCCCATGCCCAGGAAGATTTCCTTAACCTCGTTTGCCACAATGGTCAGAGGGTGCAGCTTGCCAACGGACTGGGGCTTGCCGGGCAGGGTAATGTCGATGGATTCGCTGCGGATTTTCATCTCCTGTTCCTGTGCCTTGAGCTTTGCCAGCTTGTCCCCGATGGCTGCTTCAATGTCGCCTCTGACCTTGTTTGCCAGCTGCCCGATCACGGGACGTTCCTCAGCGGACAGACCGCCCATCTGCTTGAGGATGCCGGTCAGTTCCCCTTTCTTGCCCAAAAAGCGAACCCGGAGATCATCCAGTCCCTTGATGGAGCCGCAGTCAGCCAAAGCCTGCTTGGCAGCTGCTTCAATGTTTTCCAGTTGCTGTTTCATGCGATCACCTCTCCAAAAAATAAGAGTCCTGCCCGAAAGGACAAGACTCGCTTGTGAACCACCTATCAGTGCCGGGAGCCATCACTCCCTCGTCTTTAACGCAGACCTACGTCCGTGCTTACAACCAATTGGCTTCGGCACAGCCACTCGTGAGTGAACTTCAGCGCTGCTGCAAGGGAATCCGTTTTCAGCCGGTGACGGATGCTCTCTGAACCATGCGGATGCTGCGCCTACTCTCTCAGTCAGCATGTTACCTTTATTATAAACTTTTTTTTCTGAAAATGCAAGCGTTTTTCTTGAAGTTTTCAAAAAAATGTGCTAGTATAATAGTATTAAGGTTTGGAGGGTTCGTTCAATGGATACGTTTGTAGAACAGCTGGTCGTGAAGCCGATGACCCCTGCGGATCAGGCAAAAAAGTTCGGTCTGATTGCCGCAACGGGGATCCTGTGTCTGGGGTTGGCTTATCTTTCCGTTATGGTAATGCCCCTGATCCTGCTGGTGGTATGCGCAGTGGCATACGGCGGGTATTTTCTCGTTACCGGCATGAATGTGGAGTACGAATATTCCGTTACCAACGGGGAGCTGGACGTGGACAAGATCATTGCCAAGCGCAAGCGCAAGCACATGCTGACGGTGAGAATCGCAGAGTTTGAAGCCTTCGGGTTGGAATCCGAAGCGAAGTTTGACAACAACATTACCACGTTTTTGGTGGGGGACGGAGACGAGGCACATTATTATGCTGCAGATTTTCAGCATGAAGGTATGGGTCGGGTGCGGCTGGTTTTTTCTCCCAACGAGCGGATTCTGGAAGCGATCCGTCCGAGTCTGAAGCGGGGGCTCCGCTGATTCTAAATCGCATGGGGAGGCGATGAGATATGAGACTTGTGACACCACAGCAAATGAGGCGGCTCGAGGAGTTGTCTGACCAGAATGGAGTCAGCTATGCTCAGCTGATGGAGCATGCAGGTCAGCAGCTTTCCATATTTCTCCTGCGGCAGATCCGGCAGAAAAAGGGCGGAAAGATCCTGTTTCTGTGCGGAAATGGCAACAATGGGGGGGACTGCTTTGTAGCTGCCCGGCTGCTTTCTTCACAGGGAGTTCCGGTGTCAGTGGGATTGCTGTGCGGCATTCCCAAAACCATTCTGGCTTACAGCATGTACAAGCAGTTGGGGGACATTCCGGTACTCAGCAGCATTGCCCAGATCAAGGAAGCCATCGGCATAGCGGATTTCGTGGTGGACGGTGTATTTGGTACCGGCTTTCACGGTACCCTGCGCCCGGAGCAGGCGGAGCTGTTCGCCCTTGCATCCAGCCGCTTTTGCATCGGGGTGGATATTCCCAGCGGCGGCAATGCGGAGACCGGTGCAGTGGTGCCGGGAACCATGCGCTGCCGGATGACGGTATCCTTCGGAGCATGCAAATTCGGCATGGTGCAGTATCCGTTGAAAACCTACTGCGGGGAGATCCTGGTGGCAGATATCGGCATTCCGGAGTCTGCATATCAGCAGATCGATTATCCGATGGCAGGGATCACGGAGCGGATGATCGCCAATTTTCTGCCCTCCCGCCAGCCGGATTCCCATAAGGGACAGTTTGGCAAGCTGCTTTGCATCACCGGCAGTGAGCGCATGCCCGGAGCGGCGGTGATGAGTGCGGCGGCGGCATTACGATGCGGAGTCGGGCTGATGCGGCTTGCAACTCCCAGATCGGTGATCGCTGCCATGTGTGCCCGGTACCCGGAGCCTATGTACCTGCCCATGCAGACGGATGAGAAGGGCTTTGCGTTGTCTGCAAACGGGGATATGCTGCTGGAGGAGATGGCGAAATCCACTGCCGTGCTCATCGGCTGCGGTCTTGGGGAAACGGAGGAAACCAAAGCGCTGGTGACCCGGATCCTACAAGAAGCCACCTGTCCGGTAATTCTGGACGCAGACGGTATAAATTGTGTGACAGGCTGCATAGATATAATCAAGGAAGTGAAAGTACCCCTGATCCTGACTCCCCACCCGGCAGAAATGGCAAGGCTGCTGCACTGCACAGTGGCTGCGGTGCAGTCGGATCGCATGGAGCAGGCGGGATCCTTTGCACGGGAGCATGGGGTCACGTTGATGCTGAAGGGAGCCGGAACCATTGTAGCCACGCCGGAGGGTGCTTTTGTCAACAGCACAGGCAATTCCGGCATGAGCAAGGGAGGCAGCGGAGATGTGCTGGCAGGCATGCTGGCATCCCTTGTGGCACAGGGGATTCCCCCCACCAATGCAGCCTGCATGGCAGTCTTTCTGCACGGCAAGGCAGGGGACTGTGCAGCAGAGCATCTGTCCGAGCAGGCGATGCTGCCAACGGATCTGATCGGGGAGCTGCCCGGTTTGTTTTTGAAGCTGGAGCAGCGTCGGCATTCGGATTGAGCCAATGCAAAGGAAGTCAAAAGCGGTTTTTCAGTTCGGCTGCCGCTGCCGGAAAGCGGTACAGCATGGTGCCGCTTTTTTGCGCCCTGCGGAACGGAGTTGTATGATGAAAAAGTTGCTTTTATGCGGAATCACCGCCCTTTGTATGACAAGCACTGCCTGTGGGATCGGCGGATGCGAAAGCGGTAAGGTTCAGGTGGATCTGCGTCAGCCCTTTGTGGTGGATGCCAAAGTGACGGTGGATCAGACCCAAGCGGAGGCATCTCTTTCTCGGTATGGGGATCAGGCGTGGGATGTGACCTTCTCCCAGCCGGATTCTCTGGCGGGAGTCCAGCTTGCGTTTCTGGACGGACAGGTGACAGCATCCTACAAGGGGCTGAGCTTCTCCGTGCCCCAGTCTGCCATGCCGGTAAAATCCATGCTCACTATCTTCATTGACCTGGTGGGCGAGCTGGACGGCAAGACAGAGCTGGATTGCGTAAAGGAAGGGGACACCTGTGTGGTGGAAGGCTCTGTGGAGCAGGGAAGCTATACCCTGACCCTGGATCAGAAGGGGATCCCTCTGAAGTTCGAGATGCCCAATCAGAAGCTGGTGATGGAGCTGTCCAACTTCCGGCAGACGGATGCGCCGGATGGGACGGAGTCCGCTTCAGAGCCGGCGGTTACGGACACAACGGAGCCGGAACAGACCTCCGGAACGGAAACTGCCGCACAATAATCAACGGGCATTGCAGAACCGCCTGCAATGCCCGTATTTTCTTATGAGAGCCGGAGAAAGGCTGCGCCTGCCCGGATGATGTCATAGGCGAGTGGCTCCATTTTGTCGTAGTCCTCGCTGTTGCAGACGATCAGAGGCGTGGTCAGCTGGTAGCCTGCCTGCCGGATCTTGTCCGCATCGAAGCTCAAGAGCAGATCTCCGGTTTTGACCTGCTGTCCATCCTGCACATGGGCGGTGAAGTATTTGCCCCCCAGCTTCACCGTGTCGATGCCCACATGCAGCAGCAGCTCCGCACCCTGATCCGAGCGCATATTCACAGCGTGGCAGGTGTCGAATACCGTATCGATGACCCCATCGCAGGGGGCATACAGCTTGCCGTCCGTCGGTTCAATGGCACAGCCGTCCCCCAGCACCTTCCCGGAAAAGGCTTCATCCGGCACCTGCTCCAGAGGCACTACTTTGCCGTTCATGTGGGCATGCAGCAGTTGGCTCTGTCCGGCTTGGGATGGCTCTGGCGTGTTCGGCTCCGGGCTTGCGTCCTGGTTTGCAAGCTCTGCGGCATGTGCCGCTTGGGGGGATTCCAGAAACTCATCCAGAGCAGATTTGATGACGGATACCTGTGGGCCGTAGATCACCTGTACCCCGTTGCCCTTGCGGAGTACGCCGGATGCGCCGCTGGCTTTCAGCATGCTGTCCGATACCTTGTCCGGATCCTGCACGGTGACCCGAAGCCGGGTGGCGCAGCAGTCCAGATCCGACAGATTCTCCAGACCGCCCAGCCCGGTGAGGATCAATGCGCTGATAGTATCCTGGCTTTTGCCGCCTGCCGCCCGGGATGCTTTTTCCCGGTTCAGATCATTCCGGGTATACAGCTTGGGCGCCGCATCATCCGGCTCTCTGCCCGGCGTCCGGAGATCCAGCTTGGTGATCATCCAATAGAACACGAAATAGTATACCACAGCGTACACCAGCCCCACCGCCGGAATCCACAGCCAGTGGGTCTTCTGGTTGCCCTGCAGGATGCCGAACAGGGTCAGGTCAATGATACCGCCGGAGAAGGTCATGCCCACACCCACGTTCAGAATGTGCATCAGCATATAGGACAAGCCAGCCAACACACAGTGTACCGCATACATCGCCGGTGCCACGAACAGAAAGGTGAATTCCAACGGCTCGGTAATGCCCGTGAGCATGGAGGTCAGCGCCGCCGACAGTAGCAGACTTCCAACCAGCTTCTTCTTTTCCGGCCGGGCTGTCCGGTACATGGCGTATGCAGCCGCCGGCAGTCCGAAGATCATAAAGGGGAATTTACCTGCCATGAACCGAGTGGCGGATACAGAGAACACCTGTGTGGATTTGGAGGCAAGTTCCGCAAAAAAGATATTCTGGGCACCGGTGACAGTCACCCCGTCAATGCGCATGGAGCCGCCCAGCTCCGTCTGCCAGAAGGGCATATAGAATACATGGTGCAGACCAAAGGGGATCAGAGCCCGTTCGATGGTGCCGTAGATCCAGGTGCCTGCGTAGCCGGAGCTGAGCACCAGATTCCCAAGCTTTGCGATGCCCGTCTGTACTACCGGCCACACAAAGAACAGGAGCACGCCCACTGCCAGGTAGGTAACGGCGGAAATGATTGGCACGAACCGGGTGCCTCCGAAAAAGGACAGCACCTGCGGAAGGCGGATTTTATAAAACCGGTTGTGGAGTGCGGCGACTCCAAGTCCTACCAGAATGCCGCCGAATACGCCGGTTTGCAGGGTGGTGATGCCCAGCACAGAGGCGGTGGAATTGGCAGCCATCGCCTCCACGCCCCCTTTTGCATGGATCAGAGCGCTGATGGCGGTGTTCATTACCAGAAAGCCGATGGCGCCGGACAATGCGGCAACCTCTTTTTCCTTCTTCGCCATGCCGATGGCGACCCCCATCGCAAACAGCAGCGCCAGGTTGTCAAACACCGCACTGCCGGTTTTGCTCATAATATCCAGCAGCGTATACAGAACGCCGCCTTCGGTGATGACGTTCTGCAAGTGATAGGTTTCGATGGTGGTGGGATTGGTAAAGGAACTGCCGATTCCAAGCAGCAGGCCTGCAATGGGCAGCAGGGCAATGGGCAGCATAAAGGAGCGCCCCACCCGCTGTAATACGCCGAATATCTTATCTTTCATTTGGCATGACTCCTCCGTTCCGGTATGCATGTTCTGGCAGTAGTATGTGCGGATCCTGCCGGATTATGCAAAGGACGTTCGGAAGGGCTGCATGCTGTGTACATGTGTGTACAGGTGTGTACATTGGCTTTTCTGAAAATGTACACACCCTCTAGCCCCAGTTTTTCGGGATTTTTCCGGGTTTTCAACATAAGGTGTGTACATTGTGTACATGGGGGTAGGGGGGGTGGAAACCCAACCCCGTTTCAGATCGATCCAGGAACATACGTTCTGTTTTGTCTATGAGAATGATTTTATATCTACTAAGCAATTCTATAAAAATAAATATTAAATTTTAACCATTAAGTGCGTATATGTTTACAAGAGATACAATCTGCGAATATACCCTTGCCCTATGTACACAATGTACACAACCCCTGTTGAAAAGTGCCACAAAGCCCTATTTTACGTGGGTTGCGGGTGTGTACATTTCCGGTTTTTCCGATGTACACAGGATGTACACGCATGTACACACCTTGATGTATTTTGGACACAAAACAGCACGCAAATCCGGCAACCTCCGGGTTTACATGCTGTGGAACGGATTCGGTTTCTCAAAGGGCATTTGCCCATGCTTCCAGCGCCTGCTTACTGGAGTGCGGAGGAAGCACCCTGCCCTCCATCAGCAATGCGCCGGGACAGGATGGAGCCAGCTCCTGGTTGGTCTTGCCCATACCGCTGCCGCCGGATGTGGCGAAGGGAATGATGGTTTTCCCCGTCCAGTCATACTGCTCCAGGAAGGTGTTGATGATGTTCGGTGCCACATACCACCAGATTGGGAAGCCGACAAATATCGTGTCATACGCCTCCGGATGCTCCAGCTTGTTTGCAATGGCGGGTCTGCATGCTTTGTTGTGACACTCCACGTTGCTGCGGCTTTGCTGATCCATCCAGTTGAGATCCGCCTTTGTATAAGGGGTTTCCGGCTGGATCTGATGCAGATCCGCTCCAATGGCGGATGCCAGCTGCTCCGCCAGTTTTGCGGTAACGCCGCTGGTGCTGAAATATGCGACCAGTGCTTTTTTCATGGTTATCCCTCCGTGTTCTCTATGCTGTTGTATTGTACGTCCTCCACCGGCTCCAGCCACTGATTAGAGCAGTTCTCGCCGGGCACTTCGATTGCCAGGTGGGAGAACCAGCTGTCCGGTGCGGCACCGTGCCAATGCTTGACGCCTGCCGGGATATTGATACAGTCGCCGGGCTGCATCATGACCGCAGGTTTGCCCCATTCCTGGCAATAGCCACGTCCTCCTACACACAGCAGGATCTGACCGCTGCCTTTGTCTGCCCGATGGATGTGCCAGTTGTTTCTGCATCCAGGCTCAAAGGTCACGTTGAAGATTCCCACTTGCGCAGTGGAGATCGGTGCCAGATAGCTTTTGCCGCTGAAATATTGGGCAAAGCCGTCGTTGGGTGCGCCGATGGGGAACAGCATGGAGGCAGCGTGGGCAGCCATGCCCTGTTCTGCCGGAGCTTCCTCCACCCATACCTCCTTCGCAAGCCGCAGCACTGCCCAGCCTTTCGGCCAGCCCACATAAAATGCCGTATGGGTGATGATAGCGGCAGCTTCTTCCTTTGTGACGCCGTTTGCTTTGGCGTTCTGTAAGTGATACACCAAAGAGGAATCCGTGATTCCGGATGCCATGAGGGCAACGAAGGTGATGATGCATCTGGTTTTCAAATCCATGTGGGGATCGTTCCAGTTTTCCCCGAACAGGATATCGTCGTTATAATGGGCAAAGCTCGGCGCAAATGTGCCCAGCTGGTCTCTGCCGGCTGTTTGTGTGATGTTCTGCATATGCATCCTTCATTCTCTGCATCTGTCAGGTTTTGCTTTTCTGACACCTATTATACGCTTCCGTTCCGCAATTGTCCAATACTTGTTTTGCATGCTCTGATATGCTTGAAAAGCATTTCTGAATGTGGTATACTGGTTTCGGGAGGTGCGGAATGGAAATCAGAGTACTGCGCTATTTTCTCACAGTTGCCCGGGAGGAGAACATCACCAAAGCGGCGGAAAAGCTGCACATTACCCAGCCCACCCTGTCCGGGCAGCTGCGGCAGTTGGAAGAAGAACTGGGAAAAACCCTGCTGAAACGGGGGAATTACAACGTCAAGCTGACGGAGGATGGCATGCTGCTGCGAAAGCGTGCGGAGGAGATCCTGGATCTGGTAAAGAAAACGGAAACGGAGCTGGCAGGGGACAATGAGGAGATCACCGGCGATGTGTATGTGGGTGCCGGAGAAACGGACGCTGTCCGGATCATTGCCCGGATCGTCCAGAAGATCCGTCAGGCGCATCCGGGCATCATCTTTCACAATATCAGTGGGGATTCCATTGACGTGATCGATAAGCTGAACAAGGGGCTGATCGATTTTGGCGTTTTGTTTGAACCGGCGGATATTTCCGGCTTTGCCCACATCAAATTTCCGGTGTATGATACTTGGGGGGTGCTGATGCGCAGGGACAGCGACCTTGCTCCACAGCCCTATATTACCGCCGACATGCTGGCGGATCGTCCCTTGATCGTGTCCCGGCAGCGGGAGGATCTGGAGGGCTTGTCTGAATGGCTGGGATTGCCGAAGGAACGGATCCGGATCTCGGCGACCTCCAATCTGATCTTTAATGGCTCTCTGCTGGTGGACGAGGGCATGGGCTATGCCATCACGCTGGATAAGCTCATCAACTGTTCGGGGGAAAGCAATCTGTGTTTCCGCCCCTTTTATCCTTTGAAGTCGGCGCAGATGTATCTGGTCTGGAAAAAGTACCAGGTCTTTTCCAAAGCAGCGGAGCGCTTTCTGGAGGATTTCAAACGGGAAACCATCCAATAAACAGCAAAGACACCCCTGCTCCACGCAAAGGTGCCTTTCGTATGCTGAATTATTCTGCCAGCAGCTTTTCCACGCTTGCCAGCTTGACACAGATGCAGAACAGCTCCATTGCCTTTGTCAGTTCTGCAACGCTGGGGTAGGTGGGAGCGATCCGGATGTTCCGATCCTCCGGATCCTTGCCGTAGGGGTAGGTTGCGCCGGCGCCGGTCAGAGTGACCCCTGCCTCCTTGCAAAGCTGTACGATCCGCTTTGCACAGCCGGGCATGGAATTGAAGGAGATGAAGTAGCCCCCCTTTGGCTCCGTCCAGTCAGCGATTCCCAGCGGACGGATGTCAGCGTTCAGCTTATTGATGACTGCCTCGAACTTGGGGCGGATGATGAGCCGGTGCTTTTCCATATGCGCCCGCAGACCTGCTGCATCATGGAAGAACCGGACATGCCGCAGCTGGTTGATCTTGTCATAACCGATGGTACGGATGGACATGGTTTTTTTCAGATCGCTCATGTTTTCCTCGCTGCCGGCGATCATAGAAATGCCGGAGCCGGGAAAGCTGACCTTTGAGGTGGATGCGAAGATGTAGGGCAGATTGGGATTGCCTGCTTCCTTGCATGCATCCATCAGATTCAGCACCTGCGGCGGATTTTCCACCAGATGGTGGATGCAGTAGGCATTATCCCAGAAGATCCGGAAGTCCGGCGCCTTTGGCTTGAGGTTTGCAAACCGGCGTACTACCTGGTCACTGTAGCAGCAGCCTGTGGGGTTTGCATACTGGGGGACGCACCAGATGCCCTTGATAGAACTGTCGGCGGAAACCAGCTTCTCCACCAGATCCATATCCGGGCCGTCCTCCTTCAGAGGCACGTTGATCATTTCAATGCCGAACCATTCACAGATGGAGAAATGCCGGTCATAGCCGGGAACCGGGCAGAGGAACTTTACGTCCTTCTGCTGACACCAGGGGGTATTCCCCAGAATGCCGTGTGTATAAGCGGCAGCCACCGTGTCGAACATCACGTTCAGACTGGAATTGCCGCAGATGATGATTTCCTTGTCGGAGACGCCCAGAATGTCGGCGAACATACGTTTAGCTTCCGGGATGCCATCGATCAGACCGTAGTTGCGGCAGTCAAAGCCGTTTTCAGTCTGGAGCAGATCCTTAGAAGTCAGCACATCCATCATAGGCATGGACAGATCCAGCTGTTCCGGTGCCGGCTTGCCTCTGGACATATCGAGCTTGAGGTTCTGTGCTTTGAAATCCTGATATTCTGCTTCGTATTCCTGCTTGCAAGCAGCCAATTCCGCTTTTGTACATGCTGTTAACGCTTTCATTGGATGACCTCCGGTTTTCTGATTGAATTCTGGGCGCATTCCCAGTAACCTTTGTATATTATAGCATAGTGACAGAAAAATAACAAGTAGGATTTTGACGAAAAGGGCAATTCCACACTGCGATTATTTGTGAATTGTGTCAGCATACCGAGAACAAGTGTCTTTTTGTCGAGAACAATGTATTTTTTTCTGTGCGCCTTTTCACACTTTTCCCGGCGGGGCATATTCTAAGAAAAAGCGGGTAATACCCGAAGGGGAGGAACGAGAATGGAAGGCGTTTTTATTACCGGTGTGCTTTTGCTTTGCGTGATGCTGACACTGCTGACAGTGAACGAGTTGACCCATGTGCTGTGCAAGGATCGGGAGTGCAGCGGGGCAGGGCTTGTGACCATCATCCCTTTGCGGAAGGGGGACGCCCGTGCGCAGGTGCGGATCCGGCGGCTGATCTCCCAGCTCCGGTGGACGGACGAGGCACTGGTGGGAACGATCCTGCTATTGGATGTGGATGCGGATCAAGCCCTTCTGGAGCACTGTACACAGCTTTGTGAAAGCTATGATTTCATGCGGCTGGTAAAGCTGGAACAGGCGGACGGGATGCTCCGTGAGCTGCTTACATAGCCCAGTGTTCCGGCAAAAATGCCCGCAGTGTGTGCTGCGGGCAATGTTTATGCTTCTGCCTTCTTGCGCTTCTGCACCTTGATGACCTTCATACGGGCAAATTCCTCCCGGTCCTTTTCCTCCAGGTTGTCCGTAATAAACTTCACGATGCCCTCATAACGGGGAATGAGAATGTTCCGCAGGGCATTGGCACGGCGCTGGGTCTTTTTGATGGCTGTGGCGAGCCGGTAGATGCTGTTTTCCACCTCTGCCAGAACGGTGGTGGTCTGTACCACCTTCCGGAAGGAAACGTAGGCGTGATCCAACTGGGAATTGGTGTTGAGAAATCCGTAGGGCACCAGGCTCTTGTCCTGGCTCTCCTCCAGAGTAAGCTGAGGCAGCTCCACACCCATAACGCTGTGGGATACCAGGCTGATGCCGTTTTCGATGGGCACTGCTTCGGCGATCTGGTCAATGACCCCCAGTGTGATATTGGCTTCCTGCAGGGCAGCATAGGCGGTTTTATAGGTATCCTCGATCTCACCACGCAGGGATTTTGCCTTTTCGATCAAAGACATCATTTCCCGAATGAGAATGTTGCGCTTACGATCCATCAGATCATACCCTAGCCGGCACAATCCCAGTGTTTTTTTCGCATTGATCAGATTGCCCTTTGTGGGAAAAACCTGTTCAGCCATACGCTCTCACTCCTTGTCAGCGTGTAAATCTCTTTGCATTTTCCGGATTGTACTTTTCCTTCAACAGGGCTTCGTCCACACGATCCAGCTCGCTCATAGGCAGGACGGATAGCAGATCCCAACCCAGATCCAGTGTTTCCTCGATGGTTCTGTTTTCGTCAAAGCCCTGATTGATGAAGTACTTCTCAAAGTATACGCCGAACTCCATGTACTTCTTGTCCGTGTCAGAAAGCTCCTCCTCGCCGATAACGGAAGCCAGAGACCGTGCCTCCTGCACCTTTGCATAGGAAGCGAACAGCTGGTTGGACACTGCCGCATGGTCGCTTCTGGTGAAACCCTCACCGATGCCGTCTTTCATCAGACGGGACAGGGAAGGCAGTACGGAGATCGGCGGATAAATACCGGTCTGATCCAGGTTCCGATCCAGTACGATCTGTCCCTCCGTGATGTATCCGGTCAGATCCGGCACCGGGTGGGTGATATCGTCGTTGGGCATGGTCAGAATCGGGATCTGGGTTACGCTGCCCTTTGCCCCGTTGACAATGCCTGCCCGCTCATACAGGGAAGCCAGGTCGGAGTACAGGTAGCCCGGATAGCCCTTTCTGCCAGGAATCTCGCCCTTTGAGGAGGAGAACTCCCGGAGCGCCTCTGCATAGGAGGTCATATCCGTCAGAATAACCAGAATGTGCATATTCTTTTCGTATGCCAGATACTCCGCAACGGTCAGTGCACAGCGGGGCGTCAGGATACGCTCAATGATGGGGTCGTTGGACAGGTTCAGGAACATGGCTACATTCTGAAGCACACCGCTGTCCTCAAAGCTCTTGCGGAAGTAATCCGCCACGTCGTTCTTGACGCCCATGGCAGCGAATACAACGGCAAATTTCTCTCCGCTGTCCTCTGCGATCTGTGCTTGCCGCACGATCTGCACTGCCAGCTTGTTGTGGGACAAGCCAGAACCGGAAAAGATGGGCAGCTTCTGTCCACGAATCAGGGTCATCAGGCAGTCGATGGAGGAAATACCCGTGCGGATGTAGTTTCTCGGATAGGTTCTGGCAACCGGGTTCAGCGGCTTGCCGTTGATGTCCGCAAACTTCTCCGGGAAAATATCTCCCAGTCCGTCAATGGGCTTGCCTGCACCGTTGAACACTCTGCCCAACACTTCCTCAGACAGGGGCATTTCCATAGGCCGCCCCAGAAATTTTGTTTTGGTATTCTTCAGAGAAAGCCCCTTTGTGCCCTCGAACACCTGGAGCACTGCCTTGTCACCGGAAATTTCTACCACACGACCCAGACGCTCCGTGCCGTCCTCCAGATGCAGCTCCGCAACCTCGTCATAGCTGATGCCGCTGACCTGATCCAGGACAACCAGCGGTCCGTTGATCTCATTCAATCCAAGATATTGCAGACTCATGCGATTTGTCCCTCCTCCCGTGCGGCGCTCAGCTTCTCGAACGCTGCGTCAATGTCTTTCTTGTAAACCGCAAACAGCTCCGGCTGATCGTTGGGAATGTCGTACTTGACCTTGATGACCTTCTCAAACAGACCGGTCTGCACCACTTCACTCAGGGGAACTCCTTGGGAAACCTGTGCCTGTGCCCCGTGATACAGGTGCAGGATCAGACCCATCATCAGAAACTGCTTTTTCAGAGGCACATAGGTATCATCCTTGTGGTATGCGTTTTGCTGTAGGAATCCTACACGGATGACCCGGGCAATTTCAATGATCAGTTTCTGATCGTCCGGCAGCACATCGGAGCCGATCAGCTTGACGATATCCATCAGCTTGTTTTCTTCGATCAGCAGATTGGAGATCTCCTGCCGGAAGGTCAGGAAGTCCGGATCCACCTGCTGGGTGTAGAAATCCGCCAGATCCGGCACATATTCGCTGTAGCTGGTGTTCCAGTTGATGGCAGGATAGTGTCTTGCGTAGGCAAGCGCCTTGTCCAGCGCCCAGAAGCAGCGGACGAACCGCTTGGTGTTCTGTGTTACCGGCTCGGAGAAGTCGGAACCCTGAGGGGATACAGCACCGATGATGGTGACGCTGCCCTCTCTGCCGTTCAGGGTCTCTACATAGCTTGCACGCTCATAGAACTCGGACAGACGGGAGGGGAGATATGCAGGGAAGCCTTCCTCCGCCGGCATTTCCTCCAGACGACCGGAAATTTCCCGGAGCGCCTCCGCCCAACGGGAGGTGGAATCCGCCATGATGGCGATGTGATAGCCCATATCCCGGTAGTATTCCGCCAGCGTGATGCCGGTATAGATGGAAGCCTCACGGGCGGCAACCGGCATGTTGGAGGTGTTGGCGATCAGCACGGTTCTGTCCGTCAGGGGACGGTTGGTCTTGGGGTCGATCAGTTCGGAGAATTCATCCAGAACCTGCGTCATTTCGTTGCCCCGCTCACCACAGCCGATGTATACGATGATGTCCGCATCGCACCACTTTGCCAGCTGATGCTGGGTCATGGTCTTGCCGGTACCAAATCCGCCCGGAATGGCAGCGGTGCCGCCCTTTGCAATGGGCACAATGGTGTCGATGACACGCTGACCGGTGATCAGAGGCCGGGAAATCGGCTTTCTGTCCGCAATGGGTCTGGATTGCCGGATTGGCCATTTCTGGCACAGGGTCAGTTCTTCCAGATTGCCCTTTGCATTCTTCAGCTTGCATACCACATCGTTGACATGGTAGCTGCCGTTGTCTGCCACCCATACCACTTCGCCGGACAGCAGGGGAGAGACCATGCAGTGATGCTTCACCACAGGGGTCTCCGGACAGGTGGCGTAAACATCGCCTCCCTTGAGCTGATCCCCCACCTTGACGGTCATGGTTACGTCAAAGGTACGGGTTTCGTCCAGCGCCGGAATGTTGGTGCCTTCCGCAATGAATGCGCCGGTTTTTTCTGCGATCTGCTTGAGGGGACGCTCAATGCCGTCGAAGATGTTGGAGAGGATGCCGGGACCCAGTGTGGCGCACATGGGTGCGCCGGTGGTGTAAACAGGCTCCCCCACCTTCAGACCGGTGGTGACCTCATATACCTGGATGGTGGTGAAGGATTCGGTAATGCCGATGACCTCGCCGATCAGCTTCTTTTCGCCCACATAGACCATTTCCATCATGGAAAAGTCCTTTGTATCCTTGACCTTTACAACAGGGCCGTTTACGGAAAATATCGTATTCAAATTTATCACCTCATGAAACCGAATAGAGAAGCAGTGACAAAAAGCGCCATTGCTTCTCCTGCCCGGTTATTCGCCTAAATGATAGGTTGTGCTGAACGCCTTGCGTTGTTCATCGAAGGCGGTGTCAAGCGTTTTGTCAATGATGCACTTGCTGTCCTTGGTGGTGATGCTCAGTCCGCCCAGCAGGATGGAGTCATCCTCACAGACCTGTGCGCCGGAGGTACCCTTCAGAAGATCCGCATACTGCATGTCAGCCGGAGCCAGGTAAATGACGCTGTTTGCGTCCAGCTTCACATCCCGGATCTGCTTTTGCAGATAAGCCGGGTAGGACGCACCCTGATGAAACTGCACCAGGCGCTGCCGGATGTTCTCAAAGATCTTTTCAACCAGAGCCTCCCGGTGGGAAAGCAGGGAGCAGTGATGCTCCTGCTCAGCCTGTGCGATCATACGCTTGTACTGGGCTTCTGTTTCCTTGACTGCCTTCTGGATCCGGTCATAGGAAGCCTTCAGCGCTGCATCCTTTGCAGTTGCCTTGATTTCGTCGCCCTGCTGCTGCGCCTCCTGAATCATATCAGAAATCTGTGCATCCACCTCGCCGTCTACTGAATTGACAAAGCGGTCGAGCTTTTCCTGTTGAAATTGTTCCATTTGTATCCCGTCCTTTCGGTGAACTCAGTCGCCCTAAATGGTCACGCCGATGGCGTCGGACACATACCGGGAGATGGTCTGTGTGATCTGGGATGTGCCGTGCCGGTCGGGGATCTCCACGATCAGCGGGGTCTTGCGGTTGAGCTTGATGTCGTACACAAGGGAATCGCACAGCCGCACCAGCTTTTCCGTCATCAGGATCACCCCGATGCTCCGATTCGCAAGGGCATTGCGCAAGGCATTGCGCACCTCTTCTTCCTCATGTACCACCACACCGTCGATCCCGGCAAGGCGCATTCCCATGCGGGTGTCAATGTTGTCACTGATTACATAAAACTGCATATGCTTGCGGCAGCCCGGCTGCGGCCGCCTCCTTTCTGAATCCGGGAATCAAAGAGAGTTCAGGATGATGAAGGAGATCAGGAAGCCGTACAGTGCAACACCTTCGCCCAGTGCTACAAAGATCAGGGACTTGGAGAAGGACTTGGGCTCTTCTGCAACGGCGCCGATTGCGGCAGGCGCTGCGCTGCCTACTGCGATACCACAGCCGATGGAACCAAGACCGGTGGACAGTGCTGCTGCGATGTAGCCCAGCCCTGCGCTGCTGTTTACTGCGTTTTCAGCAGTTTCTACTGCATCTGCGCTGATGAAGCCGCCCACCGGCAGGATGATTGCCAGAGCCAGTACTGCGAAGAATCCGCAGAGATTAAAGAGAAACGCACGCTTTGCGATCTTGCCGCCCTTACGGTTTCTGATGATGGCGATGACCGGAACGGTCAGCAGGATAACAGCCAGCAGGGGGAAAAGCAGAAGTTCAAAGATGTTCATAATGATAACCTCCAAAACAAATTATTCCACAACGGGATCGTAACTGATGGATACAGGCGTAAACGCCTTGCCGTCGCTCTCGGTATAGAACCGGGAGAAGATTTCGTAAAATTCCAGACGCAGAACCTGGATGGCTGCCAGAACGCCCTCCATGCCGATGACAAACAGGTTGCCCAGCACGATGATAATGGGGGACGCACCGGCGGATGCGGTCTTGGACAGCATCATCACAACGGACATCATGCCGGCGTGGGAAAAGACGAAGCCACCGATTCTGACGAAGGAAAGGGTGTTGGTTGCGTAGCTGAGCAGGAACTCGAATACCTCGAAGAAGTTGGAGGCGATAAAGTCACCGACGCTTTCAACGTGGTATTTCTTATGCTCCATCAGACAGCCCAGAGGCTCCCGGAAGAACATAATCACGATGGGCAGCACCAGGAACAGGAGAATGTACCAGGGCTTTACCAGGTTGATCTTCAGGAACATGGTGCCCACCAGCATGAACAGGATAGCACCGAAGAAGATCAGACCAAATAGTCCGTTGTTGCCGAACAGCGCTTCTGTGTAATCCTTTTTCTTCAGGTTGAGGATTGTGTTGATGACGATGGAAATCAGAATCAGCACCACGCCGATGCCGATGGCACCGAATAGAATCAGGTTGATGTTTTCCATGACCTCGATTGGTTTGTGGGCAAGACCGATGGCGTGGTACAAAGGATCCAGCGCATGCTCAAAGCCGAAGACCGAACCGAAGATCAGTCCGAAGAAGGCGCTGGAAAGACCGATGCGGGCAAGAATGGCACCCAGCTGGTTCTTGGTCTTTTTGTAGAACAGGAAGCCGAACAGGGAAACCACCAGACCATGTCCCAGATCCCCGAACATGATGCCGAATAGGATGGTGTAGGTGATGGCAACCAGTCCGGTGGGGTTAAAGCCGTTGTATTTGGGCAGTCCGTACATTTCCACGAACATGGAAAAGGGTCGGGTGAAGAAGTTGTTCTTGAGCTTGACCGGCGTTTCAATGTGGGAGGCGGTTTCCGGTGGCTTGCAGATGATGGACACATCCGGAATATCTGCAAACAGCTTTTTGAACCGATCCTTTTCCTTTGCGGGAATGAATCCCACCAGGTAGAACTTATCCCGGTAAACGGAAGCAAAACTCCGCAGCTTGAATTTTTCGTACAGGAACTTGACCTTGCAGAATACAGCGTTAATCTTTTCGGATTCCCGTGCCAGAAGCTCCTGCTGTGCCTTATGGGCTTCATACAGCTCTGTCTGGGCGCTTTCCAGATCCGCCTTCAGGTCATTGGTAGCCTGCTCCGGCGTACCGGTTACGAAATCCGGCATCCATATTCGTTCAAAGAACAGGGAACGCATGATCTCATCGGTTTCCGTGATGCTGTCCTTCGGCGCAAAGTAGAAGCCCCATCGGTACTCTCCATCATCATCATAGGGCAGGAACAGGAAGGTTTTTTCCTGGTAGTAGCTGAGCTTCAGATAGCTGTCGGAAGGCAGCTTGCCGAACCGAATGGCAATATGAGAACACTGGAACAGCTTTTGCAGATCCACGTTCATGCCCTGCAAATGCTCCAGCTGCTTGAGCGCCTGTGTCCGTTCTGCGATATAATCCGTATACTGGGCAATCTGTGTGGAAAATGCGGAACATCGCATGTGCATATCCGCAATATAGTCTTTCATCTCCTGATCGGTCATGCCTGCTGCGGGAGCAGTATCTGCTTCGTGCAGCTTGTAGCCGTCCAGATCGATGGAAATGATTTGCTTGAGCAGATCCTTGTAGGGGTTTTGCTCATGCAGATTGACAAAGCCGGCGGCACCGGATTCCTCAGCAATCTGACTGGACTGTTCGATGTGGAACACACCGCTGCGGATACATTGTATCAGCGTATCGTCCAGATATTTGAGCAGCCCCACAATGTTGACCAGCTCCATTTTTTCGATTGACGACATTTGTACACCCCTTTCTGTTCGTCATCTTACTGGATCACAAGGAGATTTTCAATATAGGAAATATCCTTCTGATACCGGATGCCTTCAATAATGGTGATAATATTGGTCACTTCGGTTTCCAGCAGGTACATCATGGAGTACAGGCTCACCGCCACATCCTCCGCCAGCACCAGAGAGCGCCGTGCCAGATTGCACCGGAGCTTTGTCAACTCATGCTCGAAATGTACGCTGTCCGTGCATTTGTCAAGCTCTTCAATCTGCTTGCCGTAGATCGTATCCCCAAGCACCCGGAGAAACTCCTCCGTGCTGGGTGCGGCGTACAGCTCCTGCAACTTGGTTTTGGACAGTCGCCCGGAGAAGGGAAGCATGGCTTCATTCAGTTCGTCCGCAGTGGCGTGGAAGTCGCATTTCATCCGGTAGGCGTTGATGATATTGATCAGATCCGTCTGCATTTCGATCTGCTGGGTCAGCGCTTTCCGTGCTGTGCCCTTGAATTCTTTGGTTGCCAGATTCAGCAGCCAGCGCATGTAATAGGTACGCAGCTGCAATTCACACTTGCTGTAGTCCGCCAGCCCATCCTGCCGGACGGACACATCCTTCAGAACCTGGTAATAGGGGGTATTGCGAATCACAGCCAGGATCTCCGAGAAGCTGGTGGCTTTGCCAAGATCCAGCACCGGGAAGGAGGCGAATTTCACCAGGTATGCCGGCAGGGAGGAGATAAAGGACTGCATGGAGCCGGCGTTCATACACATGATGCCATGCAGCAGGGACTTGATCTCGTATTCCACAATGCGAAACCGGTAGAAGGGCTTGCGATCAAGCTGCTGGAACTTGCAGAATTCCAGATACCGTTCAAACAGATTCCGCCGCAGGATCATTTCCAGGTAGCCTCTGTGAATGGTAGAAGCGTCGATGTTGGACAGCGCCTCGCTGTACTTTGTATTGCCCTTTAAATACTCCGTCGCTTCCACAACGGATTTTTTGGACAGCAACTCCTCGTAGTCCGCCTGCTTCAGGCGTTTGCCGTACTGTGTCCTGATTTTGGTGATTGTCGCATAATGTGCGTTTTTATCAAGCGCAGACAAGGCTATTCACCTACAATTCTATTAAAAATCTCAGTTTCGATCTGTTCGTGCCGCTCCTCAAAGCTTTTGTTCAGCGCCATCACAGCCGCATCAAACTTTTCGCTCAGCTCCTGGCTGATACGCCGGTACTCGCCTTCGTGGTAAAGCTCCACTTGGGAGATCCGGTTGTCCGCCCGCTTTTCCAGCTCCTGCTGCTGCTGCTGCGCCTCTGCCCGTGCATCCGCAAGGAGCTGTTGCTGCTGCTGTTTGGACTGGGCAAGCTTTTCGTTCGCCTCCCGATCGATCTCAATGATTCTTGTTACAATGTTTTCCATACTGATTCCTCCGTTTACTGCCTGTGCATGCAGCCCTGCATGTAGGCATGCATTGCTTTTTTGCATGACAGAGAGGTTGATCTTTTTCAACTTATTATTATATACCTGTCATAGAAAAAGTCAATGTTTTTCTACAAAATCACCAAAATGCACACAGTTTTGCTCCAAATCTATCGGTTTCTCGTACAATGTAGCTTAGAATCCAGCATACCGGCTTGTGCTTGCGACATTGTACAGGTGATGTGGATATTTTGTAACGGATATATTATAATGCATGTTTGGATATATGTAAAATGTATCATTCATATGTTGCTGATATCATTCTGATATGGCATCTGCGTTCGGATGCCACATTGACAGCGTTTTTGAGCTATGATAAAATAAAACGGACAGCATACCCCGAGCCATGCTGAACGCTATGCTCCGGGGGTATCACAAGAAACAAGGGAGGCAATGAATATGAATAAAAAAGAAGTGGGAGAGATCCGAAAGAATTTCACAGACGCCAGCGGTTTTATGGTCATGCACCGGATGCTGACCGCATACATAGACCCGGAAAAGAATGTACGCTGCCGACAGGTGCAGTCCTGTATCACCATGCCGGAGGACAGCCGTGCCGTATGGAAGGATACCCTGCGGCGGGTGCTCAGCCCCAGTGTGGGCAAGGCACTGACGGAGTATGCATTTCCCAATGAGCAATATGTGCAGGGGGGCACTCAACAGATGCTGTATCAGCTGCTACAGACCAAGCTGGAAGCGGAGGAGCCGATTGATGCCTTTCTGACCCATCTGTCCGAGAAGATCCAGTATGCATCTGCCTTTGCCTTTACCTGCGCTTACTGCACCTATACAATCCGCAGCAAGGACAAAAACGATGAATACAACGAAACTGCCGATGAGGAATACAGCTTTCTGCTTGCCGGATTCTGTCCGGCTAATACGGGGGATGACGGTTTTGTATACAGCGAATTTGACAATGCGCTGGTGAAGAAGGAGAATACGGAACTGATCGTCAGCAAGGCACCCTCCGATGGGTTCCTGTTCCCGGTGTTCAGTGACCGTTCTCCGGATATCAACCACATGATGTATTATTCCCAGAAGCCCAACAAGCCCAACCTGTCCATTGTGGAAGACGTGCTGGGCTGTCAGTTCCTCATGTGTCCCAAGGAGGAGAAGGCAGAGTTCCAGACCATTCTGCGGACAGTTGCCGGAGAGGATCTGGACTATATGATGATCACCAGCGTCAACGAACGGCTGGCGGAGGTGGCGGCGGATCACAAAACAGAAACAGAAGTGCCTACTCTGGACAGCAGCAAGCTGAAGGATCTGCTGTATGACGTTGGGGTAAGCCGGGAGAAGCTGGACGTGGTGGAGACCGTCTATCAGAAAACCGTAGGGGATGCACCTCTGACCGTATCCAATCTGATCGAAACAAAAACCGTTGTTTCCACCCCGGAGATCACGGTGCATATCAAACCCGGCGCAACAGATAAGGTGCGCACCAGTGTGATCGGGGGGCGGCACTGTCTGCTGATTGACCTGGACGATCCCTGCGTGGAGATCAATGGACTGACGGCAAAGCTGTATCAGCCGGCAGCATCGGAAGAATAGGATTTCACATAAAAAGAATGATTTACTGCTCTTGACAAAACAGTTTTAACGGTGTATAATGAAATTAAATTATAAAACAGGAATGGCGGTAAAACTTCATGAGTGGAATCTGGAAAGAAAAACCGGATAAAATTCCTCCTCCGAACCCCATAGATCCCTGCCTGCTGCAGCGAGCCAAGCCGGAAGCCGAATGCAGACATTATGTATCCGGCAGATGCTATTCTCCCTTTGCGGATTCCCAGGCGTGTCGTTGCCGGGGCGCAAGGGACTGCGAAAATTTTGAATGGCGCTGGGGATAAGTCCGGCTGTCCCGTAGCTGTTACAGCTGCGGGACTTTTTTTGTGACAGAAAGCTGAAATTTTGTTTTTTTCAGATTCTCCACTAGCTATTTTCAGAGAATCGTGCTATAATAAATTTATATGTTCATATAAAGGAGGACTAGCATGCCTGTTTCTTATCTCAGAGAATCCCTGGCAGATGGAATTGCATATACATCCATTGTGGATGAGAAATTCAAAACCAATCTGATCCGGATTCGCCTGATTACACCCTTGCGGATGGAAACGGTGTCCGATCATGCGGTTGCGCTTGGGGTGATCGGCGTCTCCAACCGGGAGTATCCGGATCTGTCCGCTCTGACTGCCCGGCTCAATGAGCTGTACGGTGCAAATATCGGCGTAGACATTGCAAGACGGGGGGATTTGCAAATTCTCTCCGTTTCCGTCAGCGCCATTGACAACCGATTCGCCCTGGAGGGGGAGGATATTACCGGAGAAGCAGTTCGGATCCTGCTGAACTGTGTATTTGCCCCGAACCTGGAAGGGAATGCCTTCGGCGAGGAGGTCTTCCGCTCCAGGAAGAAGGAACTGCTGGATGCTGTAGAAGCGGAGATCAACAACAAGCGGGGCTATGCGCTGCTTCAGGCGCAGAAAACCGTGTATGCCGGTGAACCCGCCATGCTTTCCTCTTATGGCACCCGGGAAACAGCGGAGGCTGTGACTGCCGAAGCCGCCTATGCCGCATACAAAAGGCTGCTGGAAACGGCGCAGATCGAGATCTATTCCGTCAGTGCAGCGCCTCTGCCCCAGGTCAAAGAGCAGATCCGGACAGCATTTGCCGCCATTGACCGGCATCCGGAGCAGATTGCTTATACGGCGGCAAGCCCTCTGAAGCCGGAGCCGAAAACCGTGATCGATCCGATGGATGTGGGACAGTCCAAGCTGGTCATGGGCTTCAAGACCGATGTGGAGGATATTCACCTGATGCGGCTGCTGAACGCCATGCTCGGCGGCACCGTGTCCTCCAAGCTGTTTCTGAATGTGCGGGAAAAGCTGAGCCTTTGCTACTACTGCGCCAGCAATTATATCGATTCCAAGCGCACCATGCTGGTGGATTCCGGCGTAGAGCTTGCCAATTACGAGACCGCCCGGGATGAGATTTTGCGGCAGCTGGACGCTCTGCGCTCCGGTGATTTTACCGATGAGGAAATGGACAGCGCTTTGCTGAGTCTGGTCAATTCCATTCGGGGCACGGGGGATACTCCTTCCGGCTGGGTGGGTTGGTATTTCTACCTGCTTTGCAACGGCCTGGATCGGACGCCCCAGCAGGAGGCGGAGTATTACCGCAGTATGTTTGCAGATCGGCAGAAGCTGCGGCAGCGGCTGATGGATGCGGCAAAGTCGCTGCAGCTGGATACTGTATATCTGATGCAGCAGCGGGAAGGGGAGTAAATATGCAAAAAGAGATCATTTCCAATCCCCGAACCGGGGATCAGTATCTGCTGGTACACCACCCATCCGGACTGGATATTCTGATTTGCGAGATGGATGGCTTCAGCACCACTGAAGCGCTGTTTGCCACAAAGTACGGCTCCATCAACACCCGGTTCCGTACTGCACAGGATCCGGATATCTGTGTGGTGCCGGAGGGCATCGCCCATTTTCTGGAACACAAGCTGTTTGAAAACGAGGACTGCGATGCCTTTGCCCTGTATGCGAAAACCGGTGCCGATGCCAATGCCTACACGGACTTTGACAAGACCTGTTATCTGTTCAGCTGCTCAGATCACTACCAGGAATCCCTGGGTATCCTGTTGTCCTTTGTACAGGAGCCTTACTTTACCCAGGCAAGCGTGGACAAGGAACAGGGCATTATCGGTCAGGAGATCCGCATGATCGAGGATGATCCCTCCTGGAGCGTGCTGTTCAATCTGCTGAAGGCCATGTATCACAATCATCCGGTGCGGATTGACATCGGCGGCACGGTGGAAAGCATCGCAAAGATCGATGCGGATCTACTATATCGCTGCTACAACACCTTCTACAATCTGCATAATATGGTGCTGGTGGTTGCCGGCAACGTGAAAGCGGATGAGGTGCTGAAGATTGCAGACGAAAAGCTCAAGCCCTGCAGGGATCTGTCCCTGGAAACCTTCTTCCCGGAGGAGCCTGCGGATGTGGTGAAGCATGAGGTTACGGATCATGCGGCAGTGGGGCTGCCCCTGTTCCAGATTGGCTTCAAGTCTCAGCCGGCATCCGGCATTGACCTGGTGCGTGCGGAGCTTGAATGCTATGTTGCCATCAGCGTGCTGGCGGATCCGGCGTCCCCCCTGTACCGGAGCATGCTGGAGGAGCAGCTGATCAACTCGGCTTTCTCCTTTGAAGTATTCACCGGAGACGGCTACTTTGCAAACCTGTTCGGGGGCGAATCTGCGGATCCCTACACGGTGCGGGATCGGATCCTGGCGGAAATTGCCCGCTGCAAGCGGGAGGGGCTGGACCGGGCGCATTTTGAAAGCGTCAAGAAAGCCTGCTACGGATCCATGCTCCGGGAATCCAACAACGTGGGGGCAACGGCTACCAACCTGATGAACGCCCACCTTGCCGGCGTCAAGCCCTATGACAGCCTGCAGATTCTGGCTGATATGACTTACGAGCAGGTGCAGCAGGCACTTTGCACCCGATTTGATCCGGAGCGGGTAGTACTCTCAGTTGTGGAAAAGGAGTAAGGACAATGACAGAACTCGGCGATCTTGGTTATTACGAAATTGTATTTCCCAAACTCGGTATTGACATTACGGTGAAAAGCGTGGCGTTCACGATTTTCGGCATGCAGATCACCTGGTACGGATTGATTATCACCTTTGGCATGCTTCTGGCTATGATCTACGGCTTTTCCCAGATGAAGCGTTACGGTATAGATCCTGACCGTGCCATTGACGCAGTGATCGGCGGCATTGTAGGTGGCATCGTAGGTGCCCGTATCTATTATGTGCTGTTCCATTGGGACAGCTTTGCCGGTGACTGGAAAAGCGTGTTCAACATCCGGGGCGGCGGACTTGCCATTTACGGCGGTGTCATCGGCGCATTGCTGGTGGGCGGACTGGTGGCAAAGCTCCGGAAGGTGAAGCTGATGCCGATGCTGGATATTGTTGCAGTGGGCTTTCTGCTGGGACAGGGCATCGGGCGCTGGGGGAACTTCACCAATCACGAAGCCTTCGGCACCAATACGGACAGCATTTTCGGCATGTCCAGCGGCAAGATCCAGGAGTGGATCGTGAACAATACCGCCTATGCAGGAAACACCCTTTACGGGAAGGGCATCAACCTGTCCGAGCATTACCCGGTACACCCCTGCTTTTTGTACGAATCCGTCTGGTGCCTGCTTGGCTTCTTCCTGCTGGCATACATTGCCCGGAAGCACCGGAAATTTGACGGACAGATCTTCCTGATGTACGTGGCATGGTACGGCTTTGAGCGGTTCTTTGTAGAGGGACTGCGCACGGACAGCCTGTACATCGGCACCCTGCGTGTATCCCAGGTACTGGCTGCGGTTTCCTGTGTTACTGCCATCGTACTGCTGATCGTATGCTATTCCCGTGTCAAGCGCATGGGGGCGGATTATCACCTGTACTGCGATACGGCTGAATCCAAGCAGTTGCTTGCGGAGGCAGCCGCCCGGGAGGAGAATGCCCGGAAGAAGCGGGAAGGGGACGTGGAGCTGACGGAAAAGATTCTGGCAGAGGATGAGCCGGAGGATACAGAACCGGAAGCAGCGTCTGAAGAGCAGACATCGGAAACATCTACGGATAAGGATTGAGGAGGAACGGAACATGGCAAAGATCATTGACGGCAAGGAAGTATCCGCACAGGTCAAGGAACAGGTCAAGGAGGAAGCAGCCCAGCTGAAGGCTGCAACCGGTCTGCAGGTTGGTCTGGCGGTTGTGATCGTAGGCAATAACCCGGCGTCCCGGGTATATGTGAACAACAAGAAAAAAGCATGCGAGGCGGTTGGGTTCCAGTCCTTTGAGTACGCACTGGATGAGGATACCACACAGGAGGAGCTGCTGGAACTGGTGGAGGTGCTGAACGAGAACCCCCAGGTCAACGGCATTCTGGTGCAGCTGCCCCTGCCCAAGCAGATTGATGAAAAGGCGATCATCAACGCTATCAGCCCGGACAAGGATGTGGACGCATTCCACCCCTCCAACGTGGGCAGAATCATGATCGGCTCCTATGCATTTCTGCCCTGCACACCGGCTGGGGTTATGGAACTGATCGCCAGCACCGGCGTATCCGTCAGCGGCAAGAACTGCGTCGTCATCGGCAGAAGCAACATCGTGGGCAAGCCTATGGCAATGCTGCTGCTGCATCAGAATGGCACTGTGACCATCTGTCACTCCCGGACACAGAATCTGAAGGAGATTTGTGCACGGGCGGATATTCTGGTTGCGGCAGTGGGCAAGGCAAATTTTGTCACCGCAGACATGGTAAAGGAAGGGGCTGTTGTCATTGATGTGGGCATGAACCGGCTGGACAACGGCAAGCTGTGCGGCGATGTGGATTTTGCGGCAGTAGAGCCCAAGGCAGGCTACATTACGCCCGTGCCCGGCGGCGTAGGGCCCATGACCATTGCCATGCTGATGCGCAACACGCTGACCGCTGCAAAGCAGCAGAATGGTCTGGCATAACCTGACCCATACACAAAACGCCCGGAAAGGTTGTATGCCTTCCGGGCGTTTGCTTATTTGAGCTTTTTCTTCTGGATCTCGTAGGTGATGGCGGACATCATTTTGTGAGGTACGAACCGGCTTGCGAATACTCCAAGCCGCACGCCCATTCCCGGGATCAGAATCAACTTGCCCCGTAATGCTCCGTCAATGCCATACCGCGCTACCTTCTTCGGGGAGGCAGGAGGCATACTAAACTGGACACCTGCCCGGTTGTTGAAATTGGTATCCACCGGCCCGGGGCACAGCAGACTGACAGTTACTTTGCTGTGGGAACGGCGCAGCTCCTCATAAATGGCAAGCGTCAGCCGCACCACATAGTTTTTAGAGGCGTAATAGGAGGAGAGCAGGGGACCGGAG